>Ga0105239_10010347_pt1 | contig 10446 bp, 7 predicted proteins | sample KBSC44metaG_FD_92761 | JGI IMG/M metagenome (GOLD analysis project Ga0105239, IMG submission 92761) | Corn rhizosphere microbial communities from Kellogg Biological Station, Michigan, USA - KBS C4-4 metaG | ecosystem: Host-associated > Plants > Roots > Rhizosphere > Soil | place: Michigan, USA...
AGCGCGCCGATCAGGACGCCACGGCGCCGCTTCGTCGGTGGCGGGGGAGGCGCGACGACGTGACGGGGAATGGTCTGCGCCGGATCGGTTGCGACGGGCGGGCGTGGGCCGGTCGGGTCGGTGACGGCGTGCCGTGCCGCAGCGGCCATCTCGACGGTGCTCTGGTAGCGATCGGTGGGTTTCTTGGCCAGGCCGGTGGCGATCACGTCGTCCAGCGCCGTCGGGACGGTGTCGCGGTCCTCGGAGGGTTTGGGCGGCGGCATGACCATGTGGCCCACCGCGATCTGCTCGTGTGGTGCCGGGGAACGGCAGCTCGCCGGTCAGACATTCGTAGAGCACGCAGGCGAGGGCGTACACGTCGCAGCCGGGTCCGATCTCCCCGTCACCGAAGCGCTCGGGCGCCATGTAGGACCACGTGCCGAGCGTGGAACCGACTGACGTGAGCCCGGTTTCGCCCGACGCGTGGGCGATGCCGAAGTCGATCAGATAGGCAAAGTCGTTCTGTGCCAACAGAATGTTGGACGGTTTCACGTCGCGGTGCACCAGCCCGGCCTGATGCGCGCTGTGCAGTGCCGAAGCGACCTGCTCGACGACGAACACCGCGCGCCCGGCCTCCAACGGCCCGTCGTTCAACACGGTGTGCAGGTCGACGCCGTTGATCAGTCGCATGGTGACGTACAGCCGGCCGTCGATCTCGCCGACGTCGTGGATCGGCACGACGTGCGGATCGTCGAGGCGGGCGGCGGCGCGGGCCTCACGGCGGAACCGCTTCTCGAACTCCGCGTCCTGAGTGAAGTGGGGGAGCAGCATCTTCAAGGCCACCACGCGGTCCAGCTCGGTGTCGTGGGCGCGCCACACCTCGCCCATCCCGCCACGGCCCAGCAACTCGATCAGCTGGTAGCGGCCAAATGGTGTCCCCTCCACCGGCTCACGATAAACCGTTCCTGGATCAGCCAGCACGGCTTATGTTGTCCTGGATCGCACATTGTCGGGGGAGGCCGATGCTCGTCGACCAGTACCTGTGGTTCCTTCACCTCGATCGCCGGATGCACCTGAACGTCGATCTGGGTCCGCTGCACGTTCACCTGTACGGCATCGCGGTGTTCTACATGTGGGTCACGGTGTCGATCCTGACGCTCGGCGGCATCGCGGTGCTCGTCAGCCGCAAACGCGAGTTGATCCGGAAGTGGACGACGTGGGTGCTGATCGCCACGATCGTCGGCATCCCGTTCTGGATCGGCAAGGGCGCCACCGCGGTGCTGGTCGCCGCACTGGCCGTGGTCGCAGTGATCGAGTTCGCACGGTTGGTGCGGCTGAGCAGACTCGACACCTGCTTGCTGGTGAGCCTGGCCGTGCTATATCCGTTGGCGGCGTGGCTGCGCCCATCGCTTCTGGCGTTCGTGCCGGTGCTCGTGCTGCTCTGTGCGCTGCCGTCAGTGCTCAGCGGTGACGTCGAAAACGGCTCGAGGCGAACCGCTTTCACGGCGTTCGGATCGGTGTGGATCTGCTGGTCCCTAGCCCTGCTGGTGGTGTTGCAGTCGGACGCGTTCGTGCTGTTCTTCGCCGTGGGGGCCACCGACGTCGCCGCCTGGTGCGGCGGAAAGGGGTTGCGCCGCTTCGGTTGGGCGCGCAAGACGTTCACTCCGCTCAGCCCGAACAAGACGATCGGAGGAGTGGTCGGCGCGGTCATCGGGGCGTTTCTGGTCCTGACGCTGCTGGGCACCATATCGATCGGTCTGCTCGTCGCGGTCGCAATCGGCGGCCTGTTCGGTGACCTCCTCGAGTCGATGCTCAAGCGGCAGGCTCAGGTCAAGGATGCCGGCGAGTGGCTGCCCGGCTTCGGCGGTCTGCTCGACCGCATCGACTCGCTGCTGCTGGTTCTCCCGCTGGCGTATCTGCTCGGATGACCGACCCAACGGAGCGCCAGTCACGCATCTGGTCGGTGATCGCCCGTCTGGTCGCCAGTCCGTACGGCTTGCTCGTGGCGTTCGTATGGGGTTTCGCCGAGGCATTGAGCTGGTTCATCGTCGCGGAGATGGCGTTGATACTGTTCGCGGCCGCCGTGCCCCGACGTGTGATGGCATGGGCCGCGGCGGTGATCGCCGGCTCCGTGCTCGGCGTACTCACCACCGCGGGGCTGGCGACGCGCGGCGTCTCGTTGCCCGCACCGCTCACCACCCCGCGAATGGCGGCGACGGCGTTCGACCAGCTGGCCGCCGGGCCGAGCGCGATCATGCATCAAGCGTTGTCGGGCATCCCGGTCAAGGTGTACGCCCGCGCCGCCGGAGAGCGCCACATCGACCTGTGGAACCTGGCCGGTTGGACGCTGCTGGAACGTGGCCTGCGCATCTCGATGGTGGGGCTGGTCGTGTGGCTGCTCGCCAGCCTGTTGCATCCCGTGCTGCGACGGCTCTACGGCGTCTACTTGATCATCGCGGCCGTCGTCTTCACCGGCGGCCTGTCCGCGGTGATCGCCGCGTGGTCCTAGCTGGCCGCCTTCAACCGGATCTTCCAGCGCACGAAACCCGCGAAGGCGATGGACAATACGGCGATCATCGCGATGTCGAAGCCCCACGCCGACGGGGTGTGCTTCCAGTGCACGTCCTTCGCGATGCCCATCGCCAGGTTGCTCAGATCGGCCGTCGAGGCCGTCGCCGCGAGCCCCCACCGCGCGGGAGTGAACATCGAGATGGTTTCCAGCAGTGGGCGGTTGGTCACCGGGATGAAGCCACCTGCGAGCACCAGCTGAGTCACCAGCGTCGCCGCCAGCAGGATGATGACCTGGTCGCTGCTCTTCGCCACGGCCGACACCGCAAGCCCGAGGATCATCGCCCCGACACACGTGGCCGCGACGTCGACGAACAACTCGAACAGTGGACTGCCAAGCGCCGCCGCGCTCGACGGCGCCGGCTTACCGAACTTGGGTGCGGTGACGACCAGGGTCAGGATCGCCGACTGAATCACCGCGACCGCACCGAACACGGCGATCTTCGCAAGGAGGTAGGCCGACGCAGAGAGTCCGGCGGCCCGTTCGCGGCCGAAGATGACGCGTTCACCGGTCAGGTCGCGAACGGTCAGCGTCGTTCCCAACAGGATCGCGCCGAAGTTCAGCAGAGCGATGATCTGTTTCGGCTCGAGCGGTGGGGCGCCGGGCGCGGGCGCACCGAAGCCGGCGTGACCGGCCACGGTGAGCGGTAGCAGCCCGACGACGAAGGGCAGCGCCACCAGCAAGGCGACGTAGCCGCGATCGGCCAACAGCAGTTGCACCTGGCGGCGGGCGACGGTCGAGAACTGGCGCCACGCGTTGACGCGCGCCGGCTTGACCGCGCCGACGGGTGCGGCGACCACGACCTGGGTGGGCACGTCCACGAACGTCCCGCCGCGGTCGAAGTGCCGCTGCTGCGCGCCGTCGGGATCGTCGCGCACGCCGTCGAAGACGTCGGCCCAATCGGTGGATCCCATGGCCGCTGCGAGCTCACTCGGTGGCCCGCAGAACGCGGTCCTGCCGCCAGGGGCGAGCAGCAGCACCTGATCGCAATCGTCAAGGTACGTCAGTGAATGCGTCACCACCACGATCACGCGGCCGGCATCGGCGAGCTGGCGAAGCATCGCCATCACCTGCCGGTCCAGCGCGGGGTCCAGCCCCGTCGTCGGCTCGTCGAGCACCAGCAGCGACGGGCCGGTCAACAGTTCCATGGCGACCGACACACGCTTGCGTTGCCCGCCCGAGAGCTTGTCGACGCGCGTCTGCGCGTGCGGCGTCAGTTCGAGTTCCTCGAGTACCTGCCCGATCACCCGCTGCCGATCGGCCTCGGTGGTGTCCGGCGGCATCCGCAGCTCTGCGGCGTAGCCGAGCGCCTGATCGATGGTGAGCTGGCGATGCACGACGTCGTCCTGGGGGACCATGCCGATCCTGTTGCGTAGCAATGCATTTTCGGCACGCACGTCATGCGCGTCGAATGTCACCGTGCCGCTCGTCGGCCGCGTCGCGCCGATGATCGCCTTCGCCAGCGTGGACTTGCCGGAGCCGGATGGGCCGATCACCGCCGTGAGCGAGCCCGGCCGCGCGGTGAGCGAAATCCGATCCAGCAGTGTCACCGCGCCCTCGATCGTCACGCTGACGCCATGGACTTCGAGGCCGCCGATCTTCGTCGCGGGTTGGGAGCGACGGACGAGATCGCCTCCCGTGAAGACGAAGTCGACGTTGCCGATCGTGATGACGTCGTCGTCGTTGAGCACCGCTTCCCTTACGGGTGCGCCGTTGACGAACGTGCCGTTGGCGCTCCCGGCGTCCAGAATCTGCATGCCCCGCGGCGTCGGCGTCAGCGTGGCGTGGTGGCTCGAAGCCAGCACGTCGGGGATGACGACGTCGTTGTCGGACGCGCGGCCGATGCGCGTCGACACGACGGTCTCGGGTTCGTCCTGCCGTGGCATCTTCGACGTCGGGCGATCATCGGGTTGCGTGGAGGGCCCCAGTTCGAACGTCAGGCGAGGACCGTCGGGGTCGCCGACGTTGATGGTCTGACCATCGCTGATCTCCACCGAACGCACGCGTTGGTTCCCGACGAACATTCCGTTGAAGCTCTTGTCGTCGAACGCGACCCAGCGCCCGTCGAGGTGACGCAGCACCACGTGCGATCGGGAGACCCCCAGGTGCGGGATGCGCACGTCGGCCCGGACGTCGCGCCCGACGACGATGTCGCGACCCGGCGCGAACGTCCGCTGCCAACCACCGGAGCGAACGGTGATGGTGGGCGGCAGCGGCCGGCTCATGTGGTCGACGATATCGGTTTTGGACCCGATTTCGTGGTCAAGCGACGAGGGCATAGTGGTTCACGCGCTCGGGAAGGCGGTTGTCCCGCAAGGCGATTACCTGCTCGCGCAGCTGAGCTGCCGAGGTGGTGGCCGGGTCGACGGGATCACCGATGTGGACCCGCATCGGGGCGGGGGAGTAGTGCCCGCCCTTTGGCAGCACGGCGGCGGTGCCCAGCACCGCCACCGGGACGATCGGCACACCGCAGTCCTGCGCCAGTCGCAAGGCGCCGGAGCGGAATTCGCCGATGGTTCCGTCGGTCGAGCGGGTGCCCTCCGGATAGACGACCACGGTGTGTCCCGCCTCGAGAGCAGGCCGGACCGCGGCCAGCAGTGCGGCGTAGCCGCCGTCGCCCGACCGCTGCACCGGCAGGACGCCAGCCAGCGAGGTGGCCACGAAACGGCGCACCGGAACGTCGAACCAGTAGTCGGCCGCCGCGCCGAACACCGGCTTGGCCGATGGCGGAAGTGCGGCCAGCAGTACTGCGGTGTCGGCGTGTGAGGAGTGGTTGGCCACCACGATGCAGCCACCCGAGACGCCCCACCGGCCGGTCACGGTCAGTCCGCCGGACACTGAACACGCGATCCGCCACACTCCGTGCCGCAGCACGCTCGAGATCCTCATGCCGCCACACCGATCAGGGGACGGGTCACTGCGGTCAGTGGCTGTGTCACCGCGTACAGCGGCTGGGTCACGGCGTCGAAGTAGTCGACGACGACCCGCGGCTGCTCCTGCTTGGCCGCCAACTCGCGGCGCGCGGCCCGCAGCCGCATCACGGTGGTGATCAGCGAACCGTTCACCAGCTGCATCAAGAGCACCGGCATGATGACCGGGAATGCGGTCGCCAGCACCATGAAGAGGCACCGTTCGGTCTTGCCCATCGGGCCGCCGTTGCGGCGTTGCGCGCCTGCGGCAGCCGCGGCCAGCGATGCGAAGGTGGGCATCGTCGCGGCCAGTGCGGCCAGTAGGACCTGCAGCACCGGCCAGGACAGCCAGTGCATGCCAGAGCCGTCGTGGCGGGCGACGAACACCGCCAGCCCGGCGAAGGCCAGGAGGTCGGAGGTGCGGTCGCCGATCTCGTTGACGACGAAGCCCCACGGCCGGCTCTTGCCTGCGGCGCGGGCGACCGCGCCGTCGAGGTTGGCGCCTGCCAGCCGCAGCACCAGGAACAGTGCGGCCAGTGGCCAGCAGCCGAAGGCGATCGCTACGGCGGCCGCGCCTGCGGCCACGACACCGGTTGCGGTGAACGCGTCCGGTGAGATGCCCCGCGTGACGGCGACGTTGACGATGGGCGTCAAGCGGCCGGTGAACCACGGCTTCAGCGCGTAGAGGCCAAGCATTTGGCGCACGCGCGGCGTGGTCGTCGGCAATTTGGACTCGAGAGTCGCGACGCTGGTGTTCATGGTTGGCTCCTTTCGTGCTGTGGGCCCTTGGTGGCCGGTCACGAAAAGATTGCAGCGAACCCCTTGGCGGATTCTTGGCAGCGTCGAGCCAACGACATGATCTGCTGTTTCCGCAGGTCAGAGATGCCGACGAGCGGTGTTACCGATACCCGACCGGCGGCCGGGTGATGACGCGGGCGCTACGCCCCGAGCGCAGGCCCGATGGTGGAGTTCCAGGAATCCTGCATCTCCGATTCGAACAGACCCCAGGAGTGCGACCCCTGCGGTCGGACGACGTACTTGATCGGAACGCCGGCAGCGGCTGCGGCGTCCGCGAACTGCTTGGTGCTGTCGTTCACGATGCCCTCGATGAAGCCACCGGCGAAGTTGTTGGTGCCCGGCGGCAGCTTGTCGACGTCGCCCTGGCCGCCGCCCGACGCGGTGACGAAGACCGCCGTGCCCTTGAGCTTGGCGACGTTCACCGTCGGGTCGTGCGCCACCCACAGCGGGCCGCCCTGCGGGCCCCACATGTCGTCGGCGTTGGCGCCGCCGCCGGTGAGCGTCAGCGCGATGTTCTGGGCGCCCGTGGACGGGGTCAGGAAGCCGCTGTAGGAGCCGACGGCCCGGTAGAGCCCCGGCGCCTGGATGGCGTAGTCGACGGCGGTGCCACCGGTGCTGGACAAGCCGGCGACGGCGTTGCGGCCGTTGGTCTTGTACTGCGCGTTGATCAGCGGGGGCAGTTCCCGCGTCATGTAGGTCTGGTACTGCTTGCTGCCGTCGTTGACCCAGTTGGTGTACCAGCTGAAGGCCCCGCCGAGAGGCGAGACGACGTTGACGTTCTTGTTGCCGAAGAAGCCCTGCAGATCAGTGAACCCGAACCAGCTCTTGCTGCCGGGCGCGAAGTTCCCACCCGGGTCCAGGTTGTCGCCGCCGTCGATGCCCGGCAGCAGATAGAACGTTGGCGCATTCGACCTGGGGGCCTTGAAGACGTCGTTGACGACGACCTTGTTCATCGACGGCGAGAACACCGAGACCTTGTCCCAGCGGTCGGTGACGTGCTCGATGCCGGTGATGGTGGCGCCGCCCGGCGGGTCGGCGGCTGCGACGGGAATCGCAACCAGTGGAACTACCGTGATGAGCGCAGCGGCAAGGACGCGGAAACGACGCACCAGTCGGGTCACGGGCTGATTATGGGGTCCAGGTCACATCTCGGCAACCTTTCCGGCACATCGAGTCGCGTGTGTCGGCCTAGTCGCGGTGTGTGCTTGCGCCGCAACCGCTTACGCGGGACCGCGACGGAGCGGGATGTCATCGATTCGCCCATTATCACGTAACGGCATGCGCGTCAGGCGAATAGAAAAATTGCCATCCGATTGGCAGGGGCGAACGGCGGGTTCGGCTAATCACCCGTGCGAGTGAACGTTTCGTCGAACTCTAGGTTAACCGCGCAAGTCCCGGTCTGCACCCACGTGCCGTGCCCGGTGAGGAACTGGATCGGATCCTGCGGCGGATGCGGCAGCGGGTACTGCGCGTCGGTCGTGAGATTCGACAGGTCGCCGCTCGGGCAAGGGTTTTGGGATCTCTCGGTCGACGTGAACTTGGTGCCGTCGAACAGCAGGGGGATGTCACCCGATGCGAGCGAGAAGTAGCTCGTGCACCGGTCACCCGTACGCAGACAGTCCGTCGTGACGGGTGCGTCGGCCTGCAGCACCGGCAGGCCTGGCGTCGTGAAAGTCCGCGTGACGTGGTAGTTGCCGTGCAGTGCCTCGGCGGGGGACACGACCCGCGGCGGCAGGTCGGCGGGGTCGGGAAGGGCGTAGAAATCGGCGTCGACGTCGACGTCCCCGGTGCGGGTGAACGTCACGGTCCGCTTCTCCGCGCAATGGTCGGCGGTGGTCCTGGTGTGTTCGCCGGTCAGCGTGCCGTCGGGTCGGGGCTGCAGCGTGAACACCTGCCACGTCTCGGTCTGCGCGCCCTGGCATTGGCCGGGCGCGACGACCACGGAAAGCCAATGGTCGCCGACTTCGTCGAACACCATCGTCGACGCGAATGCGGCGTCGCCCTTGAACACTGACGCGGTGGCCACGCACCGGCCGGAGATGCACACCGAGCGCACGCCGTACGTTCCCGTCGACGGTGCCGTGCCTGGCCTTGGTGCGCCGTCCAGGCTCGTCGCGCGGCCGAAGTCGGCCCGGTAGACACCGGTGAACGGACCGGTGTTCGGGGGCGGGGCGGCGGTGCCCGATGAGGCGGACGGCGCCGCGGTTGGGCCCGGATCGCCTGACTTGGTGAGCGTCACCGCTGCGAAGACCCCACCGGCGATCAGCACGACGACGGCGACCAGCGCGCCGATGAGCATGCCCCGACGCCTGCCGGATCGATGCGCTGGCGTGGTCGGCGCTTCGCTGCTGGATCGCCACGGTTGGGTGTGGGCGGCATCGGCTGGCCCCATGACCGTCGGCGCGTGAGCCTGATCGGCAGGCGAGCCGATGGCTCGATGTGCCGCGGCGGCCAGGTCGATGGTGCTCGCGTAACGATCGGCGGGTTGTTTGGCAAGACCGGTGGCGATCACCTGATCCATCGCCAACGGAACCGTGTCGTGGTCCTGCGACGGTCTCGGCGGCGGGGTCACCATGTGCCCCACCGCGACCTGCTCGAGGGTGTCACCCGGGTAGGGCACCACTCCGGTCAGGCACTGAAACAGCACGCACGCCAACGCATAGACGTCCGAGCTCGGCTGGATCTCGCCTGCCTGGAAACGCTCGGGCGCCATGTAGGCCCACGTGCCGATGGTGGTGTTGGCCGACGTCAACGCGGTGTCCCCGGTGGCACGGGCGATGCCGAAGTCGATGAGATAGGCAAAGTCGTTCTGCGCCAACAGGATGTTGGACGGTTTCACGTCGCGGTGCACCAGCCCGGTCCGATGGGCGCTGTGCAGTGCCGAGGCGATCTGCTCGACGACGTGCACCGCGCGTGCGGGCGCCAGCGGACCGCCGTTCAGCACGGTCTGCAGGTCCTGGCCAACGATCAACCGCATGGTGACGTAGAGCCTGCCGTCGATCTCCCCGACGTCGTAGATCGGCACCACGTGCGGGTCGTCGAGGCGTGCCGCCGCGCGCGCTTCGCGGCGAAATCTCCTGTCGAATTCCGGGTCCTCGGCGTAGTGCGGCAGCAGCATCTTCAGCGCCACCACGCGGTCGATCTGGGTGTCGTGGGCGCGCCACACCTCGCCCATGCCGCCGCGACCCAGCAGTTCGATCAGCTGATAGCGGCCGAATGAGGTGCCCTCCACCGGATCACGATAACGGCAGGCCGCCGTGCCCGGTCGTTAATCGCCGATGCGCGTGAACGTTTCGTCGAACGCGATGTTGCCCGCACACGGCGCCGTCTGGTCTTGACGGCCGGTCCCCGCAAGAAGCGTGATCGGATTCTGCAGTGGTTGAGGCAGCGGATACCGTCCAGACTTCGTGACGTGCATCTGGCCGCCACGACACGCATAGTCGCTCTCGGTGAACAGATTCCAGTTGCCGTCGCGGAAGGTCAGCGGTTCCACTTCACCCGCTTGGCCGTGGAAGACGCTGATGCACCTGTCACCCGTGCGCAGGCAGTTGGTGCCGACGCGGTAGACGGTCCGCTGCGTTTGGCCGACCGCTGGGAAGTTTCGCGACTGCTGGTACTCGCCGCGTAGCGCCTCGGCAGGCGACACCACCCGCGGTGCGATGGTGGCCGGGTCGGGCAGGGTCTCGACGTCCACGTCCCCGGTCCTGGTGAACGTGACGGTGCGTTTGGCGATGCAGTCGTTGCTGGTCGTCGCGGTGAACTCACCGCCGAGGGTGCCGTCGGGACGCGGTTGCAGCGTGAGCACCTCCCACGACTCGGTGGCGGGATCGGTCTTGCACGGAACCACGGAGAGCCCGACCGCCAACCACCGGTCGCCGATCTGGTCGAACACGATCGGGGCGGGGAATGCGGTCGTACCGCTGAGGCGTGACGCGGTCGCGACGCACCCCGTCGGGCGGCACGCCGAGCGGATGGCGTAGGTGTCGGTCGGCTTCGCGGTGTCGGGACCCGGCGCGCCGTTGAGTCCCGTGATCGGTCCGTAGTTGGCCCGGTAGACCCCGGTGAAGGGGCCGGTGTTGGGTGTCGCGGTGGGAGGGACCGACGTTGGGCTCGCGGACGGTGCGGGGGCCGCCGGGTCGCTCTTCTGCGAGAGCTGCACGGCGGCGAAGACGCCACCGGCGATCAGCACGA
>Ga0105239_10010348_pt1 | contig 10444 bp, 10 predicted proteins | sample KBSC44metaG_FD_92761 | JGI IMG/M metagenome (GOLD analysis project Ga0105239, IMG submission 92761) | Corn rhizosphere microbial communities from Kellogg Biological Station, Michigan, USA - KBS C4-4 metaG | ecosystem: Host-associated > Plants > Roots > Rhizosphere > Soil | place: Michigan, USA...
AGATTGGCGGTTTTCTTGACCTCGGCTATTCTCTTAGACTATGAAACTGTTCACAGCATTGATCTTTTCGATCGCGGCCTTCGCAGTTGGGACATACGGGCAAACGGCCGCGGCAAAAAATCCATTCCCGGCCACCATGGAGACGTTTCAGATACCGAGCCACGGCGTCGGGCTGAATGCTCTGATGTACGTCGCCGAGGGTCCGGGGCCGCATCCGGTTGTCGTGCTGCTGCACGGATTTCCCGGCAACGAAAAAAATCTCGACCTCGCCCAGGACATCCGCCGTGCCGGTTGGGACGTCCTTTATTTCAACTATCGCGGATCGTGGGGCACCTTGGGCAATTTCTCTTTCGGAAACAGCATCGAGGATGTCGCGTCGGCCGTTGCCTATCTGCGACAGCCCGATAACGCAAAGCTGCTTCGCCTTGATCCAAATCGCATCGTCCTGATCGGCCACAGCATGGGCGGTTTTATGGCCGTCGAAGGCGGGGCGGCCGATCCGACGATCATGGCCGTTGGACTGATCTCTGCCGCCGATATGCCGGGCCGCATTCCTGAGCAGCTTGCAAAAGAGGCGGAGCCCGCATTCACCCAAAAATATGCCGCCGCTCTCGCCGACGAGGGAATGGCGCCGCTCGCCGGCTGCACGCCCGAAGGGCTCGTTCGCGAGCTGATCGCGAACGCATCCGCATGGAGGTTCTCGTCAAAGGTCGATGCTCTCAAGAGCCGGCCGACCCTTGTCGTAAGCTCGGACGATGGGCTCAAAAAAATGGACGACGACTTTGCCGCCGCTCTTCAAAAAGCCGGGAACGAACGCGTCACCAGCGCTTACTTCCCAACCGACCACGCCTATTCCAACAAACGCATTGAACTCTCGGCCGCCGTCCGCAAATGGCTCGAGACCGTGGCTGCAAGGTGATTTTTGGTTCGGCGGTTCTCGCGAAATAGGAAACAAATATTCCGTCGAACCGCCGGCCGGCATCGATCACCGCCTGAGCGGACGCGGTAGAGACCACACAAAAAGGCCCCGTCACTTGGCGAGGCCTTTCTGTTTAACGCCTAATTCCAGCGTCCGGCATTTTACGGTTTAATTGGCCGTCGCGGAACGTGGTTTCGGTTCTTGGCCGCGTGGCTGATTTTTCGGATCCGCCAGCCAGTCCTCAAACCGCGTGCTCGCAAGCCGCGCGCCATCGGTCGGCAGCAAAGACATCCTTCCCAGGTGCGCGCCGAAAAAGAGTGCGGCCGCATCTATCACTACTTTGCGCGGGTCGTTTCTAGCCTTGAGGCCCTTTTCAACAAATTCAACAAGAGTTAAAACCTCGGGGCCGCCGACCTCTTCGGTACCATTTAGCGGCGGTCGTTCAGCGACTCTGATCACGGCCCTGGCCACGTCGTCGGCCGCCATCGGCTGAATTTGGATCGGTGCCAATCGTACCGTATCGCCCTCTGTCGCCGAATCGGCGATGGCCTTTGCAAACTCAAAAAATTGAGTCGCGTGAATTATCGTAAATGGGATCGAGGATTCCTTTATAAGTTTCTCCTGGGCGAGCTTTGCCCGATAGTAACCGACTTCGGTCATATGCGCGATCCCCACGATCGACAATGCGACGTGATGCTTCACGCCGGCCTCCGACTCATATTTGAGAAGATTACTCGTCGATGTCGTAAAGAAATCCGTCGCGGCCTTGTCCTCGAACGACGGCGAATTTGAGACGTCCACCACAACGGACGAACCATTCAACACTTCCGCCAAGCCCTCGCCTGTAATCGTATTCACGCCGGTGTCAGGCGATGCCGCGACCGCTTCATAGCCGTTTTCATTCAGACCCGCGACGACCTTCGAACCGATGAGTCCTGTGCCGCCGATCACGACGATCTTCGATCTATTCTTTTTATCTTTCATTTACCTACCTCCAATGTCCGCGAGCTTGTCAGGCAGCAGTAGCAGGTTTCTTCTGCGGCTGCTGAATGAACGCTAGCAGGTCCGTGTTTATCGCGTCCTTGTGAGTTTGACACATTCCGTGAGGGTATCCCGGATAAACCTTTAGGGTTGCGTCTTTAACGATCTTTGCCGAAAGAAGCGCCGTGTCGGCGATCGGAACCACCTGATCGTCGTCGCCGTGCAGTATCAGCGTTGGCACGTCAAACTTCTTCAGGTCCTCTGTAAAATCGGTCTCGGCAAACGCCTTGATCCCGAGGTAGCTCGCCGGAAAGCCGGTCAGGCTGCATTGTAAAAAGAACGAGTCCAGAATGCCTTCGGAAACATCGGCATTCGGACGGTTCGTGTTGTAGAAAAGCGCGGCAAAGCCCTTCCAGAATTGGTATCGGTCGGCCCGTACGCCCTCGCGCAGACCATCGATCGCCTCAATCGGCAAGCCGCCGGGATTGCTCTTTGTCTTCAAGATCAACGGCGGCACAGCGCTGATCAACACGGCCTTTGCCACGCGCTCCGTGCCGTGTCGCCCGATATAGCGTGCGACTACGCCGCCGCCGGTCGAATGTCCGACCAGGATCGCATCGTTCAGGTCGAGATATTCGATCAACTCCGAAAGGTCGTCGGCATAGGTGTCCATGTCGTTGCCGTACCAGGTCTGATCGGAACGCCCATGACCTCTCCGATCGACCGCGACACAGCGATAGCCGTTCGAAGCCATAAAGAACATCTGATCTTCAAATGCATCGGCCGATAGCGGCCATCCGTGATTGAAAACGATCGGCTGTCCCTCGCCCCAATCCTTGTAGTACATATTCATGCCGTCTTCAGTCGTAAGAGTGCTCATACATATTTCTCCATTTTTGAATTTCTCGAGCCCGCTGAAAACTTAACGCGCTCCAACGATGGCTCGACCTACCGGACGGCGCCAGGCAACGTAGCTGGTCGTATTGAGAAAAGGTGCAGCAGGGCCTGCCGCCGAGTTAATGCGTTCGGATCTCTATCGAGAATTCTCCCGACAGGTACTTCTTAATGAGGCGAATTAAAGTGGGTTCTAAGTACATGGTCCGGGAAACTGGACCATTGTGCTGGGCGATTCCAGATAAAAGCGATGACGACTGTTGGCAAGTCTTCATTCTAGGTACAACGAAAAGGACCTGGGATTTGCCGTGTGCCGGTTAGTATATCAGAAGGCGCCCGTGAGTGCGCAAGATCTTCAAAAAAATTTCGCGCGCACGTCTTGACGCCATCTTTTAGGTCATCCGGTACGGCCGTCCACAGATCCGCTTACGAAACCTAGCGCCGATAGCGGTTAGGGTTTTTAGGATTCATTCCGGCCTCGTATCCGGAGGGGCCCCAGCTGCCGCGAAGGCGTGAGACCGCAGCGTCATTTTCAGGAGTTTTGTCGCATGCGACGCCGATCGTATATCCGTTCCATGGGTCATAAGGCCACTGAGACGGGCGATAGCCGGTTTCGAGCGAATAGATCCAGGCTTTTCTAAGCCAATATTCGTGCTTGTACTGAACATTCGGCCCCGTGTTCATCAGGATGATCCCGTCGTAGTACTTGATCGAGTCTGTCTTTGTGAGCGCCCACAACCGATTAAACAGGTCCGCGTCGTCGTCTATCTGCATCTGAACGCGATGATAGGGCAGCGGCTGGTAGCCGACGTTCTGCTCGAAAACCTCGTATTTCCAGATATTCAGCGGCGCGCCAAAATAGAAAAGCCCTTCCAATTGCCAATCGGTATCCCAGCCCATCGTCTTTCCTCCAAACGCTATTAACGGATTATGTCAAAAGGTCTGGGAATTTCCGACCGTGGCGATCCTATTTTAGATGAAACTTGCGAAACGCGATGCCCATGTCCCGATACCAGTTCACCCATTGCGCGTGCCCCCAACTGTTAAGGGTCGCGCGACTCATCGTGCCGATCATGCCGGTTCTTATCAGGACGTCTTCCCAGACTAGCTTCTTTTGATAGTTGGTCAGCTCTTTACCCTGATAATATCCGCTGACAAGCCCCGCGTTAAAGGCCTTTGCCGCCTTTACCCCGCCGTCTACGAAATCATACCCATACTCGGCGTGTGTCTCACCGAAATTCTGACTTACCCAGTGGCCCGATTTTCCGTCCGTCGCGGTCATGACACCATAGGAAAATCCCATGGCCATGCGGTCCGCTCTGATGGCCTCCCACGCCTCGGCGTAGCCCGAGCCAAGCGCCAGCCACTGGCCGACAACTGCTGAAACGATCGATGTCGCGAAGCCAAGAGCAGCAAACTCTGCCACTCCGACTATTTCCAGAAGCCCCATTGTTGTGTCGATCGCACTGATCATTACCGGATAGGTGTCGACCGGCAGGTTTGTATCTTCACCCTGCGGAAGAAGCATTTTGAGCCGAATGTGTTTCACGCAAATTCCTCCTTTGGAATCGGCATTTGCGCAAACGGAGCGGGGGCGGTAATACGGTCTTCGTCCTGCTGAATGCCTGATTCAGCGAATTCTAAAAACCACTCTGGCGACGTATCGCCTACTGCTACTTTGGTAAGACATTTCCTGATTATTGTTTCAGAAAAAATCAAAGCTCTGACAAGCACTCCACTTCTTTGCGTTCTTTGCGAGCTTCGCGTGAGATAGTCTTTCATATCGTGCCGGCCTGCGTGATCCGCGGCGAAATACTTTTCCCGTGATTCGCGCTCAGGACTTTACAACCACGGACTCGGCCCGAGATGCGTGATCTTTATCCCTGCTCGGCCGCGTTCGGCTTTTATAAGCTTTCCCTGCCGGTCAAAGCAGTACCAGATCTTGGGCTTCCCGGTTACTTGACACTCCTCTTCGACAAATATCTCTCGTCCGTAACTGTCCAGCGACACCTTAAGCTCGTAAACCGATCGCCTCCTCAAAGCGGCCGCAAACGGAATGGCGGAATAATTGACAATTGGCAATTGAGAATTGTTAATTGGTTGGACACTCCCACCGCTCTTTGAATCTGAAATCTCAGCTTTTCCATTGTCAACTTCTGATCTTCTGTTGGCTTCTTCATCAAGCCACACCGGCCGCTCGAAACCAGCCTCGTCCCATTCCTCCGCCTCTTCTTCTATCGGACCGGTCCGCGTTGATCCGCGTCCATCCGCGGCCAAACTTTCCGCTTCTTAGCCCACCGACCGAACCGCTCCTTCCTGACCACTGACCACCGGCCACTGGCCACTGTCATCCTCCACTGACCACTGATCACTTTCATCGTCCACCGGCATCGTGGCTATCAGCGCCCGGTATTTTGCCTCGATCGCCGGCGACCATTTTTTATACAGCCGCTCGGCGCGCGACGGCGTGATCTCAAACAGCTCGGCCATGCTTCGGATCGATTCGCCGCCCTCGTCACGTGCCGCCTTGAGGTTACAGATCAGCTCGAGCTCGTCTACGTCGAGCGTTGCGAGAAAACGGTCGTCAAACCGAAAGGCCAGCAGGCCCGTTTCCAATTTCACGATGCTGCACAACGGCGCGTTTTGCTCGGTCCACGAAAGGGGCGCGTTTCGCGAGCGTGTCTGCACGATATATCTGCTGTCGAAATGCGTCCGGTGCCGGCACAGCGCAAATACGCTGTCGGCCGCGCTGCATATGACGCGGTTGCGGCCGAGGTCCGCCTCCGTCAGCGTTTTCGCGCGCCTTGCGTCGAGGCAATCCGTCAGGACCAATATCGAGATATCCAGCTCGTCCTTGAGCCGGCGCAGATCTCGCATCAATTTTAGAGTTTCGCGAACGCCGTCCTGCGTGTTTCTGACCGCCGCGAGCGAATCTATCACGACGACGCGGCATTTGTTTCCCTTGACCGCGGCCTTGAGCCATTCGGCGAGCTTTCCGACATCAGGTGGAGATTCTCTGCAAAACCGCTCCGAGAATGTATGCGTTTTGAGACTTTTTGACCCTGCGGCAATGACGGAATTTCTCCGCACAAATTGCATGTCCGACATTTCCATGTCGACATAAAGCACGCGTCGACCGCGATCGGGCATTCTAAAGCCGTCGATCGCCCGGCCGCGCGCAAGCGCATCGGCAACCTGCACTCCAAGAATGCTTTTTCCCGCACCCGAAGGGCCAAATAACAGACCCAATTCGCCCTCGCGCCAAAACTCGTCAAAGAGCATTTCCGGTGGTTTTGCGTCCTTTAATTCCTTCGCATAGTCGTTGGCTTTTCTTATTCTGATCGGCTCTTCCGCCGCGGCTTGCGGGATCTGGCTTTCCATTTCAAAAACTCCTTGACCTCATGAACATTTGTTAGTATCATTCACACGAGTGTTGTGTGTGATACGTTGTATCATACACGGCACAGATTCTTTGTCAAGAAAATTTTTCGAAAAAACGTGAGACAGTCGAGAAGGATCGCCGTAAGCCATACGGTTGCAGTCATTTGCAAGTCGAACAACGAGTTGAGACAAGGGCGAGACAGACATGAGACACGAGATCGCGAAATTCACGGCTTGCCCAGATCTTCTGTGAATCTTCTCTGCGGTATTTGCGGCCTTTGCGTGAGAAAAACCGTTTCACTCAGAGCTCGCAAAGGACGCAAAGGACGCAAACGCAAAGAAGATCTGGGCACCACTCAAAATCGCCTCGCCGGCAAAAAGTTTGCAACCTCTATGAAGAACGGGCTATCCTTTAAACGTCACACAAGATACGTTTTTGACAAACCGCAGCCAATTCGGGCGGCGGTTGCGTGTTTTGTATTGGACAAGCAAGGGGGTGATTCTATGAAGTTGAAAGACGCCACCAGAGGTATTGGTAGTGTCGGTATTCTACTTCCTCTAATTTTGATTTTCCTCATCGCAGCGGGAGCGACCTACGCCTGCCCAGGCACAAGGGTCGTTTACCGGACCAGAACAGCTAACAGATTGGCGCCGTCAATGGGCACGACGGTGATCAGTTACGGCGGTCAGCCGTGCGGCGACATTTCATACCGAAACACGCGACGCGTGAGGTATACGACGGTTGGCGACAGCGGCTACTATGGCAGCAGTCCGAGATATATCGCGGTCAGAAGCGCTCGCAGCTATCAACCTGCAAGGCGGATCCGATATGTTGCGGTTCGCAATGACGATATGGACTACACACCGTCTCGTTACGTCGTCGTAAGCCGCCAGCCGACATACATCGATTCAGGATCGAGGTATATCGCCGTTCGCAGTTATGCGCCGCGGACGCGGTATGTAGCCGTTCGCTACAGCGACATGGATGCGGACGATGTCGATTACAACTATTCGCCGCATTACGTCGCCGTGCGTCGTCAACCGGTCTATGTTAGCCCGCGATACGTCCCGGTCCGCAACGTAGATACTGATTACGACGATGACGACTATGTAGCACCGGCTAGATACGTAGCGGTTCGCAATACCGGCAGTGCCTGCGCGTGTGGAGTAAGTAGTCTTAACGATGTTGAGACCACCGCACCGAGGCATGTCGTTGTGAAAACCGACTATATTGCCGGCACACGGGACGTGATCGTTCCGCGATCAAGCTATGACGACACCGCGTACCTCAACGTACCGACGACGAACCTCAGTACGGCAAGCTATGTCAATTATGACGACGCGGCGTACTGGGACGATGGAAACCAGAGGTATATCCCGGCGAGCTACGTGGAAACACCGCAGCTCAGGACGGTTTCGTACGTCCCGGCGGATGACGACAGTGACTTTGACGACGAGGCGATTCCCGCTACGTACGACGCAAGTTATATTGCGGCCAACGATGTCGGGGACGCCTGTTTGAGTAGGATCGCCGTCCAGGCGCCGATGGAAACCAGCACGCAGACCGTGAGTTACGTTCCTGCCGACGACGTTGACTATGACACTTCCCTTTCGGGGAGCGAGCCGACATACGTCGTGAACGAGACGCCCACTTCTGCTATCAGTGATGAACCAGTTGATGCAGACAGCGATATGGACACCGACTATGTTCCGGCCAACTACGTTGGCGCGAGCTGTTCGTGCCCGGTCGCGTATCAGAGCCCGGCCGCGCTTCGCACGTTCGAAGACGACCTCGGGTATCACACGGTCACTGCTATTTCGGCTGACAATATGACAGCTTTGAATACGGTGCCGGTCAATTACACGACTGCCGAAAATGTTAATTACGTCCCGGCCAGTGAGACGAAAGTCGAGAACGTAAATTACATCCCGGCTGATCAAACTAACCTGGCGAACGTGAACTACGTTCCGGCAGACGAGACGAATGTCGAGCCCGTAAGCGATGTGTCCGCCGACAGTATTGGTTACGCCGATACTGCGGACACCGATGCTTGCGATTGCTCGGCACCCGAGGCCAGCGTGGTCACGGAACCGGCCGCACCGATCGCCGATACATCAATGGCTGTTGTCGAACCCGACAACGTTGCTGTATCGACGGACGAGTCGGTCGAGCCGCGGCCGATCGCCGCCGAGACCGGTTATCGTGACGGGCTTGCCGATGGTCAGGCCGCTGCAGTAAACGGCCAGGAAAACATTCCCGCGGATTCGGAAAATTTCCAAACCGCGACGAATGGCTATGACGATACGCTCGGTAACGTCGACTCTTACGGAGTCGCGTACCGCAGCTCGTATCTTCAAGGCTTCAGCGAAGGATACAATTCCCAGATCGGCCCATAATTGCCTGTCGGCAGTTTTGAGCCGAGGGGGAACCTTAGGCATATGAACAAGGGGGCTTATCTACATTCTAGGTAAGCCTTCTTTATCTCTGGATACAATGACATGCCGGCGAGAAGAGACCCTAAGCGCAATAGCTTAATGCGTGAGGCAGGGAGGCCAAGCGTTATGGCTGACCGAAGTCTCATCAGTACAATTGATACAACCTGATATTTGCCGGGGCCGTCTAAACCACGTACCCAATAGAGCGGTTCAAAAACAACGCCGAAAGGCCGACAGATTTTCCGAGATCTTCCATCTCGCATTTTTAGATCCTCAAGAACCAAATGGCTAAATCTCTGTTTGAAAACGCCTTGTCCTTGCCGCGCGGCATTCTCGTGTTTGCGGTGCTTACTTTGATCTCCGGATTCGTTTTCCACTCCGAGTTTGCATACAACGTTTTGGCGCAAGAGCCGACTTTGATCGCGTCGGCAGTTGTGGGATCGGACACGGCGAAGGCAGCGCCAACTGCCTCGGCACCCGCAGCCTTTCTTGAACTGGCGTCCGCCGTCGGTGAGACCGCGCCGGCAAAGAGACTCATCGAGTACAAGCTTAAGAATGATCCGTCGAGTCGGGAACGATACTGGGCGATCGTAGATTTTAACCAGCCGGCGACGAGCAAAAGATTGTACGTCTTCGATGCTGTCGAGAAAAAGGTCGAGCGTTACTACGTCGCTCACGGTCGAGGCTCTGAGGGCACAGCGGGCAATAACATCCCTGCCCTATTTTCAAATCAGAGCGGTTCCAACAGTTCGTCGCTTGGCATCTATCGGGCCCTGGACGAGTATAACGGTCATCACGGGCGCTCGCTGCGACTTGAAGGCCTTGAGCCGACAAACTCAAACGCACTCTCGCGAGCGGTCGTGATGCACACCGCAGACTATGTCTCAGACGCCTTCATCCGCGAGACAGGCCGCATCGGCCGTTCCGAAGGCTGCTTTGCCGTCGAAAGGTCGGTTGGCAACACGCTGATCGACGAGTTGAAAGACGGCGCGTACATCATCGCGTCAAAGGACTGATCGCTCTTTGAAAACTTACTTCTTGGGTTTCGCAGCGGGAGCCGCGCGCTTCGCGCTCCAGTCGTCTTCCGCCTGTCCGTTGAACGTGACCGTCCCGCCCATTTCGTCACCCTTGACCTTTCCCGTGAAGGTGAGTGTCACCGGATCGCCGTTGTAATCGATAGTGTAGGAAAACGTGATGTCATCACCCTTTACAGTTCCCGTCAACGCAACGTCGCCGTGTGAGCGTTTGGCGGTGCCCGTCAGCTTTTCACCATCGACCTTGAAGATGAGCCCGAGTGGTAGCGGACCGCCGGGCGTGTTAAACGTCGCATTCCATTCGCCCTCGACCGACTTCTGCGCCGTTGCGCTCGTGGCTATTAAAAGCGAAAGAAAAATGGTTAAGAAGGTAGTGAATAGAATAGTTCTCATGCGGACTCCTGGGTTTGACCAATACTACACTAAGTAGTTCGAGAACCGCTATCGAACGTTAGAAAACAATTACGGACTGTTATGCGTAAAACGTATACAAATCCAGAGTCATGAAAAAATTCTACCTAGCGATCATTGTCTTCGTTCTAGTTTCGGGCGCGATCGGTCAGTCGTTATATATGCCCCGAAACGTGGCTCGCGCCTATGCCAACGGCACGCGGTCGATGGATGGGAAGCCAGGCCCGAAATATTGGCAAAACAAGGGGGTTTATAACATCTCGCTTACGGTCGCTCCGCCGAATAAAACCATCAGCGGCACTGAAGACATAACCTACACGAACAACAGCCCGGCCGCCCTTGATAGATTGGTTTTCCGTCTCGAGCTCAATCACCACCAACCCGAGGC
>Ga0105239_10010349_pt1 | contig 10444 bp, 9 predicted proteins | sample KBSC44metaG_FD_92761 | JGI IMG/M metagenome (GOLD analysis project Ga0105239, IMG submission 92761) | Corn rhizosphere microbial communities from Kellogg Biological Station, Michigan, USA - KBS C4-4 metaG | ecosystem: Host-associated > Plants > Roots > Rhizosphere > Soil | place: Michigan, USA...
CGGCGACAAGGCCGAAGCCCGTGCGGCGCTGGGTCTTTCGCTGGATGAGCAGGTGGTGGCCTTCGTCGGCCGGATCCAGCCGCTGAAGGCGCCCGACGTGCTGTTGCGCGCCGCCGCCAAGCTGCCCGACGTGCGGGTCGTGGTGGCGGGTGGCCCGTCGGGCAGTGGCCTGGCCGTTCCTGACGGCCTGGTTTCTCTCGCTGACGAGTTGGGTATCACCGATCGTGTGACGTTCCTACCGCCGCAGTCCCGCGAGCAGCTGGTCAATGTCTACCGTGCCGCGGATCTGGTTGCGGTGCCGAGCTATTCGGAGTCTTTCGGACTGGTCGCAGTGGAAGCGCAGGCCTGCGGCACGCCCGTCGTGGCCGCCGCCGTGGGCGGGCTGCCCGTCGCGGTGCGTGACGGCGTCAGCGGCGTCCTGGTCGAAGGCCACGATCCCGGCGACTGGGCCAACGCCATCGGGCGAACGCTGGAGCTGGGCCCGGAAACGTTGCGCGACGGCGCGTTACAGCACGCCGCGACGTTCTCGTGGGCGCACACCGTCGACTCGCTGCTGGCCGGCTATACGCGGGCCATCGCCGACTATCGCGGCCGTCGGCCCCGTCGGGACGCCGCGGCACGCCGCAGCCGCCGGTTCTCGATCCGCCGGGGAGTGCGCGCGTGACGACCTCGGCCGCGGTCACCCAGCTGATCGAAGACACCCTGACCGCACACGAACTCGAGTTCTCCCATCACGACGCGGGAGCGGCCGGCCGGCCCGGCATTGTCGTGGCGCTGCCCGGTGAGCGCCGGCTGACGACCAACACGCTGCTGAGCGTCGGCGAGCACGGTGTGCGTCTGGAGGCCTTCGTCTGCCGCAAGCCCGACGAGAATTTCGAGGGCGTCTACAAGTACCTGCTGCGCCGCAACCGGCGCCTCTACGGCATGGCGTACACGCTCGACAACATCGGCGACATCTACCTGGTGGGCCGGATGGCGCTGCACTCCGTGACCGCCGACGAGATCGACCGGCTGTTGGGCCAGGTGATCGAAGCCGTCGACTTCGACTTCAACACCCTGCTTGAGCTGGGGTTCCGCACGTCCATCGAGAAAGAGTGGAAGTGGCGGCTGTCCCGCGGGGAGTCGTTGAAGAACCTGCAGGCGTTCGAGCATCTGCGGCCGGAATAGCGGGTCCCGGGTGCGGCGAGAGCCACAAACCCGCACGTGAGAAGATCAGCCGATGCCGACCTTGATCCTGCTGCGTCACGGCGAGAGCCAGTGGAACGAGAAGAACCTGTTCACCGGTTGGGTCGATGTCGACCTCACCGACAAGGGCCGGGCCGAAGCCGTGCGCGGCGGAAAGCTGCTGGTCGAGCAGGGTGTGCTGCCGGATGTGCTGTACACGTCGCTGTTGCGCCGGGCGATCACCACAGCCAACCTGGCGCTGGACGCCGCTGACCGGCACTGGATTCCCGTGCAGCGCGACTGGCGCCTCAACGAGCGGCACTACGGCGCGCTGCAGGGCCTCGACAAGGCCGAGACGCTGGCGAAGTACGGCCAGGACCAGTTCATGTCGTGGCGCCGCAGCTACGACACCCCGCCGCCCCCGATCGAAAAGGGCAGCACGTACAGCCAGGACGGCGACCCGCGGTACGCCGGCATCGACGCGCCGCTCACCGAATGCCTCGCCGACGTCGTCAAGCGGTTCGTGCCGTACTTCGAGCAGACCATCGTGCCTGATCTGAAGGCCGGTAAGACCGTCCTGATCGTCGCGCACGGAAACTCGCTGCGCGCGCTGGTGAAGTACCTGGACGGCATGTCCGACGACGAGATCACCGGTCTGAACATTCCGACCGGCATCCCGCTGCGCTATGAGTTGGACGAGAACCTCAAGCCGACGGTGCCCGGTGGCGAGTACCTGGACCCCGAGGCGGCCGCCGCGGGTGCCGCCGCCGTCGCCGCACAGGGCGCCAAACAGCACTGACGCTGCGAACGGCCGGTGAACTTCGGTTAACGCCGGTGAAACACCTGGATTTATGTGTGTGACGTGTACCGTTCTGGCCGCTCGCTGCTGGGATGACGTTCACCTGATGCGTACGATTTGTACGTGAGCTTGTCGTCCGCGCTGCCTCTGGTGGCCGTCTCGGCGCTGCTTGCGTTGGCTCTGGGCATCGCGATCGGCCTGCGGTGGGCGCCCCGGCGTAACGAGCGTCGTGAACGCCGCACCGCGGAGCAGTCCGGCCTGACGGTGTCGGAGATGTTCGCCCACATCGTGTCGATGTCTCCGCTGGGGATGGCGGTCGTCGACACCTACCGCGACGTCGTCTACACCAATGGTCTGGCCCGCGACCTCGGTCTGGTGCGGGACCGGCTGCTCGACGACCGGGCCTGGGAGGCCGCGCAGCGGACCCTGGCGACCGGGGAGGACGTCGAGTTCGACCTGTCGCCGGCCAAACGGGCCAACCCGGGCCGCTCCCGGCTCGCGGTGCGGGGCCTGGCGCGTCAGCTGACCGAGGAGGACGGCCGCTTCGCGGTGGTCTACGTCAACGACCAGTCCGAACAGGCCCGCATGGAGGCCAGCCGCCGCGACTTCGTCGCCAACGTGAGCCATGAGCTCAAGACGCCGGTCGGCGCCATGGGGCTGCTGGCCGAGGCGCTGCTGGCGTCGTCCGAGGACCAGGACATGGTCAACCGGTTCGCCGAGAAGATCGTCACCGAATCCAACCGGCTGGCCAACATGGTTGGTGAACTCATCGAGCTGTCCCGGCTGCAGGGCGCCGAGCCGCTGCCGCACCTGGATGCGGTGGACGTGGATTCGGTTGTCGCCGAAGTGGTTTCCCGACACAAGGTGGCCGCCGACAACGCCGATATCGCGATCACCACCGACGCGCCCCGGGGCTACCAGGTGCTGGGCAGTGAAACCCTGCTCGCGACCGCGCTTGCGAATCTGGTGTCCAACGCAATCTCCTACTCGCCCAAGGGTTCCCAGGTGTCGATCAGTCGGCGCCGCTACGGCGACAACATCGAGATCGCGGTGACCGACCGCGGCATCGGAATCGAAAAAGCCGATCAGGAACGGGTTTTCGAACGATTCTTCCGCGTCGACAAGGCGCGGTCCCGGGCCACCGGCGGCACCGGGCTGGGGTTGGCCATCGTCAAACACGTGGCGGCCAACCACAACGGAACCATCCGGCTGTGGAGTCAGCCGGGAACCGGATCGACGTTCACGCTGTCGATTCCGGCCTATCTCGACTCGGACGACGTGGATGTCGACGAGGGAGACGACCACTCATTGCCATCACAAGGAGGGCGACCAAACCAATGACCAGTGTGCTGATCGTGGAGGACGAGGAGTCCCTGGCCGATCCCTTGGCATTCCTGTTGCGCAAGGAAGGTTTCGAAGCGACCGTCGTGACCGACGGTCCGTCGGCGTTGGCCGAATTCGACCGGGCCGGGGCCGACATCGTGCTCCTGGACCTCATGCTGCCGGGCATGAGCGGTACCGACGTGTGTAAGCAGTTGCGCTCGCGGTCCGGCGTGCCGGTCATCATGGTGACCGCCCGGGACAGCGAGATCGACAAGGTCGTCGGCCTGGAACTCGGCGCCGACGACTACGTCACCAAGCCGTACTCGGCCCGCGAACTCATCGCCCGGATCCGGGCCGTGCTGCGCCGCGGCGGCGAGTCCGACGACGTCGTGGGCGCCGACGGGGTGCTGGAGGCCGGACCGGTGCGCATGGACGTCGAGCGGCACATCGTGTCGGTCAACGGCGACGCCATCACGCTGCCGCTCAAGGAGTTCGACCTGCTCGAGTACCTGATGCGCAACAGCGGCCGGGTGCTGACCCGTGGCCAGTTGATCGACCGGGTCTGGGGCGCCGACTACGTCGGTGACACCAAGACCCTGGACGTCCACGTGAAGCGGCTGCGGTCCAAGATCGAGACCGACCCGGCCAACCCGGTGCACCTCGTCACCGTGCGTGGGTTGGGTTACAAGCTGGAGGGCTGACGCGGTTCGGGTGAGCTGCCCGGTTGACTTGGCTGACCGATTTGTCAGTACAGGATGTCCGGATTCGGTTGGTGCCCATGCTCTTCGGGCGGCAGTCCCTGCAGTTCCCGCATCCGCTCCGGGCTCATGATGCCCTGTGTGGGGGCCTTCTCGCGGTTCTCCGGTCCGCCTGCGGCCAGCGGTCCGGAGTACTGCTTGGCGTCGCGGCCTTCAGGCTTTCCGGCCTGGCCTGCAGCTGGTGATCCAACCGCGCCGCTGGCGGCTGCCGCAGTTGCGCCGCCACCCTGACCAGCAGCTTGCGCCATCCCCTGCACACTTTGCATCACTTGCTGCGGCATCTGACCTATCGCCTGAGCTATGCCCTGGATGGGTTGTGTGATGCCTTGTACTGCCTGCCCGACCATCTGGCTGACCTGACCGACCATCTGCCCGGCCTGTTGAGCCCCACCGCCTTGGCCCTCTGCGCCACCTTGCGACGGCTGCAACCTGGAATCGGCGGCGCGGATCCGCTCTGCACCTGCGGCGTCACCTTTGTCGTACATTTGTCTGGCATTGCTCAGTCGACCCGCCATGGCCGTTGACTCTTCGTGTACTCCCGCCAGCGCCCCATTGCGGGCGGCATCTGCATTGCTTTGCACACCTAACAAGGGCTGACTGATAGTTCCATGAGCGGCAAAGAGGTTCGGGTTGCCGGCGGCACTGTCGGCGACGCCCTTGACGTCGGCACCGACGTCGCCATGGGAGCGAGACCAGTTGTCCAGCGCGCCGAGGTTCACTTTCAACACACTCATCGAACACCCCTCCGATGTGATTTCAAACCCTGATTGTATTGGCGCCCACGGATTCTTCTGACGGGTTTGCTTGGCCCACGGTCCTTTGGCCCGGTCGCGCGGCTGATAATTTGTTGTCAGCTGTCTGGGCATTGGGGGGTGCTGTGGGTATCAAGGACGCTTTCTACGGGGTTTGGAACGAGGCGTACAAGACGTACGGCGAGGGTGTTCCGCCTGGTGGTGAGCAGTTCGATCGCAGTGCCCAATTGCAGAAGATGCAGCAGGCGGTGCTGGCAGCTGGGCCCGATGACCGTTGGCAGGGCAGCGGCTCAGAGGCATATGGCCGGGCCAACAAGCAACTTGCCGATCGGTACGGCGAGCTCGCTGATCTGGATCGGCGTTATGGCGCTGAGATCGACAAGTCGAAGGCTGCGGTCCTCGCTGGTCGCCAGGCCATGCTAACCGTCCGGTCGAACTTCGACGCTCTCGTTAGTGGGCTCGATGAGAACAAGCCTGCTGACCGGTTATTGCTGATGAGTGCCCTCAGTAACGGCCTGGGTGAGGTTCAGAAGACTCTGCTGAATACCACCCAGGAGCAGCTCGCTGCCGGTCAGCGGATGAAAGTCATCGCTGATGAATACGCGGCGGAGGGAAAACCCAAGGTAGCTGGCGGTGAGGGGGCGGGTGACAAACCCGACGATAAGGGCAAGGACGAGAAGAAGCCTGAACTCAAGCCAGACGAAATGGAGGGGTTGGTCAAAGACGCGCTCGCTGGAAACCAGGAAGCTGCCGCAAAAGTCAACGACATTCTGAACAGCATCGACGATAAGTCGCTGCAACCGAAAAATGGCGAACCGCCGGTTCCGCTTTCCCCGGTGCAAGAGGCGCTCGTCGGGCAGATGCAGGCTCAGATGAAGTCGATGTCCATGAATGATCTAAAGGCTGCTGGTGAACGACTCGGTCCGCAGAAGAACATTCTGGCCAATGCAATGCAGGTCATGAGCGATCCTGATGTGAAGTACCAGCGACAAGACGGTGAAAGACCGAAGATTGTTCCAGGAGCTGGTTCTGCCGTGGCACACGGAGCCACCGTGCTGCCGGGCGACCGAGGTGCATTGCCCGATGGTGTCCAATCAGCACTCAATCAGGGTGGCAAGTTTGACGGACCACCACACCAGGGGCCGGTTCCCCGGGGTCATGTACCTGACACAGAGGGGCCCTCCAGGCGATCGGCGATGGATAACCTGTCGTCGCTTTCTGACATTGTCGGCAGCGGCGATCAGAAGTTCCAGCAAGGCACGGAGCTCGATCGCGGGATGATGTCGAATGCGAAAGACTTCTTGAACTCACAGGAAGGGCCCAATAATAGTCAAGAACATTGGGGCGACAAGACAATCCAGAGAGTATTCGAGACCGCAGGCCGCGATACGATAGTCAGTCACGACATGCTCACGGGTAACAAAGATTTCGTCCATGACGTCCTAACGCACGAGTGGAACGATAATGGCCGTTCCGCGAGTACGCTGACCAATTGGATTGAAGGCGCATCGCACTCGTCTGACCAAGACATCAACCGACGCGCCGGAGAGACCGCCAGTGCATTGGCTGATTACCTCGGCGACCCGGAAAATAAAGCGGCACTTATGGATATTTCCAACGCATCAGAGCGGGATATTTCACTAGGGAAATTGAACCCTGAATTAACTCAGAGTCTCGCTCATGCAATAAGTCCGTACCTGGATGACATGGTCAACAAGAACATTGACGATACGTTGGGGTTCACCACCAAAGACGGGGACCATAACATGAGATACCCCCACGCCTCTCAGGTACTGGGGGTGCTGGGGACCGACGACGGCGCCGCGAAGATCCTGGATGGGAGGGCTGCCGAGGTCCAGGGCAAGTATCTCGATGAGTACACGAAATCGGTCGTAGATAGCGGGGGAAACACATCTGCCGCTGCCGCGATGGAAGCCGCCGGCCGATTGAAGGGCGTCTGGGATGAGGGCGCGTTTATGTCGGTGTCTGATGTGGAACACGACAGCGTGAAGGCTAGGCAGATGGCGTGGGACAGAATGGCCACGAACTATGATATTGCGAAAGATTCAATCGGGGCGTTGCCGTATATCGGAACCGTCTCGGGTGTGGGGTTCGATGTGGCTAAGGACGCTGTGCTGGGATCGAGGCCGGAATCGGGGGGTTCGGAATCGACACCAATTCAAAGTTCTATGCCGATGAAGACCATGCTTGCTGCGGCTCTAATTTCCCACAATATGGGTGATCCCGCGGATATTGCCGCACTGGATCGTTTCCGGGATAAATTTACTGGGGATATCTATGTTCCCCCGCATTCAAACGAGAATAGTGACCGCACGGATTTCGACAGCGCGATTTCGAACTACTTTAGTCATTTGACTTCCGCTGTGAAGGATCCTGTCAACATCCAGTATGACCAAGCGTATCGTGATGCGACCAGCAAATAGGGACAGGCGTATGGCATTCAGGGTGATTCCGCTGGTATTCGCGTTGCTGTGCGCAGGTTGTTCGGGAAGCGGACAAGCACCAGTGTCGCCACAAGCGTCGACGACGTCAAAACCTATTCAGCTGTCCGAAAATGTGCCATATCAAGCACGTGATTTGCGCTTTCACTGGTCGGCGGCTCCGGGAATTGATCTCGTGACCGGTCCCGCGGTAGCGGTGCGGGCCTACATCGAGTCGTATCGCTTGGTGGAATATACAGGTGGTGATCTATCCGTGGCGTACCCTGGGTTTAGGGACGCAACGCCGGAAAATATTGCTTCGGATGACCCGGAAATCGTATTCCAGCTACAACATGTCCGGCCTGAAACGCGAGCAGAATTAGAGAAAAAGGGTTGGATCGATCGTGGCAGGCGATACTCCGGGTATCAGCCGATTTACATCCAGGACCTTAGTGTACGGGGTGCGGGATATCGGGCCACGGTCTGTATCGGACGTTATTCGGTGTATGAATCGGTGGCGGACAGCCCGTCGAGGTTTTATTCAATTGATACCGACCCGAAAACTGGTAAGTATCGAGCCGACTACATGTCGGAAATTGATATTTGGCGCGTAGACCTAGCGCAAGAAGACTTTTCTCCGAAGTCGGGTCCTAGTGCTCCTCAGTTCGGTCCCGTGCCTGTGCCGTCGAACCACGTCGCCAGTGTCTTCAGCCCGTGGTCCATTGAAGGCGCGAGTGATGGAAATTGGGGTACTCGGAACCAGCGAGAATACGTTGGCTCGATGGAATTGAGGAAGCAGTGCGAGGATGCGATGCCGGATGATGCCGCGACGCGCCGAGCAATGTCGACCGGATTCCACGATCAGCCGCCGCCGCACGGCGATCCGATTCCTGGGTGGCCGGAGAAGTAACTACTAAGCCCACTCCGACGCGGACTTGCTCGCGACTACTTCTTCGCAGCAGCGGTAGTGGCCGGGTGGACGGCGATGAGCCCCAGCCCGGCCCGCCGCTTGCACAGCGCGGCCAGTTCGGCGTACACCTTCGCGCCCAGCAGTTCGGTCAGTTCGGGTCCGTAGGACTCCCACACGGCCTTGGCGCCGACGTGGGCGGCGGGGTCGCCGGTGCAGTACCAGACGAGGTCGTGGCCGCCCTCGCCCCAGCCGCGGCGGTCGTACTCGGTGACGACGGTGCGCAGGATCTCGGTGCCGTCCGGCCGGGTCACCCAGTCCTGGGTCCGGCGGATCGGCAGCTGCCAGCAGACCTCGGGCTTCATGGTCAGCGGTTCGACGCCGAGCTTGAGCGCCTTGCTGTGCAGCGCGCAGCCGACGCCGCCCGCGAAACCCGGCCGGTTCAGGAAGATGCACGCACCCTTGTGTTTGCGGGTGCGCAGGTTGGGCTTGTCGTCGTACTCGTCCATCTCGAGGTAGCCCTTGCGGCCCAGGCCCTTGTCGCGGAACTGCCAGTCCTCGTCGGTCAACAGCTTGACCGACTCCTCGAGCTGGGCGATGTCGTCGTCGTCGGCCATGAAGGCGCCGTGGCTGCAGCAGCCGTCGTCGGGCCGTCCCTCGACGGTGCCCTGGCATGCCGGCGTCCCGAAAACACAGGTCCAGTTGGACAGCAGCCACGTCAGATCCGCGGCGATCAGATGCTCCGGATTCTCGGGGTCGAAGAACTCCACCCACTCGCGGGCAAAGTCCAGTCCCACCTCGTGGGAACCGGGCTTGGGAGGCTCGCCGGCACTGATCTGCGATGCGGTCACAGCACGCAACCGTAGACCCGTTACCGTGGTTTCCGTGCGATTGGGCGTCCTCGACGTGGGCAGTAACACCGTTCATCTGTTGGTAGTCGACGCGCGCCGTGGCGGGCACCCGACACCGATGAGTTCGACCAAGGCCTCACTGCGCCTGGCCGAGGCCATTGATGACACCGGCAAATTGACCCGCAAGGGCGCGGACAGCCTCGTCGCGACGGTCGACGAGTTCGCCAAGATCGCCACCAGTTCGGGTTGCGCGGAGTTTATGGCGTTCGCCACATCCGCCGTCCGGGACGCCACGAACTCCGAAGCGGTACTGGCGCGGGTCCGGGCCGAGACCGGCGTCCAGCTGCAGGTCCTCTCCGGGGTCGACGAATCCCGGCTCACCTTCCTGGCCGTGCGCCGCTGGTACGGCTGGAGCGCGGGCCGCATCATCAACCTCGATATCGGTGGCGGATCGCTGGAACTGTCGGGTGGCATCGACGAAGAACCCGACGTGGCGCTGTCAATGCCGCTGGGTGCGGGCCGATTGACGCGGGAATGGCTGCAGGAGGATCCGCCCGGCCGACGGCGCGTGGCGGTGCTGCGGGACTGGCTGGACAACGAGCTGTCCGCCTCGGCGGCCAAGGTGCTGGCGGCCGGCACCCCGGAATTGGCGGTCGCGACATCGAAGACATTCCGGTCGCTGGCCCGGCTCACCGGTGCGGCGCCGTCGGGTGCGGGACCGCGCGTGAAGCGCACGTTGACCGCCGCTGGCCTCAGACAGCTCATATCTTTCATCTCTAGGATGACCACGGCCGATAGAGCCGAGTTGGAAGGGGTGAGTGCCGACCGTGCGCCACAGATAGTGGCCGGTGCGTTGGTGGCCGAGGCGACCATGCGGGCGCTGTCGCTCGACGCGGTGGACATCTGCCCGTGGGCGTTGCGGGAGGGTGTCATTCTGCGGAAACTCGACAGCGAAGCCGATGGAACCGACTTGGTGGAAACGTTCGCGGGATTGGCTCCCGCCAAAGGCGAGACACGATGACAGATTCAGACGACTTCTCGGCGACGCGACCGATCTCGGTTGCCGAGCTGCTGGCCAAGAACGGCACCATCGGTGCGCCGCCGGTCGGCGGTCGCCGGCGCCGGCGGCGGGGGAACAGCGACGCGGTGACCGTCGCCGAACTGACCGGCGAAATCCCGATCATCCGGCCGGAGACGCTGCACGCGGAGCCGGCTGAGGCCCTGGCGGAGACGGCTCCCGAGCCCGTCGCCGAGCCGGAACCCGTTGCCGAACCCGCAGCCGAGGCTGAACCCGTCGCCGAGCCGGAAGCACCGGCCGAGGCCGCCGCCGCCGTCGAGGACGAGACGCCGTCCGCGGCCGACGAGATGGTGCCCGACGACACCGGGGCCCACTACGTCGTCGACGAGGACATGCTGCACACCGACCTCGTCGACCCTGCGCCCGCGGAC
>Ga0105239_10010350_pt1 | contig 10444 bp, 8 predicted proteins | sample KBSC44metaG_FD_92761 | JGI IMG/M metagenome (GOLD analysis project Ga0105239, IMG submission 92761) | Corn rhizosphere microbial communities from Kellogg Biological Station, Michigan, USA - KBS C4-4 metaG | ecosystem: Host-associated > Plants > Roots > Rhizosphere > Soil | place: Michigan, USA...
AAAGATTTTGCGTTTCCCCTTTTTTTTCTTTTTTGATAAAGATGGGTTATGTATCTTTATTTACCTTCCCAAGATCACAGCATATATTATAAACCATATTATATCCTTAAAAACAGAAAAACATGTTAGAGAACCTACTTCAATTGGTGACACAAAATGCAGGAGATGCGATTACCAATAACCCTCAAATTCCGAATGAACACAACGAAGCCGCCGTACAGGACGCTTCCTCATCCATAATGGATGTATTAGGCAGCCACGCCTCATCGGGCGGAGGTGGTCTGTCGGGCGTTCTGGACCTGCTTAAAGGTGGTGGTGGCGATTTGGCCAGCAATCCTATTGTGAGTCAAATTATACAACAATTTAGCGGTAAACTACAAAATAATTATGGAGTTGACGGCGAGGCGGCCCAATCAACGGCAAGCAGCCTGATACCACAAGTTTTAGGGCAATTGGCCAACAAAACAAACGATGCTGGTGATAGCTCTTTTAATATTCAAAGCATTTTAGGTTCATTAGGTGGGGCCGATGGGAAATTTGATATAAGCGATGCCCTTAATCTTTTTCACGGAGGCGGTGCTGACAACGCAGAAGGAAGCGGTGGCGGTATATTAGGAAAGCTGACCGGTTTATTTGGCGGTTCTAAATAAGTTAAACGTCCGGTCCATTTATGTTACATAAGATAAGAGAAAAGCCTTGTTTTTAGCAAACAAGGCTTTTCTCTTCGTCGGGATGGCGGGATTCGAACCCACGACCTCCAGCACCCCATGCTGGCGCGATACCGGGCTACGCTACATCCCGAAATAGTTGGAAAAGCAAATATAATAAGTAGACACTTATCTCAAAATGATTTGCAGAAAAGTTGCGCTAACTCAATAAGCATGACTTCATTTGCCAAGACTTATTATCTCCTAAAAAAGCTTATTTTAGTTTTAATTATAAACCTTTAATATTATTCGGAATGCTTACTCATCGTATACCGCCACCAGTGCAGATTACCGGGAGATTATGGTCGGGATCATGCAAAAAGTCGTTGTTTGCCGTAGTTTTATGCTTTTTGTTTTTCACCAGTGCTCTTTATGCCCAAAAAACAAGCCCCTTCACTATCAGCATACCCGAGGCAGAAGGCGTTTCTGCAGCCGGGATCGATAGTTTTCTGAATGCTGCGGCACAAAGCAAACATGAGTTTCATAGTTTTATGTTTTTGCGGCATGGTAAAATAATAGCACAGGGCTGGTGGAACCCGTATCAGTCAACATTAAGGCATAGCCTGTACAGTTGCAGCAAGAGCTTTACCTCTACAGCCATTGGCTTTGCCGTTAGCGAAAAACGCTTGTCGGTAAATGATAAAGTAGTCTCTTTTTTCCCTGGCAGTTTGCCGGATTCGATAAAGCCCTACCTTGCAGCACTTACCGTAAAAGATCTTTTAACCATGAGTGTTGGCCAGGCTGTTGATCCTACTTTTGCCATTGCATCCAAAGAGGACAATTGGATAAAAGCTTTTCTGGCATTGCCTATAGCACATAAACCCGGCAGTCAGTTTTTGTACAACTCCATGGCTACTTTTATGCTATCGGCCATTGTACAAAAAGTAACCGGGCAAAAAGAAGTTGATTACCTTAAACCGCGCCTCTTTGACCCTTTGGGAATAAAGGGCATGGATTGGGAAATTAATAAGCAAGGCATTAACACTGGTGGCTGGGGATTGCGTGTAAAAACCGAAGATCTGGCTAAACTAGGCCAATTTTACCTGCAAAAGGGTATGTGGAAGGGGAAACAATTATTACCCAAAGAATGGATCGAAGAAGCGACTACTTTTAAAATTGACCAGGCGCCAGGCATTGCCCAAAGTAAAAAAGACTCGAGCGATTGGATGCAGGGTTATTGTTATCAGTTCTGGCGTTGCCGACATAATGCATTCAGGGCCGACGGAGCTTTCGGACAGTACATTATTGTGATGCCCGATCAGGACGCTGTGATCGCGATCACTTCGGAAACAAGCGACATGCAGGGGGAGCTTAACCTGATATGGAAATATTTACTGCCGGCCATGCACCCAAAAGCTTTGCCACTTAACAAGGCCAATGATGTTAAGCTCGAAAAACATTTAGCCGCTTTAAGTTTACCACCGGCGACTAATACCAGCAACCATACAAACGGCACCTTCACCCAAACATTTTCTATTCAGCCAAATGCGCTGCATATCAGTTCAATAGCCTTTAACATAGCCAATAATGTTTGTCATGTAACCTTGAAAAAGGATTCGGTCAGTTATGCGCTTAATTTTGAAACAGGTAAATGGTTGCCTGGCAAAACGGATATGCAGGGCCCTGGTTTGGTTTCCGGAGCCCGGGAAGATTTTTCATTATTAGTCCCTTACAAAGTGGAGGGCAGTTATGGCTGGAATGACAACCAGACATTGCAATTAAAACTACGCTATATTGAAAGCCCGCATACGGAAACTATCACTTGTCATTTCAGCGACCAGCAATTAAATGCCGATGTGGAGTATAGCTTTAACTATGGACAAAATAAGTTGGTGTTACACGGGGAATTGGTTAAGTAACGTTGCCCCACCTCCGGATTGAAAGTGTTTTAAAAATAAACGCGCCGGGGCCTTGCCCCGGCGCGTTTATCGCAATTGTAATATTATCGCTTAGCTATCTTATATAATTTACCGCTGTCGGTTCCGGCGTAAATAGCACCGTCTTTACCGGTAGCTATGCAGCGCCAGCGTTCGTTTTTATCGGCCAGCAAACGTTCTTCGCCTACTACTTTGTCATTTTTAATTACCAGGCGAATAATGTGTTGCCCGCTTAATGCCCCAACAAACAGGTTGTTTTTCCACTCGGTAATATTACCGGTATAAAACATCATGCAGCCGGGCGAAATAACCGGGTCCCAATAGTAAACTGGTTGTATGGTTCCTTTTTTTTGCTGGATGCCGTCGTAAACTTTTTGTCCGCTATATTCGATGCCATAGGTAACGTAAGGCCAGCCATAGTTACCACCAGGTTTGATCAAATTGATCTCGTCTCCTCCACGGGGACCAAACTCTGCCTCCCAAAGGCCCCCAGTAACCGGGTTTATGGAAAAACCATCCGGGTTACGAAAACCCAGGGCATATATTTCGGGTTTAGCATCAGCTTTGCCAATAAACGGGTTACCTGTAACCGGTTTACCTTCTTTGGTGATATGAATGATCTTCCCAGTCGTGGCGCTTAGGTCCTGCGCCTTCACTCGTATATCATCCGCCATCCGATCGCCGATACTTACAAAAATATTTCCCTGTTTATCAAACAATAAACGCGAGCCAAACTGACCGGCACCTTTATAACGTGGTGTAGCCTCAAATATCACCTTCACATTTTCAAGCTTGGTTTCATCAGCCGATAATTTACCTTTAGCTACCGCCAGAGTAGCCCCATCGCCCGGCTGGGCATAGGTCCAGTAAACCATGCGGTTTTTTATAAAATCCGGGTCGATGTTTACATCAAGCAAACCACCCTGGCCGGCAAATTGTACCTCGGGGAAACCAGTGATGGTTTTATCAATTTTACCGTCGGTCTTTACTATCTGCATAGTTCCAGGTTTACTACTGATCAGCAAGCGGCCATCGGGTAAAACATGGATGCCCCATGGCCCCTTCAATTCAGTGCTGATTACAGTAACCGTGTACGGAGTTTTTGTTTTAACGCTTCCAATGCGCGTTTGGCCGGCAAAGGCTGGTTTGTAATTACTATTGGCCTTATTTTTTTCTACCGGTTCGCCGGTTTGTGCTATAGCGGTTGTGGTTACAAATAACAAAAGGGTGCCTAAAATTAATGGCGTATGAAATTTTGAAAACATAATACGATTTTGGGTTAATGTAAAGTAAGTTACAACGTTATCGGCAAGATGTTTAATTACAACAGGTTTTTTACAGTTAATAATTGTTCAAAACAACATAAAAGCCTACAAAATAAATTTTTGTAGGCTTTTATCATTCTTGGTATCGCTTTTGTCGGGATGGCAGGATTCGAACCTGCGGCCTCCACATCCCAAATGTGGCGCGATACCGGGCTACGCTACATCCCGAATGTTGGGGGTGCAAATATATACTATGGTTTTTAAATCCAAAATCTATAATAACCTTATTCTGGTTTTATTCCGCCGTTGTCGGGTCTATGATCCTTGATATCTCACTGATTGAGTTTGCCGGAAAGCCGCCCTGATTGGCATGTTCCCTGATCATCTCCTCATTGGGTGCTATATAAACACAATATATCTTATCGGTAGTAACATAGCTATTAACCCATTGTATTTGCGGCCCCATTTTACTTAATACCCCACAAGAAGTTTGCGAAATGGCTTTTAATTGTTCATCTGAAAGACTCCCAGCTCCTGGAATTTCTCTTTCAATAACATACTTTGGCATATGGTTTTAATTGATTTTTTGTTTAAGTAATTTACAAACTTTAATAACAATTACAATGCTGATAATTAAGCAGATACATTAATATTTATTATTGGGTTATGATTTAACACCTATCAAACAATATGAACACAAAATCAAATGGTCTGCGGCCTGAAACACAGTAGTCCCCTAAAAGGGATCTCATTTTGAGGCAGTCGCTTAAATTTAAATTATTCATATTGTTTATTATTCCTCGTAGTACCAACTTAATTGTGGTATTATATATATTGTTCTGTTTTTTCGTTTAATATTGTGTTTGGGAATTTTAGCATCGGTATATGAATTCTGCTGAAAATTATGAAGTACTCATCGATAAGATCAACATCTTTATCCGGAAGTACTATTTCAATAATTTTTTGCGTGGTCTGATATTCCTGGGTGCGGGTCTGTTTACCGCCTATGTAGTCATTACCCTGAGCGAATATTTTGGCAATTTTAATGTCGTTTTCCGCAGTATCCTGTTTTACTTTTTTATACTGCTCAACATTGGCCTGGTGTGCTGGCTCATTTTGCCCCCCTTCCTGTCGTGGCTCAAATTAGGCCATTCATTAACTCATGACCAAGCAGCCGAAATCATCGGTAAACACTTTCGTGATGTTAATGACAAGTTGTTAAACACCCTGCAACTTAAAAAGCTAGCTGCTGCCGACGAAAAACACCGGGCACTCATTGAAGCCAGTATTGATCAAAAGATCGAGGCCCTTAAACCAGTCAGCTTCCCATCGGCCATCAATATCCGCGAAAACAGTAAATACTTAAAATGGGTGCTGGCTCCGGCAGCGGTGATCATCATACTTGCTTTTGCTGCTCCTTCTATATTAACTGAAAGTACCAAACGGCTCATCAGGCACAATGAGTATTTTGCCCCGATAGCCCCTTTTCGTTTTAACGTTCTGAATAAAAACCTATCCGTAGTACAGGGTGATGACCTTAAACTGGATCTTAAACTGGATGGTGACAGGTTACCTGCCGATGTTTATATAGAAACGGCTAACAATACTTTTAAACTCGATAAAGAAAACATCAGTAAGTTTCATTACCAGTTCAGCAATCTGCAGCAAAATACCAAGTTCCGGCTGCTGGGAAACGGTTTTGCATCGGCCCCTTATGAGATACAGGTAAATCAGAAACCAGCCCTGCTGCATTTTGATGTAGAATTGAGTTATCCCGCCTATTTGCATAAAAAAAATGAGAAACTCCTGAATGCCGGCGATCTGGTGATTCCGGAAGGCACTGTGGTTAATTGGCTCTTGCACACACAACACGCTTCGGGATTGCAGTTTTATTTAAATGGACTTAAACATAGCGCCAAATCCACAGGAACCGACCTATTTGAGTATAACGAAAAGATCCTTAAAAGCGCCATTTACAAACTTAACCCCGTAAACCCGTTAGTTAATCACAGCGACTCATCTGCTTATCATATCAATGTAATAGCTGATGAGCCTCCGGCCATTACCGTGCAGGAAAAATCTGATTCGGTAAGCATTAACGCCTTATACTTCAATGGAAAAATCCAGGATGATCATGGTTTTTCATCTCTGAACTTCCATTATAGTGTACAATCGGCTAATAATAAGGGGCCTCAAAAAACGTTTATCAAACGAATTGATGCTGCGATGAACCAAACACAGTCAGACTTCTTTTATTTCTGGAATTTGAAAGAGTTGGGTATAGCGCCGGGAGCCCGTGTAAGTTACTTTTTTGAGGTTGCCGATAACGATGGTGTAAACGGACCTAAAAGGACCCGCACCGCTGAACGCACGCTTAACCTGCCCGATGCCAAAGCTATTAATGAGCAATTGAATGCCGGCACCCAGGCGGTAAAGCAAAAAATGGAGTCGGCTATAAAATTAGCTGGTCAGGTAGAGCATGATTCACAAAAACTCAATCAATTATTGCTGAATAAAAATACGCTATCCTTCGACGAAAAAAAACAGGTAGAAGACCTGTTGCAAAAACGCCGCGACCTGGAAGATCTGGTTAAAGAAATAAAAGACGAAAATCAGAAAAACCTGTATAACCGTAAAGAAAACCAGCAGCAGAACGAAGAGCTATTGGCGAAGCAAAAACAAATTGAAGATCTGTTTAATAATGTGCTCGATCAAAAAACAAAAGAATTGCTGCAAAACCTGCAAAAGCTTTTAGATCAGGAACAAAAAGATGCTACCCGCGATGGATTATCAAAAATGCAGATGGATAATAAATCGCTCAAAAAAGAGCTTGATCGTATGCTGGAGCTTTACAAAAAGCTGGAGTTTGATCAAAAGCTGAATCAAAGCGTTGATCAGTTGAATAAACTGGCCGATAAGGAGCAACAGCTATCTGACAAAACCAAACAACAAGGTGCCGATCAAAAGGCATTGCAACAGGAGCAGGAAAACCTGAAAAAGGATTTTCAGGATATCAAAAAGGGATTGGAAGATCTGCAAAAAACCAACGAACAGGCCGAACATAAACAGGACTTTCAGAATCCCGAAAAAGAAACACAAAGCATTGACCAGCAAATGGATCAAAGTGCCGGTGAGCTGCAAAAAAACCATAAAGATGGTGCTTCAAAATCGCAAAAACAAGCTGCCAAACAAATGCAGCAATTAGCGAGCAAATTGTCGCAGGATAATGAAGAAGGTGAAAGTAAAGAAAATGCCATTGACGCTCAGCAATTGCGTGAGTTATTAAAAAGCCTCGTGAATAGCTCTTTTGATCAGGAAAAGGTGATGCAAACCTTAAAGAGCACCAACCCTACTGATCCCTCTTATATTACATTGTCTCAAAAACAAAAAGACATTAAGGATAACCTGAAAACAGCGGAGGATAGTCTATATGCCATCAGCAGACGCATCCCGCAAATACAATCGACCGTAAACCAGGAGATCAGTGGCATTAACAATCATATTGACCAGGCTCTTGACAACCTGGGCGACCGCCGTACGGCTGAAGCTAACCGTCATCAGCAATACGCCATGACGGCGATGAACAATCTGGCCCTGATGTTGAGCGAAGCCCTGGAGCAGCTGCAAAAACAGATGAATAAAGGCGGAAAAGGAAAGGGAAAAAAGCAATCTGTATCGCAACTGGCAAAAATGCAGGAACAATTGAATCAAAACATGCAAAAGGCCCGCGAACAGATGCAGCAACAAGGTAACCAGGGTAAAAGCCAGCAGGGAAATAAAGGCAATATGAGCGAGCAATTAGCCCGGATGGCTCGCCAGCAGCAAATGATAAGGGAATCACTTGAACAGATAAACCGGGATGAGAATAAGGACGGGAAAAGTGGTTTAGGAAATTTGGATAAAATTTCTAAAGAAATGGAACAAACTGAGCATGATCTCGTAAACAGGAAGATTACAGATGAAGCGTTAAAAAGACAGGAGCAAATCCGGAGCCGGCTATTGGAGGCTGAAAAGGCGGAACAGGAACGTGAGCAGGATCAGCAAAGAGAAAGCCATGCCGGTAAGGATATACCACCTGGTTATATAAAAGCACTGCAGGGATACCAGCAACAAAAGAGCAAACAAACGGAACAAATAAAAACTGTGTCTCCGGCACTCAATTTGTATTATAAACAAAAAATAAAATCTTACTTTGATCAACTTAATGCCAAATAACATGGAACAGGCAAATGTTCATACCAGCAGCGAATTGTTTACGTTACAGCTACCGTCAAAAACGGAAAGCATAGCGCAGCTTGAGCAGCTGATTGAAGAAATTGCTGATAAGTATCATGTAGCCGAAGATACCTTCGCTAATATGATGACCTGCCTTAACGAAGCTGCCATAAATGCTATTATTCATGGCAATAAACTCGACGAAACAAAAAAAGTAATTATAAACGCCGAGGTGGAACCTAAGCGCATTGTGTGGACCGTTACCGACGAGGGTCCGGGTTTTGATTATTCAAACCTGGCCGACCCAACCGCACCAGAAAACCTGGAGAATTTAACCGGGCGGGGCGTTTTTATCATCAAGCACCTGGCCGATCAATGCATTTTTAATGCATCGGGCAATACTATCGAACTACATTTTAAAATATAATGCCCGCTATTCAGTTTTTTGAAGAAGACATCAGTTATAAACTAAAAAACAAAACCCTTGTGCGTCAATGGATCAAAGATACCATTACCGCCGAGGGTTTTAAATTAAAGGAGCTTACCTACGTTTTTTGTTCAGACGCGTATTTGCTGCCCATGAACCAGCAATACCTTGATCATGATACCTATACCGACATTATTACTTTTGATAATTCGGAGGTTGAGAGTGATATTGTGGGAGATATTTTTATTTCGGTTGAGCGCATACGTGAAAACGCGGCCAAATTTAACATCGCCGAAACTGATGAGCTACACCGTGTAATTATCCATGGCGCTTTACATCTGTTGGGCTACACAGATAAAACTGTTGTTACAAAGAAGAAAATGACACAAAAAGAGGATGAGTATTTGGCTAAAAGAACTTTTTAATAGTTAATTTTACTCTACAAAATTTGTTTCAACATCAATTATAAAAAACCATGAAATTACTTGCTTTAATATTCGCTTTCCTTTTTATTACAGCGCCCTCATCCGTGTATGAGTTTAAGCTGAAAAGTATTGACGGTAAAGATTTTACACTGGCCAAATACAAAGGCAAAAAAGTGCTTATTGTAAATACAGCCTCCAAATGCGGCTTTACCAAGCAATATACGGATCTGGAGAAATTATCTGAACAATACAAAGGCAAATTGGTAGTTGTGGGTTTCCCGGCTAATAACTTTGGCGGTCAGGAACCAGGTACCAATCAGGATATCAAAACCTTTTGCAAAGAAAACTTCTCGGTAACCTTCCCGATGAGCGGAAAAGTTAGCGTATTAGGTTTGGACATTGATCCATTGTTTCAATACTTGACTACAGCACCAAACCCTGATTTTACTGGCGATATCAAATGGAACTTTGAAAAATTCCTGATTGATGAAAATGGTAAATTGATACACCGTTTCAGGTCACAAACCACACCATTATCACCAGATATTACTAAATATTTGAACTAAGATATTGCTTTTAAAAAAGCAAAAGAGGCTGTATCATGAATCATGATACAGCCTCTTTTTTTGATCTATCCGGATATTCAATCACGAATTGATGTACAGTCTTAGGTTGGATTAACTCCGTTAACAAAAAATTGGGTTTACACTTTTTAGGATTTAAATTTATATATTGTATTGAATATCAATTATTTATAATATTTTTTTATCAAAAAAACGGTTTACAGTGTAAACCATAAATATGATCGGCTAAATTTCAACTCCTGGTTGGCACAGCGGCAAGGGGGTAAATCTGATTAATCCCTTTTTGTTCATTTTGTTCACCGAATGTGCCTGTTTTTTAGGGCTAATGTATAGCCCTGGTGTATATTATTCTGTATAGTTGTATTTAGTTGGTTTGGCTATGAAAAATTATTGTAAAACATCAGATAACATTTTTGCTAATTTCCTTTATCGTCCTTTTCCTTTGTTGCTTTCTCCTTGTCTTTTTGAGCCTGTTCCTGTACTTTTTTGATGGAATCCTGTTTCGCCTTAGCGGCCTTTTTCTTTTTATTAAAAAAACCACGCAGTAAAAAATTATGTTGGGCGGCTTGCAGGTCTTCATTTAAAGTATTGGTGGTCTTATGCACATTTTTCATAGTAGTTTGTGCCTGTTTAACCGTACTCTCCATACTTTTAGCCATAGCATCGTTATTCAGCAAACGCCCTATACTCCCCTTTCCGCTATTTATTTTCCCTACTATCTGTGAAAGGTCTGTTGTTAATGTTTCTGCATTATCAGCAACACGGGTAAGTTTGGTTATTATTTTGTCCACATCAACCGGGTTTATGGAGCCCAAACGCCCTCCTGACTGTATCTCTTGATGACTTGTTATGCCCCCAGGCGCTATCACCACCAGCTTATCCCCCATCAACCCATCACTGCCAATGCTCAGTTTTGCATCTGTTTTTATAAACTTTTTAACGCT
>Ga0105239_10010353_pt1 | contig 10440 bp, 9 predicted proteins | sample KBSC44metaG_FD_92761 | JGI IMG/M metagenome (GOLD analysis project Ga0105239, IMG submission 92761) | Corn rhizosphere microbial communities from Kellogg Biological Station, Michigan, USA - KBS C4-4 metaG | ecosystem: Host-associated > Plants > Roots > Rhizosphere > Soil | place: Michigan, USA...
CGTTGGAATCGAACACGACCGGCTGGGATCACCAGGTCCGGTTGATTGAAAAATATCTGGTGCGGGAGCTATCCGGCTGAGTCGCCATGTCGAGAGTCAACATCCCGAGCGCGAGTGTTGCTGAGGCCGCGCCACTGTTCGCCGCGCTCGGCGATCCGATTCGCTTGAGGATGCTGAGCCGCCTTTGCGATGACGGCCCATTGCCGACCGTACAGTTGCAAGTGGGCGCTGGCGTCTCCCGCCAAGCCATCACCAAACATCTGTTCGTACTCGAAAGCGCCGGGTTGGTCAGCAGCGACCGGGTCGGGCGAGACCGGCGCTGGCGCCTGCAAGCCAAGCAGCTTGCCGTGGCGCGTGCCTACCTCGACCAGATGTCCCAGCAGTGGGATGAGCGGTTGGAGCGACTGAAAGCCTTCGTAGAATGACGCACCCGCCGAATCAGTCACTTACGCCTCCCACTTGCATGCGGCACCGCGCTGTATAAATATACAGGACTCCTGGGTTTTCCCCGACTTCGGCCAAGGACGTCCCGATGCCTGCCCCAGCTTTGCCCCCGTTTGGACCGTTCACCGCTTCCGAGGGTCAATCGCGGTGACCCGTGGAGCCGGCCATCGACAGCACGAAGCGATCAAGGCACTGGATATTCTGAATCGCGGCGCCTGGTGCGTGGTCTGCGACAAGACCACGCGTGTATTGAGTTGGATCGAAGTTGGCGCCATGCCCGATTGGCGAATTCGCTTTGCCGAGATGATTCAAGCGGCGGTGGCCGCCGGCTGGACCCTCGAGGAGGAGCACCCCAGCTACTCGCATTTCTACTGCCGTAGGAGCGGCAAGAGAGTCTCCGTGCACCTCCAGCCGTCACCCCCTAAAAATCCTCTCCAGGAATGGCCGCTGCCGTCGCAGTCCCGAAGTATCCAGGACTGTCTGCAACTTCCGGATCCGCCCGACGCGTGAGCGCATGCGCTCTAACCGTATCTCCCGGCTCTCGAGCGCCGTCGAGCCTTTTCACAATACATCGCCATATCCGCACGCTGCAGCAGTGAGTGGGCATCGACCCCGTCTTCGGGGTAGCGAGCGAGGCCAACACTCGCTCCAATCCGCAGGACCGTCCCTTTCCAGAGGATGGGCTCGCCGATGGCCGCGATCACTTTCTCCATCGACGCGGTGAGAGTGGCGGCGCCGCACGCCTCCCCGAGCAGAATCACGAACTCATCGCCCCCAAAACGCGCGACCGTGTCCGCCTCGCGCACCACGCTCTGCAGCCGCTGCGCAATGGCGACCAACACCGCATCCCCGGCTTCGTGGCCACAGCGATCGTTGACCAGTTTGAATCCATCGAGATCGATGAAGAGCAGGGCAAGAGCGTCGGAATGGTGCCCGGCCGCACACAACCCCTGTGTAATTCGCTCCACGAGCAGCGCGCGATTGGCAATTCCGGTCAGCGCATCGTGGTAGGCCATCCGGTCGAGACTGGCCAGCAGATGTTTGCGCTCCGTGACTTCGTACCAAACGGTCAGCAGACTGATGACGGCCTGGCTCTCATCGAGTTCCGGAATCACCCGCAGATGCCAATAGAAGGTGCCGCCATCTTTCGCGGGCAGAGCGAACTCATGGTCGCAGGGGATCCGGGTTGCAAAGGTCTGCCGCAGCAGGCCCTGCAGCGCGACCGCTCCCGATTCGGTCAAACGAGAGCCATCGCCCGGCAGCTTGCCCAGCACATCCTCATCGGTCGTGCCGTGTACCGCGTGGAAAGCGCTGTTGACATAGGTACGCCGCAATTGCAGGTCGTAACGGACAACGACATCGGGAAGGTGCTCGACGAGCGTGTGGAACTCCCGCGCCCGCGCGGCGAGCTCGGACTCCAACCGCGCATTGGCTTTTTCCTCGAGGCGCTTGCGCTCGCCGATGTCGCGCGCCACCACGACCCGCAGCGGCTCCCCGCCATGCTCGATCACCCGCACCGAAATCTCGACCGGAATGACACGACCGCTGCGTGACAGTAGAGATGATTCGGCCGTGTAGTGCTCGCCGATGCTCCAGCCAGGACCCGTCTCCGACCCCGGGTTCCGCTCGCCCGGCCCCTCCGCGCCGACGACGGTCGCACGCGCCGCCAACAGCTCCTCACGGGAAAATCCGAGAACCCGGCAGGCAGTCTCGTTGACATAGAGAAAGCGAAGTTGCCTATCAAACACATACACCATGTCGTTGAGTTGCTGGAGGACGAGACCGCCGGGTGTTTCTATGTGTGACGCTGTGGCCTGACTCATTTGCCGAAGGTTACGGGAACCTTGGACTGTGCACCATCCCATCTCGGCACCGCGTCCGCCCAGGGCTGATGTTTCTATTTTTCAACTACTTAGTCAGTGGATGGTTGCGCTGCGGTGCAGCAAAAAAGATCAGCCGCACGAGCACCAGCCCCAACGTCCCCACCGCAACCCAGGCAAACCAATTCCCCCATCGCCGGAACAAGGTGTGGTCATTTCCAACCGGCACATCGGCCAGCAGTGTCGCAAACGGCGCCGAGTCCGAGCGCGTCTCGGCCACCACGCGCCCGCGATCATCGCTGACAGTGAGGTATCCGTTCTTCGCAGCCCGCGCGATGCTGAAGCCTCCCTCGACCCCCCGCATGATGGCCATGTGTCCATGCCATGCCCGATCACTGTTGAAATCCCATGCAGGGACCAGCATGAGCTGGGCGCCGAGATCCGAATACGCAAGAGCCGTCGAGGTGAAGTCCATATCCTTGCAGATGGCCACTCCCAACTTCGTTCCGCCGCGACTGAGCGACAGTTTCTCGGTCCCCGGCGTCAGATTCGATTCAAACGGCGGCAGCATGTGCTCCTTGTCGTAGTTGACGGCCCCAGCCTGGGGTCCATAGACCCTCGCACGGTTATATTTGAGGGTGACCTTCGCACCGGACGAGACATGCAATTCCCCGGCCACGATCATCACTGCGCTGGAATTGGCTACTGACTGTAGGATCGCCTCCACGGCAGGAATATCCCCGTCCCGCACGATCGCTATCTTCTCCGGCATGACGATGATCCGAGCGCCGCGTGCGGCGAGGTCGCGAGCCGTGGCCGCATACGCCGTCAACAGCTTCTCTGTGTCTGGGCCAGGACCGGCCACACCGCCATTCTCGGTGAGACTATCCGAAGCAATCAGCCCCACCTTGACGCGCTGAGCTTGCGGAGACTCGCTCAGCCTCAGCGTGCCGTAGCCCAGCACCAGCACCAGGACTCCACCTACGATGCCCGCGACTCGAACGGCCTGTTGGGGGTTGCTCTTGCGGAAGTGAAGGGTGACCGCTGCGGCGGCTGGAAAAACCTGTAACAGGAAAGTCATTCCCCACGGACCGGTGAGCGCTGCCAATTGCAGAAAGGGCAGAAACTCGAGTTGAGTGTAGGCCAGGTCCGCCGCGGTCCCGTGCGGCGTCCACCAATAGCGCACCCAATCCAGGGTCACACCCAGCGCTGCCGGTGCAACGATTCCGGCCCACACGGCGCCACGCAGCACCAGGGCGCGGAACATCAGTACGCCGACAGCCACCGACAAGGAGAGGCCGCCGAAATTCGCGAGCCACACTCCAAACGACATTCCTAGCTGTTGGAAATAGCCTAACAGGCTGACGCTGCCTCCCAGCGTGGCAATAAAGGCCACCAGCCCCGCCGACCACCACCGTGAGCGCAGGGCGAACCAAAACAGTGGCAGCGGTGCAAACCACATCAGTGGCCACCACGGAGTGAGGCCATTACCAAACCAGGACAACACGGCGGTGGCAATCAACACCGCCGCCGCGATCAAGGCTCTATTTTCGGATGCCATTCAGATATCGCTCCATGGCTCGATGGCAAATTCGGCGGAACTCCGTCTCCGTGGCGTCGATCCGACCGCCCTGATACAGCATGACCAGTCCCTGTAACAGGGCGCCGGTCTCGAAGGCAATCTCCCAGATATCGACGTCTGCAAAGACCCCTGCGCGTATGCCTTCAGCCATCAGCTCCGCGAACTGATTGGCCGTGGGCGATTTGCCCGCTGCAAAGTCAACTGGAAACTTTCGGGCGCCTGGACGATTTCGCAGGAACATCAACTCAAACAGGCGAGGTTGCTCCAATGCAAAGTCCACATTCACGTCCAGAACCTTGCGCATGCGGGTTGCGAGGTCGCCTTTCAGGCGAGCTGCTGTCAGCCGCGTGGCCAACTCGGCGAATCCTGCGTTTGCCAGTGCGTTGAGAAGGCCGTTCCGGTCCGGGTAATGCCGATACACGGCCATCGCGGTAATGCCAACCGCACCCGCCACCCGTCGCATGGTCACTGCGTCGACGCCCTCAGCATCCAACAGCTTGCGCGCTTCCGCAGCGATCCGGTCCGACGTAGGCTCCGCTTTCATGTATACAGTGTATACATGATGCTTGCGCCAATGCAAGCGCGCGGCTGCTGCCGCAGCCGGATGGGTGGCGATGTCCAGCCAGCCCGAAATCCCGAGGCTTCACCCCGTCTTGCGTAGTTTCGGCAGCACGTCCCGACCGTACCCCTCGATAAACCGCCGCTGATCCGGCCCCGCCGAGTGAAAAATGAGGTGATCGAAACCTAACTCCAGGTACTGCCGGGCCATTTTCACGTGCTCTGCGGGGTCCGAGGAAAGGCAGGCCGCCTGTCGGATGGTTTCAGAACCGACGGCCTTGCCGTTCTGCGCGGAGAGCTTCGGTGTGTAGATCCGTTCCGTGAACAGTGCCGGAATAAACGTCCCTGCCCAGTACTCCTTTCTGAGCCGGATAGCCTCTTCTTCGTCCGCGCCGTAAGAGACCGCCAGCTCGACCATGCGCGGCATGCTCGCAGGGTTCTTACCCACTGAGCGCGCGCCAGATTCGAAGTTGCGAATGATTTCCCGATAGAGATCCGGCTCCTTTCCCCCGACAGTGATCAAACCGTCGCCGATCTCTCCCGCAATTCCGGCACTGTCGGGAACCAGCGAGGAGATGAAGATCGGGATGGGCTTCGAGGGGCGGGTGTAGAGTCTGGCCTGTCGTGTTTGATAGTACTGACCGTGGTGGGACACCGGCGCGCCGCTCCAGAGCTCGCGGATCAGGCGCACCGCTTCGATCATCTGTTCCTGGCGCGTCTTGTAGTCCGGCCATTGTCCGGTGGCGGCATATTCGTTCAGGGCTTCTCCGGTGCCGAGGCCGAGATAGAAGCGACCGGGTGCGAAGACCCCCATCGTTGCCGCGGCCTGGGCGATCACCGCCGGGTGGTAGCGCAGCGTAGGGCAGGTCACGCCAGTGCCGAGCTCGATGCGGCTGGTACGTGTCCCAGCGGCACCAAGCCAGGTCCACACAAAGCTCGCCTGGCCTTGCTCGCTCCAGGGATGGAAGTGGTCACTGGCGTCGATGGAGTCGAAGCCCGCCTGCTCGGCCGCCACCGCATACTCCAGAAGCTCCGCGGGCGAGTACTGTTCCGTTCCGGCTTTCCAACCTAACTTAAGCATGCTTCCTCCAGCAGGAGCGCTCCAGCGCTTTCGAGCAACACCGCCGAGGGATCAAGCACGGGGTGTGCCCGACCGCGGAAGAGTTCAAGGAGACTTCCCAGAAGTTGGCTGGACTGGTCGAGTCCGGTGAATTGGAAATGTTTTAGCCGCGGGTCCAACTCATCGGCTGCGGCCGATCCGGGTGAATTCCCCTGTCGCTCGAGCCGCAGCTTTCGTCAGTCGTTCTGCCGCGGATCCGGCGTCAACGCAATAACCTCCGCCACCGAGGTCAATCCTGCGGCAACTTTCTCCGCCCCCGTCAGCCGTAACGACCTCATCCCACCCCGCGTTGCCACCTGCCGCATTTCAGCGAGATCCGCAGCCTTACTCATGATCGTCCGCAGGCCGCTCGTGACAGGCATGAGCTCATACACACCGGTTCGCCCCAGGTAACCCGTCTGGCGACACTCCAAACACCCGACCGCGCGGTGCGGGGTGGCATTCGGCGGCATATCCTCACCCACCCCCAACTCGCGCCACTGCGCTACAGTCATGGTGACGGAGGCTTTGCAGTGGGGGCAAAGTGTGCGCACCAGCCGCTGAGCCAACACACCAATCAGCGTCGCCTTGATCAGGTAGTCCGGAACTCCCAACTCGATGAGGCGAGTCAGCGCCGAAGGCGAATCGTTGGTGTGCAGCGTGGACAGAACCAGGTGTCCCGTGAGCGCAGCCTGGATGGCGACCTCCGCGGTCTCCAGGTCCCGGATCTCACCGATCATGATGATGTCAGGATCCTGGCGCAGCAGGGCCCGCACCCCGTCGGCAAAATTCAAATCGATGCTCGGCTGCACCTGCATTTGATTGAAGCTCCCGTCGATCAACTCGATCGGGTCCTCGATGGTGCAGACGTTGACATCCTCGGTGGCCAGCCGCTTGAGGGAAGAGTAGAGCGTCGTCGTCTTGCCCGAGCCCGTCGGCCCGGTGACGAGCACAATGCCGTGGGGTTGCTCGATCATCGAGCTCCACAGCGTCGTTTCCTCGGGCGAGAACCCGAGTAGCTTGAAATCCCGGACCAACACGTCAGGGTTGAATATTCTCAACACCAACTTTTCACCAAACGCCGTCGGCAGCGAGGACACGCGCAACTCGATTTCCCTGCCGTCGGGCGAGCGTGTGCGGATCCGGCCGTCCAGGGGCCGACGCTTCTCCGCCACGTCCAGGCGCCCCAGGATCTTCAACCTGGCCGTGACCGCCGGCATCACCGGGCCGGGAAGCTGGTAAACCTGGTGCAGCACACCGTCGATACGGAAGCGCACATTGCCGATATCACGCCGGGGCTCCACGTGGATGTCGCTCGCACGCTGGTCGAAGGCGTATTGCAACAGCCAGTCCACGACCGCCACGATGTGTCGGTCTTCCGCGGAGAGCGTGCCCGCACGGCTCAGCTCGGTCAGTTGCTCCAGGTTTTGCAAACCGACCGGGCCGGCTTGCGCGCGCTCCTGGCCCGACAGCTTCACCGAGCGCGCAATGGCGTAAAACTCAACCAGGTAGCGATCGATGTCCTGCGGGTTCGAGCACACCCGCCTGAGCGGAACCTTGAGCGCCGGCTGCAGCTCCTTGATCCAGTCGACAGCCAGCGGATCCTTGACCGCGAACACAATGCCTTGAGGGCCGCTCTTGACCGGCAGGATGCCCACGCGGGACGCATAGGCGTAAGGCACGACCTCCGTGAGTTTCCCGACCTCCAGCGACAGAGGATCGATGCGCAGGTACGGAAGTCTCAGCCGGTGCGCCAGCCATTGAGTGAGCACCTCGATGCCCAGCCGGTTGTTCGGCTGCCGCCGGTCCGGCCAATCCTGCGTAGCCGCGATGACCAAGGGATGCGGTATCTCCGCTCCCTTTTTTCCCGCCGGCATTTTCACCTGCGTCGGTGCCTCGGGCGGAATCAGACCCGCCGTCACCATCTCCCCCAGGAGCCACTGCAGACTCAGCCGGTGCGGCAAGGCTGATTCAGATTTCGCCCGCGCGTGCGACTGGCCGGTTCGGGTCATGCTGATGCTGTACGTCCTTATTTGGCGACAGCACGATTATACGCACTGAACTTCCGCCGATAGCGTGCACCCGCTCACTCCCTACCCGTTAGAGCGTACACCTCCCCAACGGAACGGCCGTGACCCTCTGGTAGAGGGTCATGTTCTTCCCTCCCAGAGTCACATGAAGCACCCCCCGTACCACCGGCCTTTCAAACTTCCACACGGCCTCGCCCTTGGTGCCGTGACCACCGTCGCAGGCGAGCTGATAGGACACGGTCGTTCCAGCACGAGCCCCATCCCGCAAACGGCATCCGCGCAGGGCAGGGTGCTCGAGAATAGGAAACACCGTTGCCAGCATCCGGTCCGTCAAACACTCCTGGGTATGCCGAAGGGTGTAGCGGAGATTTTCTTCGAGGTGCGGCATCCCCACCTCGGTCGTCAGGTCGTAGAGCCGAGCCGAATCGGCCTCGGGAGCGTGCGCCGGCGTTGCGGTCGCTGTTGACAGGATCCAAACACCGACGGCCTTTGCGAGCAAGATGGATCGCTGCACGGCGAATCTCCAGATCGATATCCTCGGCAAGTTACGGTCCGTACAGCGCCGTGGCCACCCGAAACTTGCTACTGCCACTTTCTGTCACTCATCCGCGCTATGGTGACCGTCCCTACCCACCCATGACAGGTTCCGGAGTCACCATGAGCACCCTTGATATTGCCAGGAAACTGGTCGAGCTGTGCCGTCAAGGCAAAAACGCTGAAGCACGCGACACGCTCTACAGTGAGGATATCGTCAGCGTCGAAGCCGGAGCGCCCCCTGGCGGCCAACGCGAGTCCAAAGGCCTCGCCGCGGTCAGAGCAAAAAGTGCGCGGTGGGCCGCCGACCACGAAATCCATTCCGCGAACATTACCGGCCCCTGGCCGCATGACGATCGATTTATTGTTGGGTTTCAGTATGACGTGACCAACAAGCCATCCGGTCAGCGAATGCAGCTCGACGAAGTCGGGTTGTATTGGGTTCGCGATGGCAAAATCGTACGCGAGGAGTACTTCTACTCCGTGTGAGCTGTTGCTCCACCCGGTGAAAGTGAGCGATATCGCCGCCTGCCACCCGCAGGCGGCGGGTGCGTCTGCCTGGCTCATTCAGCGCCCGTTAAGAGCTCAAAAGCTACAAAAGTCCTCTGGGATCGAGTGTGCATATAGACAGTCTCGTCTGCTCTTCGAGACGTCTGGCCACGCCCCCCCCGTAGTGGCAAAAAGATCGGCCCGGCATGCGCCGATCTAAAGAGGACGTGCCAGATGACCGACGCGCGGCGTTTGTTACAGCGACTGCTCGAGTACATCGAGGAACAGGCCAAGGAGATCGATCCACGCCAGTTTTGTCTGAGTCACACCAAGGGGTTCATCCGCAGCAGTCACGAGATTGCATGGCTGCCTGGTGTTGAATATGACATCAAGGTCGAAGGCGACCACATCTGGCTGCGGGTCGCCCGCTTTACCCCGACAGAGCCTCCCGCGGTTCCGGATCAATTCCGCACTTTCATTCGCCTGAGCGACGATCCGGAAGGCGAGCCGCCGCTGCTCGATGATGTCGCGTTCCGTCGCTGGCTGAACAAGGTCGCGGACGGCAAGGCGCCCGACCGGCGCAGCGAGCTGGAGAAGCAGGGCAGAGCGACCATCAACAAGGCGCTGCTCGACTACGCAACCCTTTGGAAGGCATGGGCCGCCGAGGAACAACCCCGGCGCAGAACCATCGCCTTGTATGGCGACTTATTCTCACTGCGGCACCAGTTGGCCGCTGAAGAGACGGCCCGGCCCCAGGAACTCATCTGGGGCATTGGCGTCGCCAGCCGCAAGCTGCGGTTCGAAGGCTCCGAGCTCGATTTCGAATACCCGATACTGACTCAGACGGCCGAAATCGCGCTCGACGAGATGACCATGTCGCTCGAGGTCCGTCCGCGCGCGACCGATACCCGTATCGAGCTGGATGCCTTCGTGGCCTGCTCGGTTCCTGGCGCTACCGAGGTGGAGCGGGCGGCTCGCGAGTATCTGGCACGCAACAAGGATCGGCCGGTCACCCCGTTTGATTCGGCGAGCTACACGGAGCTGTTGAAACTCGCCGCATCCAACCTGGACAGCTTCGGTACCTACCGCGAGTCGACTGAAGACAATGAGCCCGTGCCGGCCGCCGGCGACCACCTGGTCGTGACGGATGCGTGGGTGCTGCTGTCGCGCCCAAGATCCAACAATTATCTGTTCGAGGATCTGAAACGGCTCAAAGACAGCTTGCAGGCCGGCTGTGAGCTGCCCAGCGGGCCGCTCGCATTGGTGACACCGTCTTCTGACGTGCCGGTCGAGTACGAGCCCGTGCGCTTCAGGGGGCTGTCGAGCCGTGGCGTACCCGATGGCAACAAGGCCCAGGAAGAGCTCTATTTCCCGCTGCCCTACAACGATGAGCAGGTCACGATCATCCAATACCTGGAGCGTGCGCCTGGAGTGACAGTGCAAGGCCCGCCCGGCACGGGCAAGACCCACACGATCGCCAACATCGTCTGTCACTATCTCGCCAATGGACGGCGCGTGTTGGTCACATCGCGTGGCGAGCGCGCACTGGAAGTCCTCCGGGACAAGATCCCTGAGGAGGTTCGGCCGCTGACGGTAGCGTTGTTGGCCAGCGATCGTGAAGGCGTCCGCCAGTTCCAGGCGGCCATCGAGGCCATCCAACACCAGGTCGCACAGCTCAATCCCGAGATCACGCGGCGCGAGATCGTCACGATCATGAGCGCCATCGACCGGGCGCACAGCGAGCTCGTCGACCTGGACAGGCGCGTAGATCAGATCGCGGCCGCCCAGCTTGCCGACATCGATGTCGACGGCGTGCAGATGCGTGCGCAGAGGTTGGCCCAACTCGTGGTCACGGGCGCCGCCTGGCACACCTGGTTCGACGAC
>Ga0105239_10010357_pt1 | contig 10437 bp, 9 predicted proteins | sample KBSC44metaG_FD_92761 | JGI IMG/M metagenome (GOLD analysis project Ga0105239, IMG submission 92761) | Corn rhizosphere microbial communities from Kellogg Biological Station, Michigan, USA - KBS C4-4 metaG | ecosystem: Host-associated > Plants > Roots > Rhizosphere > Soil | place: Michigan, USA...
CGCGCGCGTGCCCGGCCGCCGCGTCGTCCTGCACCCCGTGGTGCAACGGCCAGGGCCGGGGAAGATCGATGCGCAGCTGTATCGGGTCGTGCGAAAGAACGGACGAGTCGTCGCCAAGGAGCGCCTCTTCGCCCATGCCTACCGATGGAACCCGGAGGCGAAAGCAACCTAACGAAATCTACCGCCGTTTCCACTTATTAAGACTTAACTAAATAGTATAACAAGACCACCTCTGGCTTTGAATTAGCGGATCATGGGTTAGAATCCTGTACCGCCGTGAAAGCGGTAGTCGCCAATGGTTGGTGGCAAGCCGCATCCCACGATTGCAAAGCTGATACATTCGGCGGATATGAGCAACACCATAGGAGAACTGTACACTCTTCATGCAACGTTGGGAAGAAAGTCACAGTCCTGAACGTCGAAGTACCCCGCCAACAAGCCCTATCTTCTCCGCGGCGTTGCCCGTAAGGCCCACAGAAACCGCTGCCTCCCGACCCGACATCGACCGCAACGCTTCAAGACTTCGGAGGTCGCCAACGATACGACAGACTTTCCTATTCGGCGAACGGATCAGTCAGGTCGCCATAATCATCGTCGAAATCGGTATTCGGAGATGGCGCAGGCTGCTGCCGGGCAGGGCGGATCTGATGCGTAGACGGCCGTTGCGCGGGACGGAACGCGGAGGATCTCATGGCATTAGGAACATGGGGAGAAATATTCCTCTGGATAACGCCTACACCTGACTGATCCTTCGCTGGGGTTGCCGCCGGTTCCGGCTGGTCCTCAAGACCGAACCACGACTTGTCATTGTCTGCTGTGCGCCAGAGCTCACGGGTTTCCTCGCTTGACAGGCCAGCCAAGGCGTCCCAGAAAACGCCCTGCCACTTCCCGCTCTCGTATTCCTTGAAGTCTTGAGGATTGTTGCGCAACGTCTGTTTGATGTTGTGGATCGGATCATTGGCCTTTGGCCCGTACCGGCGGTTCGTTGCCTTCATGTAGTCATGCAGTTCATCGGCCGTCATGGCCCGGTTCGTCTGCTCGAAGGCGAGCTTGATACATTCACGAGCAGGCATCCGGGTCGTCTTGTCAGCGGATATCACTGTAGCTCTGGAAAACGATCCGGGCATGTCAGATCCGTGGCGAGGGACTTCCTGTACAGTAGTTGGTGTCCCATTCTGTGGGGAGGCTCCGTTCAGGACCCCGATGCCGAGCACACGCCCCAAGTGCTCGATGACGGCAGGGAAATGGTCATCGAAGTCAATTTCGATCGTGATGTCACCTTTGGTGATCCTGACGGCCACGTGGTTACCTCCGGTCGAATTGCCAGGAAACTTGAACGTTCAACCAAATACCCTTGAAAAAACGGCGGATTAACGGTACCATGGCAGTGACAGTTCATGAGACGGAAACGGGCCATACTGGATTCGAACCAGTTACCCCCTACTTAGCCGGCAGGAGCTCTATCCTATGAGCTAATGGCCCTATCCGTCTCGATCGCGAGAGAACCCAGTGCTAGAACACTGGGTTCTCTTTTTTTTGCGTTCTTGACGCTTGAATTTTACCACAGGTATCAGGCAGGTAGGCCGTGAATCCGGAATTATTTTGCGGATTTATTGAGTTTTTCTCGATCCTGACCCGCAAGTTCACGAGCAATCTTGATTAACTGTCCAAGAGCACAAGTAAAATTACCAGTCCACAGTCCGCGCCAACATGGCGAATAAGCCTCAACATATAGTGCCATCAGCGCCAAAACGCACAATATACAGGGCCAGTACTAGATGAGTTTGACGCGGCGCGTCAAATCCCGTATTTTGTCAAACGCGTGATACATTCTGCGTTTTGCGACAATTCTGCGGATCTGCTGATTAGGTGAAGCTGGAAACACATCGCCTCTGCATGGGCTACAGGCGGAAGACGCGTTAGCGGGTCGTTTCCATAGCTCCCGCCTGTAGCCCGGCGGGTCCCCCTCGCACCATTTTCGGATCGTCAGGTGCGGCAATTATCAATAACAGATAACTGCCTTTTTTCGTTTGGAGGTAGTAACACTGTTAACATTTGTTGGCATACTGGTAGCACCGAGAAAGTAAGGTGCCTCAGATGCCCTCAGGTTCTACCCTCTATACCTGGGAGGAAGCGCTCGGCGAGCTCCTCACCTGGAACGCCGCCCATCGCGCGGAGAAGACAGCCCGCTTTTATCGGGTCTAATTCCGGCAGTTCGTGAAGTGGGCGGACGCGAACGCCGTCCCGTTCCATGCATTCGGCAAGCGCCACATGGATAAGTACCTTGCCGAGCGGGCAAAGACCGTCGCCCGAACTACCCTGCACCATGACGGCGTTGCCGCGAAGGCGTTCTTCAAGTGGTGCGTCCGCTACGATCTGCTGGAGCGCTCCCCTCTCGCGGAGTACGAGGTGCGCCACGCCCCGCGACCGCCCAAGTACATGCCGGCGGAGGAAGATCTGAATTACTCCCTCAAACCGCTTGGTCGCTACTAGCCCCAGAGGAGAATCCAGGCATCAAGAACATCCACGCTGCCAAGCGTCTCTTCTACTGCACTCGCAATTACGCACTCATTACCCTTCTCGTATACTCCGGCTGCCGCATCGACGAGGCGATCAACCTCAAAATGGGTGACTTCCAGGCAACGGAAAAACAGAGCATTCGCGTCAGCAAAAGCAGAATGGCGCCAGCATTACCAATCTCAGCGGCGACTGTCGAAGTGGTAAGAGCGTGGACGAAGGAGTTCGGCACATAGATCGAGGAGAGAAAGTTCCTGAAGAAGCTCAAAAACCATATCTAGTTCGCTGGTTTGAACGACCAGATAACACTGCATTCGCTGCGTGGTGTCTCGTGTAGAACAGAAAAACCGACAGTGACATTCGCGGCTGTTTTTATTCTATAGAATCCACGTCATCGAATACGGACGTAACCGGAGCCGGAACGAGTTTCTTCCTCGTCGATGTGTTCTTCAAACGAGAATATGGAGGGTAGATATCGAAAGACACGCACGAGAAGACCTATCTGTAACTTCCCTTGAGATGAATACTCAGGGTAAAACTCATAGACCCGAAATTCATTCGTTTTGGCAGCCGCGCGGTACCACAGTTCGCGCTCTTCATCATTAGGAAGCAATTTGAAGGGGATTTCCAATGCCGCCGCCTCGCGCCGGGGTAGGCGCATTGCTTGCGCGGCTGTACCTGCAGAAAGAACGTAAAGCGGCCGCTTTGCATCCGGCTGAGGAAAGATAGGCTTCGTAAAACCACAATGCTGATGGCCACAGAGAATACCGTTAAACTGAAGGTCGTAAAGTTCTTTCTGAACATCGGCCATGTTAAAAAGAACGCTCCCCCCCAAATGAAACCAATGCCATGCTTGAAGCAGTAATGGCGACCCCCAATGCGGCGGAGCGCCCTCGACAAGGTTAGCTGGGTCGCGTGGATTGGTAAATGGATAGGCCAGCGGATGATGGATAAGAACAAGCCTTAGCACAACATCACTCTGATGAGGTTCCGACCTTACAGCTGCAGCAAGCCGACGAAGTTGCCCACGGTCGATGTATCCACCTGCGATAGCAGCAGAGCGCTCGCTGCTCAGCGATGCCGCAATCCTGGCGGCCATGTCTGGATCAGCGTCTTGGATATTCCACGGCTTCTCAGCCTTTTGCTCTTCATCCTCAGGCCACAAATCCAGCCGTGTTGAATCCAAACCGTATAGATAGATAGTTGGGTTTGCTTGACGTAGACACACACGGAAGGGAAACGGCGATACGCCTAATCTGGGTGGTTCCACCTCAGCAGGTCCTCCACGGCCCGGCAAAAACAAGGGTAAGTCGGCGTCTGGCGCCGGATTATGGAAGACTTCCGCGAAGGGCGGACAGCCGTAGGGATTCGGGCGGCCAGTTCGAGGATAAAACAGCGGAAACGTGTCGATCCACGCGTCATGATTCCCTGGGATAACGATTGCCCTCTCGTCATTCAGACCGCACACCTGCCTTGTAGTAATAGGGACGGTCCGCCGAATATAGTTGAGAGCAAATTCAAAGGCATCGCCAGTCCCCCAGGTTGTCAGGTCGCCAGTGACCGCAACACGACAGGGAACGCTGTCCTCATCACGTATTTCTGCCACTTTTTCTGCAAGTGCGCAAACCACATCAGGATCGTGGACTTGCCAACCGCCCATTCGCACCCTATAAAGCTGGTTCAATGGGCGATATTGTTCGTCGAAGTGAAGGTCGGTAATGTGGATGAGGCGAAAGAGCGGCGTGTTAGTCCCCAAGCGCATTGCGTCTCCTAAGTGGCCTCCACCGCATCGCTCTACATACACCTCCGCGTGTGTTGTGGCCTTGATATAGCAAGGGCTCGATGGGATAGTAGAGTTTGCAAGCGTAATCGCCTGAGCGCTGCCATTCGTATTTTACCGCAGGAACCCACATCTTGTATGAGTGGTAACGTATCATGAGAGTATGGAAGACCGGCTCGATCCCCAGATCGTAGGCCCACTTGCCAACCAGGCGAGTCAAGGCGATATGGCTGCGCTCGATACACTCCTAAGGCGTATTCGGCCGGTTGTGACACAGTGGGCACGAGCCTACTTACGTGAAGAGAGTACGGTGAGCGAGTCGGCTGCGCAGGAAGGTGCTGAGGACATCACGCAGGAAGCACTACGCCGGGTCGCAGCACATATCAATGACCTGATCGAGCCTTTAGCATTCGAAAAATGGCTCAGTGTCCTCGTAAGAAATGCGAGCCGTTCTTATAGGGCAAGATATCTGCACCGAACAGGAACACCACTTCAGGAAATCGGCATAGAAACAGATCGTCTCGCAGACCGAGAGGCGGAGTACGCAATGGAACACGCGCTCCTACTCAACTCGATCCGCACTCGTCTTAATGCACTTGATTCAGTCAATAAAAAGCGGCAGATTCGGCGTCACGGATCTAGCGGTGCAGGGAAGACAGAAATCACCAGCCAGAATTATGCCATTTTCGTTCTACACTTTCTTCAAGGACTAACTTCGGAGGAGGTAGGTTATGCGTTGGGCTTATCTGCAGCGGCGGTGCGCCAAATCCTTCGCCGGAAGATCATGCCTGTCCTGCGGGATATTTTAGGCCAGCCCGATCTATCAGGTCCAAACACCTAGGAGTCTCTCTTACCCTCCACTGAGATCGCTGTTCCGCCTTGTCTCTTACGACGTGAGAAATAATCTATTTTAATGTCACACGCAGCGCCCTAGGATGGGTCCTATATTATAGATTTAATTAAAGAGAAGAAGAGACTCCTTTAAACATCGTGCATAAACTAAGGAGGCGTACTGGTTTGTCAATTGAATATGACCCGGGCCTACGCACGCGCTGTGACACGATGAAGTCGTTTTTTTGAGAGGAGACTAAAAGAAAATGGCAGAGGAGCATGAAATATATTTTTCGCACTTTAAAGTACGAGCGAGCGAGCGAGCGCACAGGAAGGCTATCTTGCCTGCTATACCGCGAATTATAGAGCAACAATACCCAGCTGGAGCAGATGCTTCCGATAAGTTAATCGTGATTGATCCAGCTTGTGGCTCAGCTAGCTTTCTCTTGAATCTCCATACACCTACAGGTGCTGGGAAGACAGAGGCATCTTTGCGCTTCATCCTGAATCTGCTGGATGAAGCTAGTGCATATGGTCCGTTTCACGCTTCGTGCCAGGCTGTGCGCTTAGCATCGTGGTGCAAGGCGGATCTTGCGGAAGTGGCTATGCCTCAGCATGTATGGTCAGATCAATTCAAGGCGACCTGGCTCAGCTCAATTCGCGACAGACTCTCGCAAGCAGTTAGGAAAGCTCTCGATCCAGATGAGGTGTCAAATCAACGCTTCCTCCATGACTTATCTTCTCGCTTGCTCGCCTATCAATCTGTCGAAAAGGGTGGACAGGACGAGTTTGCAAGACAGTTTTTGCAAAAGTCGGTCCTTGTTTGTCCGTCCTGCCAGCGCACCTACGGAAACGAGTGGCAAACACGTGATTGGCAAGCAATTGCATTCTTGGACGACTTGCCAAACCGAATCGATACCGATTATCTGAACGCCTTCCGTGAAGGAATGGTCATTCGTACCTCGCAGATCGTCGCCGCTCTTCAGAAACGTGTGGGTGGTGAAGAAGAAGCTAACCGGGCCATACTAGCAGCGTGGGCGGGTACATTACGTGCCGCCATTCGTCCTTCGCCCCTGAGGCGAAATCTCACAGCGGTACTGGGGGATAAAGGAACCTCACGTAGGACTGTAACTGCATATGCAAACACAGGGGGAGATGAACACGAAGCGAAAACTGCGGCCGGATACACAGCTCTAGTGCTTCATTTACGCCGAGACCTGACACCACGGTACTGGCCTGAAAATGAGGCGCATGAGCGCATCGCCGCAGCGACAGGAGCAACTTTCCGCCAGATAACGGATACTGCGGCGGCTCTCGATAACTTAGTGAGAGAAAATGCAGGTAAAGCGTTGCAGCCAGTGGGATGGCTTGTTCCCTATGAGGGAGATGGCTGGCTCCTTGTTGCTTGGGACCGTCTTCTAACCCCAGTCGCTCATGCACCGCGCGACGTAGTCACGATGCTCTCGGATACGGATACACTAGTAGAAGCGTCTGGGTGGGATGAGGATTGGGATTAGAGCGATACTGTCCTTCCGCAAGCGCTAGTGGAGAGTACTCCGGACATTTGTAAACTCTTCTTAGTTCAGGAACAGTAAACCGCCGTGCGGGCCATCCTATAGAGCTTCCGCACGGCAGCTTCCCGTTCTTTGAGACAGTCTGTAAGGCAGATAACTACCGTTTTTTGGCGACGCGCATGCGATCGCAAGTACCGCACTCTCAATAATTGAGAGCCAAAGCTATGCCACGCCTATAGATCGCTCGTGCTTGATTCTCCATCGGAACCGTGGGGCGCGTCCCCTAATTTGGGGCACTGGCGTGCGGATAGCCGATCTTTTTTTCCGCCTGTTTAAGCTTGACATCGACGATGGCGTTAGGGTAGTGGCTTTTGTAGTAGGCGGCGCGCTCCGCATCCTGCTGCGGAGTAACGACCTGGTTGGTGACTTCCACCTGTTTACCACAACCGGTCAGCGGCGCCATGACGACAAGAACAAGAGCGCCGAACAATACGGCGCGTAACATCTGTGATTGCATTCGAATCTTCTTTTCCCTGGAGAGGTTTTCTCTGGTTGCTGCTGCAGCCTAATGCCGATGAATCGCATCACCCTCGCGCAGCGTGTATTCTTTGCCCGCCGCGAGGCTGGCGAAAGAGTCCCTGCGGCCGTCGGGCCACAGGATGCTGACCTCTGCGGCCTGGGTGGCGGCGCCGATCCCGATGTGCACGCGCCGATCTGACGCGGACAGATAGGAGCCGTCCGTATGGCAGACGCGCACTTGCGTCCGCCCTGCCGCTGTCACTTTGACCTCGGCGCCATAGCCGTCCCGATTGCCGTGAACGCCCTCCAGCCGAAGCGACAGCCAGTGGCCCGTCTTCGGGCTTTCGTTGTGGAGTAAGAGCGGTGCGCCCTCGCTGTCGACGACCAGAGCATCCACCCGGCCGTCGTTGTCAAAGTCGCCGATCGCCAGTCCGCGACCGACGATCGGCTTCAGCAGCGCGGAGCCGGCGCGTCCGCTAACGTCCGCGAAGGCTTTGCCCCGGTCGTTCCAGAAGAGCTCGGTGGCTTGCCGATAGCTGGCGGAGGCGTCCAGATCGTGGATGTTGTCCTCCACATGCCCGTTGGCGATCATCAGGTCCAGCCAGCCGTCGTTGTCGTAGTCCAGCCACTTGGCTCCAAAAGCGACGTAGGGAAGGGTCCGTTGCGCCACTCCCAGTTTGTGGGAGAGTTCGTCAAAGACGCCGCTTCCCAGGTTGCGGTAGATGCACTTGGCCTCGTCCTGATAGGTCGCCACAAACAGGTCCATCTGACCGTCGTTATCATAGTCTCCCCAGTCCACGCCCATTCCGCCGTGGACGCGCCCTTCGCGGGAGAATGCGGTTCCCGACTCGCTCCCGGCGTCCCGAAAGGCGCTGCCACGGTTCTGGAGCAAGTTGCCGGCATTCTCGTCGTTCGCAAGGTAGAGGCTGGCACGATGGGAGCCCTCATAATCGGCGAAGGCAGCGCCCAGAACTTTCCCCCAACCGCCGGGCCGCCAGTGCGCGGAGACGTCCTCGAACCGGCCGTCGGCCCGGTTCCGGTACAGAACGCCAAACCGCGAGTTATACACCAGCGGACCACAGGCATACTGCTTGCCGTTGTTCCCGCAGAGCCGTTTGTCTCTGGCGGGATCGAACTCCGCATAGTTCCCAATAAACAGGTCCAATCGGCCATCCCCATCGACATCCGCCCAGGCACACGCTGTCCCCCAGGGCTGAGGGCAAGTCCCGTGGGCTCGGTTACGTCCGTGAAATGCGCGCCGGCATCGTTGTGCAGCAGCAGACCGGTGCGATATCCGGAAAGGTAAATATCCTCGAAACCGTCGTAGTCACCGGAAAGCCTGTTCGCTTCCCACTCTAATTATCGAACAACACAGCGTCCTTTAGCACGCTCCCCCCGCGCTGCGATATTGCCCCGTAATGAGTCTGAAATATCAATGTAAGGATAGCGGCGAGGGGTACTACACCCTCGATGCCGGCGTCGCCGTGCCCGCGCGGATCTTCCTCAACGAGAAGCTCTATGCCGAGTCGGAGGAGGGGCTGTACGCGCAGATCAAGGCGGCCACCGAGTACCCAGGAGTCCTCGATGTCGTGGTCACGCCCGATGCCCATGTCGGCTCCGGCGTCCCGGTCGGCTGCGTCATCGCGACCGACGGCACCCTGCTGCACGCCCCGATCGGCTACGATATCGGCTGCGGCATCGTCTGCTTCCGCTCCGATGTCTCCCACACCAAAGGACTCGACGAGAAGCTGCGGCGCAAGTTCTCCACGGAGGTCATGAAGCGGATCGGCCTCGGCGTCGGCCAGCCCGGCACGATCGCGGTCAATCGCAAGACCTTTCAGAAGATCATCCGCGAGGGAGCGCACGCCCTGGGCTATGCGCGCGGCAACTCCGAGCGGGACTTCCTCCCCGTGGACGATACCTGGGACGCGCCAGCGAAAGCCTTTGACCGGGGGATCGGCCAGCTCGGCAGTCTGGGCGGCGGCAATCATTTCTGCGAACTGCAGCACGACCAGGACGGCAAGCTCTGCGTCATGGTCCACACCGGCAGTCGCGGCTTCGGCTATCAGCTGGCCTCCCACTACATGCAGCTGGCGCGGGAAGAGCAGCGCAAGCGCGGGGTCAAAGCCTACCAGGAGTCGACCTACTTCCTGCCCGACTCGCCGCACTGGACTGGCTATAAGAACGCCGTATCGGCCGGCGGCAACTTCGCGATCGCCAACCACCTCTTTATCTGGGAGCAGGTCGGGACCGCCTTCCGGCGCGTCTTCGGGCAGGAGCCGGAGCTGGTCTACGAGATCAGCCATAACCTGGCGCAGCAGGAGACGATGCCTGACGGCCGCGATGCCTGGATCCACCGCAAGGGCGCCACCCGCGCCTACCCGGCCGGACACCCGGGTCTCACCGGGACGAAGTGGGAGAAGACCGGCCACCCGGTCCTGATCCCGGGTTCGATGGGCGACACCAGCTATATCCTCATGCCGAAGCCCGGCGCGGCCAAGGCGCTCTGGTCCGTGAACCACGGCTGCGGCCGCCGCATGAGCCGCAGCGAAGCGCGCCAATCCCTGACCCAGAGCGGCGTCAATCGCCAGATGAAGCAGCTCAACGTGATCGTCAACGGCGGCGGAGACGTTCCGATCGACGAGTCCCCGGACGTCTACAAGCCCGCCAAAGACGTCATCGGCGCCGTCGTCGCCGCCGGCCTCGCCGAAGTCGTCACCACCCTCACCCCCATCGCCAGTATCAAAGGCGTCGACTGAGACGCCACGAGCAAGCCGATGGAGACGACCACGTACCTGCAGCGCCGGGCTAACGAGGGCGATATAGACGCCCTCTTTCGACTTGGCTATCGCCTCGCCTTCGGCCGCAACCGGCCACGACCGACAGACTGGCCTGCCGTCCTGGCCCTATGGCAACAAGCCGCTGCCACCGGACACCCACGCGCACTCTTTTACGTCGGCACCTGCTACGAGACCGGGCGCGGTACGCTTCAAGACCTTTCTACCGCCCTCGCCTGGTACGAGCGCGCCGCCGAGAAGGGCCATACTGCCGCTATGTACAACGTCGCCCTCAGCTACCGCAAAGGAGACGGAGTCCCGCGCAACGAGAAGCGCATGCTCTACTGGCTGACCCGCGCCGCCTCCCTCGGCGACGCCCCCGCCCAGCGCGATCTTGGCTACTGCTACCATGAGGGGATCGGCGTTCCCACCGATTATGGCGTCGCCATCCACTGGTACCGGAAGGCCGCCCGCCAGGGCGACCGCAAGGCGCAATATA
>Ga0105239_10010358_pt1 | contig 10437 bp, 10 predicted proteins | sample KBSC44metaG_FD_92761 | JGI IMG/M metagenome (GOLD analysis project Ga0105239, IMG submission 92761) | Corn rhizosphere microbial communities from Kellogg Biological Station, Michigan, USA - KBS C4-4 metaG | ecosystem: Host-associated > Plants > Roots > Rhizosphere > Soil | place: Michigan, USA...
AGGCAAACAATTTCAAGATAGTTAAGTCCGCGGTTGCGGTTGTTTACCATCCGCTCCATACGTGCTATTATAGCGGTACCTTTGCCGCCGAGCCCAAAAGCATGCTTGGGTGGTTTAAAGTTATGTTCCTGGAAGTGCACCAAAGCCTGGATATAGCTGATTTTATTACCGGTTTGGGCCAACACTACATCATCACAACAGTTTTCGCGTTCGGTTTTTATTAAATGTGATAGCCAAAGCACTGCCGGATTAAAAAACAACAACGTTTCCATTATGCTTTGCAGCAGGTTTACCAGGTAATCATTCCTGCCGATGTGGGCCAGTTCGTGCAAAAGGATGGCTTCCACTTCCGGTTGTTCCATTGAATTAACCAGGCCCACAGGTATAAGTATCACTGGTTTCAGATAGCCAATAACCAAAGGTATTTTTGTGATACCCGATTCGAGCAATGTTACGGCTTGTTTAATTTTTAATGATGAGCTTAGTTCTAATAGTTTCTGGCTCCAAAAAACTGATACCTGGTTAACTTTTACCCGCTTTAGCCGCTTGGTTATGTAAAGGCCAAAAAGTAATCGCGCACTTTGCAGCATTGCCACCAATAACCATATTGCAACAATTATTTCTGCGTGTTCATGGGCATATTTCATCCCAAAACCGAGATAGCTCCAAAAGTCTGTTAAAGCATTGGTTTTTGTACCGCCTGAGGTGTTGTTGATATTAAAATTGCTTTCGACCGGGTTTAAAAGCTCAAACGCAAGGGTATAAACAAATGTAATGGTAAACAACAATAAGGCTCCCGTCAGCAGCCGGTATCTTATGGCAGCGCTTACCTTCCTGGTAAATAATACGATAATACCTGTTATCATTGCCAACAATATTCCCTGCCACAACGAGTGCACCAGTGCATGACAAATAGCCTGACTGATATGTGGGGGGAATAAATGTTGTATGCGCTGCTCCATCTTATTTAGCGTCTTTTTGCAATTTGTCCAGCAGCTCTTTCATTTTTTGCAGATCCTCTTTGGTGGTTTTTTTATTGCCTACCAGCTGCATCATCAGGCTGCCTGCCGAGCCCTGGTAAAGGGTATCTAAAAACTTATCCAATAAATGCTCTTTGGTTTTGTTTTCATCCTCTACAACGTGATAAACATGCTGCATACGGCTTTCATCGCGTTTTAAAATACCTTTATCCACCATCAACTGCATCAATTTTAAAGTGGCCGTATAATTTAATTCGCGGATTTTGTTGAGTTCCCCCATCACAAACCGAACCGGCGATGGGCCATGCTGCCACAACACCTGTAGTATTTCCAGTTCAGATTTTGTGGGTTCTATTGGTTTATTATCTGCGGATTGAACAGTTTTCATACTACAAACCTACAAATAATTTTGTAGGTACAAAATTATTTGTAGGTTAATGGACTTATTTAACAAATTTTAACAGGCAGGGAAATCTTATGAGTGGCGGCCTTTGAAAAGTAGAGACATTAAGTATCCTATCTACCTGATCACCGAGTACTTGCCTGTTATGTTATTTGTACCTGTTACAGGCGGCGACTTAAAATTAATTGTAAACCCGGTAGAGCCTATCGATACTACTGACCAATCTGACGATGCGGCGGTACTGCTGGGGGTTAACACAATGTTTGACGGTACATACCCTAATGCAGTGTAGGTAACACTAAATGAAGTAGTTGAGCCATTGCCTGAGAATGAATAAGTACCGCCCTGTGGTATTGCGGGTTGAAACTGGGCCCAGCCTGTATTTCCGATTCCGGAAAGCTTGATCCATAAATTGTTTGCCGTATTTACGATATCAGTATACATTGTTCCAGGCGGCGCCGACAGCACGGCTTGCGGCGTGCCGGAACCAAAAAGCTGGCCGCCAATAAAGCTTTGCGAGCCTATCAAACTATATTTGCCTATATTATTTGTATACAAAATAGGCCCCACAATATTTGCTGTGGTCAATGCATTTTCAACTATTCCGCCCGGGTTGCTGCCTTTGCAAATATTGCCGTTTATTATAACATTCCGCGGACGCTCGGTACCTCCGTTTGAAAAATCAGGATTGCCCGCCGGACCCGTCCAACCTGCCAATGTAACCGATTCGATGGAAATAGCGCTTTGGATACGCGGGCTGTTGCTAATACAAGTGTTTCCTGTTATATGAGCTGCCTGTACGCCCTGCACGCGAATTTGATAAGTAAGACTGGAGGTGGTGTCTATTACATTTGACGGCAGATAGACCGTGTTGTTTATAATATCGATATTCTCGCTGCCTTGCACTGTGCCGTTAGATTCAAGGGTAACACGGATAAACTCGCCGCCGCTTATCCATTTGCCTGACTGCTGGTCGGCTATCCGTTCTATATAATTTCCGTCAATTTTAGCGTCTTTAGTGTTTGATAAATATATACGCCCGTCGACTACATATATTTTGTTGTTGCGTGCCGACACGTTGGTACAATTATGAAACGCTATCCCATCGTCACCAATACCCGAAATGTAATTATTATCGACTATAACGCGTGTACCTTTCGTAATGCCGATGCCCTCGCCCTGGTTATACGCATGCTTGGCAATAATTTTATTATTGGTGATGGCTAAATCGGTTACGGAACTGCCTGAACACCACGCGGTATTTAACGTTGTTTCAATAGCTATACAAATCCCGCTGGCAGGCGTTAAATCGGCCAGGTAGATGTAATTCTCGCTGATATAACTGTCATCAACGGCAAACCCGTTAATTAGCGTGCCCACTTTAGTACCGGCGTTGGGATGAAACTGGATACCTGTAATGTGCGATCCGCGCCATGGGATCACCGTACCGCCTTTGCTTACAACTCCGAGCGCTATGGTATACAGTGTATCGGATGTGTTCCCATAATTGCCACGGGGATAAATTTTTGACGTACCAACGCCGTCTCCCTCCCATGATATATTGCTATATAAAAACAGTGTGCGGTCAACTACATATTTACCTTTTGGGAAATATAATATTTGTGTGCCGACACGATTACCCGTCTTGTTTAAGTAAGTAATAGCATTTTGTATATACCGGGTATCGACACTCACCGAATCGCCTTTGGCACCCCACCAGGTAACTGAATATTTATCACCAGTGGTAAGCCTTTGCCATGCGCCGTGCCCTTTCCCTGTGGCCGGGAAATAGATGCCACTATCAATAGACCCGGTTTACGCCGGTTGATAAACAAAAGGCGATGCCCCTCCCTGCAGGGTATCAGATAATATAACGGAGGTAGCCGAATCTGCATATGCAATCATTTGCGCAACAGACGCCAAATGTACAACAGTATCTTTCCCAAAACCCTGCGTTTTATTTCGGCTCAATAATTTTTTACTAATTGTATTAACCAAAGGTGCCGGCATGTTGGCTTTTGTAACAATTGATGTGTAAAGGTCCGGTTTTAAGGCATGCAGGCTAAGTGCTACACCCATGGCAGCAAACAACAGTAATAATGTTTTCTTCATAGTAAATCAAAAGGGATTAACAAAGCTGGAGGTTTGTATGGTCTACATCGCGGGCACGAATCCTTTTGCCAAGATAATAAATATCTGCAATACTATGTAAAATATCTTTTTTAGATACCTGCAATATTACCATATTGATAATACATCAAAAATACATTGACAATATTACGTATACGCCCAATATTAAGGAAGACTTCCTTAATATTAAAATACAGGTTTTCAACAAAAAAGTCAGTCTTTTACAATCCGCCTGCGTTTTACTTCTTTAGTAATTAAACCCAGTTCACGGCTCATCTGGCCCGCTATGGCAGTGTTTTCCTGGGCGCGCCTGAACAGGTATGGCAAAACGGCTTTTATAGGCCCATAAGGCACATATTTGGCTACATTATACTTTGCATGGGCAAGGTTAAAGCTCAAATTATCGCTCATCCCCAATAACTGTGAAAAATAAACATGTGGATTATTATGGTCGATGTTCCTTTTATCTAACAATTCGGCAAGCTTCCGGCAGCTTTCCTCATTGTGGGTACCTGCTACAAACGCAATTTGGGTGATGTGATCAGTGCAGTAATCCAGCGACAAATCGTAATCCCTGTCTGACGATTGTTTATCAGGCTGTATGGGCGATGCATAGCCTTTTTCTTCGGCCCGTTTACGTTCTTTCTCCATGTAGGCTCCCCGCACCAGCTTAGCACCCAAAATGAAGCCACCTGTGGCTGCAACTTCATGGTCATTTTTTAGCGATTGCAGTTTATCATGCCTGTAAAGCTGGTAGGTATTATATACAATTGCCTTTTCGGTATTATATAAATGCATCATATCCAGAGCCAGCATATCAATGGTTTTCTGTATCCAGCTTTCTTCGGCATCAATCATTACCGGGATACCTTTGGCATGTGCCGCTGTGCAAATTGCCAAAACCCGCGCTTGTGCCTTTTCCCATTCTTCCTGTTCTAAAATACTCAGTTGCGCCTTTTCATCAAGTTTTTCCAGCAGCGAAAAACGGGCCACGCCGGTAACCTTAAAAACGGTAATCGGAACAGACTTATCCACCGCTGCGCGCTCAATGGTACGGATAATTTCGTCGCGGGTATTGTCAAATACGTGCTCGTCGTCCTCTCCTTCTATCGAATAGTCGAGGATAGTGCCTACCCCGCCGTTGTAAAGGTTTTTTATGGTTTTGTCGCATTCGGCAATAGTTTCGCCGCCGCAAAAATGTTTAAATATGGTAGCTTTAATTATGCCCTTAATCGGCAACCCGATGTTAATAGCAAAATTGGTTATAGGTGGGCCTATCTTTACTAAAAAATTAACGTTAATAACTTTAAAGAGCCAGTAAGCACGCTTAAGGTCAGAATTAGAGGAATGCCGGAAAGCTATCTCCGTATTCTCGAAAGACAAATTATTTTTTTCAGTCATGGGTCAGTTAGTACGGTAGTCGATAGACCATGGACCATAGACGATAGAAAACAGCCGGCTTCTAATACTAGCTATGGTCTATGGTCCATGGACTATGGACATCACAACGTGGATGCAAAATTATAAATTGCAAGCCAAATATCTCATTATTCGTTGAATAGTTTATTTTTGCTGCCCGATGATAGAGTTTAAAGTAACCGGCGACTACATACCGATGATACAATTATTAAAAGCAGCCAACCTGGTGCAAACTGGCGGCGAAGCACAAATAGTTGTAACTGAGGGAGAAGTGATGTACAACGGGCACGTTGATTACCGTAAACGCCTGAAAGTAAAAAAAGGCGACACCGTTGAATTCAGAGGTGAAATTATCAGAGTTATATAAATCATGCAGACCATCCATAGCGATAACTACCCCATATTTTTTGAAAGCAGCCTGGCCGAGCTTAAAAAATTCGTTGATGCCGGCAAATATTCAAGGTCGTTTATTTTAACTGATGAGCATACCTCGGTACACTGCCTGCCGTTGGTACAGGCTGTATTTGACGGTCAGGAGAATTTCGATATCATAGAAGTAAGTTCGGGCGAAGAAAGCAAAACTATCGACTTTTGCATAGGCATCTGGAAGATGCTGATTGATTTTGAAGCCGACCGCAAGGCGTTGTTGATAAACCTGGGCGGCGGTGTAATTACCGATATGGGCGGCTTTGCGGCGTCAACCTTTAAACGCGGGATTGATTTTGTACATGTACCCACTACTTTACTTTCACAGGTAGATGCCTCAGTTGGCGGCAAAACGGGGATCGATATGGATAATATCAAAAACATCATTGGCACCTTCACCCAGCCAAGAGCTGTATTTATTTCAGACGAGTTTTTAAAAACGCTGCCCGAAAGGCAGATACTCTCCGGCGTTGGAGAAATGCTAAAGCACGGACTCATAATGGATGCCGCCTATTGGGAAGCTTTAAAAAACAGCGATTTAAGCAAGCCGTCGGCGGCATTGATCCACCGCTCTGTTGAAATAAAAAACGAGGTTGTTATTGAAGACCCTACCGAAAAAGGTATCCGTAAGGCCTTGAACTTTGGGCATACCATTGGCCACGCGGTTGAAACTAATTCGTTGATAAATGACAAACACCCGTTAACACACGGCGAAGCTATTGCTTTAGGTATGATCTGCGAGGCTTACTTATCTCACAAAAAAACAGGTTTAAGCAATGCAGATTTAGATGAAATTGTAAAGGTGATAAGCAAATTGTATCCAAAATACAACCTTGCAGAAACAAACTTCGATACGTTGTGTTCAATAATGCTGAAAGATAAAAAGAACCAGAACGGCAACATAAATTGCACTTTATTGACCAAAATTGGCCAATGCGTGCTTGACAATATTTGCACCAACGACGAACTTTGCGAAAGTTTATCATTTTACGCAAATTTGTAACTACAAGGTATCGATCAGGATTTCATCAAATCCGACATTGAACATCCGCAATCCGAAATTGTAAAAGCTATGTTCCACCCCAACCCCAGGCAGGAAACCGCAATTATACTGGTAAGCTTATTGGTAGTAATGACCGTACTCGAAATGTGGTTCAGCTACCGCGAAAACCGGCGTTATTACGAAAAACGGGACACGCTCACCAATATTTACTTAACTACGCTTGCATTTTTGTTAAACCTGGCCGTTGGCGGCTCTACGTTTTTTATTCTGCATTTTGCATGGCAGTTCAGGCTGTTTCAAATACACAACGCCATTATTTACTGGGTAGTATTGGTTGTTGTGCAGGATTTTTTATACTGGGCGCTACATTATACCGGGCATTATTGCCGCCTGTTTTGGGCCATACATGTAACCCACCATTCCAGCGAACATTTTAATTTCACAACCGGCTTCCGGTCTACCGTTTTCGAGCCACTTTACCGGGTGTTTTTTTACCTGCCGCTTGCCTTTATGGGCTTTAATGCTATTGATATTTTGTACGCCTACCTGGTAACCCAGCTTTATGGCAACTTTGTGCATACACAGTATAATGTGCCGTTACCCAAATGGTACGGGCTTATATTCGTAACGCCATCGCACCACCGGGTGCACCACGCATCAAACGTTCCCTATCTTGATAAAAACATGGGTATGGTTTTAATAATATGGGACAGGTTGTTCGGCACCTTCCGGGCTGAAAATTTGCCCGAGCCTGTAAAATATGGATTAACCCACCAGCCGGAAAACCTCGGCCCGGTAAATGTATTATTTCACGAATGGCAGGCTTTGTTATCCGATGTGAAGAAAGCTCCTACATTAAAAATAAAGCTGCAATATCTTTTTAGTCCGCCGGGATGGAGCCATGACGGTAGCAGCCAAACCGCAAGGGTGCTGCAAAGGGAGTGGAAGAAAACCAAGTTTCAAAATAATTAATCGGGCCCACCTATGATGCCTGAAAAAATATTTGCTAAACCAACCTTAATAATTAAAATAAAAGCTGTTATATTTAAATAATACTTTTATCTCTCCCAAATTATGAAAAAAATACTTTTATCATCAGGCCTGGTTTTTGCGTTTGTTGCGCTGACCCTGACTGCGTGTCATTTTAGCGTTGGCACCAGCAAAGATTTTAATACTGGCTTAAAGGAATCGCATAATGGTTTTGCTGTAAGAGATGTTTTCCTGGCCAATAAAGATGGACAGCATCTAAAAAGCAATAAGGTGAAAATGGATTCCACATTCACCATCGTGGCTACCGGTGTTGAAAATTATAAATTAAATGGGGGCAAAGCTTACCCCGGCTGCGAGTTAACTTTGAAAGATAAAACAGGCAAAGTACTGGGTTCGATTCCCGATTTATTGGCGGATATTGCCAAAAATGGTATCGCGCCGACAGGCGCTACTACTTTAACGGCAATGTTATCGCTGCATCACCCATTTGTATCGGGCGAGACCTACCACGTAGCAGCGCGCTTTTTTGACAAATATGAGCCAAAAAATGAGATAAAGGTGGAAGTAGACGTATTGCTCCAGTAATATCTTAAGGGCGTCGATTTGGTAATTCCCGGTATTGGGCAGCAGACTTGTCGTCTATACGCTTCAGTGCAGGCTAATCACACGTGTTATTTGCCATATACCGTTTCTCAGTCTCCAAACTACTATAAACTTATCAGGTTTGGATGGCGTTTCACTTTCCTGGTGATTAATGAAGCGGTGAAGGCCAATTTCTACGGCGCCAAACCCGGCTATGGGGTAAACTTCGATACTCCCCGGTACCAGCACCCTGGTCACTTTGCCGCAAATATTCTTCTTTAATGCATCTAAAAGCGCTTGTTTTGAAGTTTGCAAGCCTCCTTTGTCATGGTAAAACTCTATGCTGTCCGCATAAATAGCGGCTTGTTTATCCATATCGCAAGTGTTGTAGGCGTCAAAATATACGCTATCCATGTGTGCGATGGTGTTGTATAACTCCTGCGATTCGGGTTTGTAAGTATAGGTTTCTTTGTTCTGAGCTGATGCCGCCAACGAAATAGCCGTTAATATAAACGAGGTTAAAAGGGCAGATAGTTTCAAGATTTTCATGATTGTGATATTATTTACAGTTTGTGAGTCCAGTTCCATGCCAATTAATCAATCAATTGATAATCAAACATTTGAACTCTATTAAAAATAAGCCGCGTTCGTTAATGATACATCTATCGTTTGCTTTCGATACCATTAATCACGCTAACAAAACTAAGCATCCCTATTTAAATTAACGCGAATATCCGCTGGATTTCATTTTATTTCCTGACTTTTGAAGCAAACCAATAACCAATGCAAATCAAATTTTTTTGCCCTAAATGGGGTTCGGATAATATTACCTGGGACGCCTTTTGTGCAAAGGTAAAGGCTGCGGGCTACAATGGTATTGAAACCCCGGTGCCTTTCGACGCTACCGAACAACAGGAGATTATTACTGCAATAAAGGATCATGATTTATTGCTAATCGCCCAGTATTACCAATCGTTCGAAAAAGACTTTGAGGTGCATAAAAGCAGCTTTAAAAAGTACCTGAAGTACCTGGCAGCTATGCAACCTTTGTTAATCGATTCGCAAACCGGTAAAGATTATTTTACCGCCGACCAGAACAGCGAACTTTTTAAAATAGCGCAGGCAGTAACTAACGAAACCGGCGTAACCATAGCCCACGAAACCCACCGCAATAAGGCTTTATTTGCCGCACATATTACCAAAGACTTACTGATAGCCAACCCTGAGGTAGTTATCACCGCCGATTTTTCGCACTGGTGCAATGTATCCGAAAGTTTACTGGAGCAGCAGCAGGAAGCGCTGGATGTCGCCACAAGCAGGACCGTGCACATCCACGCCCGTGTTGGCCATGCCGAATCAGCCCAGGTATCCGACCCGAGGGCTGAAGAATGGAGCCCCGAAGTTGAAGCACATTTAAAATGGTGGGACGCCATTATTGATTATCGGTTAAAAAGCGGTGCACAGCTATCTACTATCTCTCCCGAATTTGGCCCGGCGCCTTATATGCCGGCTTTGCCTTATACTAAAATGCCGGTGGCAAGCCAATGGGATATAAATGTTTATATGATGGAGATGTTGAGGGAGAGGTATAAACATATTTCATGATTGTGCTTTAGAAGAGCTGTTTTATTGATTTCAGCCAAATTTTATTCTGTTTACCCCCTCTATTTTCAAAAAAATAAAATTTTCTATTGACAATACCATTTTTACACGTACATTTACATCGCAAACAAAAACAAAATGAAATTTAACAGTGCATATTTTTATGGTTACTACTTTTACTTTACCAGTAAGAGCCGGGACTAATATGCAGTAACAAACATATAAAGAAACTGAAAAGTCCCGGCCAAAAACCGGGACTTTTTGCGTTAAGGGCAAAATATGAAACACGAACAATTACGAGTTGCAATTCAGGGAATACGCGCTTCGTTTCACGAGGAAGCAGCATTCAAATATTTTGGTGAAGATATTCATACTATTGAATGCAATTCGTTTAAGCAAACATTCGAGGCTTTAAAAAATAAAAATGCCGACTATGTGGTAATGGCTATAGAAAACAGCATTGCCGGCAGTATTTTACCCAACTACTCGCTGCTGCTTAGCTATGGCTTCCCGGTTGTGGGTGAAATTTACCTGCCCATCCAGCTGCACCTTATGGCGCTGCCTGGCGTAAAGTTCGAGGATATTAAATATGTAACCTCGCACCCTATCGCCATCCGTCAATGTGTCGATTTTTTTGATGAGTACCCGCAGCTAAACATTGTTGAAAGCAATGACACCGCCGCCTGCGCTAAACGCATCCGCGACGAGGGTCTTACCGATACCGTAGCCATTGCCAACTCACTGGCAGCGAGATTATATGGGCTGGATGTACTGGAGCGCCGAATAGAATCGAACAAAAAGAATTTTACGCGTTTTTTGATACTTACCCATCATGAAAATGTATCGAAAAAGAATCCTAATAAAGCCTCGCTTTGTTTCCAGGTAAGCAATACCGTTGGGGC
>Ga0105239_10010359_pt1 | contig 10436 bp, 9 predicted proteins | sample KBSC44metaG_FD_92761 | JGI IMG/M metagenome (GOLD analysis project Ga0105239, IMG submission 92761) | Corn rhizosphere microbial communities from Kellogg Biological Station, Michigan, USA - KBS C4-4 metaG | ecosystem: Host-associated > Plants > Roots > Rhizosphere > Soil | place: Michigan, USA...
AACATTCGCTTGGCGGGCGAAGCGACAAAAGACTTAGTGGTTTTCTACGCCGAAGCGGGTGATCCAAAAAGCGCACGCGCTTACTTTGATGATATCGTCGGCGGACCAAAAGTTTTCCAGATGATGGAAGCTTTGGCTTATCACTACGCGGACATCGGCAACCGCAGTGCGGCCCGCGATATCTTTAAAGAGTTGATCTCAGAACGTCCAACAGCGCCGAAATCTTTCGATTACCAATATCGTATCGTCACGATGTATTCGGGTGAGTTGAAAAACGACACGTTTAAAGCGGAGTTGTTTTCTTGGATTAACAGTTTCGGTCCGGGCAGCGAGTGGTACCGTGTAAACAGCAGCAATCAAGAATTGACGAAGAAGTCGATTGCTTTGATTGAATCCACTCTTCGTACGAACATCTTGCAGAATCACCAGTCGGCGCAGAACTCGCACTCTCCAATCGCGCAGAAGCAAGCCAAAGAAGGTTACGAGATTTATTTCCGCACTTTCAAAGATGGTCAGCGTTTGGATGAGATGCACTTCTTCTACGCCGAACTTTTGTTCGACATGGGTGAATTTGAAAAAGCGGCTCAACATTACGCTTGGGTGACCGACAATGCGCCGAACTCGAAGTACTTCGAAAAATCGAGCTTAAACACGATCCTTTCATTGGAAAAGAAACTTCCAAAAGAAGAAGAGCTTCGTAAACGTGTTGTGGGTAGCGATAACAATTTGAATCCAATTGCGTTTGCGCCGCCAATCAAAGCTTTCCAAGTGGCGGCGGATAAATATGTGACGGCTTATCCAAAAGGTGAGAACGTTCCGGCGATTCGCTACAAACTCGGCGCTCTTTATTATTACCATAACCAGTTTGATCAAGCGTTGGCGGTCTTCAACTCGATCATTAAGCAATATCCAAAATCGCCATACGCAAAATACGCGGCGAATTTGACTCTCGATATTTACAACCTGAAAAAAGATTACGGCGGACTTGAGACAGCGGGTAAAGAGATCTTGGAAAATAACGATCTTGCAAAAACCGAAGTTGGCGACCAGGTCAAAGGCGTTCTTCAACGAGTGTCGTTTAAAAAAGCACAAGACCTAGAATCGAAGAAAGATTATGCGGGCGCGGCGAAAGCGTTTGAAGATTTCGGTCGGGCGAATCCGGGAACTGATCTCGGGACAAATGCAAACTTCAACTCAGCGGTGAATTACGAGCGTGCCGGCGACGTGACAAAAGCGTTGGCGATGTACGGATTAGTTTTGCAATCGAAAGATGCGAAACATGACGACTCTCGTAAAAAAGCTCAGAAATTCTCGGCGCAACTTTTTGAACGCACGGGTCAGTATGAGAAAGCCGCAAAAGCTTTCGAAGACTACGCGAAAAGTAACGCAAAAGACAAAGAAGCGCAGAACTTCTACTTCAACGCGGCCGTTATTCGCGATGGTATGAATTCATACACTCCAGCGTTGAATGATTACCAAACGTACATGGACACCTCAAAGGCACCAGATCGCAAAGAGAACTTGTTCTTGATCGCGAAAATGTGGGAGCGTCGAGGTAATCAAAGTAAGACTCTCGAAGCTTACCAAAAGTATTACGACTCGAATCCGCATAATCCTTCGGCATTGATTGAGACGATGTTCTCGATTGCTGAGATCTATAATAAGAAACACAACACGACTGAAGCTGATAAATGGTACAAGCGCACGGTTTCATCTCAGAAAAATGTTTCGACAAAAGATAAACCGGTAGGCGTCAGTTTTGCTGCCGAAGCGAAGTTCCATCTCGTCTATCACACTTACGAAGAGCTTCGGGCGACGAAAATTCCAGCGAATCCTGCAAAACAGGGTAAAGCTGTGCAAGATAAACTCGCAAAGCTGAACCAGTTAAAAGAGCAACTCAAAACCGTGATCGCTTACGACAACGGTGAAATGATCGTGGCTTCACTGACATTGATTGGTCAGGCGTATCAACACATGGCGGCCGCGATTTATGCCGTACCAGCTCCAAAAGGTTTGGCGGGCGACGACTTGAAACAATATCAAGCAGGTGTCGACAAGATCGCGCGTCCATTCCAAGACGAAGCCGTGAAGAACTACGAAACTGCAGTTCAGCGCGGATTTGAGATGGAAGGCTACAATGATTGGTTGAAAGCAGCACAAAAAGAGCTCGCACAGTTGAGCAAAGAGAAATATCCGGACTTTGGCGAAAAAGTTGTCGTCACCAAGGTGATGGACAATTCGGAGAAATGATATGTTAGCAAGATTGGTTTTTCTCACAGCTTTAGCAATCAGCTTCTCTGCCTTCGCGGACGACGGCAAAGCGGCGTCACAACCAGCGATGGATCCGATGGTGTCAGAACTGGATACCTCTCCAGAACCGGTTCCAGCGAAAACTGATTCGAATTTGAAAGCTGCGGCGACAGATCCTACGCCAGATCGTAAACCCTCGAGCAATTTTGACGACGAGATCAAGAAATTAAAAGAGGCGAGCAGCAATCACGATGAAAATGGTGTGCTTCAGTCCGCGACTCATATCTTAGGTGAAGATCCAAAAAATCTCGCCGCTCTCAACGCTTTGGCCGTTCACTATTACAACCAAGGCAAGTACGGAATGTCGAAGATCTTGATTCTTCGCGCGCTCAACGATCATCAAAACAGCGCAACTCTCTATAACAATTTGGGCGTCATCTATTTGTCTGAGAGCAAACAACGTCAAGCGATGGGTTATTTCCGTAAAGCGCTCGAGATGCAGCCGAAATATGCGTATGCCTCTTCGAACTTGGGTGCGATCTGTCTTGAGTACAAAGACTATAATAAAGCGGCGAGTATTTTGGAGAGCGGTTACAACGCGGTGAAGTCGGACTTAAGACGAGGCTCTTACTCGATGGACGTTGCTTCCAACTATGCGCAAGCGCTGTCGGGTGCGGGGCAGAATGAGGCCGCACAAAAAATCTTTAAGAAGTTGATTGATATCGATGAACAAAACCCAGCACTTCTCTACAACTACGCGGTTCTTCTCGTGGCTCGTATGAAAAATAAAGACGAGGGCGAGAAGATCATCGCGCGACTGAAATTCATCGCGGATGATCCAACCTTAAAGAAGGTTCAGGATCTAGAGAAGATGATGGGCGGGACTTAAGACAGGGAGCGTTGTCCAATGAAGCTAAACCGCGTTAAACTAAAAGCATCGCTGCTTTTTTTGTTGTTTGTCGTGAGTGGATTTTCTGTTCACGCAGCAGAAGAGAAAAAGAAAGCGACGATCGACTTCGAAGATGAGTTGGTCGAAGGCGAACTGAAAAAACCGGAATTGTTTTATCTGCTACAGAAAAAACAGTTCAACTATAAACGTTTGATTAAACTTCGTGAGAACTTTTTGCCAGAGATGAGGCGAGACGCCGAAGAAATGAGGGGAAGCGCAAGAAAATAATCTTGGCGCTTCTTGGTGAGCAAGCAAGCACAGGATAGGTGCTTGAAGAGATGAGCAACAGAGCAGGAGCATAAATTGAAACAGCCGGTTGTCTTAAAAGTTTACCGCGGCGAAAAGCTGGAAGCCGTTCGTCAGTTCGAGGACAAGCAAATTGTCATCGGGCGCGAAGGCGAAGTTCAGCTTCAACTTGCTGGCGATGATATCTCGCCGATTCACGCGATGATCGAAGATCGCGAAGGTAGCTATTTCCTTAACGACCTTGGTTCAAAAACTGGCACACGTCTCAATGGTGAAATGGCTCTCGAAGAACAGATCCATTCGGGCGATGAAATCGTCATCGGGCCTTTTCGTTTACAATTTTTTATCGGCGTGCCAAAAGCCGCGGCACCTCCACAAGCTCGCACCGAAACTTTCGCCGGCACAGTCAGCCGCGACATCTCTCACTTCGACGACGAAGAGGATGAGATCACGAGCACGGACACTGAATTTGATTTTGATTTAGAGCCGGTAGCTCCAATCTTGACCACGCCTCCGAAGCCAGCAGCTCCTCGCAGTGCTGCGCCGTCAACTCCGCCGCCGACACCGTCGCGTCAGCCGGGAATGGTATCGCAAACTCCACCGAGTGCTCCGCGCAGCACAGGTATGACCGGTGCTCCGCCCCCGATTCCACAAGCGAAAAGAGACGAAGAGAAACGACGCACGCCATTCGTGATGCCAATGTCAGCAAAGAAAGGCAAAACGTTTGCGCCGCCATCAAAGTTTAAAGATGCAAAAGAATTTGTAAAACCCGGTAAGGGAACAGCCGTTGAAGTGCTCGTGGTCTGGAAAGATCGTGTTCTTTCAACTTATCACTTCTTTGATAAAAAGCCGGTCTTCATCGGCGGCGGCAAAGATGCGGACGTTGTTGTTCCAATCTTGAGCTCTGGTTCGAAATATCAATTGTTGAAGTTAGGCACAGGCATCACAGTTTGCTTGTCACCTGAGATGACCGGTGAACTTGTTCGCGAGAACAACGAATCGTTTTCGATTTCAGAACTCGGTCGTCAAAACAAAATCCGCAATGTTGGCGGTGGCTACGAAGTCGATTTGCGCCAAGGTGAAATGCTTCGCTTAGGTTTACAAAACGACATGATCAGCCTCATGATCCGCTACAAAAACGACACGCCAAAGCCAGCGATGGCGCCACTTCTTGATCTGACAGCCAGCGAAGTGACCGGTGTGATCCTTGCGGGCGTCATCTCAGCGATCTTCTTCTTATATATGAGCCTTTATGCTCCGGCGAATTTGATGGACGATGAAAATCGTATTGAAGAGCCAATCCGCAAAGCGGTAGTCACTTTCAATCACGTCGAGAAAATGCCTGAGGAAGAAAAGCCACCTGAGCCGCCAAAAGAAGAAAAGAAAAAAGTCGTCGAAGTGACTGAGAAAAAAGCTTCGGTGCAGGCTGAGAAAAAATCCGAATCTTTGAAACCACAAAAAGCCGATATGCCAAAAGCGATCAATAAACCAGATCCAGGCAAAGCGGCGGAAGTGGCGCCAAAAGATACTAAAGATAAACAGAAAAAATTAACATCTGCGATCAAGCAAGGGGCCGCAATCAAAACGGCTCCTAAAGAAGGCGCGCAGATGAAAAGCGACAAACCGGATCCTTCGAAAATGGGTTTGCTCAGCACATTTGGCAAAGGTGGCGCAAAAGCCAGCTTAGATAAAGCGGTCAATGGCGGCGGCGAGCTCGCAGGTCTTGCACAAAACGCAAACGGCTTAGCGGGTAGCGATGAAAATCGCGCCGGCGACACCCTCGGCGGAAAACTGAAAGACACGGGCGCCGGCGGTAAGGGCACGGCGACTTACGGTATCGCAGGTGTCGGCACGAACGGTCGCGGAACTGGTAACACGGGATACGGCACCGGCGGTCTCGGTGGCAAAGGTTCAACGAAAGTGGACGTCGGCGGACAAGATGCTTCGTTCACTGGCTCGATCGATAAAGAAGCGATTCGCCGCGTGATCCTCGCGCACAAAGCCGAGATTCGTTTCTGCTACGACAAAGAACTGCAAAAAAATCCGGGTCTCGCCGGAAAAATTTCGATCGGTTGGAACATCACCGAATCCGGCAGCGTGCAGAGCGCTTCTGTAGAGAACAACGAGATGGGCAACGCAACCGTTGCAAATTGTATTGTTAGTAAATTGAAGACATGGGGTTTTCCACAAGCGCCACCAGATGTGTTGGCTCACGTGACTTATCCATTTGTCTTCGCATCGAACTAAGAAAGAAGGGGGATTACCTTGGAACCACAGCATGTAGCAGCACAGGTCTTGGACAAGTGCTCAGGATACGGAAACTTCGTATCGAAAGCTTTCTGTCAGGGCGGACCGGTCATGTACGTGATCGCGATCGTCGGATTGCTCACAGCCTTTTTGGTGATTGAGCGCATGATGACGTTACAACGTCTGACAGTTGATAAAACAAAAATTAACGAGAATCTTTTCAGCCTGATTCTTCGTGGTGATGTGAAGCAAGCGATCGGCTTTTGTGATAGCCGTCCAACTCCACTCACAAACACGTTGAAAGCGGGTCTTGTGCAAGTGATGAATCGTCGTCCAGACGAAGAAGTGCAAGTGGCGATGGATGCCGCTGTTCTTCGCGAAACTCCACGCCTAGAAGGTTGGGTTTCATTCTTGGCGGTGTTCGGTAACATCGGCGTGTTGATCGGTCTGATGGGAACAATCCTTGGTCTGATCTCATCTTTCGGTGGTGTGGCAGAAGCCGATGCTGCGACAAAAGCGGCTCGTCTTTCTTCTGGTATTTCAGAAGCGTTGAACAATACCGCATTCGGTCTGTTCGTTGCGATCATTGCCGTGGTCTCTTACGGATTTTTCCAAATCCGCATCGGCCGCGCGATCAACGATATGCAAGAGAGCAGCATGACCTTGATGAACTTGGTTGTTTCGAATCGCGAAAAAATTAAGGATTAATATCCATGGCGCATATTGAAAGCGGTAATGGCGGCGGTCGTAAAACAGGGATGGATCTGAACCTCACTCCGTTCATCGATTTGATGTCGGTGTGTATCATCTTCCTTCTGATTACGGCTGTGTGGACGCAAGTGTCGATGATTCAAATCGGCTCTTCGATCTACAGTAAAAAGAACACCGACACCCCGACGCCTCCACCTCCACGTCCAGAAATCCCCTTTCGCGTGGATGTGAGGAACGAAGGTTTTCGCGTGATCGTTGGCCGTAACACGCTTTCAATTCCCAAAAAGGGCGGTGAGTACGATACGGATCGTCTCAACGCCGAATTGAAAAAGATTAAAGAACTTTATCCAGATAAAACCGATGCCGTGATCACGATGCTCGACGAGTTACCGTACGAGAACCTGATCAAAGGCATGGATGCACTTTTACAATCTGGATTTGCTGAAATTTCAGTTTCCACTGCGGCTGCATTATAAATTAAAGAGGTAGGAACATGGCGATCTACAAACCTGGCAAACGTGATAAGAATGGCGCAAATCCTGCCAAACGTGACGCGGTTGCAGTTTTGAATATCACAGCGATGGTCGACATGTTCACGGTCTTGACCGTGTTCTTGCTGCAGAACTACGCGACAACCAATCAGGTTTTACCACTCGACGAAAATGTCGCTCTACCGCAAGCGCATGAAACAAAAGAATTGAAACCTTCAAACGTTGTCGTTCTTACGAATGACGGCGTCAGTCTTAATAACGTGAAAGTTGCGGATTTCCGTACCGTCAAAGAACAACAAGAATGGTTGATTAAACCACTCGCTGAACAAATTCAGCAGTTGATCAAAGATGGCGACGCGAAAAAGGCGTCACTTGGAAACAAAATTCGCGATGCGGTTTCGCAAGCGAAGGGTGCACCACAACCGAACGAACCAGATGATTATCGCAAAATGACAGTTCAAGCCGACAAATCGATGGACTTCCTCACGGTTAAAAAAGTGATGTTCACCGTCACCGAAGCCGGCGTGCAGGAAATCAACTTCGCCGTGGTCAAAGTGGGCGACAAAGGTTCTTAAAGCGCGAGCTTAGTTTTTCGGAGCCGACGTCACGTTGTCGGGAATTTTGAGCGTTACGACCTCATGAGTGTCGGGTTGAATCAGAGTAAATTCTAAATCAAATCTTTCGACATCGAGGCATTGCTGATTGGCAACTGTCGACTTGACCTGCGCCAATCTTTTAAAAGCCTCATATTTCATGCTTCCCGAAAGGTTTGGCCAAACCGCACCGCAGATTGATTCATGATCGTAGTCCATCAGTGTCGCACGATTGATCAAAAAGCCATGGTTGAGCTTGTCCGTCAGGTCGCTGACTGCCATCACGTCCACCGAGTGGTCGCGGTCGCCCATCAGGTGAAGTGTCTGATCTAAACAATCAGAAAGGACAGCCGGGTCATCGATCGTCGGATTGGATGCATCGACGAGGCATCGAGCATGAGCCTGAAAGCCGATCATTGTAGAAAAAATGATAAAGAATGAAAATAATTTCTGCATGACATCCCTTGAGGACCAATAGATCCGCGACTGAATTGATTTCAGTTCAGGAGAGCAAAGGTTGTGCCGGTAGGGACGATTAGCTGGCTTTGAAGAAGAAGCGCTCAACGCCCGAAGCTTTGCGCACGTACTGAACGAGCTGCCCTTTGCTTTCGACGTTGATTTGGGTGAACTTGAAGCCGGTCATTGTGTCGGCAGCATAACGAACTTGGGCTTTTGCGTGAACCGCACCATTAAAGACGTCGCTTTGCAGTTCAACAACCACTTCTTCACCAGGAATCATGCCCGGAGTTGGTTCACAACCGAAGCCGCCTTCGCTCACATTCTTAAGAGGCGCGATGACCACGTTGCCCATGTGTTTGATCAACACTTTGCCGGCAATCGGTGCACGCGGATTTTCGCGTTTGTTCACTTCCAATGCGTCCATGATCTCGTGGAATTCCAAAACAGAAACCCACTCGGTCATTCCTTTGGTCCAAATCATCAACTGCGTCAGTTGGTCGATATTTTTCGAACGCATCGATTTTAAGTTTTGAATCAAATCCGCCCATGCAAGTGGGCCAAATGATGAGCCATCGTAGGCGTAGTGCCAAATTTCAGGATTCGCGGCTTGTTGCTGTTGCTGCAAAATTTCGCCGAGCGAAGAAATCCAAGAACTCAAGGCGCGCCACTCTTCAAGCGGACGTCCCCAAACTTTATCCGTTGGGTGAAACGTGCCGGATTGCAGCCGACTCTTCACCATGTCGGTTGTAAAGGGGCCTTGGATCTGATTGCCACTGTCGACGAACCATTGACTCATGTCTCAATATCGGAAAAATCGCGCAGAGACTTAATGCCGGTCCGATGTCGAGGTGACAATTGCCAGCCAGCCTCTAAAATGGAATAAGGTTCTTGATGAAAAGAAATCTTCTTCAGGCTTTGCTGGGTCTAGCTTTGTTCGGCGTTGTTCTCCAAGTCATCTTGGTTGCGCCGCATGCAGTCAGAGATCACGAAGCAGAAAAACCAGCGTCATCTTCTGCGACACCGGGCTCTCCATCGGCCGACGGTGCGAACAATGGCGTCGATCAAAGTCTTCAAGGCATGCACATGATCGAAACGCAGCAAGGTGGCAAAGAGTGGGAGCTCTGGGCGGATAAAGCCGATCGCATCAAAGACAAAGATTTGCTCAAACTCACGAAAGTGAAAACGATTTTCTTTGCGAAGTCCGGCGTGACGTTCACTGTGACGGGCGAACAAGGATTCGTCGAAGTGAAAACAAAAAATCTCCGCATGGAAGGCAACGTGATTACCGAGTCTTCGAATGGGTACACGTTCGTCACGGACTGGGTGAATTACACTTCGGCGCAAAAAAGTTTAGACACGCAATCCAATGTTGAGATGGTGGGCCCGACCGACAAAGATGGTCCGGGCATGAAGCTCACGGGTAAAGCGATGCAAGCGCAGATGCAAGAAGGCACGATGGAGATTTTGAACAACGTGCATGCCAACAAAACTTTCAACGGCCGCAAAGTCGACATTCGCAGTCATCGCGCGCAATTCAATGCTCATGATCGCTCCGCAAAATTTTTTGGCGATGCGGTGCTCGACATGGCGACCATGCGAATCACCGGGCCTGAAGCGAAATTTGATTACGACGCAAAGACCGATCAAATCCGCACACTTTCTGTCGTCAATGCAAAAGTGAGCGACACCGACAAATGGGCGACAGCAGATAACTTGAAAGTCGATTTCAGTCAGAATAAGTTTATTTTCACTGGCCATCCGCGCGTTGTGCAAAACAACGACGAACTCAAGGGCGAGGAAATCGTTTTTCTCGATGGCGGTCAGCGCGTGCAAGTGCATCGCGCTCGTGCCAAAATGGACGAGAAAAGAATGGGGAAATCCAATTGAGTCAATTGACGATTAAAAATATCTGCAAACGCTTCAAGCAACGTCAGGTTGTGAAGGAAGTCTCGTTTCAAATTGCCTCTGGCGAAGTCGTTGGCCTGCTCGGTCCAAATGGTGCGGGCAAGACAACAAGCTTTTACATGGTCGTCGGGATCCTCACGCCTGATAGCGGCGATATCGAACTCGACGGTCACTCGATTGGCCAGATGCCGATGTATCAGCGAGCTCGTCAGGGCTTGAGCTATTTGCCGCAAGAGCCGAGTATTTTTCGCCGTCTCACCGTGACCGAAAACATTCAAGTGGCGCTTGAAGCGCAAGACTTATCCTCGAACGAGCGCGCGGAAAAATTGGAATCGTTGCTCGAAGAATTTCACATTCAACACGTCAGAGAAAACTACGGTTACTCATTGTCCGGTGGAGAACGCCGCCGCGTCGAGATTGCTCGAGCCTTAGCAGGCTCACCAAAATTTTTATTACTCGATGAACCATTTGCTGGGATCGACCCCATTGCGGTTGGCGACATTCAAGGTATTATTCGCCATCTAAAAGACCAGGGACTTGGCGTGTTGATCACGGATCACAACGTACGCGAGACACTTGGCATCT
>Ga0105239_10010361_pt1 | contig 10435 bp, 7 predicted proteins | sample KBSC44metaG_FD_92761 | JGI IMG/M metagenome (GOLD analysis project Ga0105239, IMG submission 92761) | Corn rhizosphere microbial communities from Kellogg Biological Station, Michigan, USA - KBS C4-4 metaG | ecosystem: Host-associated > Plants > Roots > Rhizosphere > Soil | place: Michigan, USA...
AATAACATGAGTATAGAAGATTCTTACTTCCAATATAAAGTATCTATACGCCCCGGAGATATGGTAGTGGGCCAAAATTATGTGAGCGATAAGGTTACTGCTTCGGTAAAGCTGGCCAATGGCAGTACGCAAATGGTTAACTGGTACCAGTTCAGGATCCCGATAACCGATTATCAAGCGCAGGTAGGTAACATCCAGGATTTTAAAGCCATCCGTTTTATGCGGATGTTCATGACCAACTTTGCCGATACTGCTATATTACGTTTCGCTACCCTGCAATTGGTTCGTGGAGAGTGGCGTTCTTTTAATACCGAAAGAAACCCGCTCAATGTAATTGCGGATCCGGCTATTCCAAATCCGCCGCTTGATAACTCGACCCTTGATGTACAGGCGGTAAGCATCGAACAAAACGGTAACCGCACGCCTATACCTTATGTAGTACCGCCGGGCATTAACCGCCAACGTAATTATAATAATCTGCAAACAGATACTAAACTCAATGAGCAATCGCTGTCGTTAAATGTTAAAAGCCTGCGCGATGGTTATTCAAGGGCGGCCTTCAAAACCTTTTTTAATGACCTTCGATCCTATAAGCGCCTGCAAATGTTTGTACACGCCGAAGGCGATCAGCTGAAGGATAATGATCTGAGTGCCTTTATCCGTTTAGGGGTTGATTACCAGGACAACTATTATGAATACCAGGTGCCTCTAAAGGTTACCCTGCCTGGTACCCGCGATCCGGATGCTATATGGCCTGCTGTCAACTCGATAGATCTTGAGCTGGATCTGTTAACCCGGGCCAAACTTAAACGTAATCACTCCAACGTGCCTTACAACCAGGTGTTTAAGTACGTGGAGGGTAACCAAACAGTTTATATCAAAGGTCAGCCGGATCTGAGCAAGTTGCGTACTGTTATGGTGGGTGTACGTAATCCGTACAGGGGGGCACAGCCTTCAAATATTGACGATGGTTTGGATAAAACCGGTACTGTTTGGTTTGACGAATTGCGACTAACCGATTTTGACCAGCGTGGTGGCTGGGCGGCAACAGCCCGGTTTGATGCCAAGCTTGCAGATTTTGCCGATATTACCATAGCAGGTACCAAAACCACTGTTGGTTTTGGTACACTTGATTCCCGGTTGAATGACAGGAGCCGCAGTGATGATCAAACTTATGACGTATCTGCCAATATGGAGCTCGGAAAATTCTTCCCCGATAAAAGTGGTATCCATATACCCGCCTACGTCAATGTGTCAAAGCAAACCAGTATGCCGCAGTATGACCCTGGCGCGCCCGATGTGGAGCTTAAGGCATCATTAGCAGCTGCAACCTCAAGCCAGGAGCGCGACTCTATACGGAACGCTGCTGTTGATTATACCTTGCGAAAGAGTATCAACTTTACCAACGTACACAAGGCAAAAACCGACCCTAACGCCCCGAGCCATTTATGGGATGTAGAAAACCTAAATGCTTCATATGCCTTTACACAATATACCCATCATGATTTTGTGACTCAAAGCGATCTGGAAAAAACATACAATTTTACGCTGGCCTATAATTATACCAATCAACCCAAATACTATAGTCCATTTGCTAAGATCATTAAAAGTAATCTCCTGGCACTTTTCCGCGATATCAATTTCAGTATCCTGCCTTCGCGGTTAAACCTGAGTATCAATTTTGATCGTTTTTATTCTGAGAATACCTTGCGGGATAACGACCCCAATAACTTTATCCCGGTACCAACAACCACGTTCAATAAATACTTTAATATTACCCGGGTTTACGGTATCGGCTGGAATCTTTCTAAATCATTACAAATGGATATCGACGCCACCAACCTGTCGGTGGTTGATGAGCCGGCCGGTCGTATTAATGGTTTAAAACGGGACACCCTTTGGGATAACCTGAAAAAACTGGGGCGTACCACTAACTATAACCACACCATTAACTTTAACTATAACGTACCATTCACCAAAATACCGGGGATGGACTGGGTAGCTATGGTGGCCCGTTACAGCGCGCATTTTAACTGGCAAACGCAACCCCTGTTTGCTATAAATGATCCTACTTACGATGTGGGTAACAGCATACAAAACTCCAGGGCTATACAGTTGAACCCTACATTAAATATGGTAGCTCTGTACAATAAGTTCCCGTTTATACGCAAGGCTAATAATCCAAATAATACCAAAGCCGGGCTTGAGGGTGTCCTGATAGGCTTGTTAACCAGTGTTAAAAACCTCAGCGCCACTTATACCCGTACCCAGGGTATATTTTTGCCGGGATACCTGCCGCAATCTGGCTTTTTTGGAGCAGATGCCGGGGCTCCGGGCTTAGGGTTTTTACTGGGTAGTCAAACTGATATCCGGCCCAAGGCTTTAGCTAATGGCTGGATAACCAGGGATACCCTGCAAAACCAATTGTACGTAACCACTATGAATGAGGATATGCACTTCAGGGGTATCATTGAACCATTTAAGGATCTGCGAATTGAGCTTATTGCCTTCAAAACGCAGGATCATAATTACCAGGCCAACTTTAAATACCTCCCTACAACCAACAGTATCGAATCTTTAAGCCCGGTAACTACGGGCAATTACAGCATCTCGTTTTTAACCATAGCTACCGCGTTTAAGAAAACAACCGGGGTAGATAACACATCCCCTATATATCAAAAGCTTTTGGATAGCCGTGCCCTCATATCTAAAAAGTTAGGAGCAACAAATCCAAATTCCGCTGGCAGTACAGATGGTTATGCCGATGGTTACGGGCCAAACTCACAAAATGTACTGGTGCCAGCTTTCCTGGCAGCCTATACGGGTAAAAATCCCGCTAAAAGCAACCTTTCGCAGTTTCCGTCTATCCCGATACCTAACTGGCAGATCACTTATAACGGGTTGAGTAAGATCCCGTTTTTACAGGATATTTTTGACTCGTTCGATCTAAGCCATGGTTACCGGTCGTCGTATAACGTAAACGGTTTCACCTCTTTATTGCAATACCAGGAGGCCAATGGCGGCGTTACTTCGCGAGACCTTAATAACGACTTTTTACCTCAGTACCAGTTTTCGCAGGTAACTATTTTTGAGCAGTTTGTACCCTTGCTGGGCGCCAGTATTCGGTTCAAAAACAGTATGACCACTAATTTGGAGTACCGGCAAAGCCGCTCACTAAGCCTGAGCCTGCTTAACAGTCAGTTGGCCCAGCAAAACGAGCGCATCATTGTGTTTGGCTTTGGCTATCATACCAAAAATTTCCATTTCCCGTTTGGCTGGTTTAGCGGACCGGGTAAGGATAATGATGTTAATTTTAAACTCGATTTCTCCCTGCGCGATAATAAAACCCTGATATACCGGGCAGATGTGCAGGAAGCTGAAATATCATCAGGGGCACAAAATATTACCGTACGCCCGTCCATCGATTATGTGATCAACCAGAGGTTTAATTTGAACCTGTTTTATGATTCAAATATTACCCGGCCATACACTTCGCAAACATTTAATACTGCGTATACCAATTTTGGCATCAACCTTAAATTGTTGCTGCAATAAGCTATTATATGGGAGATTTTAAAGTTATAAGTTCAATAGATCTGAAAACGTATTTCTATATCTGTTTGCGTATATATTTAAAGGGGCGTGCCCTTATAATTCTGATCCCGTTTGTATTTGTACAATTCGACATTTTTAGGCAGTCGCCGGTTTCATGGAATGACGAACTTTGGTTAATTGGCATTTTTGTCGCCTTGTATATTTTTATTATTTGGGCGATGTACAGGGCTTATAAGGTACAAATGCAAAAGACCCCCTACCTTAAAGAAAAGCTACACTATAAGCTTAATCCCGATAAAATTGAACTCTCCGGCGATTCGTTCACTCATGTTTGCAACTGGCAGTACGTAGGTAGGTTGATAGAACGGGAAAAATATTTCTTACTGTTTAATCAGAACCGGACTTTTTACTATCTGCCAAAAGATGGTTTTGAATCGCGCGAGGCTGCCGCTGGTTTTAAAGAAATGGTAAAAGAAAAAGGAATTAAATTTTCCTATAATTAATCTATACTTCAAAAACTTTTTAAACCTTAAATTTTAACACTTTTCTGCTCAAAACGGGTTGAAAACAGCTTAAAAACGCTCGGAAAAATCTCATTTTAACACTTTTTAACAAATTTTAACACGGTTTTGCTGAGTTTTTTAAACTTTAAAAAGCGTTAAACTATTGATAATCATGGATATGTGTGTAATGTGGCCTGTTTTTGGCCCTGTTTTGCCTTTAACTAAACAGCCCGGCTTCCTTAAAAAAGGGAGTCGGGCTGCTACTAATATAAAGATACGAAAAATCGGGGAGAATGCCTAAGACTTTTATAAACAGCATCCTTCACCTCATGCCGAACTTGTTTCGGCATCCCATAAGCAAGGGAGTACAACATAATGGCTAACCTGTCCTGTGAGATCCTGAAACAAGTTCAGGATGACCTATCGAATTATCTAACCTTGCAGCAAGCCGCCTTACTTATTCAATTCCTTCTGGCGCTTTTTTTCGGCTTTGCGTTTTTTTCGGGCTTCTTTTCTGGCCTTGTGTTCGAGTTTGTTCTTTTGATGCTCCTCTATCCGGGCTTTGGTTTCCTGTTGCTTTTTGGCATCAACGCCTACACAGGGTTTTATGCCTTCGAGCAGGGTTTTCCACATGCTTTTAAAAAAAGGAGAATCTTTAGGGCGCAGGTAAATAACATTGGCCGAACGAGGTGCCTCGCCTGCTTTATCCGGATTATCATGCTTAATCACGAACAGGTTGGCAAACATCGATAGCATAGAGCGTTTTTTCAACCGGTCATTAGCGGTGTCGGCCTGGAAGATATTTATCTTCAGATCGTTGTATAAAAAGCCAACATGGCCTTTAAATACATTGGTGTTGGCCTGGATATCAAAACTCAATTCTTTGATCGACCCTGCGGTAGCTTTCACCATAGCCAGCGGCATTACCGCCGGGTTTAGCGCTTGCAAACTCATGGGGCCAAGCGTGCCTTTATAGGTAAAGGCTGCGTCTTTATCGGTTAGGTTGAAGGCAAACTGTACATTCAATTTACCACGGTTCATGAAATAAGTGGTAAGTTCAACGTTAGTCATATTGTTTTTAGCCAGCGTAGCCTTGTTGGTGGTGATATTATAAAAATGACCGCTGGTATTGTTAAATGTAACCGTACCGGTTTTGTTTGATTTATGGTTAAACTCAGAGTATTCCACATTGATATGGCGTACACGCAGGGTGTCGATATTCAGATCGGTACCAATCTGGTGTATCATCACATTGGGGAAGGTTTTTACTTTATCAATGATACTGGCTTTTGTTTTATTAGGATTGTTGAACACCCTGATACTGCCTCGGTTCAGAACCAGGTTTGAGGCCGTTACCCGCCGGTATTTGTGATAACTTAAAAAATCAAAATTATTAAGTTGCAGGCTATCGATATTTATACCGAAGCGGTCGCTGTTGCTTTTGGTAAAAAACACATCTGTTTTGGCCGGTGAAAGCTGCAGCCCCTCAACATTTAACTGCGATTTGAGGGTAGAAAGCTTGAGGTATTTGATCTTATAGGTATACAGGCCGCTGCTTGTTTTGCCGGTATAATTGTTCAGTTCGGTTATTACATCCTTGCAATAAAGCAGGCGCGAGCGGTCTGTTTGTGTGGCCGAATCAATGAGCAGGTCGTTAGCGGTCAGGTTCATTTCCTTCAGTTCAGAAATAGCTACCTTATTGCCCGAGTAGTCGTGATATTTAAACTTTACATCATTGAGCAGTATCTGCCCGATATGGATGGACTTTAAACTTTTGGAGATCTTTTGCCAGGCCGTGCGGTGGTCTTTTAAAACCGTATCCTTGGTATGGTTAAGCTGGTAGCTGATATTTACCTCGGGCTCATTTAGTATCACCCGCCCTATATTGAGCTTATGCCGGAAATATAGGCTGAGTGGATGTACATGCAGCAGAATGAGCCGTTTTACATGCAGCTCCACCAGGTTGTTAGGCGCCAGGTGCTGTTTCTTTTTTTGATTGTAAACAGCGGTGTCGGGTTTCAGGGTGATATTGTAGAGCGTTATCTTGCCTTCCAGCACATGCAGCTCCGCATCGGTAAAATCAATTTTATACAGGCTGTCGCTGCTGGTTAGTACCACGTCATGAACCTTGTTGGCCAAAATAGGCGACCAATACCGGTTAACAACCAATGCCAGCAGAAAAATGATAATTACCGGTATCAGCACAAACTTAAATACTATTTTTTGCCACTTGTGCTTTAAAAACTTAAACTCCATTTACCGGTTTTCTTTCTCTTAGGGTGTGTTATTTTATTTGAACTGCCTTTGACAGCTTTTGGTTTGACTTCCGCTTTTAATCAATACCTTTTATACGTACAGTCAGCCTTAAATTTATTAAACTTATGCGGTAAAACGCACCGCATGAACATCTTATTTTGATTTTTTTATAAATCATAATGAATGATATTATGCCATTTGATGTCCTTTTACAAAAATGCAGGAGTAATACTTTAAGATAGCGCGGCAGTTAACAGGTTATGGCATAAAACGGTGACGCTGATAGGTTATTGTTTTTGGGGTAAAAATGTGTTATAAGAACCTGGTTATGCAGGCGAAGAATCGACTCACCCTGTCATCGCTGCGCTCGACATCCCTCTCTTCGGCTTCGCCGCAAAGAGGGAGTTTGTCATCCTGAGGAACGAAGGATCTACTCATAAACTTTGCCTATTGAATAATAGATTTTTAACTATGTTCAAGAGATAGTTCTTCGCTTCGTTCAGAATGACAAAGCTTTTTAACCCTCTTTCCGCCGCAGGCGAAGAGAGGGTTGGCGAGCGGAGCGATGCCGGGGTGAGTCTTAACCCGTGTTTAGTAGAAAAATACTGCCAATATGTCATTTGGGTATTTAAATTTTATGTATTTTTGCAGACTAATTTTTACAATACATGATGGATTTGGTAATTCCGGATAAAACACATGACGAAAGCAGGCAGGGCGAAGCCCTGGTTTTAGAACCTGTAGTCGGTAAAAACAATGGTCGTAAGCTTTATATTGAAAGTTACGGCTGTGCCATGAACTTTTCGGACAGTGAGATAGTTGCATCAATTTTAGCCGAGCAGGGTTTTGAAACCACTTCGGATCATAACCTTGCCGATGTTATTTTTATAAATACCTGCTCCATTCGCGAAAATGCGGAGCAAAGGGTACGTAACCGCCTAAAAGAGTTTACGGTAGCCAAAGTACGAAACCCCGGCTTGGTGGTAGGTGTGCTGGGTTGTATGGCTGAGCGCCTGAAATCGAAATTTTTAGAAGAAGAAAAACTGGTTGACGTAGTGGTTGGTCCGGATGCATACCGCAACCTGCCCGAACTGATAGACCAGGTAGATAGTGGCCAGAAAGCGGTGAACGTACTGCTATCGCGCGAGGAAACTTATGCTGATATCAGTCCGGTGCGTTTAAATAGCAATGGCATCAACGCCTTTGTATCTATTATGCGTGGCTGCGATAATATGTGCTCGTTTTGCGTGGTACCATTTACCCGTGGCCGCGAACGCAGCCGTGATCCCAAATCGATCGTAGCCGAATGTACCGATCTGTTCAACAAAGGTTACCGCGAGGTTACTTTGCTGGGACAGAACGTGGATTCGTATAAATGGAGACCCCTCCCTGCCCCCCCCGAAGGAGAGGGTTCTGAATTAGCAGGTGCTGATTTAGGGGCGATAGAAGATAAAAACCTCCCCCTCGGGGAGGTTGGTGGGGTTAATTTTGCCAGCCTATTGGAACTGGTAGCCTTGATCAATCCCGATCTGCGGGTTCGGTTTTCGACCTCGCATCCGAAGGATATTACGGATGATGTGTTACACACCATCAATAAATACGAAAATATTTGCAACTATATACACCTGCCGGTACAATCGGGCAATAGCCGCATACTGGACATGATGAACCGCACCTATGACAGGGATTGGTATATCAACCGTATCGATGCTATCCGTCGTATTATACCGGACTGCGCGGTATCAACCGATGTGATCACCGGTTTTTGTTCAGAAACCGACGAGGAGCATCACGATACCGTAACCATGATGGATTACGTAAAGTATGATTTTGCCTATATGTTCAAATACAGCGAACGGCCGGGTACTTTGGCCGCCAAACGTTATGCTGATGACATCCCGGAAGAAATAAAACAAAAGCGCCTGGCCCAAATTGTAGCCAAGCAGCAGGAATATTCGTTTTACCGGATGCAGGCACGTATTGGCAAGGTAGAAAAAGTGCTGATAGAAGGTTACTCCAAAAAATCAGACAAAGACTATTGCGGCCGCAGCGATCAAAACGCCATGGTGATATTCCCGGTTGGTGACAACTACAAACCCGGCGAATACGTGAATGTATTGATCGAAAAAACAACATCGGCTACGTTGATAGGAAAAGTGGTTTAGCCCCCCGACCCCCTAAAGGGGGAGGGATCAGTTAAACGATTATATATAAATTATAAACCTAAAATTCCCCCTTTAGGGGGTTAGGGGGCTTATGGATATACAAGAAATAAAACAACGCTTCGGTATCATTGGCAATTCGCCATTGCTTAACCGGGCTATAAATATTGCCAACCAGGTATCTCCTACAGATATTTCGGTATTGATAACCGGCGAAAGCGGGAGTGGTAAGGAAGTTTTTTCGCACATTATACACCAGATGAGCCCGCGCAAGCATGGGCCGTTTATCGCGGTAAACTGCGGCGCCATACCCGAGGGTACTATTGATTCGGAATTGTTCGGTCACGAAAAAGGAGCTTATACCGGTGCTGTTGGCGAACGTAAAGGCTATTTTGAAACCGTGAACGGCGGTACCATCTTTTTGGATGAGATTGCCGAAATGCCTTTGGGCACACAGGCCCGTTTGCTGCGCGTGCTGGAATCGGGACAGTACATTAAGGTAGGCTCGTCTAAAGTAGAAAAAACGAACGTGCGCGTTATAGCGGCTACCAATGTTGATGTATACGAAGCCGTAAAGAATGGTAAGTTCAGGGAAGATCTTTATTATCGTTTAAATACCGTTCCGCTAAGAATCCCACCACTTCGCGACAGGAAGGAAGATGTGTACCTGCTTTTCAGGAAATTCACTTCGGACTTTACCGACAAATACCGTACGCCGCCCATTCAATTGGATGAGGAAGCCCAGCAGGTGTTGGTTAATTACTCATGGCCGGGTAATGTAAGACAGCTTAAAAACATGGCCGAACAATTGGCCGTATTGGAGCGCGACCGTATCATAACCGCGCAAACGCTGCTTACTTACATACCGCACGAAACCAGCAACCGCAATTTACCTATGCGTTTGGATAATCAGCCCAAAGAGGATTTTTCTGAAAGGGATATTCTGTATAAAGTGCTGTTTGATATGAAACGCGATATGGTGGAGCTGAAAAAACTGGTAGCGGATATTATTGAACATGGGGGAGTGGCGGCCAATTACAGCAACCATTCGCAAACCATAAACCAGCTGTACCGTGATATTGAACTGCCCGGAAACCCCGAAGCGCAATTTACTTTGCAACAACCCGTTAATACGGTAAATAACAACAGCAATAATAATAATAATAACGTTGATGCCTATAATATAACGCATGATGCCGAGGAGGTGGAAGAATCTTTATCACTGATCGAAAAAGAATCGGACCTGATACGCAAAGCGTTAAAGAAACACAAGGGCAAACGTAAGCTGGCGGCTAATGAACTGGGTATATCAGAACGTACCCTGTACCGTAAAATAAAAGAATTAAACTTATAAGCTAAATGAAAAGAATTTTTGGGGTTATTGTTTGTTCGTTAAGCTTATTCCTGTCATCGTGCTATACGCTCAAAAATGTTTCTATCCCGCCGGATATGAAAACCCTTGATGTGCAGTTTTTTGAAAATAACGCACCTTTGGTGGTAGCCAACCTGAGTCAAAATTTTACCGAAGGCTTAAAAACCAGGATACGTAACCAAAGTCGGCTAAGTATTTCCCGTAATGCTGAAGCAGACGCTACTTTGTCGGGCAGTATTATAGGGTATACCATTGCGCCGGTTTCTATCCAGGCGGTAGCCAATAACGTAGCCCCGATTGCCGATGCGAACAGGCTGACGATCACTGTAAGGGTTAAATTTGTTTTTAATTCTGCTAAGACCCCTGCCGAGAAAAAGCTTAACTTTGAAGAAACATTTACCAATTATCAGGATTATAAAGGGGATATAGGAGCGCAGGAGCAAAACCTGATAAAAACGATAACTGATAAGATAACAGAAGATATTTTTAACAAAGCCTTTTCTAATTGGTAGGCAATTCGTACTTTCAACCACGTGGATCAAGACTTGAATAACAGGCAGAACGGAATATTATTGGAATTGTTGGCT
>Ga0105239_10010364_pt1 | contig 10434 bp, 5 predicted proteins | sample KBSC44metaG_FD_92761 | JGI IMG/M metagenome (GOLD analysis project Ga0105239, IMG submission 92761) | Corn rhizosphere microbial communities from Kellogg Biological Station, Michigan, USA - KBS C4-4 metaG | ecosystem: Host-associated > Plants > Roots > Rhizosphere > Soil | place: Michigan, USA...
ATCCACTCGCCATGCCAGCGGTCGACGAAGGCCTGCGACATGCCCATGCCTTCGAGCACGTCGGCGTTGCGCAGACCGTCATCGGCGAAAATGTGCGTGCGGCTTTGGGATTCAATCGACCGCGCCAGCGCCGGGTTGCTCAACTTCTGGCCGGCCAGCGCCAGCACGATCAGGATCGCAGCGCCCACGATCACGATCGCGAGCAGCACCCAATGCAGGAGAACGAGAACGATCAGGAAGATGATGAGGAACGGCGCATCGAGCACGACGTTGATCGCAGGACTGCCGATGAAATTCTTCACCGTGTCGAGATCGCGCAGACCATTGCGGATGCCGGCCCCACCATTCAGCGACGACGTCGCAACCATCGCACGCAGCACGCGCTTGCCGAGCGCATCGGCCGTGCGCATGGCGACGCGCTGGACAAGACGAAGGCGAAGCGAGTCCAGCCAGCCGAAGACCGCGAGCGCGCCGACCGCGATCAATGTGAGAAGCGCCAGCGTTTCGATGCTGCGGCTCGTCAGCACGCGGTCATAGACCTGCAGCATGTAGAACGACGTCGTCAGCGCCAAAATGCTCATCGCCGCGCTGAAACCGAACGCGACCATGAGCAGGCGCCGGTTGGCCGCCACCGCATCGCGCAGCGGCGACGGGCGGGTCCTGGCCAACGGGTTTGTCCGGCCTATGGCGCTCACGTCAGCTCAACCCCCGAATCCGAACCATTTCGAACTGTTCTCATCATAGTGCTCGTTGGGATCGTAAAGCTTTACTTTCAACCCCTGATCTCTTGCCGTCAGCCGCCCCTCGGCCGTCACCATCTGGTAGGACGTGACCACCATGTCGTGCCGGGCGCCGGTAAGGGCGATTTCCGCGGCGAAGCGCTCCTGCTCGGCGTTCAGGATGTCGATGATCAGGCGCTCTCCCTGATGCTGCTGTTGGATCACGCCGTCAAGCGCCGCGACCGCAGCGGTCACCCGGCTCGTATTATAGCCGACCGCGGACTGGGCCGCATGGAAAGCATTCCAGGTGTCTTTCACGCTTTGGCGGGTCGACAGATCGGCATCATAGATATTGAGCCGGGTCTGCGAACGGCCTTCCTTGGCCTCCCGGATACGGGCCTCTTCGGCGCCGCCCTGATAGATTGGAACCGAAAGCTGGCCGAGTACTGACACGCTCCCCGTCGTATTGTTGACGCCAAACGGGCTGCTGAAGGAATCGTGCGCGTAGTCGTACTCCGCCACAATGGAGGCGTGCGGCAGCAGCGCGCCGACGGCATTGTCGATGCCGTATTGCGCGGCCTTGTCGTTGGCCTGTGCGGATTGGATGCGCGGATTGAGCTTGAGCGCAATCGCAAGCATCTGTTCCAGCGTCGCCGGCAAGGGCGGCAGCGGTGGCGACTTCTCGAGTGTTTCGGGTGGCCTGCCGATAATACGCTCGAAGGAATCCCGGCTTTGCGCCAGCTGGGCCTGCGCCTGGGCGAGATCGGCTTGGGCGGCGGCGATGCGGACTTCCACCTGCTGCAGATCGGTCTTGGTGGCATCGCCCATGTCGAGCTGCGTTTTGGTGGCGATGCGCTGGCGGTCGAGAATGTTGACGTCTTCACGGTGCAGCCTGACACCTTCGGTATCGCGCACGGTGTCGAGATAGGCGGTCGCGGCGGCGAGAAGGATCTGTTGTTCCGCATTCAAGAGATCGGCGCGCGCCGCGCGCACCAGTGCGATCGCGCGCTGGATTTGCGCATAGGCCTGGCCTCCCGTGAGAACCGGCTGCGAGACGCTCGCCCGGCCGGTTCCCGGCGTGTAGAACTGATGGCCTCTACCGTTCAGAAGATCGACGCGCTCGCCGCCAAAGGTGCCGGACGCGTTGACGCTCGGCCGCCAGCCGCCTCGCGCTTCCGCCACAGCGTCGTCGGCAGCGCGGACTTTCGCACGCTGGGCCTCGAGCTCCGGATTCGTGGCATAGGCCAGCGCAAGCGCATCGGACAGCCGAAAGACCTCCGCCGCCACAGCTGGCGTCGCGGCCAGCGCCAAGAAGGCGGGCACGATCATCAGGCCGCAAATCATGCCGCGCATTGCGAAACGTCCAACTCCGATACGCCCAATCCCCGCAAGCCCGCGGGGTCATTCACGCATTGCGTGCGAAAGGCAAGCCCCGCGCGGCCTTGGCCCGCGCGCCTGTTCCTCAAGATTTCGCACCGCCCCGCACATCAATTGTATAGAGGGGAATTGAAAAAACGTCGAGAGAACAAGAGCCTGCCGGATTAAATCGATGGCAGGTTCCACAAAAAAGCGGCCCGGCGGGAGGTCCCAGCCGGGCCGCTGATCGCGAAAACCCGCACTCCTGAACTTACGGGCCCAGTCCGATGAAGTTCGTGAAGGTGTGATGGTCGCCATTCGCCAGGATTTGCATGTCGGCGGTCCCATCACCGTTGGTGTCGATGGAGATCGTGGTCAGATGGGTCGTCGAATTGTAGCTGACCGTGATTTCGTCGGCGTGGCTGTCAAAGGCCCCGACGATGTGGAAATCGTTGCCCATGGCCGAAAGGTCGATGGCATCGCCATTGACCAGATCGGTGATCGTGTCGGCATGGCCGACCGCTGAATCGCCGACCGCCTTGTAGACGAACGTGTCGGCAGACGCGCCGCCCGTCAGCGTATCGGCGCCGCCACCACCGGTGATCACGTTCCTGCCGGTGTTGCCGGTGAGCGTGTCGTCGAAGTTGGAGCCGGTCAGGATCTCGACATTTACGATCTTGTCGAAGCCCGCGCTTCCCGTGTTCTGGAAGCTCGTCACCGCAAGCGAAACCGTCACGGCGCCGCTTGCATCGGCATAGGTGACGGTATCGACGCCTCCACCGCCGTCCATATTGTCGTCGCCGAGCCCGCCGTTCAGGGTGTCGGCACCGTTGCCGCCCTTGATCACGTCGTCGCCGCCCATGCCGGACAGAACGTTGTTGCCGCCGTTGCCGACGATCTGGTTGGCGAGGTCGTTACCGGTACCGTCGATGTTGGAACTGCCCTGCTGCAGCAGGTTTTCGACGTTCGCGTTGAGCGTATAGGTCACGGAGGCGAGCGCCGTGTCCGTTCCGCCGCCGGCCTGCTCGACAATGGTGTCGTGCGACTCGTTGATGGTGTAGGTGTCGTCGCCGCCGAGGCCCGTCATGGTATCGCCATAGACCGTGCCCTTCATCGTGTCCGCACCCATCGTGCCGGTGAAGACTTCGTTCTGGCCGTGGATGACGACGGAGACAACCTGCGCGGTGCCGTCGGTCGTGTGCACCGTGAAGGTTTCCGTCAGCGTCTGGCCGTCGTCGAGCGCCTGAACTGTGGCGTTGGTGTCCTTGAGGTTGAACGCCCAGTGGCCCGTGGAGCTGATCGTGTAGGTGCCGTAGCCGTGGTCCGTGGCCGTCTGTGTATTGACCGACTGGAACTTGTTGTTGTTGTCGGGGTCGGTTGACACCAAATTTCCCGTAGCCTGGGGCGTGCCCGAAACACCGTTGGATTCTGTGACCGAGCCCGTCAGATCGCCCGTCACCACCGCGGCATCGTTGGCGCCGTTGATCGTGACGGTGACGGTCTGTGTGGTGCCGTCCTGTGTCGTGATGGTGAAGCTGTCGTGCAGCGTGCCGCCGACATTGAGCGCCTGCACCGTCGAATTGTTCTCGTCGACGTTATAGACCCAGTTGCCGCCAGCATCGATCGAGAACGTGCCGTAATGGTTGGTCGTCGAGCCACCGGTCACGGCCTGGAAGGTGTTGTTCGGGTTGTCGACGTCAGTGTCTGTCGCAGTGCCGCTGGCGGCGAAACCGGGGACGCTGTTGTTGGCGCCGCCCGCTTCCTGGGCGGTACCGGTCAACGTTCCCCCGATGACCGCTGCGTCATTGGCCCCGTTGATGGTGACGGTGACGGTCTGCGTGGTGCCGTCCTGCGTCGTGATCGTGAAGGTGTCGGTCAGCGTGCCGCCGACATTGAGCGCCTGCACCGAGGCGTTGTTGTCGTCGACGGTGTAGACCCAGTGGCCCGAGCTGTCGATCGAGAACGAACCATAGCCGTTTGTGGTCGCGCCGGTGACAACCGCCTGAAAGGTATTCGGTGTATTGTCGACGTCGCTGTCGGTCGCCGTACCGGTTGCTGTCGACCCGGCCGTGCCGTTGTTGACACCGCCGGCCTCGGTGGCCGCACCGCTCAACGTTCCGCTGACGATCGCGGCATCGTTGGCGCCGAAGATCGTGACGGTGACGGTCTGTGCCGTGCCGTCCTGGGTGTGAATCGTGAACGTGTCGGTCAGCGAGCCGCCGACATTCAGCGCCTGTACGGTGCCATTGTTGTCATCGACCGTATAGGTCCAGTTGCCCGAAGCATCGATGGCGAACGTGCCATAGTGGTTCGTCGTCGCTCCGTTCGAAACCGCCTGGAACGTGTTGGCGGGATTGTCGACATCGGTGTCGGTTGCCGTGCCGCTGGCGGCGGAACCGGCGTTACCGTTATTGACGCCGCCCGCTTCTATTGCGTTCCCGCTCAGCACTCCACCGATGACCGCCGCGTCGTTGGCGCCGAAGATCGTGACGGTGACGGTCTGTGCCGTGCCGTCGATCGTGTGGATCGTGAAGGTGTCGGTCACGCTCTGGCCGACGTTCAGCGCCTGTACCGTGGCGTTGTTGTCGTCGACGGTGAACACCCAGTGACCGCCGGTCGCCACGACCCATGTCCCGTAGCCATGGTCGCTCGCCTGCGCCACATTGACCGCCTGGAAGACGTTGTTGGGATTGTCGACATCGGTGTCCGTCGCCGTGCCGGCCGCTTTCATGCCGGGCGTTCCGTTGTTGACGCCGCCAGCTTCTCTCGCGTTGCCCGTCACCTGGCCGCCCACGACCGCCGCATCATTGGCGCCGTTGATCGTGATGGTGACGGTCTGTGTCGTGCCATCTTGCGTCGTGATGGTGAACGTATCGTGGAGCGTCCCGCCGGCGTTGAGCGCCTGCACCGAGGCGTTGCTATCGTCGACCGTGTAGACCCAGTTGCCAGACGCATCGATCGAGAACGTGCCGTAGTGGTTGGTTGTCGTTCCGCCAGTAACGGCCTGGAACGTGTTTGGCGTATTGTCGACGTCGCTGTCGGTCGCCGTGCCGGTCGCTGTCTGACCAGCGGTGCCGTTGTTGACGCCGCCCGCTTCCACCGCCGTGCCGGTCAGCGCGCCGCCGACAACCGCGTTGTCGTTGGCGCCGTGGATGGTGAAGTCGACCGTGGTCGAGCTGCCCGCCGTGCCGTCCGTCACATAGAGCGTGAAGACGTCATGGACGGTGTCGCCGTTCTGCAGCGCCTGGGTATCGCTGTCGTTGTCGTTGAGCCCGTAGGTTACATGGCCGGTCGCGGTGTCGAGCGTGGCCGTGCCGTAGGTGCCGATCTTGTGCCAGAAGCCGCCGCCGTCATCGACCCAGCCGTGGTTGGCCAGCGTTGTGGTATCGAAGGCCGGCGTGTCGCCGGTGTCGCGGTCGCTGAGCGTCATCGTGGACGAGGACGTGAGCGTGCCCAGGGTGCCGTTGTTGACACCGCCGGATTCGGTCAGCTCGGCGGTCGGCGCACTTGCCACGATGTCCGGCGTGTCGTTGACGCCGTTCAGCGTGACGGTGAGTGTCTGTGCGATGCTCGACAGCGAACCGTCGGACGCGGTGAAGGAGAAGGTCTCGCTCGTGGTGGTCTTGAGCCCCTCGATCGCACCGTCGTTCGCAATATATTCATAGGCGCCCGTTGAGGCATTGAAATACAACGTACCATAGGTGCCGGCGACCGAATGGTCGAAGCCCGATTGGCTGACGTCCGAGGACTCGCTCGTCGCGTGATAGGTGAGCGTGTCATTGTCGCGATCGGCGCCGTTCAGCGTGCCCGTCTGGGTCGCGAAGATGTCGTCGAACGTGGTGTCCTGGTAGCTCATCGGCGAGATTACGCCGAGCGTCGGCTTGTCGTTCACGCCGTTGATCGTGACCGTGAAGCCTTGGCTGTCGGTGCCGCCGTGTCCGTCGCTGACCGTGAAGGTGAAGCTGTCGCTCGCGGTGGTCTTCAGCGCCTCCATCGCGGCGTCGTTGGGAACGTACTCGTAGTCACCGGTCGCCGAGTTGATATAGAGCGTGCCGTAGGTGCCCGCGACCGATATATCGAAGCCCGACTGGCTGTTGTCGGCGGTGGCGCCCGTGGCGCCATAGGTCATCGTGTCATGCGCGTCGACGTCGCTGGCTGTCACCGTGCCGGTGAAGGTCGTGAAGCTGTCGTTGTTCAAGGTGTCGCTGTAGACCGGCGACTGGGCCGACGAGGTGATGGACGGCGCGTCGTTGGTGCCGTTGATCGTGATCGTGAGCGTCTGGGTGAAATCCGAACCGCCGCTGTGCACCGTGTAGGTGAAGGTATCGACCGCGCTTTCACCGACGCCCAGCGTGTTCGTGGAAGCATCAGCCACATAGCTGTAGGTGCCGTCCGCGTTCAGCGTCAGCGTGCCGAACGCGCCATGGAGCCCCGTACCGAGCGTGCCGTCCGCATTGGCAGTGTCGGAGTGGATGGCTGTGACCGCCATCGTGTCATCAATGTCGAAATCGTTGGTCTGAACGTTGCCGGTCGCCGTGCCCTGCTGGTCGATTGCCGCGGTGTCGGCGCCCAGGAAAGCGTTAGCGTTGCCGTTGACGACGGCAACCGTGCCGTTGTTGAACTGGATAAATTCGATTTGCTGGAGCGCGTCCTGGCCGTCCGCGGTCAAGACCGTCAGTGTGGCGCCGTTGTGCGAACCGATGCCGTTCGCGCCGTCCGCATTGATGACCGCCGTGTCGATGCCCGAACCGCCGATCAGAATGTCGTTGCCGGTGCCGCCTACCAGGGTGTCGTTGTCCGAACCGCCGTTCAGCTGGTCGTCGCCTGCATCGCCATAAAGTGTATCGGCGCCGGAACCACCGTTGATCTGGTCGTCGCCACCCGCGCCGTGGACAATATCGTCGCCATCGAGTGCGTTGATAATGTCATCGCCGCTGCCGCCGGTATAATTATCGTTGCCGTTTGTCAGATCGGTCATGGTGACGTTTCCTCTTGCTGTTTTCGGTCACGAGCTCGACAGCTTCAGCACGCACGGACGCCCGCATCCCGCGCAATACTGTGCAAGGCTACTTTTGCTGGTATCGGCAGGTTGCGCCGATATCCATTGATGGACGGTTGAGAATTTGCCCCCGATTTGATCAGTCGCTCAGTGAAGAGGCCGCTGATTCGCCCGCAGCAAGGTTAACGACAGCCGCGGACAAGTCAATTGTTAATTCCGTCAAGTGCCTGTGATTCCAGCAAGAATCGCCCATTTGATGTACAAAGTCTTAATAAAAGCGACATGAAGCAGATGGCGTTGTCGCCTTGACCTGTCATCATTTTTGGATGGACACCGTAAAATCTCATCCTATGGTTGCCGCCCGGTTTCATTTTGCGGAGGCGGCTGGGGAGCGGATAGATTGGTACCGCAAAAGAATCCCGACCCATGAGCATCCAGCCCAAGGCCCAGAGGACCTACGTCAACCTGACACCGGGCGACCCCGCACCCTGGTTCAGCCAGCGCCTCACGGGCAATGCCAGCTATTCGTTCGACAAGGCGGCTGGCCGCTATGTGGCCCTGTGCTTCTTCGTGAGCGCAGGCGATCCGGCTGGCCGGGCGGCGCTCTACGCCACCAACACAAACCGGCACCTGTTCGACGACAGCAAAGCGAACTTCTTCGGGGTCAGCATCGATCCCGCCGATGAAACGAGGCTGACGGATTGGCTCGGTGCCCATTGCTTCTGGGACGCCGATTTGCGCGCCTCGCGCGTCTATGGCGCGGTGCCGATGGATTGTGCGACCGGCGAACCCAATATCGCGGCACGGCGTTTTTGGCTGGTGCTCGATCCGTCGCTGCGTGTGCTGAAAAGCTTTCCGTTCACGGCGGACGACCCCGGTTGCGAGGCGGTTTTCCGCTATCTGGAGGCCCTGCCGCCGGTAGAGCGCGCAAAGGGTGTTGAGATTCAGGCGCCTATTCTCTATCTACCGAACGTGTTCGAGCCGGAGCTTTGCCGCACGCTGATCGGCCTCTACGAAGAGAAAGGCGGCACCGAAAGCGGCTTCATGCGAGAGGTCGACGGCAAGACCGTCATCATCAACGATCCCGTTCATAAGCGTCGCCGGGACTACAATCTCGAAAAAGCGGAATTGATCGAACAGATCAAGGGGCGGATCTACCGGCGCATCGTTCCGGAGATCGCAAAGGCGCATCAGTTTCATGTGACGCGGATGGAGCGCTTCCTCGTCGCCTGCTACTCCGCCGAGGAAGAAGGCCATTTCAATCCGCATCGCGACAACACCACCAAGGGCACGGCCCATCGACGCTTTGCGGTTTCCGTGAATCTCAACGACGACTATGACGGCGGCGAACTGTGGTTTCCGGAATACGGGCCCAAGACGTTTAAGCCGCCGGTTGGCGCTGCGGTCGTGTTCTCCTGCTCGCTGCATGCGGCGAGGCTCGTCACAAGGGGACGACGCTACGTCTTTCTACCCTTCCTCTACGACGAAGCCGCAGCCGAACTCAGGCTTGAGAACAACAAATATCTCGACCCGGCGGTGGGACAATATAAGCGCTGAAGCGCAATTTCCTTCCCGCCCGGGATGCCCCTAAGATGCGCCAGACGGGGGCGAGATGGCGGCAGCGCAAGGCACGAAAGAATGGTTTGGGTTGAGCGCATTTCTGCGCCGCTCCGAACCGGCGCGCGGGCTGGCACTCTTAAGCCCGACCATGACCATCATGGGCCTCGCGCTCGCAGCGCCGCTGGCGCTTCTGGCGATCTACAGCTTCTGGACACAGCGGGGGCTGGTCGTCGATACGAATTTCACGCTCGACCAGTACACAAGCGCCTTCGGCCGCGCGAGTTTTCGGGCGCTGTTTCTACGTTCGCTCTGGATCTCCTCGATCGTCACGATCGTGACGGTGGGCCTCGCCTATCCGATGGCCTATTTCGTCGCCTTCCGCGTCCAGAAGTCGAAATTCATCTGGCTCATTCTTCTCACCATTCCGTTTTGGACGAGCTATCTGCTGCGCGTGTTCTCGTGGAAGGTCATCCTCGGCTACAACGGCGTGATCAACTCGGTGCTGATCGATCTCGGCCTGATCCATGAGCCGATCGCCTCCCTGCTCTACACGCCGGTGGCCGTCGTTGTTACCCTGGCCCATGCCTGGGCCGCATTCGCGATCCTGCCGATCTATGTCTCGCTAGAGAAGATCGACCGTTCGCTGCTCGAGGCCGCGGCCGATCTCGGCGACGGTGCTCTGCGCCGGTTCTTCCGTATCACCCTGCCACTGTCCCTGCCCGGCGTGCTGGGCGCCGCCGTCCTGATCTTCGTGCCGACCACAGGCGACTACGTCACGCCTTCGATGGTCGGCGGCACCAACGGCGTCATGATCGCCAATGTCATCGAGGTGATGTTCGACAAGATCGGCAACTGGCCGCTCGGTGCCGCGCTTGCGATGGCGAGCATGGCCATGGTGGGCATCATCACCCTCATCTTCGTGCAGGCCATCAGGCTCGCGGTTGCGAGGGTGAAATGAAGAAGCGCGGCATCGGGCTGTTCGTCTATGCGATCCTGTATCTCACGTTCCTCTATCTGCCCGTCGTCTTCCTGCCGATCTTCTCCTTCAACAACTCCACCTTCATTTCGCTGCCCTTCGCGGGTTTCACGACACAGTGGTACCAGCAGCTTTTCGCCGACGAGGCGGTGCAGCAGGCGCTGATGAACAGCCTGAAGGTGGGGGCAACCGCGGCGATCATCTCCACCATGCTCGGGCTTCCGGCGGCCAAGGCGCTCACCCGCTACCGCGTGCCCGCGGCAGGCGCGATGATCGCGTTCGTCAATCTGCCGCTCTTTATTCCGGAGATCGTGCTCGGCATCTCACTCCTGATCCTCTTGAACACCGCCGCGGTCCCGCTGTCGCTGCTGACGGTCGTGATCGGTCACATCACCGTCTGCGTGCCGTTCGCGATCACCGTTCTGATGTCGCGCATGGAAGGGTTCGACAAGAGTCTCGAGGAAGCCTCGCTCGATCTCGGCGAGACCGGCTGGATGACGTTCTGGCGCGTGACGTTTCCGCTGGTGCTGCCGGGTATCGTGTCCGCGCTGCTTCTGACGTTCATGGTGTCGTTCGACGACTTCCTGATCGCCTATTTCCTCGCCGGCACGCAGGTCACGCTGCCGATCTACATCTGGGCGCAGCTCAGGTTTCCTTACAAATTGCCGACGGTGCTGGCGCTGGGCGCGCTCATCCTGGTCGCGTCCTGCATCCTGGTGGTCGCGGCGGAATGGATTAGGAGCCTGGGCCAACGCGGCCGCACCGTGGTTGGTGCCTGAAGGAGAGCATGGTGGACGACGCTTATATCCGCATCGACAACGTCA
>Ga0105239_10010365_pt1 | contig 10433 bp, 5 predicted proteins | sample KBSC44metaG_FD_92761 | JGI IMG/M metagenome (GOLD analysis project Ga0105239, IMG submission 92761) | Corn rhizosphere microbial communities from Kellogg Biological Station, Michigan, USA - KBS C4-4 metaG | ecosystem: Host-associated > Plants > Roots > Rhizosphere > Soil | place: Michigan, USA...
GCACCATCTACAATACCATAAAATGCAAACTGTGCAATAGTTCCTTTCTTATACCATGCTTCGGCATCTCCTGTTATCCATCCCCTGTTAATTGCTTCTGCTATGCAAAAGCATACTTCAGGATAACTGAGGATATAAGTTGGTTCGCCCGCAAGGTTACCCTTGTTATAGAAATGATTTCTATTATACAGAGACAATTTGGAATCACCCAGGCCAGAACCGATTAAAGCATTCATAGTACTTAAATCCATACCAGAAGGAGCACCAACAAAAGATTCATAAGCGGTATCTGCATGGCCCAGTCCGCGGGCAGGTTCACCTAATACCATGCAACGTATGTCGTGCAACTGGCCAAGCGTTGTTTCAAGCGTAGCAGCAAGATTTAAACGTAACTGGTTATTACCAAGGTTGGTGAAATTATCAGGATAATAATTGTATGAGTTGTTATACACATACTCCAGGTTATCATTGTCGCTGGTGAAAATAGGATAAGTGGAAGGATTATTATAAATCATAGCAAACTGGCTGGCCACCTTTAGATCCGCATCATCAGCCCTCTTGCTTAATTCAATCAAAAGGCGTAACCGATAACTGTTTACTACTTTTTGCCATTCAATTAATGCGTCACGTGGGGTTAACGGACTGTTGATTCTCTCAGCATAATAAAAGTCTCCGGAAAACTCAAGAAAACCATTTTGAATCTGACCTGCAAGTAGTGTATTGGCTGAATCTAACCAAACAAACGCCTGTTTAAAAATATCCTTTTGTGTATCGTATTTAGGCGCTGTGTTGGTAAGGCCCTGCAACGCTTCTGTCATTGGAAGATCACCTACTTTCTCAGTCATGTTAACAAAGAAAAATGCACGCAAAAACAAACCAAGTGCATGGTAGGGATTATTATCAGAACCAGCAAGCCTTCTTGCTTCTGATTCCATTGCAAGCGTATTATTCAAATCACCATAATTCAGGCCTGCACTTCCGGTCCAGTATTCATTATTACCGTAGTAAACATAGTTAGAGCAGATATTTTGACATTGCTTGTCCTCATCACCACCCGGATAAACAACTATGTCATTTAGTATTGATTTAAGTATTATGCCCGGAGGAACTTTGCCTGGCACCGGCTGATTAGAGTTTTGGGAATAATCCTCAAACTTCTTCGAACAACCCGTAGCAACCAGGATAGCTGTTAGAATAAGTGTTAAACGAAAATGAATAGATTTCATATAAATATTTTTACTGTTTGATGTATTGAGCAACCCGATTTTAAAACACCACATTAAGGTTAACGCCAAAGCTTCTTGTGGTTGGTGTTTGCAATGATTGTTCTCTTGCTATACCATTAAACTGTGTTCTGCCAGGGAATTGATCCACATCGATATCATGAAAATCTTTGTGGAAGAAATACAGAAGGTTTCTACCCACAAGAGAAATATCAATTCTGCTGATGAATGAATTTCCTAACAGCTTTGCAGGAATTGAATACGATAACACCACTTCACGCAATTTGGCAAATGTTTTACTTGTGCTTGTGTGTTGCGCATCATTGTAAAAACTGCTCACATAATCCTGTATCCATGCCGTAGCCACTTTATTTGGGGTGTATTGTAAATCTTTATAGTTGGTAATTACACCTGTTACCGGATCATAAGCTACTTTGCCAGAACCACCAACTACCTGCACCTGGTCCCCACTCATGATTGGTTTGCCGTTGATGATAGCGCCAGCATAACCAGCGTCACCCCAATGTTGTGATTCATATAATCTTGCCGCTCCAATTTCACCGGTAACCGTATTTAAACCACGGCCGCCTTCTGTAAGTTTACGTTTAACATAATCACCAATGGTTCCGCCAACCATACCATCAAACTGGAAAGAAAGGCTGAAAGATTTATAAGTGAATTTGTTATTAATACCCCATGCCCAATCAGGATCAGCATGTCCAAACTTTTGTGCCTTAGGTAAGTAAATCGGGAAACCAGATTCATCATGAATTACTTTTCCATCAGGAGTCTGTGCCTCCATTTTTGCGTAAAACTGGTCTACGCGATCTCCAATTTTATATGGATAACCGGTACCATTAGACACTTCGGTTGCACCACCTGCAAACGCAGAATAAACTTCTTTATATGTAGACCAGTTAACCAATATGTTCCAGCTAAAATTTTTCTGCTGAATGGCTGTACCTGTCAAAGAAAGTTCAGCACCGGTTCTCTTGGTCGTAGCGCCATTGGTGGTAAAGTAGCTCAAGCCACTGGTTTCTGATATATACTGATTAGAAATTTGAGGGCCATCCTTGTACTGGAAATAAGTACCACTGAATGCTAACCTGTTCTTAAGAAAACGGACATCAAGACCAAACTCATAGTTACTACGTGAAGAAGGTTTGATGTTTTTGTCTACAGTATAACCCGGAGCTGTTGCACCCGTCTGGTTATTGTACACAATATTTGTTGAATAGAATGGTGTAGCCAAACCGTAAGAAGGGCCATCATAAGGTGTATAATAACTATTACCATAACCCACAGGGCTGCTTGCACCAAGCGCCTGGAATGCAGCACCGATATAGGGTGATGTACCGCCATCTTTCACGTTAGCAAAGCCGGCTCTTACTTTTAAGAAAGAAATTGCTTTAGGCAATGTTACATAATCAGAAATAACTGAGCTCAAAGCAACAGAAGGATAGAAATAAGCATTATGGCCCACAGGCAATGCTGAAGTTTTATCAACACGACCCGTTGTAGAAACGGTGAAATAATTTTTGTAAGTGATATCTGCTGAATAATAGGTACTCAACAGTAAAAGGTTTGAAGCGTAAGAATACGATCTTACAGGGAGATAAGAATTAGCGAATGTATATACTTCAGGAACTATCAACTGGTTAGTGCTGTTATAGCTTGAATTATACTTCATGTTGCGGCCGGAAGCGCCGGCATTTGCACTTATTGAGATCCCTGTGTTTCCGATATTCTCTTTGTTATAGCTTAGCAATAACTCAGTATTATTTTCCCACAAGCCACGACGGTCTTCGCGATAGTTACCACGATTGTGTTCGTCACCGTAAGGGTGCGCTGACCATGGCATTTTTTCAGTCCTTAATACATCGTAAGTAGTTACATTAGAACGAAGCATTAAGCTTAAGTTGCTATTGAACTTATAGGTAAATGCGAGCCATCCATATAAATCATTTTTATAATGCCCTCTTAACCACTCATAACTCATAAAGTATGGATTCTGATAACGCTTGTACTCTACGAACATAGATTGAATACCCTCTTTACCAGGCTGCCAGATATTGGTAATGCTTGGGTCTTTTACATTCCAGTCAGAACCTGTCCAGATGTCAACATCATAAATGATACTATTTGGTCCATAAGTAACATCAGGAATATTAGGTGTGAATTGACGGTTATAATTGATGTTACCTTCAATCTTAAACTTATTACTTACCTCATAACTTTCTATTACATTAAAGTTTACAGTATTAAGACTTGTATTAGGTGTAATACCGGATTGATAAGATTGAGATGCAGACATACGAAGATTCGAACGATCTGAAACTGCAGAGAAGCTTATGTTGTTTTTTGTTAGGAAACCTGTCTGCAAGAAGTTATCGAGATTGTTCTTACCGCGGGATACCCAGGGCGTAGGCTGGATATGGCTTTTGTGCGTTTTGCCATCACCAGATTTATATTCAAAATACTGAGTAGGATCATATTTGCCATCATATTGCGGAAGCATCAAACCAATATCCAGGCGAGGTCCCCAAACGTCATAATCTTCATCATTTGTACCATCAACAGAGTTACCATTACTGTTATAGTCGCCAAAAGCGTATTGCTGTTTTTCACCACCGCCGTACTCATTTTGCACTTTGGGATTAGCAATAAAACCTCTGTTCCACTGGTTGCTGCTGTTAAATTCAACAGTAAAACCTTTTTTGTTTTTAGCACCTCTTTTTGTAGTGATTAATATGGCCCCGTTAATACCACGGCTGCCATACAATGCTGCGGCTGTCGGTCCTTTTAATATAGTGTAGCTTTCAATGTCATCAGGGCTGATATTCCATGTGTCAGAATTGATAGGAATACCATCTACCACATAAAAGTTTAAAGGAGAACCGCGTAGTAAAACTGTGGGTGAAGCAAGCAGTTCCTGGTTAACACCAACATTTAAACCGGCAACCTTACCTGCAAGTCCATTGATTGGGTTCGGTTCCCGGGCCTTTAACAAATCAGCGCCTTTTACTTCCTGTACAGAGTAGCCAAGACGTTTAACTTCTTTTTTAATACCCAGCGCTGTTACTATTACATCATTTAGCTGCTTACTATCTGACGAAATTTCAATACTGAGAAAGTCACTACCAGTAACTTTTAATGATTGATCAATAAAGCCAACATAACTTATCGTTAGCTGGTCTCCATTCTTTGCAGTAATGCTAAAGCTACCATCGTCGCCAGATGAAGTAACTCTTTCATTTTTATTAATAACAATGCTTGCACCAGATACCGGTTTTTTGGTTGCCGCATCTGTTACGCGGCCCTTTAAAACAAATTCCTGTGCGAATAAGGGGACAGAAAAAATAAAAGCTGTTAATAGTGTTATACAGCTTTTAATAAGAGGGGTAAACCGCTGCTTCATAAAAGTTAGTTTAATTGGTCAAAAATATAAACGTAGACAAGCGAAAAGAAGAATCCTAAATTATCAAATAGTAAAGTAATTGTAAACTTTGTGTTGTTGGTTACTGTTTAAATATACAAATACTAAACTTCACAACAAAATTTTAACAGCAGAAAGTTTCATGTTTTTTACTGCCATAGCAAAACAACAACATACCTAACAGGAAAGTTATCAAGCTTTTAAAGAGGGAAGTGAGCCGGCCAGGGATACTTAATGGCTATTCGTTATTAAAGAAATATATCACCAACATGGTGTAATCAGTTTCTGTAAGACAGGTTGATAAATGGGGGCGGCTGGCATCATAATAAAAGGAATCGCCTTCTTCAAGTACATACTCTTTGCCGTCAATTGAGTATTGCATTCTTCCTTTAATCATATAATTGTATTCAAAAGCGTTGGTAGATACAAAACCACGCTTGGCATTTTTTTCTTGCCTGTAAAGAATAACATCAATGAGTTTACCATCCTGTTTAAAACTCATAATTCGTTCGTAGTAAGAGCCTACAGTGTACTCTTTTTCAAAAGGCTGAAGGTTATTTGCTTTAATTAATACAGGCTCATTGGTGCCTTTGTTATCAAGGTTACCAAAAAAATCATTCAGGTCTACATGAAGCGCTTTAATTATACTCAGCAGAACAGTTAGCGAAGGAATGGTACGGTTATTTTCTATTTGCGAAATAAGGCCTTTGGTAACGCCTGCCTCAGTTGCAAGCTCCTGCAACGTGATTTTTTTCTCTTTTCGTTTTTCTTTTATCCGGCTGCTAATCTGCAGAATGATATCATTTTGCATAGGACTTTCTTAGAAGCATGAAAATAGGTAAATCAGTAATGCGAAGCACTTAAAAATGCAAATTGTTGGTAGTGATAACAATTTCATTGCAATAAACTTTAACTGGCTGTAGGGCAGAATTTATATTACCAGGTGCCTGTATTTTTCGTCAAATTGGTGTTTCCATCTTTTATGTGTCCACAAATAATTAGCCGGATGACGGCGTAGTGATTCTTCCACGAATGAAACCATTGCTTTCGTAATTTCTCCCTCAGGTAAATTTCGTGGCTCTGTGGTAAGCAGTATTAATTCATTCTTGTAGTAGCCTCTTTTTATTGGATAGAAGTTACACATTACAACTGCCGTATTATTAACTTTCGCTCCTTTCTCGGGCCCTTTTACAAATGGAGCCATTTTTCCAAAGAAAGGTGTCCAGTAGCCAGCATCAGGGCCGCCTGGGTTTTGATCGCCTACAAGCACAAGGCAAAAACGTTCTTTTGAGTAGGGAAAAAATTCTTTTCTAAAATTTGTTGCGGCAACGAGGTGCGTTCCAAACCTCTTGCGCATATTATAAAATATCTTATTAAATATTTTGTTTTCTATAGGCATATATACAACCACGAAAGGGTAAACGACATTATTCGCATACGCGAGGTTAGCAAACTCCCAGTTAAAAAAATGGCCAAGTACCATTTGAACGTTTTTCCCGGAATCATACAAGTCGTTAAGAACACTATAATCTGATATGAACCGCCTGTTTAACTCTTTTTCAGAAATAGATATAAACTTTATTACTTCCAGGAAGTTATCTGTAAACTGCCTGTAAAACTGCTTGGCAATTTTTATGCGTTCTGCTTGTGTTTTTTCAGGAAAAGCAATAAGAAGATTGCCCATTACAACAGGCTTACGGTAACGTATTATATAATAAAGAAGGAATGCTATAAAATCGCTGATAATATAAATAACACGCCAGGGAAGCAACGATATTAAATAGAAAAGTCCATATACAATTGAATACATATCTTTCAGATAAGGCGCAAAAGTAACTCAATAATAATCACAGAAAATGTTACATGAATTGCCCATAAGTGCTTTTGCGCTTTTTTATGAAAAGACAAAGGCAGACAGTAATAACAAGCCGTACCTGTCGTTTGTCTTTTACTATTGTTAGTTCATCCCGGGCATTAGTTGATAGTATAACTTATATTCCCGTCCTTCTCATCTTTTAACTGAATACCCAAACCAGCAAGTTCATTTCTTATCTTGTCGCTGGTAACATAATCTTTCCTGATTTTCGCTTCCTTGCGAATGTCAATTAATAACTGCATTACACCTGAAAGCTTTCCATTATCAGCGGCATTAATACTTGTTAGCCCAAAAACATCTTCAACGTAAACTTTCATCTGTGCCTGTAACTTTTCAATGAAGCCGGCGCTTAACGCTTCCGTTGCAATATGCTTATCTTTTATACCATTAATAACAGGTACCAGTTCAAACATATTGGCAAGTACTTTGGCCGTGTTAAAATCATCATTCATAAATTCATCAAACCCGGTTACAAGCTTTACGCATTTTGCTTCAAGCTCTGTATCACCAGCACGTGGTGCAAAGCCTGCTGCCTGTAACTTATTGAGGTTTTCATACGCTTCCATTAAACGTTTAAGACCTTTCTCTGATGCCTTCAATGCCTCATTACTAAAATCAAGTGTAGAGCGGTAATGTGTTTGCAAAATAAAAAATCGAATGACCATTGGATGATAAGCCTGCTCCAACGCCGGGTGATCTCCGGAAAATAATTCGCTTAGCTTTATTACGTTATTATAGCTCTTGCCCATTTTTCTTCCGTTAATGGTAATCATGTTATTGTGCAGCCAGTAACGGGCAGGTGTTTTATGATTACATACGGTACTCTGTGCTATTTCGCACTCGTGATGCGGAAACTGCAAATCCATACCTCCGCCGTGTATATCAAATTCTGCACCCAGGTACTTGGTACTCATGGCAGAGCACTCGATGTGCCAGCCTGGAAATCCCTCACCCCACGGGCTGTTCCATCGCATAATATGTTCAGGTGGCGCGTTTTTCCACAATGCAAAATCAGCCTTATTTCTTTTTTCTTCCTGGTTGTCCAGTTCCCGGGTTGTTTCGAGCATGTCTTCCAGGATTCTTCCACTTAGCATACCATAAGGATGGCCTTGGGGAGCAAAGTCTTCATTGTATTTTTCAACGTCAAAATAAACTGACCCGTTAGCTTCATAAGCATATCCATCTGCAATAATTTTTTTAATCATTTCAATCTGCTCTATGATATGCCCGGTTGCTGTAGGCTCTATACTTGGCGGCAGGTTATTAAACTGTTGCATTGCCCAATGGTAGAGGTTAGTATATTTTTGAACCAGCTCCATCGGCTCAAGCCTTTCAAGCAATGCTTTTTTGCTGATTTTATCTTCCGCTTCACGGCCTTCTTCTTCAAAGTGTCCGGCATCTGTAATATTTCTTACATAACGAACTTTATAACCAAGATGCATTAAATAGCGATATACAATATCGAAAGTGATAAATGGCCTTGCATGTCCCAGATGGCTTTCACCACTTACCGTAGGGCCACATACATACATGCCAACATGACCCGGGGTTATGGTAATGAAGTCTTCTTTTTGACGGGTTAATGTATTATAGACTTTTAACGACATAGCTTTTTGATTGTTTGTCTGCAGGCCTTTGATTTTTTGTAACGCTGCAAGTTGTTGACAGGTTTGTTTGAAGTGTATTGGCGGATAAATACCGCAAAAAGATTTAATCGCCGCACTGGCAGCAACAGCAGCAACAATATGTGGAATAACATTTCATGGGTTGCGAAGATATTTTATTTTTTCAAACTCAGGTCAGTTACCAGCATAAGATGATCGCTTAAATCTTCATCTACCATATCAAACTGCTGAACTTCAAAGTTTTTATCAGGCAAAATATAGTCAATTCTTAAAGTTGGGGCGATGGCATTAAAGGTTCGTCCGATACCAAAATCTTTCGCAAGGAAAGCATCCTGTCGTTTTGAGCGAATATGAAAGTAAGCATATGAATTCGGCACATCATTAAAATCTCCACAGATAAGCGAAGGATAAGGACTGTTGGATATTGCCTTGTTTACTATTTCTGCCTGTATGCCACGCCTTAAAAAAGCCAGTCTCATTTTTTTGAAAATACTTTCAGATGCAGCCAGCATTTCATCATCCTGTTGCTTTATTTTCTGCATGTCTTTATAATCACTTTCGCTGAATTTAAAAGATTGAAGATGCGTTGTATAAACCCTTAAAGTGTCATCATCTTTTACTAAATCGGCATATATTAAACTTTCTATGCCCGCGCCCTGATACTTTATTTTTCCTGAGTTTATAATGGGATATTTTGAAAAAATGATAGACCCGTATTGGTAGAAGCCATTTTCTTTATCATAGTCTTTAGAGAAAAAATAGTGTGGATATTTATTGCTAAAAAGCGAAATATTATCTGCCTGCGGCCCCTGCTTTTCTGAATGATTAAATTCCTGGAGACAGATAATATCCGGATCAAGTTTGATAACTGCATCGGCAATTTCTGTGCGGTTATGCTTACGTTGTTCATTGTTTTTGCTCATGCCGTACATATTACCAACATTCCAGTCAACCACACGCACATTACCAGCTTTCTTTTGCTGAGAGAATTTGCTGTTAATATTCCAGGCGAACAGTACCGCTATCTGTCTGTACCCAACTACAAGCGTAAGAAAAGATAGTAAGGCCCATCGTGGTTTCATTGCCAGCCAGAAAATAATAATGAAAATGTGAATTATAATAAGGTAGGGAAGTGCAAGGCCCAGGAAACCCACCAACCACCATCGTGCAGGATTAAGAAATGGAGCAACGCATGCAGTAATAAGAACAATACTCAAAAGAATATTGAGAATGATAAAAAATCTTTTGGTATACTTTCTTACTAATCCCGCCATTGTGTAAATGTAAAAAATTGGCGGCTACTCTTTCCATTGTATGTCTGCGATTACCGGAAAATGATCAGAAATTAAATCTTTAGGAATTGCACACTGCTTAACCTTGAATTTATTGTCGACAAAGCACATGTCGATTCTCATGGAAGGCCCAAATCTTGAAAAGGTTTTACCCATACCAAATCCTGTTTTAATGAATACATCCTGCAGATTTGATTTTAAGGAGTGATAAGTGTAAGATGCGGGTGTACTGTTTATATCGCCACAATAAATAACCGGGTACGGACTTTGGTTAATCTGTGCGCTTATTTTTTTAACCTGCTCCTCATGAATTATTTCACGGGCTTTGATTTTATGATAGATATATCGCCGGCGCTCGATAGTTTCATCATAAAGCCCTTTCTCCTGGTAAGAACTGTAATGCAATTCAAAAGATGCCAGATGACCAGTAAAAACCCTTATCCGTTTGCCTTGAAAATTGATATCCGCGCTGATTAAACTTTCATCCTGGCCAGCGTCATTTTTAAGAATCAGCATTTTGGAGCTATCAACAATAGGATACTTTGAATAGATGGCACAACCATAAAGGCCTCTCCATCCTTTAGATTTTGTAATAAAATCATTGGAGGAATAATAGTATTTAAATCCTAGTGAATCCAATTGAGAACGGATGTTATTAAATTTAATGGCAAGCTCAATATTCTTATACTCCTGGAAACACAAAACATCAGGGTTCCAATCTTTTATTTTTTTTGTATAAAGCGGCCAGGCATCGGCCTCCTTTGCATATTGATTAACACTTGCAAAATTCAATACATTCCATGTAAGGATGCGCAGGTTGCTACTATCTTTCTCATTATGCCAGCCTGTAGCTGGGTGTAAGGCAAATGTGCTGAAGATATTTTTATAACCTAATGCTGCAATGCACAAAAGCAATAACGCAACTTTCCTGTTAATAAAACAATGAAGAATAACCAGCAAGATCATTGTTGCAAACGCATA
>Ga0105239_10010367_pt1 | contig 10431 bp, 6 predicted proteins | sample KBSC44metaG_FD_92761 | JGI IMG/M metagenome (GOLD analysis project Ga0105239, IMG submission 92761) | Corn rhizosphere microbial communities from Kellogg Biological Station, Michigan, USA - KBS C4-4 metaG | ecosystem: Host-associated > Plants > Roots > Rhizosphere > Soil | place: Michigan, USA...
CCACGCCGACCGGCGACGGCCCGGAGGCGGCGTGGATCGCCGACCTGCTGGGCGAGCAGACCGTCGTCACCGCGACCAAGTCGATGACGGGCCACCTGCTGGGTGCGGCCGGCGCGATCGAGGCGATCGCCACCGTCCTGACCGTGCGCGAGGACGTCGTCCCGCCGACGATCAACCTCGACGATCCCGACGACCACGTCACCGTGGACGTGCCGCGCGAGGCTCGCAAGATGGAGGTGCCGGCGGCGCTGAACAACTCGTTCGGCTTCGGCGGCCACAACGTCTCGCTGTTGTTCACCAAGGCCTGACCGCCCGACAGAGAGGCCGCGATGACCGCGCTCGCCACCGAACCCGAAGTCGATCCCCGCGACCCCGAACTGCGCCTGGCGGCGCTCCTCGACGCCGGGAGCGTCACGGCGCTCACTCCGCGCGACGACAGCGGCGCCTACGCCGTGCGCGGCCGCATCAACGGCGCCGCCGTCACCGCGTTCGCGACCGACGCTCTGAAGATGGGCGGCGCCATGGGCAGCCTCGGCTGCCAGCACATCGTGGACGCCATCGACACCGCTGTGCGTGACCGGGTCCCGGTCATCGGCATCTGGCACTCCGGCGGCGCGCGACTGGCCGAAGGGGTGGAGGCGCTGCACGCCGTCGGCACCGTCTTCGCGGCGATGATCCGCGCGTCCGGGCGGGTGCCGCAGATCTCGGTGGTGCTCGGTCCGGCGGCCGGCGGCGCCGCTTACGGCCCGGCGCTCACAGATCTGGTGATCATGTCGACGGCCGGGCGAGTGTTCGTCACGGGTCCCGACGTCGTCCGCTCGGTGACCGGCGAGAACGTCGACATGGAATCGCTTGGCGGAGCCGACACGCATGGGCGGCGTAGCGGCGTCGTGCACATCACGACCGACACCGACCAGGACGCGCTCGACACCGCCCGGTCGGCGACGATGCTGCTGGCCCAGCAAGGTTCCTTCGATCGCGCAGAGATCGGGCCGGACAACGACCTGTCGACTCTGCTGCCCGAGAACCCCAAGCGCGCGTACGACGTTCACCCGTTGGTCGACAACCTGCTCGACCCCGACTCGTTCCTGGAGTTGCACGCGCGCTGGGCGCCGAACATCGTCACCGGCCTGGGCCGGCTGACCGGCCGGACCGTCGGCGTCATCGCGAACAATCCACTGCGCCTCGGCGGCTGCCTCGACTCGCCGAGCGCGGAGAAGGCGGCGCGCTTCGTGCGCATGTGCGACGCGTTCGGCGTGCCGCTCGTCGTGCTCGTCGACGTGCCGGGCTATCTGCCCGGCGTCGGCCAGGAATGGGAAGGCATCGTGCGGCGTGGGGCGAAGCTGCTGCACGCGTTCGGCGAGGCGGTCGTCCCATCGGTGACGCTGGTGACGCGCAAGTCCTACGGTGGCGCCTACATCGGCATGAACTCGCGCGCCATGGGCGCAACCGCTGTCTACGCGTGGCCCGGCGCGGAAGTGGCCGTGATGGGCGCCTCCGCGGCGGTCGGCATCCTGCACCGCAAGAAGCTGGCCGCGGCGCCCCCTGGCGAGCGCGAGGCGTTGCATGCCCAGCTGGCTGAGGAGCACACGCGCATCGCCGGCGGAGTCGGCCGCGCCATGGAGATCGGCGTGGTCGACGAGCAGATTGATCCCGCTTCGACCCGGCGGCTGATCGCTGAGACGCTGGCGGCGGCGCCGGCCAGTCGGGGTGCCCACGGCAACATCCCGCTCTAGCCGGCGGCCGATTCTGTCGGTGGGTAATGCCACACCAATCGAGCACGGTCGCCGCGAACCCCGTAGTGACAAACACGGTCTCACTCACGCCCGCGACCGGCGCCAGACCGGTGACCGCCACCGCCACACCCCCGCGAGGGTGCTCTATGCACCGAGATATGAGCCTCACGCTCAACCACGTGAAGACCGGCACCGACCAGGTCAATCCGGACGCGGTCTTGGAGTACTCCGCGGCCGGATGCCATCGTTCTAGGGTCGTGACGGTCTGATGACCGGTCACGTCACGTTGCCCACGAATGAAATCCAGATCCAAAATGCTGAGATTACCGAGGCCGGTATGAAGATGAGCGCGGCGCGATTTCGCTGCGCTTTGCCATACTGGCGACTCAGGAAGACTCTCGCCGAAACCGCGCAACTGGCAATCCCAAAATAAAGTCCAACAAACGGAATTAAGGCTGCGGCAGCGAGGGCACAAGCAGTCACTAGCCGCCCATAGCCGCCCATTAGCCGCCTTTGAGGTGGCATTTCTCGCTTCGCTTTATTTGACGTCGTCGCTAATTCGGGGAGCCCATCCCCGCGGGGAAACGGAGGTGGCCCGTTGGTTCTGCTGTCCTCGTACAAGCCTAGACACGACGCTCGACAGACTGCTGAAATATGCCGGCTCGGCGCAACCAATAGGCTGCAAACTAGATGTCGTCTAAGGATCTCCCTGTCCCTCAAGGCCGGGGTTCGCCGGGCCGTCGAATCACTTTGCATCGTTATCGGATGAACCCAGAAGAGATCCACGTCAGCCATCGCCGATTTGATCGAGGAGGTGTAGCCGTTCGCTATCTCGGCGCTCTTCTTCCGCAGGCCATGGAAAAGCGTCCCATAGCCGACGGCAACGCCGAGGAACAGGCATGTCAACAGCGCGGCAGCGTAGAGCACCTCGAACGATCCCAACTTGCTCTCGAAAGAAATCGGCACCACGAGGAGCCCGGAGGCCCCCATGACGCCGTGGCCTCGCCGCCGCAAGATCAGCGACGAGGCCCCCGGCAGGATCGCTGGATCCGAGGCTCCCGTTGCGGGGGTCACTCGCTCTCCTCCCCAAGCGTCGCGTTCATCGTCCCGGTCAGTCCCAACGCCGTCGAGTTCACGCCGAACACCAGGTTCAGCAGCTCGCGCGCGGTTCCCACGTACGGGCTCTCGCTCGCGACTCGCGTGACCGACTCCGCCGCCAACGCCACTTCAGCGGACTCGCCGAAGAGATGCACACTCGCGCCGGCGACCGGCTCCAGGCCTGTTAAGGCAGCCGCGACGGCTCTGCCACCAGTCAAGGTGCTCACGTCACCGAGGAACCTGCCAAGAGAGCCGACAAGCCATCTGCCACTAGCTTGTTATGCACCAGGATCTCGCCTGGGACCTCCTCGCGCACAACGGCTCCTTCATGGCCTGGGCTCACCCGGACGGCGAATCACCTGAAGCGTGATGGGATGGACCCAAAACAGATCCATATCCTCCCGGGCCACCTTGATGGAAGAGGTGTAGCCATGTTCGATCTCTCGCCCCCTTTTCCGCCACGCGACCAATCCCACAGCACACCCGACCCAGCTGACGACGAAGGCGAACGCGCCGAACCCTAACGCGTACAGCCATTCATATGACCCCATATCGCTCTCGAACGCTATCGGGGGTATCCCCAAGGCTGCGAGCATCTGTATTAACGCCCCTCGGCGAGAAAGAATAAAATAAGACTTGCCCTTCAGCAGCGCGGGCGCCGTGGCGCTCTCACCAGCATCCGACACGATCAGTCACCACCGAGCGTCGCGTTGAGCGTGCCGACGAGCCCCAACGCTGTCGCGTTGACTCCAAAAACCATATCGAGAAGTTCCGGCACCGATTTGGCTCCGGCGCCATCACCCGCGACGCGAGCGACCGACGCTGCGGCGTCGGCCACCGCGGCGCCACCACCGGCGAGCCGTGCAACCCCTAAGCCAGTCGCGCCGAGCCCAGTCGCAACCACGTCCACCCCGCACTGCGCCCCCCGGGACTCGTCGCAATCGAGCACGGTCGCCGCAATGCTTGTAGTGACAGACACGGCCTCACTCACGACCGCGACCGGCTCCAGACCGACGACCGCCGCCGCCACCGCTATCCCACCGGTGAGAGTGCTCAACGCGCCGAGATATGCGGCCCACGCCACCTGTCCGCCATTGTTCTGGCCGTAGAGGTGGACGTAGATCATGTTGACGATGTCCTCGGTGACGACCGTGCCGTTGCAAAGGGACGAGTCGCCGACAACGACAGCGCAACCCGCCGCCGCATGGTCATGGACGCACTGCGCGCCCCCATCGCAAGCGTTGTTGTACCAATCCATGATTCCCTGTCGAGTCGTCGGGAACGTGAGCCGGCTCGTCGACGATTGCGATTTCGGCAGCGACGCTTGCGCGTGCTGGCACTGATTGTCGGTCTGGCAGCCTGCGATCCCGCCACCCAGCTTCGAATTATGCGACACGCTGGCCGACGTCCCCGGCCCGCACGGGTCGGAGTCGCACGTTGTCCCTGTCGGCGCCTTCTTCAGACATGTCGCGTCATAAGCAACGCATTGTCCGGGCAGTCGCGGTTCCAGACCGGACGGGTCCGCGGCCGTGACAGGGTTGTTCAGGGCATACGAGTAGCCGTTGTCCTGCAACGGGTTCGTCGGGCTGAAGACGGGGTCGACCGACAAGAACTTCCCTGTCGCGGGGTCGTAGTCGCGGGCCCCGAGATGCGTCAACCCCGTCGCCGCCGACGTCGGCGCGTTCAAAAACCCGTGGGAGTCCGTCCACGCCGGCTGCGCCCCCCGCGGATTGCCGAACGGGTCGAACCACCGCAACGACACCTGATCGCTCACATCGTCCAGAGCCGCCGTCTCCGTGTTCTGCGCGTTCGGTGACAACCACGTCAACACCGCGGCCGACACCAACCCGCCAGACACGGCCGTCGTGTGCTCCGCGACCGCATGACCGTCCGCGCTGTACGTCCGCACGCCAGACACCACGGACGACCCAGCCGCCACATGCAACTCGGTGTCGCCCAGGAACAACATCGACCCCGACGGCCCCGACTGCACCAGCAGATTCCCAGCCGCGTCGTAGGTGTCGCTCGTCGTCCCCGCCGCCGTCGCCACCGACGCCAGCCGGCCCTCCGCGTCGAACGTCACCGCCTGACCCGGCCGGGACTTCGCGTTCCCCGACACGTCATACGCATACGACGCCGTCGACGCAGACGACCCCGCCGCCGACGACGACCGCGTCACCGACGACACCGCATGCGGCGCCACCGCCGACGCACCCGGAACCGGATACGAATACGAGTCCGTCGTCGTCGCGCCACCCGACACCGCCGGATACCTCACCGCCGACTTCCGGTCCCCGATCGCGTCATAGCTGTACGACTGCCCGTACGGCGCCGGACCCCCCAACGCCCCCGACGGCGAAGACCCCGCGCACGAGTTCGACGCCGGCGTCCACGCCTGCGTCAACTCGCCCACATAGTCATACGAGAAGCACTGCAAATCCGTCTGGTTGTTCGCCAACGTCTTCGTCGACGTCACGTCCCCCGCCGCATCGAAGGCATAGATCGCGTGCGACACCACGTTCGCCGTGTACGACCCCATCCAGCCGAAGCCCACGTCGTCCAACCGGTTCGTCCCCGGCTCGTAGTAGAAGCCTGTCTCCACCTCGGTGTTCGACGCCCCCCACAACGCCGTCAACTCGTTCAGGTGGTCGTAGTCCGACTCGAACACGTAGTAGTCAGTGCCGTTGTCGTAACCGCCCAACAATCCGAAGTCGTCGTAGCCGTATGACTGCGTCTCCGCCGGCAGGCCACCCACGCCCTGACCGTTGCGAGTGACCTCGCTCAACGTCGTCGGGTTGCCGTTCATGTCGTACGACGCGCTGGTCACGTACGTTCCCGCCAGCGGCCCCTGGCTCGCCGGGATCGTCACACTGGAGCCAGTCGCGTGATACGCCGCGTCGTAGCCGGTCGCCGCGCTCACATATGCGCCGCCGCCGGTATTGCGGGCCGCTGACGTGAGCTGGCCGAGCTTGAGCGTGTCGTACGTCCACGTGACCGACGCCGTCCCGACCGACGACGTGCCGAGGTACTCGCCCGTCTTTCGGTCGGCGTTGTCGTAGGTGTATGTCAGTGACTGGTTGCGGGCATCGGTCGTCGTGACCAGCCGGCTCGCGTCGTCGTACGAGCTCGTCGTCGTGCCGGTGTCCGGATCGACGGCCTTCGTCTGCCGGCCCAGCAAGTCGTACGTCCACGACCACACGTCGCCGGCCGTGTCCGTCATCGACGCCAACTGGCCGGCCGCCGCGTAGGCGTAAGTCGTGGTGTCGGCCGCGCCGGTGGGCGTCGGGGCGTGGTACTGCAGCAACTTCGTCGTCTCGCCCCGGGCGTCGGTGTAGGTCGTGGTCGCCGTGCCACCGGCCGGGGGCGTCGAGTCGGTCCGATCCGCGCCCGGATAGGCGGTGACGGTGACCCACTTCTGCGTCCCCGACACCCACAACGTGTCCGACAACTTCCGGCCCGCGCCGTCGTAGACGAAGCGATCCTGCGTGGGCAGGTTCTGCGGCTGACCGGGCACGAACAACGCGGTCGAGGGGTTGGGGGCGGCGTAGTACGAGCCGTTCGTCGTGCCCACGTTGCCAGCTGCGTCGTAGTAGGTGTCGGTGTCGATCGAGCCACCGCCTTCGGACGGCGTCTGCGTTTGCCGTGCGCGCAGAAGTCCGTCGAAGAGCGCATAGGTCGTCTGAGTCTGACCGTCGGCCATCAACGTCGTCGTCGCCACGGCGGTCGGGCTCGTCTGCGAGACCGTGTAGGCGTAAGTGACCGACGGCGAGGTCGCGTTGCTCGCGTACGGATGGCTCGGCGTCCACACCTTGACGCGCCGGCCGAGCGGGTCGTAGGCCGCGGTGGTCACGTTGCTGTTGGGATCGGTGGTCGACGTCTGCGCCCCCCACGCCGGGCTGTACGTGGTGGTCGTCTTCCAACCCATGTCGTTGGCAGCGACGGTCCGGGTCAGCGGCCCGGTGTCGCCGGTGGTCGTCGCCGCCGGGGTGTAAGCGGTGGTTGCCGCCGGGTGCAGCGGGGTGGTGACCGACGTGACCCGGCCGATCGCGTCGTAGGCGCTGCTCGTCGCGATCCAGGCCGGACCGGTGACCGACTTCAACGTCTGGACGTTCGTTGCGTCGCCCTTGGTCGGCGCGGCGGCGAAGGCGCCACCGTCGAACGAGGTGCGGATCTCGGAGACGACGCCAGTCGCCGGTGGCGGGTTCACCGGCGCCGTCTTCGCCCCACAGGCGCCGGACAAGGTCTGCACGTCATCGACGGACGACAGCATCCGCGTGGTCGCGTTGTCGGCGTACGCCGTCAGCGTGCACCGCTCGAGCGCGGCGTTGGCGGTGTCGGGGTTGTCGTCAACGGCGACGACCCGTCCGTACATCGACTCGATCGTGTTCGTGGTCATGCCGGTGCGGGTGCCGGTCGAGATCGCCGTCAGAGTCTTGGTCCACGCCGTGTTGGTCAACTCGGAGACGTTCACACCGTCGTTGCCGGTCTGCTTCGCCCACGGCTTCGTGATGACGTCGGTGAGCGTCGCGCCGCCGACGCCATTCGTGGTGACCGCTTCGAGTACGCGGCCGGCCCACCACAGCGAATCGGGGACGCTGGTGCCGTCGCTTGCCGTCAAGCTGACCGATTTTGTCCCGCCCGACGTGTTGGCGCGATCGCCGTTGAGGCCCTGGAAGTAGGTGTACGTCGTCGACTGCTGGGTGGCCGGTGTCGACGGATCACCGTGCCGGACGCGAACCTTCGAGTAGCCGGCGAACACGTTCCACGTCCGCTTGCCGTCCGGCGTCAGCGGCGAGGTGTCGTAGCGCCAAGCGGCGGCGCCTTGATAGTCGTAATACATCTGGTCGGCCGGCTGGCCGGCGCCGCCGGTGTTCGGGTTGGAGATCACGCTGCTGACCGGGTAGCGGGCGAACCAGTCGAGCTGAGCCGGTGACGAATATCCGTTGCTCGATGGCGGCGTCCACCACGTCGGGTAGCACCGTGACGTGTTCGACTGCGGCTGGGTCGCCGAAACGTTCGCGCTGGTGCAGTCCGGGCTCAGGTAGCTGACCATGATCGTCGCGCCGGCCTCGGTGGTGATCGCGCTGATCCGCCACTTGATCAATGCCGTCAGGTTGGCGCCGCTGCTCGTGGTCAGGATCCGGTTGCCCAGCTGGGCGCCGGTGAATGACACATCGGGGACGGTCGCCGTGCCGCCGACTGATCCCTGGTGCGAGATCCCGGACAGCCAGAGCGAGGGGCTGGTGCCGTCACCGGGCGACGGGAACGACTGGTGCAGCGTCCAGAGATCGACGTCGGAGTAGCTCCCCGCGGTCAGTAGCTGGGTGTGGATCGCGGTCGCCAAGTTCTCGGAGAAGAACGTCGGCGCCGTCTTCGTCGCGCACGGGCCAGATGCGCAGTCCTGATCCCACGGTGTGTCGAACCAGTTCGCGTGATTGGCGCACGCCGCCGCGCCCGCCAGGCAGCGCTGCGAGTGATCGAACACCACCCGCTCAGGGGCTGATTGCGTCAGCTCGTAGCCGGCGCGCATGCCGTAATCGACGCGGGCGAGATAGCCGCCGCGGACGTAGGACCGGACCGTCGTCGGGTTGCTGGAGCTGGTGTTCGGACCCGAGTTCGCCGTGTAGTTGTCCGTCTCCTGGGCGTAGTAGAAGGCTTCAGAGTTGCCGTGCGGGTCGACGACGTAGTCGAGGTTCCACTGCCAACCCTGGTTGCAGGAGGACGCCGCGAACGTGGCCGCATGGCACGGTTCTCCGGCGTCGTTGCCGTAGACCGGCTCGGTGAAGACGGAGTTCGTGTTCTGAGACGCGGCTGACCAGCCGGGCAATCGGTTCAAGCCGAAGTAGTACTGCGTGCCGTCGGTGGTGGTGATCCGCCAGTAGTCGTCGTCGTAGGTGCCGTTGGCCCCGGCGCCGGTCAGGTGCTCGACCTTCGAGCCGTCGTCGTTGGCCAGCCGCCATGACCCGTCCGCTCCCTTCACCAACGTGCCTGACCGCCCGCCGAAGGAGAGAGTCGCATTGTCCGTCCGCCAACATTGATCGCCGGTGTCGGAGGGAGACGTCGCGGCCTGGGCAGCGCCGGTCGGGGTGTCGATGGCGCAGGGCATGTAGCTGCGGCTGATCGAGCCGGTTCCCGAGATGTCCCAGCCATTGCCGATCGGGCCGGCCTGGTTGTTCGTCGAACTCGTCTCGCCGTCGATCACCGACGACGAGTAGGCCAATGCGAGATCGGGCGTCGGCCCGGCGGCTGCGGGCGGCACCCGCAACGGATAAGACCAGGAGAAGTCGCCGGTCTGCGCGGACACCTGCCAGGCCGATGACGGCTTGATGGGCGTCACGCCGTAGTCGCCGGTGCCGGTGGCCGAGGCGGTCGAGCCAACCGTCGCCGCGAGGAGGATGGCCGACTCGGACGGGCGTGCCGTCAGCGTCTCCCCGTTCGTAGAGCGGTCGACCGCGGCGTCTACCGCCGACGCGGAGGCGAGGTCCGCGTGCTGGCCGGCGGCTGGAACCGAGACCGACAGCCATCGGACCCGTCCGGCGTAGTCAGCGCCATAGACCGAAGCAAGCGCAGCCGCGGGCACGCTGACCGACGCTCCGTTTCCGACCGAGTCGACCCGCACCACCAGCCCGGACAGCCCGGCCGCCTTTACCTCGGATGCCGACAACACCGACGCCTTCGGCGCCAAGGCGTCGCCTGGCGCCGAGCCGGGCTGACCGGGCACCTCGCGAAGGTTGAACTGCTTGCGTGGTCCGCTCGGATACCACGGAGCGGCCGTCGGGGCCGAGACCGACGAGCCAGCCGACTTCGGAACCGAAGCGCCCTTCCAGGACGAGCCGGCCACCGGCTGCATCGCGGCGACCGGCAAACCACCGTGGCGCTTGGGCTTACCCTTGGACGCTTTTCCCGACGCGGCACCAGACGTCGCGGTCCGCGGGTCGACGGCCGACGTCGCCGGATCGAACCCGCGCGCCGGCGATGTGGTTGGCAACGGGTCGGCCGCCGTGGCCGGCGCCGCGGCTGCCCCCACCGCGAAAGCGCCAACCGTCGACGCGAGCGCGATGGCGAGGACGAGTCGGTAGGCGTGTGAGTGCCGAGGACGCACCGGCATGGCCTTTCACGGGCAGGTCGAAGACGACCTGAGTCGCTGGGCAATCAGGCCATGGTCGAGTGGCAGAAGTGAGCAACGCGAAAAATAGTTCTAAAGCGCTGTTAATTACAAATTGGGCCAAACCCACTACGGGGAGCTAGCCTCGCGCGCAGTCCAGCAAGGCCGTCGCACAGCGCGCTCGCACCGGCGGACGCCACCGACTACTCCGAGGCGGCGACTGCCAATGCCGCTACGAAGCCCGGGTAGTCGAGCGATCGGACGGCGAAGTCGGTGAGAGAGCCGACCGAGACAGCCGCGAACTCGTCGAGGGTCAGCGCGGCCAGCTTGGCCAGCGCTTCTTTCGCGACCCACAACCTGAGCAAGGCGATGCCCGGATCATCAGCGGCGTCAACCACCGCCAGCTCGGCCGCAGTCGCGACCAGGCGGCGGTCGATGTCCAGCAACCGCACCGGCTCCAGGTCGACGCCGACAGGGCGGTCCGCCGCGGCG
>Ga0105239_10010369_pt1 | contig 10430 bp, 12 predicted proteins | sample KBSC44metaG_FD_92761 | JGI IMG/M metagenome (GOLD analysis project Ga0105239, IMG submission 92761) | Corn rhizosphere microbial communities from Kellogg Biological Station, Michigan, USA - KBS C4-4 metaG | ecosystem: Host-associated > Plants > Roots > Rhizosphere > Soil | place: Michigan, USA...
CGCTACCTTCGTCTTCGCCGTCAATTCGGGCCGCCATTGAACGCCTTTCGCGCCAGCGTCCATGACTTCGCAAACCCGTCGTTTCCGGACCCCGGGCGGATGCGCGAATGTCTAAACTGGTCCCCACTGGGTCGCGTCGGGCAGCGGCACGTACAGCGAGGCCTGCAAGCCCTCGAGCCGGAAGTGCGGCAGGCCGCAGCCGTAGCGCAGCAGTGCGATCATCGCCGCACAGCTCGTGTCGTACTTGGGCAAGGCGGCCACCGCCGCCGGCAGGGGGCGGTGAAGACGGCATCGCACAGCCGGCAGCGCAGGCGCTGCAAGCGATACACCGTGGCCCCGAGCGGCGCCTGGCCGACCACCTTGACCAGCGTCCTCGGCGGCGAGTCGTAGACCCGGCCCTTGTCGCACTGCGGGCAGCGGTCGCCGGAGTCGATCCGGGGATGCTCGCACTCGACGATGGGTGCGCCGCTGTAAGCCCCGGCGGCGTTGCGGCCGTGCCCGGGCTTGGGTTTGCGAGCCGGCTTGTCGCCGTCATCGACGGCGTCATCCAAGACAGCGGCGCCGGCCGCCGCGGCATCGACCGGCTGCTCGGCGCAGACCTTCGTGTCGGCGTCGAGCACGTTGCGCTTGAGCTCGGTGCGCGCCCCGAAGAGCATGCGCTGGAACCGCTTGATCGAGGTCTTCGCGTTCTGCAGCTTGAGCATCACGAAGACGAACGTGGCGAGCACCCCCTCGAGCAGCTCGTAGTGTTTGTGCGGGAAGCTCGTCTTGGCCAGCGCCAGGATCTCGTCGAGCTCCTGCTGGGTCGCGGTGACGAGTTCGGGCTCCTTCACGCCGCGGCCGCCACTTCGCAGAGTCGCTGTCGGAAGTCCTTGGCCAGCGGCAAGCCCAGCACGTTCTTGATCGAGCGGTTGGGCGCGTCGGTGGGGGCGTCCTTGCCGCGGCCGGTGGTCACGCCGAGCGTGATCCAGTTGGCCGCGCGGTAGCAGGTGCCGCGAAAACGCTGCGGGTCGACGAAGGTCTCCAGGAAGTAGATCGGGTGCCCGTAGAGTGCCTGCCAGTCGGCAGACAGCCTGCGCGCCATGAGACCCAGCAGGTGCGAGGCCAGGTGTGGCACCCTGACCCACGGCAGGATCAGAAAGCGCGTGTTGTAGGCGAGCAGCCGGATGTTGGCCAGCCGTGCCCGCGGTGCCCAGCCGATGAAGCGGTCGCGACTGCCGAGATGGCGCGGCGCCGAACTCCACGCCACGCAGGCAATCGGGCGTCCGCCGGCATGGACCATGTACTTCAGGTGCTCGCCCACCGGCTGCGCGTAGCCGAGGTAGTGATGCTGCTGCACGAGGCTGTTGAACATCGCCTCTTCGGGCGTTCGTCGCACCTGACGGATCTCCAGCGGCCCGAGCTCGGCAAGGCTCGTCGCCAACGGCGCCTGATCGACCTCGACGATGGCCGGCTCGTTGCGCTCGACGAGGAAGTTGCGCACGCTGCGACGCACCGGCGGCAACTCGATCAGTCCCTCGCGGTGCAGCATCAGCATCAGCCCGCGGCACACCATGTCGCGCAAGGCGCCATTGGCCTGCACCCAGTTCCAAGCCTCGCACAGCTTCCTCGACAGACTCCAGCGGCTCGCACCCGGGTGCTCGGCGATGAGTCGGCGAATAAAATCGACGTCGGCCTCGGTGATCACCCGATGCCGATAGCTCAGCGTGTTTGCCATGCGCCGCACGGTAGCAGCGTCAATCTCAGAACGTAAGGGGGGTTGCGCGAATGCGCGTCAACCTCCGCCGCCAGCGGCGAGCAACTCGGACCGTCAACTCAATTCAAGCTTGCTTGCCGGGGGGACACGATCGCTCTCCCTGCGAATGCGATCGTCCTGGGCGCGGGCATGCAGGCAGTGCCTGCAAAAGAACGATCGTCAGCTTCTCGCATTCAGGACGGCACGTGCTCGACTCCCTCCGGTTCAAACACAAGATCGCATTGCTCGTGATCGGCTACCAGGCCAGGCGAGCCCTCTCCGATGGGTCCATGAGGCCGGGGAGCGGGCGTTGAACTTCGCTGGACAGATCGACGAACTCTGCGCGCAGCTGAACAGCGGCCATCTCAGCCGTGAAGACTTCATCGAACAATGCCTGCGCATCGCGAGCGCCCGGGTCGGCTGCGTGCGCGCAGGGCTCTGGGTGTTCTTCAACTCGCCGGAAGGCCGCCGCATGCGCTGCCTCGGCATGTTCGACCGGGCCGAGGATCGTGTGCTGATGGTCGCGTATCGCGACGAATACGATGCCAGCGCCTATTTCGACGAGCTCGAGCGCGTCGGCCATGTGCTGGCCAACGATGCGCGCATCCATCCCGCGACGCGCAGCTTCTTCCATGGCCCGTTCCTCGACCGAGGCCTGGTCTCGCTGATGGCTACGGCCTTCGCGCTGAATGGCCGCCTGTTCGGCGCCTTCACCTGCACGCACGACGAGCCGACCGAATGGTCTATCCGCCAGCTGGCGATCCTGAACAAGATCGGCTCGCGCGTGACGCTCTCGCTGGCGGGTGTCAGCACCAGCCAGCTGGACTCACTGCTCGGTCTGCTCTGACATCCCGCGTCGTCCGACCTCTTCGGCCTGGGGAATCACGCCGTCTGCCGGCGGAGCTTGCGATAAATCGTGTTGCGGCTGATCTCGAGCATCTTGGAGGCCGCCGACACGTTGCCCCCCGCGGCCTCGAGCGCACGCCGGATCGTCTCGACCTCGGCCTCCTTGATCGTGGCCGGAGGCACGGTGCCGGCAGCCTGCCCTGGCGCGCCCTCGGCAGCCGGCAGGCGCCTCGTGAGGGCAGCCCGTTCGCAGTCCTCGAGGAAGTCATCCGACAAGTGCTCCCGGCCGATGATCCTGCTGTCGTCGGCCATCGCCGCGGCGGTGCGCAGCACGCTCGCGAGCTGGCGCAGGTTGCCGGGCCAGTCGTAGCGGGCGAACAGCAGGGCCACGTCCTGTGCCAGCTGCAGCGCCGGCGGCCCGGAGAACTGCCCCAGCAGGCGCTCGATCAGCGCCGGCAAGTCGCTTCGCTCCCGTAGCGGCGGCAGCTTCACCACCAGCCCGTTGAGCCGGTAGTACAGGTCTTCGCGGAAGCTGCCGGCCTCGATCATGCCGAGCAGGTCGCGATGCGTCGCGCAGATCAGCGCCACGTCGACGGTGACCGAGCGCTTGCCGCCCAGCGGCGTCAGCTGGCGTTCCTGCAGCACGCGCAGCAGGCGGGCCTGCAGGGAGAGCGGCATGTCGCCGATCTCGTCGAGGAACAGGCTGCCGCCGCAGGCCTGTTCGAACTTACCCATCGCCCCTTCGGAGCGCGCGCCGGTGAAGGCGCCCGGCGCGTAGCCGAACAGCTCGGCTTCGATCAGCGTCTCCGGTATCGTGGCACAGTTGACCGCGACGAAGGGCTTGGCCGCCCGCGATGACTCCTGATGCATGCCGCGCGCGAGCAGCTCCTTGCCGGTCCCGGTGTCGCCGATGATGAGCAGGGGGATGTCACGGTCGATGATCTTGCGCAGCTTGCCGATGACCGACTGCAGCCGGCCATCGCCGCTCTCGAGATGGCGCAGGCCCTGCGTCTGCTGCGAAGCGGGGCGAGACGGCCCGGATGCCGCGGGTCGCGCAGCCGGGAGGCTGTTGGCATACGGACGGCCGGCCGCATACCAGCGCGGCCAATCGAAACAGGCGCAGGCATGGCAAGCCTTGCCGTCGGAGCGCCGCAGCATCAATGGTGCCGCGTCGGCACGGCGGAAGTGGTCAGCCAGCGCATCGACGCTCGTCCCGAACAGCGAGGCCACCGTGCGCGTGCGCAGCGCAGCGTGCGACAGCCCCAGCTGCTCGAGCGCATTCGGATTCGCGCCGACGATCTGCCCGTCGCGGCGCACCGCCAGCCGACCGTCCATCAATCCGCCCAGGTGCTCCGGCCGGCCGTGGAAGTGCAGCAGCAGCACATGCGGCAGGGCCTCCGCGAGAAACGCGTTCTCGATCATGCGTGCCGCCAGCCGGACCAGGCCCATCGTGTGGCGGTGATAGCCCCGGCGGTCGCCAGTGACGTCGAGCACGCCGAGGATGCTGCCGCGGGGATCGAAGATCGGCGTGGCCGATGAGGTCAGGAACTGGTTGGCGTAGAGGAAGTGCTCGTCCGCGTGCACGAGGATCGGCGTTTCGCTCATCAGCGCCGTACCGATGCCGTTGGTGCCTTTGGCCGGCTCGCTCCAGTTGACCCCGGGCCGCAGCGCGACCCGCGAGGCCTCGGCCTCGAAGGCCGCATCGCCGAGCGAATGGATGACCGTGCCGCGGGCGTCGGTCAACACTACCATGCACGGCGTCCTGGCGACCTCGGCATGCAGCATCTCCATCATCGGCAACGCCAGCGAGAGCCAGCGCCGGTTGTGATCGAGCGTCTCGACCAGATCGCGGCCGACGAAGGGCGGGATCTCCGGCGCACGGATGCGCGACAGCCCGATGGACAGGCAGCGCTGATGCGACTGTGCGATCACGGCCTCATGCACCTCGTCGAGCATCAAGGCCGCTGCAATCGGCCGGCCGGGGTCGTCGCCCTGCCGCCGGCCGCGCAACAGCGACCCGGTCTGTATGTTCGCCATGAGCACCCAACTGCAGCCGCCAAGGTCCGCCTTCGTGGCCTCCGCGGTCTGCGTATGTCATCGAATCGTCATGGGGAGGCCCATGGCCTCGCCTTCATCGGCGCATTGGAACCAAAGCCTTCCGGCTTGTACACCGCCAGTCTTGTCCAACGAGGTATGAGCCTGGAGCCTGGCCCGTGATTCCAATGAGAAACGAGCCGGGCGGAGATCGAAGGGAGCGGCAAAGCCGTGTATTCAGGCCGACTTCTTCGCGGATTGTGCGTAACGGCGCGCGAACGCCAAAACCCCAAGGCCGAGTCCCATCAGGGCATAGGTCTCGGGTTCGGGCACGGCGCTAACGGTGCCGGGCCCGCCGATCGTCGTGCTGAACTTGCCGTAGTCGGAGTTCTCATAGCCTGTCGTGACAAGCACATAAGGCGTCCCAGCGTACATCGGCTCGGCCGCGAAGCCCGATGTGGTCGTGCCGAACAGATCGTCGTTGCCACCGATAGCGTTCGTCAGCGGCGCGCTCGGGTCGAAGGTCGGACCGTAGAGGAAGATGAACGAGTCGAAAGTCGCCGTCGTCAAGAAAGTGTAGGACCCGGTCGCGGAGACGGTGAAGCTGAACTGGTGGAAGTGCACATCCGTGCCGACCGCCGACTGGTCGGAAACGTCTTCGAGCAGTCGATTAAAGGTGGCGGCCCCGGTCGTGTCGCCGGTGAAGGTAGAGATGGAATCGGCCTGCGCGGCCGTGACACAGGCGCACGCGGCCAGAGCGAGAAGCGTCGATTTCAGAAACATGGTCAACCCTCGTTAAGATAATTCTTGGAGCGGTGAAGGCGGCTGCTATTTGGTTTCTGCCGGCAAGACCGCGATCCGCCGGCCTTGCCCGTCGACCGAGATGGTCGCCGACCGGCTGCTGATGGTGCTGCTGAGGCGCTTGGCAGCCTTGCCGTCTTCCACGGTGAACGAAGAGATCTTCGAGCGGCGCTTGCCGTCGAACTGACCGTCGACCTGCACCGCCAGGTTGCTCGTGCCGGGCCCGGGCGTGTAGGCGACAGCGAGCGTCATGACCTGGCCCGCGGCAAAAGTGCCGCTGATGACGGGTGACTTCGTTCCGACGACGGTCAGACCGTCCACGCCATAGACGCGGACGTTGACCTGCTCGGCGGCCGACTCGAAGGTGAGCTTCAGCGTGGCCTTCTGGACTTGCACCGTTGCGGCGATCTCGACGGGGGCCTGGGGCTTGCCCTCTGGGGCGGCCTGAACGCGCGCTGCCGTGGCCGAGAGGATCAGTCCGACGACGAGGGCCGTTGCCGGCGTTGGCATCTTGAATTTCATGATGGTTTCCTTGGGACGCTGGGTGTCGTTCGTTGGGTCGCAGAGATCTTGCGATCCGCGGTCGCAAGCTTGGCCGCGGCAATGCCGCTGGTGATGCGCACCGAGGCAGTGTATTGACCGCTCGATCCAGTCACGAAGCCCTGGACCACGAGCACGTAGGTCGTGTTGGCCTTGGCGTCGAACGAGAGTTGTTCCGTTCCGCTGGACGTCTCGTCGGCGTGGGCCACCTCCTTGCCCTTCTCCAGGACTGTCAATCCGATGTCGCTGCTCGACGACGCGATGACCTGGAGCGAGCCTGCGACGGGCTTGCTGAAGCTGATGTAGCGGTTCGCCCCGAGCTTGTTGATGTTGTCCACGCTGCCGAGGAACGTGAGTGTCAGGCTCGCGCCATCCACCGTCATCGGGCGATAGACGGGGAGATTCGCCGCATTGCCGCCGTTGTTCGTCTCGCCAGTCCCGAACTCGTCCTTGACGGGCGAGATGTGGGACTTGGTCGTCAAGGTATCGATGGCCGCGATCGTGGCGGCCGAGGTGCCGGGCAGCGACTTGAGCGCCTTGATGAAGGAGAAGACGGTGGTCTCCGCTGAGGTGGTCTTCTGGCCGCCCGTCATCACGTCGTAGATGGGGCCGAGTCCGAGTGCCACGCCATCGAACGACTCGTTGGCCGGGTCGAAGATGTCATAGAGCAGGGTCATCACCGAGGTCTCCGAGAACCAACCCGGTTTCGGATCGTTGACGCCATTGGCCTCCATGTCCAGGACCAGCGTGGTCGTGGCCTGGCTGAGTCCGCCGCTGTCCTTGTACTTGGAGTCCGGGTACAGGATCATTGCGCTGAGCGCATTCCCCCAGCCTTCGCCGAAGGCCACGCGCGGGTCGATGATGTCGCCGCCGCCGTGCGTGCCGCCGATGCTGTCCGAGCGACCGACCTTGTCCTCGAAGTAGTGCCCCCATTCGTGGACCATGACATGGTCGTCGTATTCGTCGGTGTCGACATCCTCCTTGCCGAGGATGAAGATGCCGCCCGACCCGCTGCTGTAGTGCGAGGTGCCGATCTGCCCGATCGTCTCGTCGCCGCTCTCCGGGCGGTTGTCGACGCTCCAGTTGATCGGCAGCAGCGGGAACTTGACCGAGGGCCGCACAAGCGCGAAGGCGCGCGCCGCCGTGTAGAGCGTATCGAGGCAGGCGAAAGGCGCAGCCGCTCGAACGCCCGAGTAGTACGAACCGCCCCAACCGCTCGCTGCGTTCAGGTTCTTGACGGTGGCCGTCGAGGTCGTGGTGATCGCGGCGGACTCCAGCGTGTACAGCGCGTTGCCGTTGGCGTTGTCCTGGACCAGCAGTGCCGGGCTCGTCGTCTGGGCGAATGCCCGAACCCTGACCCGTGTCACCGCATCGGGGATGGCGAAGCTGTAGCTGCCGTCCTCCCCCGAGATGGTCGAGGCGAGTTCCTTGCCGGTGTTCGTTTCCTTGCCTTTGTCTTCGACCAGCGCCACTCGCACGTTGCGGATCGGCTTCGGCACGGTCGCGCTGTAATTGAGTCCGTTGTCCAGAGTCTGTGGCACTCGGTCATACGTCAGCTTGCCAGACAACGTCTTGCCCTTGACATCAGCGTTGGCATCACTCGGAGCCAAGCTCAAGGCTCCGAAGAGACAGAGCAGCCCAGTGCCTAGGAGGCCAGCTCCCCGGCTTGTATCACGCTGGTGCGAGCTGCACCTGAGATTGATCCACCCGTGCATCAAAATCCCTCTTGACTATCGTTGGTCGAGTGTCCACCCGGGGTCGATATGGGTCGACTTGTTAATCAATGTAGCGCTGAGGCGCCTGATCATTGCAGAGCTTAATAAGTCGGCCCGGCAAAACCTCTGGAGCCCGCATGAATGCTTGCTTTCTTGCGTAAAGCTGGGCACGTGAATTCCCTCAGGAACGAATCTGCGAGGATTTGATTTCTGGGGGGAATCGAAGGCCCCAGACACCAGGCACGGCGTCGCTTGCATGGTTTCGCCGCGGCGTGTGGCCGGCAGGCTCGCCGCTCGTTCGCCCTCGACATCAGAGGGGCACCGCCTTCGCAGACACCGCGCCGCGCAGGTTGCCGGCGCGCGGCCAAGTTTTCCAGGGCCGACGGATTATTTCCAGGTAAATTTAAAAAAATTACCGTCCTGCGTATAACTCAGGCTTGCCGATTCATATTCCGGAATGTTTTTTGCATGAGGCTTGCCATCCTTCCAGTAGAAATGGAGCGAGCCGTTGGGGGATTCGTACTCGCCATTGGATTTTCTGACGAATATCGCTGTCACCACGGGTTTGGTTTCGATATCGGTCTCATTGAGCGTGACGAATGCGCGCGGAATATTCGGGTCGATTCCTTGCTCCGGTTCGGGATTGGGTTGCGTCACAGAACCGAAACCCGCGCTCTGGAGCGTCATGTTGCGCCGCTGATCGGTGCTGTCGTCGAACGTGAATAACAGCGCATGGTGCCCGACTTTATTCAGTACGACAAAAGCGCTCATGCCACCAACATTGATACTGCCCGTATCGGCGTTCAGTTCGCTCGAGGGCGTCCCAAAACCGGCATGGCGAAATGCCAAGACTTTGCAGGCGGATCCCACCTTGACTGAATTCAATCTATCGTTCAGGTGACGGTAGCTCTTGTAAATATCGACTTCCGCGCCCAACGTCGATAGATAGGCTTTTCCTTGGAAGTTTTGGCCTTCATAAAAAATAACCTGATTGCGATCCGGGGTGGTAAGCGTGGTTTCAGCCAATGACATGATGGATCCTTAATTAAAATAAATGCATTTACCCCTGTATTGCTCACCGTGCGCTTTGGGTGGATGCGCGGGCATGATACGGAATAAGGGTGCGATGCGTCCACTGTTTTATCTGTCGCAATATTCTCATCGCCACCTTTTCAAAAGAAAATTCAAGGCACAAGTTGATGTGCTCACGATATTTGCAAAACAACTTTTGCCGTGTGGCGCGCGCCGAATTTGCTCAAAGTTTGAGCAATTGCCTCGCGTGATGAAAGTCCAGTCCGACAGCCTCCTAGGATTGCGTGACGCGGTCGTACAGTCGAACTGGGTCGAGGGTTGCAGTGGATCAGTACCGACACGATGGCGCCAGCTGCTAATATTTATAGGTGCCTGAGTGGTGGAGGGCGGCAGTGCCCTCGTGAACCAGGCCGGGGCGACGATGAACGAGATCGTCCAGGCGATCCAGCGCGTCAGCGACATCGTCGGCGAGATCAGCTCGGCCCAGCGTCGAGCCGAGTTCGGGCGTCACCCAGGTCGGCTAGGCCGTGACGCAGATGGTCGCTGCCAAGGCCATTGACAAGGTTTGCCAATGGGCGCACCATGTCTTGCATGAGCACGCCGACCACGATGAACATCGCCCTGACCGACACGCTGCGGGCCTGGGTGGCCCAGCGCGTGGACTCGGGCGCCTACGGCAATGCCAGCGAGTACGTGCGCGACCTGATCCGCAAGGACCAGGAGGCGCTCCGCCGCCAGGCGCTGCGGGCGCTCCTGGAAGCCGGCCTGGCCAGCGGGCCGGCCGAGGCCTTCACGCCCGCCGACTGGGACGAGCTTGACGCCGTCGCCAGCGGCGAGAAGGCGTGAAGCCGGCCCGCCGGCGCGCACAGGCCCGCACCGACATCCTCGATACCGCTCGCTACTACCGCGAGGCCGCAGGCGCGGCCGTGGCGCGGCGCTTCGCTGAAGCCGTGAAGGGCGCGGTGGCGCGACTGGAAGCCAACCCGGCCATCGGCTCGCCGCGCATCGGCCAGGACATCGGCGTGCCGGAGCTGCGCACGTGGCGCCTGAGCGGCTTCCCGGCGGCGCTGTGGTACTTCGAGCGAGCGGACCACGTCGACATCGTGCGCCTGGTCGGCGAGCGGCAGGATCCGCTGCTCGTCAGCGTTCCACACGCAGGGTGACGACGCACGCCGGGTAAGGCGTCATGACCGAAGCAGGGGCATCGCGGTCCAGCCGCGCCGGAGGCGCGATTTCTGCTCAAGAATTGACCCCGCTCCTGTGGTGGCTCACGCCATGAGCCAGTGGTGCACGACACTGCAAGCAAAGGGGCATGCCATGCAGACCACGATCGACTCCTGCAGATCCAGTCGAACCGCCGCCCAAGGCGCGGCCGAAACCGACCGGTACTACCGAGAGAACGCGCAGTCGTACTTCGACCGCACGTTCGGCCTGCCGATGGAGCACCTCTACCGCCCCTTCCTGGCGGCCGTCGGCGAGGGACGCCGCATCCTGGACGTCGGCTGCGGCTCCGGACGGGACGTCAAGGCCTTTCGGGCCCTGGGCTACGACGCCTACGGCATCGATCCGTCGCCCGAACTTGTTGTCAGCGACCGGCGTAATCAGGCTCTGTCGCAATAAGCCGGTTCGGCGAGAATGCGCGCATATGGTGCCGCTCCACATTCAGCTCACGTCGTCGACTCTTCGCAAGGTCATCAAGCGTTTGCACTACCCGCTGGAGGTCATGC
>Ga0105239_10010372_pt1 | contig 10429 bp, 10 predicted proteins | sample KBSC44metaG_FD_92761 | JGI IMG/M metagenome (GOLD analysis project Ga0105239, IMG submission 92761) | Corn rhizosphere microbial communities from Kellogg Biological Station, Michigan, USA - KBS C4-4 metaG | ecosystem: Host-associated > Plants > Roots > Rhizosphere > Soil | place: Michigan, USA...
CCCGCTCGTCGCGCTCGGCCCACTCCAGCAGGGGCTCGATCGACCAGACCGTGTCGTCGATACCTGCGTGCAGGTCTCCTAACGCGGCGAACCGGGCAGGCATGGTCGCGATCGTGAAGTCGGCCATCTCCACGTCGTGCAGCTCGTCCCAGGTGACAGGCGCCGACACGAGCCCTACCGGCGACGCCCGGACGCTGTAGGCCGAGGCGATGGTGCGGTCGCGCGCGTTCTGGTTGTAGTCGAGAAAGATCTGCGCCCCGCGCTCCTCCTTCCACCAGGCCGTGGTGACCAGGTCCGGGGCCCGTCGTTCGACCTCTCGCGCAAACGCGAGGGCAGCCCGCCGAACCTCGGTGAAGCCGAAGGCGGGCTCGATCCGCACGTAGACGTGCACACCCTTCGAGCCCGACGTCTTGGGCCAGCCGACCGCGCCCAGCTCATCGAGTACTTCGTGGACGAGGGCTGCGACGGCTTTGGCCTCCTCGAAGCCGGTGCCGGGCTGGGGGTCGAGGTCGATGCGCAACTCGTCCGGGCGTTCCGTGTCCGCGCGGCGCGAGTGCCACGGGTGGAACTCCACCGTGGACATCTGGACCGCCCAGACGATGTCGGCGAGCTCAGTCACACAGAGCTCGTCGGCTGTGCGACCGGATGGAAACCGGACTTCGACCGTCTCCACCCAGTCCGGCGCCCCTCTGGGCAGGCGTTTCTGGTAGATCCGCTCCCCCGCGGCGCCGTCCGGGAAACGATGGAGCATGCACGGACGTTCGCGAAGCGCACGGACGATGCCGTCTCCGACCGCTATGTAGTAGTTCGCAAGGTCGAGCTTCGTCTCGCCGCGGGCTGCGAAATACACCCGGTCGGGGTTGGAGATCCGCACCTGTCGACCGGCTACGTCGAGCATGATCGCCGGAGACGCCGCCACAGTCCGACCGTAGCCGACGCCGCGGTGGCGCGTTGACGTCTGGTCGCATACTGGTCCGGTGCTGCGTGACCGTGACGACGACCCGGAAGATCCCTTCGACGGGGTCGACCCGGACGACCTAGAGGCCGACCGCCGGGTGCTGGCGTGGGGCAGCACCGCCAACCCGAACACGGTCGACGGCGAGTTGCAGAACTTCGCCGCTTTCGCCGCCGCGGCCTCGCGCGCCACCGGCTGGCGCCGCCACGCCGCCCGCTTGGCCGCAGTTGTGGCGCTGGCGCTCATCGTGCTCGCCATCATCGCCAGCTTGGTCATCTCCGCGCGCGGCCATTGATCGACCCGATCGCGATCTTGCCGGCACGCGGTAATCTCGAAGCATGAGTAGCACCGAGCAGCTGCCCCCGGCTCCCGTTCAGAAGAGCGATGACGAATGGCGGGCCGAACTCTCGCCGGCGGAGTATCACGTCCTCCGGGAAGCGGGAACAGAGCGGCCGTTCGTCGGCGAGTACACGGACAACAAGCGGGTCGGCGTCTACCGCTGCCGGGCCTGCGGGGCGGAGCTCTTCCGCAGTGAGACGAAGTTCGACTCGCATTGCGGGTGGCCGAGCTTCTATTCGCCGCTGGCCGGCGATCGGATCATCGAGCGAGAAGACAGGAGCCTCGGAATGCGCCGCGTCGAGGTGTTGTGCGCCAACTGTCACAGCCACCTGGGCCATGTGTTCGACGGCGAGGGTTACGGCACGCCGACCGACCTGCGCTACTGCATCAACTCGATCTCGACGACGTTCGAAGAGGAGCCGGCCGGCTCATCCTGAACGGCCCTCCTGAACGGCCCTCCTGAACGGCTCAGGGCAGAGCGTTCACCAGCTCGGCGACTTCGCGTCGCGTCCCGGTGTAGAACGGCACTTCGTCGCGGACGTGGCGTCGCGTCTCAGATCCGCGTAGATGGCGCATCAAGTCGACGATGCGGTATAGCTCGTCCGCCTCGAACGCGAGCAGCCACTCGTAGTCGCCGAGCGCGAACGACGCCACCGTGTTCGCCCGCACGTCGGGGAACTCGCGCGCCATCTTGCCGTGCTCGGCCAGGAGCGCTCGCCGATCGGCCTCAGGCAGCAGGTACCACTCGTAGGAACGCACGAACGGGTAGACGCAGACGTACGCGCGGGGGGTCTCGTCGGCCAGAAACGCCGGGACGTGGCTCTTGTTGAACTCGGCCGGCCGATGCAACGCCATGTTGGACCACACGGGTTCTAGGCGGCGGCCCAGGCCTGTTCGGCGCAACCGCGAGTACGCGTCCTGCAGGTTCTCCGCTGTCGAGGAGTGCCACCACACCATGAAATCGGCGTCTGCCCGCAGCGCGCTCACGTCGTAGACCCCCCGGATCGTGACATCCTTGGCCGCCAGTTGGTCGAACAAGCCAGTCACCTCCTCCACCAAGGGCAGCCGGTCGGCTTCGCCGATGGGGTCCTGAACGCGAAACACCGACCAGGCGGTGTAGCGGATGACGTCGTTGAGCTCTCGCGCCTGCTTGCCGTCGACCATGCGCCTATTGTCCTCGCGTGGCGGGGTGGGCTCGATCCAGGGAGGTCACGACGTGATCGACTGCGCGTCGGGCCGAGGCCACGCACGGAGCGATGCCGACTCCGTCGTAGGTGGCGCCGCAGACGGCCAGGCCTGGGACGGACTCCACCGCGCTCCGGATTCGTGCGACCCGCTCGACGTGGCCGGGGGCGTACTGCGGTAGCGCGCCGCCCCAGCGAGTCACGAGAGCGTCGATAGGAGGCGCGTCGATGCCGGTGAGCTTGGCCAGATCGGCCAGCGCCAACTTGACCAAATCCGGATCATCGCGCTGCAAGTTGCGGACGTCGCCGATCCGGCCGATCGAAGTGCGGAGCAACGTCAGGCCCTCTGGCGTGCCTGGCCACTTCTGGGACGAGATAGTCACGGCTTTGACTGCGAGTCGCTCAGCGTCGCCCACCAGGAGCCCGCTCCCCTGCGGCGGCTGGACGCCCGAGAAGGCGAAGGAGACGATCGCCATGCTGCTCGACTCGATCTCGCCAAGGTCCGCGCCGGCACTCGGGACGACGTCGTGTAGGAGCAGGGCCGCTTTCGATGGCGGAACGGCGATCACGACCGCGTCTGCGGTGAGAAGGGTGCTATCTCGCGCCGGTCCGCACTCGATCGCGAAGCCGTCACGGGTGCGGGCGACCGCGCGAGCTGTGGTGCCCAACTTGACGTCGAAGCGGCCGCTGGCGACGATGGCCGGCGCCAGGGCGCCGAGGCCCCCGGCCAGTGACGTGAACACTGGATCGCTCGACGTCGTCCGGGCGCCGCGATCGGAGACGACTCGGGCTGCGTCGACGACTGAACCGCCGACCGTAGCGAGCCGGGCGGCCAGGGCGGGCATGGTCGCCCGCAACGACAGCCCATCAGCCCGGCCGGCGTACACCCCGCCTAGGAGCGGCTCGACGAGCCGCTCGAGGACCTCGCGCCCCAGACGTTCTCGAACGAGCTGGCCCACGGAAACGTCGCCGCTCAGGGCTGGCCAAGCTCGGCCCGCTTCGGCGGCTATCCGGGCTACTGCGTCCTCGCTCAGGATTCCGCTGACTCGCGCTGACTCCACGTCGGCCGGAACGCCCATGAAGGTGTTCGCGGGCAGTGGGTGCAGGGCCCCGTCAGCGAAGACTCGAGCGCTCGTCGTCAGAGGCGTGATCAGCGCGGCGCCCAGCCCGGCGGCGTGTGCCAGCTCGATGCCCTCGGGTCGCCGGGCGAGCATCGCCTCGGCGCCGACGTCGACGGTGACACCGGCCAGCGAGGCCGTTCGTAGTTTCCCGCCGACCTCGTTGCCGGACTCGAGGACTAGCACCGATGCCGTCGGGAGCCGGCGGCCAAGCTCGTGGGCAGCGGCTAGCCCGGCGATTCCCGCGCCGATGACGACTATTTGTGTCATCAGGAGCCCAAGCTGTGAACCAGTTCGACCACGCGGGTGAGGACGCCGGGGTCGGTCTCGGGCAACACGCCGTGTCCGAGGTTGAAGATGTGCGCTCGGGCCGACTTCCCTTCTGCCACGATCCGACGCACTTCACGCTCAACCACCGGCCAGCCGGCGAGCAGCAACGCCGGGTCTAGGTTGCCCTGGACGACGACGTCGCCGCCGAGACGTCGGGCGGCCTCGTCGAGCGGCACCCGCCAGTCGACCCCCACGACATCGGCCGCCGCCGACCGCATCAAAGGCAGGAGCTCACCGGTGCCGACTCCGAAGTGGATGCGCGGGACGTCGTCCAGGTGCTCCAGGACGGAGCGGCTGTGCGGCAGAACGTACCGTTCGTAGTCGGCGGCGGACAGGGCTCCGGCCCAGGAGTCGAACAGCTGCACGACAGACACCCCTGCGTCGACCTGCACTCGCAGAAAGGCCGCCGCGATCGCCGCCAGCCGCTCGAGCAAGTCGTGCCACAACGCCGGCTCGTCGTGCATGAACGCCTTGGTCTTGGCGTGCTCTCGCGATGGGCCGCCCTCGATGAGGTAGCTCGCGAGGGTGAACGGGGCTCCGGCGAAGCCGATCAGGGGGGTGCTGCCCAGCTCGGCGACCAGACTTCGCACGGCCGCTGACACGAACTCGACGTCGCTCGGTTCGAGCGGGCGGAAGCGTTCGATATCGGCCGGGGTACGAACCGGCTTGTCGACCACGGGCCCGACGCCGGCGGCGATCTCGATATCGACCCCGATCGCCACTAATGGCACGACGATGTCGGAGAACAGGATCGCCGCGTCCACGCCGTGTCGGCGAACCGGTTGCAGAGTTATCTCAGTGATCAGCTCCGGTGTCCGGCAGGCGTCGAGCATCGACCCCTTCGCGCGCAGTGCGCGGTATTCCGGGAGGGAGCGACCAGCCTGGCGCATGAACCACACCGGGGTCGTCGCGCCTCGCTCCCCCCGCGCGGTGCGAACGAGCGACGACTCTGAAGCTGGGCTGGCAATCATCGACGCCATCGTACGGACCCTCGGCGAGCCTCCATGTTCCTGTCAGACCCGTGTGCGAATGTCCAGATGAACATCACCGCGCGGCGGAGGAAGATCATGCTCGATGTGCAGCTCGACTACCGGTACTGCCCCACGTGCGACGCTGAGCAACTGTTCGAAGCGCCCGCCTGTGAGGACGGTCATGGAGCCGATTGCCCAGAGCTGGCGTGCGTGACGTGCGGCACGGCGCTGCACGTGTTGATCGTCACGGAGACCGCCGCCCGCCCGAGGGTCGACAAGAGGCGAAGCGCGTGACGACGGCCGCCCCCGGAGCGACCGAGGCCACGTCGGACGCGAAGCTTGACGTGGCTGCGCCCGACACCTTTCGCGCCGCCGTGCGCGCACTGGAAAGCACAGCCGTGCGCGCGGAGGTGCGGATAGAGCCGATCCGTCCGCCCCAGCGCTTGGCGCCCTGGAGCTACGCGCTTTCCGCGGACGTCATCGCCGGCGACGGGGCGGAGCTGGCCACGGGCCGGCTCGTGCTGCTTTACGACCCGGACGGCGCCGAGGCTTGGGACGGGGAGCTTCGTCTCGTCGCATTCGCATCCGCCGAACTCGAACCCGACATCGCGACGGACCCCCTCCTCCCCCAGGTGTGCTGGAGCTGGTTGATCGAGGGCCTGGAGTCGCGCGGCGCCCGTTCGACTGCGGCTGGCGGAACCGTCACGCAGACGAACTCGACCCGCTTCGGCGATGTTCACGGACCACAGACGACGGTGGCGATCGAGCTTCGTGGATCATGGACTGCTGTGGATACCGATCTTGCGCCGCACCTATTGGGTTTCGTCGATCTCTTGTGCACGGCGGCGGGCCTCCCGCCCGAAGGAGTGACGGCCCTCCAGCGGGCTTGAGATGAGCGAGGCTGACCTCGACAGCGCACCCGCAGAGGAAGCGGAAGCCGACGTCCAAGTGCTGCGCGACCCGGCTGACGGCACCCCCGAGCCGATCACGACTCCCTTCGAGCTCTCCGAGGCGATTGCGGGACTGGCCGCGGCCAGTGGCCCCTTGGCCGTGGACGCCGAACGGGCGTCGGGGTACCGCTACAGCCAGCGCGCGTACCTGGTCCAGTTGCGCCGTGAGGGGTACCGGACCATCCTGATCGATCCGACTGCGCTGCCGGACCTGAGCGGTGTCACTGAAGCCATGGCTGACGTCGAGTTCATCCTCCATGCCGCGCATCAGGATCTCCCGTGCCTGGCCGAGGTCGGCCTGCGCCCGAGCCGGCTCTTCGACACCGAGTTGGCTGGTCGACTGCTCGGAGAGGAACGGGTCGCCTTGGCGACGATGGTCGAATCTCGGCTGGGTGTCCGCCTGGAGAAGGGACACTCGTCCGCGGACTGGAGCACCCGACCGCTGCCGAAGGAGTGGTTGACCTACGCGGCACTCGACGTCGAACTGCTCGTGCCGTTGCGCAACCGCTTGGCTGACGAGCTGTCCGAGGCAGGCAAGGCCGAGTGGGCGAGGCAGGAGTTCGAGGCCGCTCGGCTCGCGCCGCCACCGCCGCCTCGCCCGGACCCGTGGCGACGGACGTCGGGCATTCACGCCATCCGCAATCGCCGTCAGCTTGCGATGGTCCGTTCGCTGTGGATCAGCCGGAATGAGTTGGCGGGCGAGCGGGACGTGGCGCCCGGCCGGATCCTGCCGGACTCCGCGATCATCGCTGCCGTCAGGCGAAATCCGACCACCGAGGATGAGCTCACCCAGCTCCCGGTCTTCGGCGGCCCGCGACAGCGCCGTCAAGCGGCTCGGTGGCTGTCGGCCCTCGCCGCCGGTCGAGAGTTGCCCGACGGCGAACTGCCCACGCCCAACCTGGTCACGGCGGATTGGATGCCGCCGCCCGCCCGGTGGAGGGAGCGATTCCCGGAGGCCGCAAACCGACTCGCCGGCGCCCGTGAGGTGATCGCCGGCCTGGCGCTGGCCCATTCGGTCCTCGCCCAGAACCTCCTCGCCGGCGATATCGTCCGTCGGCTGGCGTGGGAGCCGCCGGAAGAGCTGTCGATCAGTTCAGTCGCGCAGCGCCTCGCCGCGCTCGGCGCCCGCCCCTGGCAGGTCGAGATCACCGCGGACCCGCTCTTGCGGGCGCTGACCGCTCCACCGCCGGACACCACCGTGGCGACCGAGTCGGACGAGCAGGAGACGCCGCCCGACTAATTGCCGGCGCGCGGGAGTTCTATCCGCAGGGCGAGCCCACCGAAGGGCGGCGCCGAGGCCTGAACGCGCCCGTGGTGGGCCTCGACGATGAGGCGGACGATCGACAATCCCAGGCCTGATCCCCGTGTGGCTGTGCGCACCCGTCCGCCGCCGCGCCGGAACGGCTCGAAGAGGGGCTCGACCTCGGCCGGCGGGATGACCTGACCTCCGTTGGACACCTGGACCCAGGCTTTATCGTCGGACTCGCCGCAACCGATCCGAAGCCAGCCACCTTGGACATTGTGCCGGACGCCGTTTTCAACCAGGTTTCCGATGAGCCGTTCCAGCAGTCGGGGGTCGCCGGTCGTGACCGATGGCGCGGCCTGCACCTCGATAGAAATTTCCCGATCTTTGGCGTCGGTCTCCACCGCCGCCAGCACCGGCGGAATGAGCTGGGCGAGATCGACGGTTTCGTTGATCTCGAGCTCGGCGCGGTGGCCCGCTTGCAGCCGCGCCAGGACCAGCAGTGAACTGACCAGCTTCTCGGCCCGCTCAGTCGCCGCGAGAGCGATCTCGGCCATCTGACGCAGTTCATCGGCGGTCGCCTCGGGGTCCGAGCTCGTCACGTCGAGCTCGGTCCGGATCACGGCCAGCGGGGTCCGCAGCTCGTGGCTCGCGTTGGCCACGAACAAGCGTTGGCTGTCGAAGGCTGCGTCGAGGCGTCCCAGCATCTCGTCGAAGGTGTCGGCGAGTTCGCGCAGCTCGTCGTCGGGACCGCCGAGATTGATGCGCTGGTCGAGGGTCTCCGTGGACAGTTGCTTCGCCGTCCGGGTGACCTTGGCGATCGGTCGGAGCGCCTGTTTGGCGAGAAGATAACCGCCGGCGGCGCCGATAGCGACGATGATCGCGAAATAGACCAACCCGGTATGGAGCAAATAGTCACGGGCACTGTCACGCGCTTCCCTGCCCGCCACCGCGGGATTCAACGTCACGGTGTCGCCGTTTGGCAGGTGCCCGACCAGGTTGCCCTGGTAGCGGAAGAACTGCAAACCCGTCAGCGACTGGTCGAGCAGCACGAGTGACGTGAACAGGAGCGAAACTCCGACAAGCAAGACCAACCCGCCGTACAACAACGCCATACGTACGCGCAGCGTCGATCTGAACAGCCTCACTCGCGTGATGATCCCTCAGGTTCGTCGCCCGAGCCAAGCGCAGCCGGGTCTATTCGATAACCCGAGCCGACAACGGTGTCGATGATCGCCGGCTCTCCGAGCTTGCGGCGCAGAGTCATCATGGTCACACGAACGGTCGTGGTGAACGGGTCCGCGTTCTCGTCCCACACGCGGTCGAGCAGCTCTTCGCTGCTGACGACCGAGCCATGCGCCATGAGCAGCGTCTCGAGCACCCCGAACTCCTTGCGGGTGAGATCGACGACCTCGCCCGCCCGGACGACGGTGCGCTTGGCGGAATCGAGTTCGATGTCGCCGGCGGTCAGGACCGGAGGTGCGGCCGGGGTCGTGCGACGACCCAGAGCGCGCACCCGGGCGACCAGCTCGACGAACGCGAACGGCTTGGCCAGGTAGTCGTCGGCGCCGAGCGCGAGTCCCGAGACCTTGTCCTCGACCGTGCCGCTGGCCGTCAACATCATCACGCGGGTCAGAACACCCTCGTCCGACAGGCGACGGCAAATCTCGTCGCCGGAGATGCCGGGTAGGTCGCGGTCGAGCACGATCACGTCGTAGCGGGTGAGCGTGGCCTTGCGGTATCCGTCGTCGCCATCGAGGGCCACGTCGACGGCCATGCCCTCGCGGCGCAGCCCTCGCGCGACGGCCTCAGCGAGCTGAGACTCGTCCTCGACTACCAGCACCCGCATCGCGCGCCCCCAATGAAGCTTCAGTTGGCCCTATGAGTGCGAGAGCGCACTCACGCCGTGTCTATCGCCTCGCTATCCGCAGTGGAAAGCGTGTCCGTTTCCGCCCGTTGGACGAGCGCTGACCACTCTACGATCCGCCGACCGATATCGGTCGCTGTTAGGCCAGCCTTCATCCGTACGTCGGCAATCTTGCCATGAGCCAAGAACTGCGTTGGGATGCCCACTTCCCGACTCGCCGTAGTGACTCCGGCCGCCCGTACGGCCTGCGATATCCGTGAGCCGGCGCCGCCGACGGCGACGCCGTCCTCGACGGTGACGATGAGACGAGCATGGCGGGAGAACTCGATCAGCTGAGGGTTCACCGGGGTCACCCACCGCGGATCGACGACCCGGACGGTGTAGCCGGCGTCCGTTGCCGCGCGGGACGCCTGCAGAGTGTCGGCGGCGGTCGCCCCGATCGCGATCACCAGAACGTCGACGAGGGCGTCCGGGCCGGGCTCGGCCAACACGTCGACCCCGTTCACCGACCGCACTGCCTTGATCTCAGCCGGAAGGGGCGTCTTCGGGAAGCGAACGACGGTGGGCCCGTCCTCGATCTCGACAGCCTCGTGAAACTCGGCCCGCAAGGTCGGCTCGTCGCGCGGCGCGGCGATGCGGATATCCGGGATGACACCGAGGAGGGCAAGGTCCCACATGCCGTTGTGGCTGGCCCCGTCGTCGCCCGTAAGACCTGCCCGGTCCAGAACGACGGTGACCGGGAGCCGGTGCAGGGCGACGTCCATCAGCAGTTGGTCGAAGGCCCGGTTGAGGAACGTCGCGTAGATCGCAACGACTGGGTGCAGTCCACCGGAGGCCAGCCCGGCCGCGGAGGTCATCGCATGCTGCTCGGCAATGCCCACGTCGTAGGTGCGCTCGGGAAAGCGGCGGCTGAACGCGCCGAGGCCGGTCGGTTCGCACATGGCCGCGGTGATGGCGACGACGTCGTCACGACGCTCGCCGAGCGCGACCAACTCGTCCGCGAATACCTCTGTCCAGCGTCGCGGCGGGGCCGCGACGACGGCTCCGGTGGCGGGATCGAACGGAGCGGACTGGTGCATCTGGTCGGCCTCGTCGTTCTCGGCCGGGGCGTAGCCGTAGCCCTTGCGGGTGACGCAGTGCACGACCACCGGGCCGTCGAAGCGCTTGGCGATGGTGAACGCGCGCTCCAGGGCCTCGACGTCGTGACCGTCGACCGGGCCGAGGTACTTCAGCCCCAGGTCCTCGAACAGGCCTTGCGGGGCGAGGATGTCCTTGACCCCCTGCTTGACGCCGTGCAGGGCCTCGTACAGGGGGGTGCCGAGCACCGGCACCCGGGGCAGCGTGTCCTTGATGGTGTCGAGCATCCGCTCGTAGCCGGGTTGGAGGCGCAGACCCGCCAGCCGGTCGGCCAACCCGCCGATCGTCGGGGAGTAGGAGCGGCCGTTGTCGTTCACCACGATGACGACCGGCCG
>Ga0105239_10010373_pt1 | contig 10429 bp, 10 predicted proteins | sample KBSC44metaG_FD_92761 | JGI IMG/M metagenome (GOLD analysis project Ga0105239, IMG submission 92761) | Corn rhizosphere microbial communities from Kellogg Biological Station, Michigan, USA - KBS C4-4 metaG | ecosystem: Host-associated > Plants > Roots > Rhizosphere > Soil | place: Michigan, USA...
ATTCTACTACGACTACAGAGTCTACCACGACCACCGAGTCTACCACGACCACCGAGTCTACCACGACCACCGAGTCTACCACGACCACCGAGTCTACCACGACTACTTCAACGGTAGAGTCTACTACGACTACTTCAACCGTGGAGCCTACCACGACTACAGAGTCTACCACGACTACTTCAACGGTGACGTCTACCACGACCAGTGAGACCACAACAACAACGTCTAGTGTACCTTCAACAACACCCATTGCTGGTTACTGTGACGATGCCACTTACATTTCCAGCTCTTCCGGTTACGACTATTACAACTGCCCGAATACTGATGTCTCGGGCCATGACCTCCAGACCCAAGCTGGGTCTAACTTTGCCGACTGCGCCACTGCATGTGACAATACCGCAAATTGCGCTGGTTGGACAACCCCCGTCAGTGGGTATTCGTGCAATCTCAAAGACACGACCGACACGAGTGCTTCGAGTGCAAACCCCAACTACAACGTTGTTTTCAAGATTCCTACACCCTCTCCACCTTGCGGCGAATTGGCCAACCCCTATACGACAACCAACCAGGATTCCTTTACCCTTCAATGTAACAAGCAGACTGGCGGCAGTGTGCTCTCAGGACCATTCGATAGCCCCTCTTTTGCCGAGTGCTTGGAGTCCTGCTCCCAAAATGTTAATTGTGTGTACGCTCAATACCAGGACTCGACATTCCCGGCCGACCCACCCTTCCAACCCGATCCGGTACACATACAAACCTGTACACTGTATTCCAACAGCAACGGAATAGTGGACAGTGATGGTTTTGATCTCGGCTACAAAGCTCCAGTTTGAGAAAATCTCCAAATTCTTTTTCTTTCTTTTCAAACCCGAGACATCACCAGGGAGGACGTCTCCGAGGGAGAGGATTCAACTTCAAACCTTCTTAACCAGGAATCCAGTTACAGTAATAGGCCATTCGGACATTTTTCAATTTTTCAGGGGTGTGTGAGTTTAACTTCCCCCTTTTGGTCGGGTGATGCTAGTCGATACTATTTAGTGAGGGCTATCAGTTATCATCGCTCTTCTTCTTCTTCTTCTTCTTCATAACCCAGCCTTATAGGGCGGATATCGCGAATACGATACTTACAATTGTTTTAACAGACAAGCAAATCAATCAAATTAAAGTCAAAGATTAGAATTAAAGTTACAAACTACCGTGCATTCTTTAAAAGGTTGCCCTTTTGTCGTGAATCTCTTGCCGAGAGGGTCCGTGAGGTAAGTCTGCCCTCACCGGGCAAGGCTACCTGAACTCGAACAACGCCTTGGAGTTGCTAAGCCCTGTCTGGTAGCTCCTCTCCCACATGGTTTGTGTGAGGATAGAGGTACCCCTAGCACGGGCTTCTCTCCTTAAACGTTTGATCTTTGTGCATGTATATGAGAGCCAGATATCAATCGATACCTGTAAAAGTGCTGCATTATATAGTCCTACGCTAGATCTAGCACTGCTAGAGCCTAGACTATCCTGACACTGTCTGGACTTATCAAGTACCTAGAATAGGTGGAGGGGAACACCGTGCCCATGCTAATCAAATTATATTCTTGAAATGCTACGGCCGCTAGGACCATCCTTCACATGCTAGCCTCAATGAAAAAGAGGGTAAAAGCTCGCTACTTCCTCAATCTTCAATACTGCTCCCAAAGAGTGCTGAGAGTACCTTGCGCTGAAATAGTTCCTCTTCCCCTTTTTAAAAGCTCTAGCGCGTGACGGAGGTCAAAATACACCGCCCGCCCATTCCTCAACGCCCTTCCACGCTGGACGGGAGTAACTCAACCGATGCTTCCTCGAGTCGCAAGCTAATCGACAGCCTGTATGATCCCTTGAATTACATGTATGGGAGCCAGAATGTGGTGGATCGTGTTCGGGAAAATATCAGATGATCGTCTATGTTCAGTTCAGGTTTGAGTGCCAATCTCGATGCGTTTCTACTGTCATGTACAGATAAACTCCGCAATTTTTGGGCGATCAGGAATTCACCAGGCTATATCAGCTCCCAATCTCCATGTCATCCCACTCGAAATTGCCCAGCCAAGTCATGTCCTCTGTGCCAAAGCCGTACATGAGGTTTGGCGCCTCCAATCCCATATGCTGAAAGACATCTTGGAAGGCATCCGCTGGAGGCACTTCATTTTCCGGCGCATTTTGAATTCTCATGACTTTCTCCCACATGCTGCGGAAATTTGCAACGGTCTCGGGAAGAAATTGGCATAGATGTTCTTTCGCACTGAGTAGGGATATGGCTTTCTCCCAATGACCTGAAACAACAGAATCGAAGCTCTCTGGTCGCATCATTGCCGCGATGACGTGTAAGGTGGCGATCCAGAGGTAAAATACACGGTACCACCATGGCAATATTCCTATTGGATTGTCGGACTTCCAGTCCTCGGCCACTAGATCGATTACTTTCTGGGCGTTTTCCACACAGAGCATGGCACAGCCTTGCAAGATTCGATGCTCGAGGTCAGGGACATGCCCCGTAGGCGTCGGTGACGAGAGGCAGAAGCGCACAAATATCGGTCTGAAAAGTAGGATTCTGGCGTGTGCAAGCCGCAGGGCGAACAAGAATCGTTGTTGATCTAGGTTATTGCCTGTGTCTGTCAGGGACGACTCGCTGAGTAGTAGCAAGGCATGGCTCGATTCCAGGTTTTTCAGATATTCGTCGATTTGCATGACGGTGTTCAGGTCTGCAATCTTCGTTGGTAGGGCGATGTCCAGGCGTTCCGCAAAGTTGCTACGGGCGACAATCTGTGAAAACTCGATGAATGTGATGATTTCCTCAAGGTCGTGCATCGGGGCTGCAAGATGGAAAAGTCCTCCACTGGCCGGGCTTCCATGTCGCGAGTTCACGATGAAGGAACAAGCAGTCAGTGTTAACATCGAGCTCCTCCCGAGAGTCCATGACAGATTCCTACCATAGAGATCAGTGTTGATACCACAGAAAGTTAGTGTTGTTTACCTGTCCAAGAATACACAGTACTGCCACACTTGTCGGCCGACACGGTTCTCACGGTCGGAGGAGTCTGTCGTCGACTTGTGGCACAGGTGCAGACCGAGGCTCTGAGCCATGCGTACTGCGCAACCTACCGCCATCCACGTTTGATGTGGATTATCCGTGCAGTGTAAATACCTTGCAATCAGAAGCAAGCACTGGACAATCTCCATTGATGCTGGTTGCCACAAAACGGCTTCGGGACGTAATAAAGACCAGGCACGGTGGAAGTAAGTCCTAGCCATTCCAGCTCGTTGCTCGGAGGGAATTGTCTCTTGAAGTTGGGTGGCCACGGCGAAAATGGCGTTCAGAGTGCTAACAAAAACATCCTCGCTACAGTTGAGTTCCTGGCCGGCGAAAAGCGAATGATAGGTAGTGTAAAAGTGGTCTTTATCGAGCAGAGGCTCCAAGGTTTCAAGATGCAGCCAGTAGAGTCCTACTAGGTGGTCAGCGTGCTTGCGTGGAGGCAAGACGTTGTCTGCGTTGTGGACCTCGTTCGAGGGTTGGTGACGAGGCAAAACGTCTCCAAACAAGGGCGCATCTGTCAGAGGCACCAAGCACCGCTTCTTTGCAGCAGGAAGCCCAAGTCTGGTGTCAATGGCCTCCGTCACCTTGGTGGCAAAATCATTGGGATCAGTATCGCCGACGGGCCCACGTTCGTCGGGTGTCGCAGGTTGTACTGCCCCTGGCAATGACAGCGAATTCGTCGGCACCCTCCCTAGTGGCATTGAGGAAGAGGTTGGCTCTGTTCTACGTATGTTGTGCGATTGCCTGGACGCAGTGCTAATATTGTCACTGCAAAGGACATATGTGCAACTTTTGCGAAGGTGATCCTTTGCTTGACATCTGCCGCATGCTGGGGGTGGTCAGTATGGCGGTACCTTGTATTCATAAATAATTTAAATCAATTAACAAACGCGCAAACCAAGCTCAACCTCTTGGATAAACAGCAGCTCGCTACCAGGTCACAAAGCCGACATTAGGGAATACTGTACCTGGACGAGAGCCGTCGCATTTCAGCTTTCGAGCACGGCAGGTCGTACAGGCGAGCGAGGTTTTGTATCTTTTTGTGCGGAAGACCCTCAAGCGCTGGGTCACTGGGAAGTCTGCCATTCTCGCAGTCGCAGCGATGGTGAGGCCTGGTGTACGGGGCTAGTTTACAGCCTGGACCTTTTGTCAAGCCACAAGATAAGAGAGAGTTCAATGCGTCGCCCAGGAGTAACAGGGTAAGAATGGCACGAATGGTCGTTGGGTTCAGGTTTTGGAGTTTCTGGCGCACCAGCACGTTCTCGGAACCCTGGTTCGTGGCTTGTATTAAAGCTTATGTGTGGTTAGTTAAGCTTGCCATGCTTACTTGAATATCTCAAGGCGCTGCAGTGCGCAATTCCTTTTACCTTAACTCCGTAGTATATTATAGATAACTAGTTAGCATGGCCTAGCCTTCCATGCTACAATCACTTCTCTAAGTGATCGCTTCTTAGGGCGCGTGGTCCATGGATTTAATTACTCAACAGCAGTCTCCTAACTACTTGTATAATTTAGCTCACGAGGCTAGCATACAGCACACTATCATGGAGCCACAAGCCACATCTGAGGTAAGCCCCGGCACCCTGAGAGCGTCTACAGGCTTATCGACTCGTGGATTCACCTATCGTATAAGGAGAGGTGCCTTGCGGGGTTTGGTGGTTGTCGCTTGAGTCCCAACCACTTTCACTTTGATCGAGAGGTTTTCAATCACTGGTAACCTTGCATATGTCGTGTGAAGGTGTAGGGAAATGAATTTTCCATCTGGTGTCGTTCCTCCACACCTTGCCGCATTGCCGAAGCTGCTCAGTCAGATGACTTAATCCGGAGGAAGTGCTTAGTTGAGGTGATCGACTCCGATGTCATACGCTATTGCCGACTGGGGAGCACTAGACAATCCCGGACCAACGAACCGTCATCCCGAGGAGAGCACACTTCCCGACCTTTGCGTCCAATGTGAGTGTGTCTGATGGCTCGGGTACATTTCTGGAGTTCCCAGAGCTCCCATTGCTGTACAAATGTGGTCAGGGTAAGCTATGGAAGTAGTGGGTAGTGTTCTCGGACTGCTCCAGCGAAGCCGCCTTACTATTCGCCGTTGGACCTTATCCAGAAGAGTTCTCGTTGATTGTGCAGAGTACCAAAAGGTTGCAGCCATGCTCTGGACGGTGAACCCCGAGCAATAAGCATTGGCAGCATATATTAATCATGCCCCCGTGACGAAGCGAAAGTGATTATGCATATATTATAATATGCACAATTAAAGCTTTTCACTTGACGATATCAGAATAATATATCACAAATGGCGGCCAATGGCCAAGGTGTTGCAGCCGGTGAAGGCAGCGCCATTCCAGCAACAAGGCTCCTCGCTGCTTTCGTGTCTGACGCATCCACCTCGCACTTGACGCAGGAGCTCCGACAAAAGGTCAAAGAAGTCGTCATCGACTGGATCGGGGTGACTATAGGTGCACTGGGTAGCGCCGAGTCCACGACGCCCATTTATGATTCTATTCTGAAGCTTCAGGGTGGGGACATTGGAGGCAACAATGCATGTACCGTCTTGGGGAAGGGCGAGGCGCGTTTCCTCCCCCAGTATGCTGGACTCCTCAATGCTGCACTGAGTCATACCTTGGATTTTGACGACACATACATTGATGGTACCCTACATTCTGGACGTACAGCCGTCTCTGCCGCTTTAACACAGGCTGAAATGAAGGCATCAGAAGTCAGCCCTGATCAATTTATGTTGGCGGTTGCGGTGGGCTATGAGATCACTTGCCGAATTGGCCGGGAACTGGGCTTCGAAGCATATCACCGTGGATTCCATAACACTAGTACAGCTGGGATCTTTGGCGCTGTGGCCGCTATCGCTGTTTTGAAAAATCTGCCAGCCAAAACTATCGAGATGGCGTGGGGTCTCGCAGGATCTAAGGCGGCAGGTTCAATGCAGTATTTGGACAACGGTAGTTGGTTAGTATATGTATTATGATCTGTGTTAGGCCTGTGCTGTGGCTAACCATAACGTTCAGGAATAAGCGACTTCATCCTGGCTTCGCAGTACATGATGCTTTCCTCTGCACCTCACTGGCCGAAGGGGGTGTGATCGGCGCAACTAGAAGCATCGAAGGGAAGAATGGATTCCTCAAAGCGTACAGTCCGAATCAGGATAAAGACTTGGATCGATTGACCAAAGACCTCGGACGCAAATGGGACTGGCTGGGCAATGCTTTCAAACCCTACCCAGCGTGCAGAATGACGCATGCTCTTATCGAGCTGGCTGGGAATATCCACGCAGAATACGCAGCGAGGCACGGAAAGACCATCACACCCGCCAACCTCGATAAAGTGATTTTGTCCATTCCGGCCAGCAATTTCATCCTTGTCGGCGACCCCCCACCAAACAAAATCCACCCAGAGAATGTTGTCGATGCTCAATTCTCGGCGTATTTCCAAGTAGCAAATGCCCTACTTTACGGATCACCCCGCGGTCTCGAAGGGTACAAGCGACTAAATGACCCAGCTGTACATGAAGTCTGTGCTAAAATCACTGTGCTTCTGGATGAGAAGGTCCGTAGGTTCCCAGGCCGCATACGTCTATTGTGGGAAAATGGCAAGGAAGAAGAGAGATATCAAGAATTCGCCTTGGGTGAGGCGCAACATCCATTTACTCGCCCACACATAGAGGAGAAGTATTTCGCTTTGGTGTCCCCAATAATTCGAGAAGGCAAGGCCAAACAGATATTGGATTGTATCGATGGATTGGAAGATATGAGTATTCAGGGACTGATCGAGCTACTTAGATAGCGTTCTAGACAATGATAGATTGCCAGACTCATTTGAGGCAGTTAGAGGCCTGCATAGGACATAAAAATTTCACATTAAAAGTCCACTACCACTGCCTACAGACGTCGTCCTAGCCGACTAATTGGAAGTAGCTCCTTGGAGTGGGTTGATGGCAATTCTCCTTCGTCCATGTCGACCGAAACGGACTATTGGGTAGCTAAGGTCGACTATGGAATTTGCATCTTAGTTCATTCGCACACAATATAATCAAATCTTACTTAGATCTTCGCACCCCATGGCGAGGCGGAATTTGAGAAGATCTCGCTTCAGAATGAGAGCTTTTCTGGCCACAAATTCCTCCATGCTATTCAACAGTTTTGTCAGTTCACCGACAAGTACTCGAAGAAGCGAATTGACAGGTTCGAACTTACTCCCAGTTACAACTGATAAACCTCCCTGCCAGCCAAGGTCTCCTCTCTTTCAATAACCATGTGATGCAATCTCCAGGTAACTCGGGCTTATCAATTTGAATGCCGGACAATGATTGTGGGAGGTCCTTGCGCTCTGGATGCGGCACGGCACCAGGATGCACCCAGTATGAGATCAGTGGTGTGCTTCCATCTTCTGCTTGCCCATACTCGGCATTGACAAAATCTAGCAATTTGGCCTGGCCCATCTTGGCAGAAGCCATGCCAGACATCCCGGGGCGAAGCAGTGTGGACGCTTGACTGTTCACAGTAAGGACAGTCCCTAAGCCGTCCCTGGTCGCCCGCAGTAAGGGAATGAATACTTGAAGGCAGTGGAACACACCCAGAACAAAGACTTCATATGAACGCCACCACTTGACCGCGTCCTGGTCAGCTATGTACATTACAGGTTCGAGCACACCGGCGTTCAAGACGATAGCGTCGAGTCTGCCATCAAAGGTTTCGCGGATGACTCTCCCAACAGCTACGATGTCGTCCTTTGAGGATACATCTGCTGCACTGCTTACAATCTTTGGTGCTGGATGGCCTGCGTCCGTAGCTTCTTTGACGAGCTCGTCTACTATCGTCTCAGGTGTTGAAAGGTCCACGATGACAATACCAGTAGCTCCTGCACGGGCGAGTGAAACGGCAATAGCACGGCCAATGCCTCGAGCTGCTCCTGTGACAAGAACATATCGTCCTTGAAGGTTCGGCTCTTGAAGTGGTGAAATAAATGAATATGTGTCGCTTCGCCTGGTGCAAAAATTGAACCCATGTGAGTCGTACTTGCTGATAGGATCGGACGACATATTCTGCACTTGTTGCGGGACGTTGAACCTTGACCGAAGGTCGCTGGGAATGATGTTGAAGTAGAAGTCTCGCCTGAAGATGACTCCGTACACCATCAATCGACTCGAAAACTATCCGGGGTGATGTTAGTCAAAAGGCAAAACAAGTTGTTATGGTCTATTTGGGCTTGGATGTCGTGATTGCGGGTTACTTTAGACACTACTTATCCTTGGACCTGGTATAAGCGGGCCATACAATATGCTATGGAGTAGGACCGGAAAGTGCTGACCATATTATTCCCAATTTCGTTGTTGGGTGCTGCAGACTAACCCCACAGGAAGGATATCTAGAGGGACTGTAAGAGCCTAACGCCGAGTTCATTCCCGAGCATGTTCAAGAATAACTAGCGAAGGCAAAGAAGTCCTTCATAACAGGCTTACATCCAACACTTCTGCCCGGTGAAACTGACTCCCGAGGTGGAGGTCCACGAACCGTGCCAATAGTGTTACATTCCGAGTCCGGCTAACACGAAGGACCTTCCACTCCCGAATAGGGTTCAAATGCAAGGTATTACGGAGTACAATATCCGAACACTAAAACCGACCAGGGGGAAGGCATACGAAGAAGGTTAGAAAGCAGTTTGCATGTCTAGCTATATAGCATGAGGTGAGACATGGCATTGAAGTTACCAGGAATAGCCGAGACCTACTGACCCCGTGGCGCATACGTGCAGAATTACTCGTAATAATATCAACATGCCTCTCGCTCTGAAGAACCTTCATCGTATTGACAGCACCACTTTTGATTATTTGGTGGAATTCGACGTCGATGTGCCACTACGAACTGCCAGACCCAACACCGGGGACGATCCACTTCTTCTCCGCGCAAATGTCTATCGTCCTAAAGCTGAAAAGCGGTATCCCGTCCTTGTAACTTGCGGTCCCTATGGGAAGGACATTCCATATCATCAATTCCATGAAGAGTCCTTTTCGCATGTCAATCCCAAGCAGAAATCACCTCACTCTGCGTGGGAAGTGCCAGATCCGGGTTACTGGACTTCGCAGGGGTACGCCGTCGTTCGAGCAGACGAGCGAGGCACTGGAAATAGTCCTGGGAAGCTTGATTCACTGAGCCCGACGGTGTCGGATGGATTTGCAGACTTGATTTAGTGGGCGGCCGATCAACCTTGGAGCAATGGCAAGATTGGGCTTCTTGGGATTAGCTACTATGCGGCAAGTCAATGGTCGGTGGCAGCTCGTCAACCGCGAGGACTATCATGTATGATTCCGTGGGAAGGTACTGAGCCGGTTTCTCATTCTCTCGTGGAAATCTAGAATGCTGATCTGCAACAGGAATGACCGACTACTATCGCGACCGCGCCAGACATGGAGGAATTATGTCGAATGGATTTTATTGGTCTGCCTTTGGCACCCGTCACAAAAGGCATTACTGACATGGACAGAATACGTGTACAATAGACAAGTAGCGTCAAGCCAGTACGGCTTGCCCGGGAAAGCAGAACGAAATTGGGGCCCAGACACTCTTGAAGGGAGCCTGACGGCCGAAGAGCTCGCAGCGAATCGAGCTGACCAGCACAAAGACGCTGCCCAATATCGTTTCCGAGACGAACCCTACTACCAGGAAAGAGATTTCGATCTCTCCAAAGTAAAAGCACCTCTTCTGAGCGGCGTAAACTGGGGTGCCATTCATTTGCATCTCCGCGGTAGTGTGCTGGGATATCTCGGTGCGAGCTCGCAGTTCAAATATCTTTACTTCCTCACCGGTCGTCACGACTTGCCATTCTTTGATGACGAAAACGTCGAGCTCCAGCGATCATTCCTGGATGCGTGTCTAAAAGGAGAGGACCGAGAGGGATGGTTGGTGCCTGGGAAGGTACCACAGGTGAATTTGTGTCTTCGACGGGGCAACCCAGGCAACAGTAGCCCTGAGGCTAAACGGAGGGGTTTCCCGCGAAGGATGGAACAGGAGTGGCCGTTGGCTAGAACACAGTATACGGACTACCACTTACATGGAGATGGCACTCTAGGCCGCGACGAAGCGATGAAGGAAGCCCTGGTGAGTTGGGAAGCCCTTACCTCTGGATCCAGTGCTCGATTCAAGACACAACAGGCCGAGAAGGAGATTGAAATTACCGGACATCCATGGGCTCGACTTTCGGTGGCAGCGAGTCCGTTGGACGGCTCAACGCCATCTGAGATCGATTTGTTCCTTACTCTTCGACACTACGATGCTGGTAACCAGGAGATCTTTTACACCGGTGCTGCGGGAGATGCGGTTCCTGTGGTTCGAGGCTGGCTGCGAGTTTCACTGAGAGGGGCCG
>Ga0105239_10010374_pt1 | contig 10429 bp, 8 predicted proteins | sample KBSC44metaG_FD_92761 | JGI IMG/M metagenome (GOLD analysis project Ga0105239, IMG submission 92761) | Corn rhizosphere microbial communities from Kellogg Biological Station, Michigan, USA - KBS C4-4 metaG | ecosystem: Host-associated > Plants > Roots > Rhizosphere > Soil | place: Michigan, USA...
AAGCCGCTGAATCTCATTTACCGTGACTTCGCCAACGGGTCGCGTCTCACGCTGGATACGGCCGATACCCTTCGCTTTGTGCTGGGCTTCAAAGGCGACACCGGCGGCTGGGACTACGATTCATGGCTCCTGTATTCACAGGTCCAGGTGAAAGAAAACCTGTTGCGTGGCTATGCGCTGTATTCGGAAATGATGCCGCTGTTGGATAGTGGCGTGATCAACCCGTTCGGTCCGACGAGCGATCAGAATGCCCTGGCCCAGGCACAGCAGGACACTTTCGTGGGCCAGGATTTCGAGTCCAAAACCTCGGTGACCAGTCTCAACGGGCGGATCAGCCGGGACCTCATGTCTTTGCCGGCTGGGCCGTTGAGCGCGGCGGCCGGCGCGGAGGTACGCCGTGAGACGTTTGAATACAATCCGGCGCAGGCCATCCAGACTGGCGATATTGCCGGTCAGGGCGGCAACCAGTTGCCGGAATCCGCCTCGCGCAATGTCGAGTCGGCCTTTGTCGAAGTCAACGCCTTCCTGCTAACCGGCCTGCAAGCCGATGCGGCGGTACGCTTCGACAATTACCAGGGGATCGGCAAAACCGTGAATCCCAAAGGCTCACTGCGCTGGCAGCCCGCGGATTGGATCCTGTTGCGCGGATCAGCCGGCACCGGTTTCCGTGCGCCCTCGCTCACCGATCTCTACGCCTCCCAGGCGACCAGTGTGACGGCCAACGGCACCCGGGATCCGATCAAGTGTCCGACGTTCGATGCCAACAACCCGGCCTGCAGCTTCCAGTTCACCACCGTCACCGGCGGCAACCCGCACCTCACCCCGGAGAAGTCCCAGTCCTACACGTTGGGACTGGTCTTCCAGCCGGTCCGGGACTTGAGCATCGACCTGGATTCATTCTGGATTTTCCTGCGCAATCAGATTGTCGGCGGTGGTTTGAGCTATGCCACCATCCTGCAGAACGCGCAGACGGCCACCCAATACGCGTACCTGATCAACCGCGATGCCACGGGACAGATCGTCTCCATCAGCCAGACCAACGCGAACCTGTTCAAGACCGATGTCAGTGGCCTGGACGTGGACCTGAAGTATCACCTGCGCCTGGGCAACGCGGGCTTGTTCTCACTGTTGGGTAACGGCACGTACTTCTATCGCTACCAGACCCAGAACGCCAACCGCACCTGGGCGAGCCAGGTCGACCAGGGACTCACGTCGGTGGGCGGCGTGATCTCGCGCTTCCGTTACAACCTGACGGCCGCCTACGAGTTGGGTTCCTGGGGATTGTCGCTCACCCAGAATTTCCAGAAGCGCTACCATGACTCCGCCTCGAGCGTCACCCAGGTGCCCCATTACGTGAAGGCCTATGACACCCTGGACAGCCAGCTCTTCTTCACGGGTGTCAAAGACTTCAAATTCACGCTCGGTGTCAGAAACCTGTTCAATACGGTGCCACCCTATGCCAATTACGCTGCGTCGGCAAACAACTTCATCGGCGGTTATGATGTGAGCTATGGTGACCCGCTGCAGCGATTTATCTATCTGCGAGCGCAGTATTCAGTACACTGATTCACCGTTTGTGCATCGGGTGTCGTTCAGCTAACGCGAAACGCTACATCTCGACTGAGCACGCCGCCGCGGCCATTTCGGGACCGTCAACCCGGGATTCCGCGGCGCGTTTATTCGCTCGCCGTGGGCGCAGGCCCGGTGGTTACTGCAGCGCCCGCGCCTGTGGTTTATGCGGCTGCGGTCGTCGCGTACAGTGCCGCCCACTATAAGTCGCACATTTCCCCAAACCGACTCACCTCAGGCCGCAGTGCTCCCCCAGGCTGCACAGCCCTTGCAGGGTGCACAGCCCTCCCCGGCTGCGCATGAAGCGGTTGTCTCCGACGCCGTCATTCTGCCTTTCCCGAGCGAGCGCCGGGCTCATCAGAAGCCACCACCCCCTTCTCGTAAGGAATTGTATCTGGCGCTGCTGCTGGGCCTGGTGTTGTTGAGCGCGCTGCTCCTGATTGAAACGCGGGCCTCCTTGCTCCAATCCCTGCTGTTCTCGCGCTGGAGCGCGAAGCTCCACTACACCGTCGAAAAAGGTCGCAGCGAGGACATCGCATTCCCGACCACGGGTCCGTTCGACGAGAGGCTGGGTTATGCGCACCTGGAGCAGTTCAGTCTGCGGCTGCGGGAAAACGGCTTCCACATCACCGCGCAGGCCCGTCAGAGTCCCGAGCTTTCGGACCTGATTCGCTCACATATCGCGCCTCCCTTCGGGGCGCCTTTCGCCTCCGGCCTGGTCATTCGCGATAGCCACCAGGCACTGCTCTACGACGCCGTGTCCCGCGATCCGTGGCGATTCCAGAGCCTGGACGAAATCCCGCCGGTGCTGATCCGCACCTTGTTGTTCATCGAGAATCGCAACATCGGCGCCGGCGCGGGCGCCTACGCCAACCCGGCGATCGACTGGGCACGCACCTCGAAGGCATTCCTGCTCTACGCCGGCCGTAGCCTCGGGCTCGATTGGCCGCTGGAAGGCGGCAGCACGCTCGCGACCCAACTGGTGAAATTCCAACACTCACCCGGCGGTCGTACCGAATCGCCGTTGGAGAAACTCCACCAGGTCATCGGCGCCAGTCTCGCGGCCTATCATGGAGGCGCGGATACGCGTGCCGCCCGGGCCCGGGTCATTCTGGAATATTTGAATACCATGCCGCTGGGGGCCGCTGCCGGCGTCGGCGAGGTGAATGGCCTTAGGCGAGGCCTGCGGGTCTGGTTTGGAGCCAATCCAATCGCCGTATTCGCGGCCCTGAAAAACCCGCATCCGGATCCCGCGACGGCGGTGGCTTACAAACAGGCGCTCGCCTTGTTGTACTCCGTGCACGCCCCGACGCATTACCTCGCGAAGGATCGCCAGGCGTTGGAAGCGCGGATCGATGCCTACGCCGGACTGTTGCAGGCGGCCGGAGTCATTGACTCCCAATGGTTGGGCGTGTTGCGGAACACTCCCCTGCGGTTTGCTCCACAGGCCCCCGAACAGACGCCGGTGTCGTTTGTGGATCGCAAAGGACCGAATGCCGTGCGCACCGAGTTGGGCAACCTGCTCGGGGTGAGCAATCAATACGGCCTGGATCGCCTGGATGTTCGGGTCGACAGTACCCTCGACGGGAAGCTCCAGAGCCAGGTCACTCAACTGCTACGCCAACTGGGTTCCGCTGACTTTGTGGCAAAGCATGCGTTACGCGAGCCCCACGTACTCCAACGCGGCGATCCCAGTGGCGTGACCTATAGTTTCCTGCTCGTCGAGTCGCGACCGGAAGGCAATCTCGTTCGGGTCCATACCGACACGTTGGATGCGCCCTTCGACGTGAATGATGGCATGAAACTCGAGCTGGGAAGCACCGCGAAATTACGCACCCTGGCCCACTACCTGGAGCTCATCGCCCAGTTGCACGACCAGCTCGCCTCCGTGGACTCTCACATCCTGGACGGATTGGCGGCCAATGGCCGTGATCCTCTCACGCGTTGGGCGGCCAGTACCCTGGTCTCCCAGCCCGATCTGAGCCTGGATCGCTTTCTTGCGCTGTCCCTGGAGCGCCGCTACTCGGGCAGTCCTGACGAGGAGTTCTTTACCGGTGCGGGCCTGCACCACTTCGGCAACTTCGAGTCGGAGGACAATGACCAGATCCTGACCGTGCGCGAGGCGTTCATCCATTCGACCAACCTGGTGTTCATCCGCCTCATGCGTGACATTGTCGAGTTTCACGAGGCTCGCCTGCCCTACGATGCCAATGCCGTGATGAGCGACGTTGATTTTCCGGCACGCCAGCAACTCCTGCGCGAAATCGCTGCCAAAGAGGCACGCAAACAGCACGCGTCCTTCGATTGGCTGTTGACCACTCACAATCGTGAGGCCCAGGATCTGCGGCTGCGGATCCGTATCGAGCGTGACGCGTTCGCCCGAATGACTCCTGCCTGGCGCAAACTGGGATTTCCGTTCGAATTTCTGGTTCCGTCGTATGCCACGGCCATCGGCAGCTCGGCTGACCGGCCCAGTGCCCTGGCGGATCTCATGGGCATCATTGTCAACGACGGCTGGCGCAGGCCGCTGCTGGACATCCAACGAGCCGACTTCGCGCAGGACACGCCGTACCGGACGGAGTTTGAGCGCTATGGCGGCCCCACCGAGCAGGTCATGCGCACACCGGTGGCACGGCTGCTGCGCAGCGTGCTCGCGGGAGTGGTAGACAGTGGAACCGCCGTGAGATTGAAACACGCCTTCGATACGAATGGCGTGCAACTCCCGGTAGGCGGAAAAACAGGCTCGGGAGACAATCGTTTTGACACCTTCTCCCGCGAGGGGCGCTTGTTGACCTCCCGGGCCGTGAGTCGCACGGCAGGCTTCGTGTTTTACTTGGGCGATCGCTGGTTCGGCGTGATCACCGCCTCGGTCGCCGGTCCCCAGGCCAAGGATTACACCTTCACCAGCAGTTTGCCGCTCGCGGCGTTGAAACTGCTCGCTCCAACACTCACGGCGGCCGTGCAGGAGCAGGACACCGGGCCTAGTCAGGGCCCGGTGTCAGTCAACTTACCGGTGCACTAGTACGAGGTGCCGAGCGGTGAGGCGGTACTACAGCCGCACTTCATGGCACCGGGTACAGTCCCGTAACAAACTTTTCCGAACAAGGCTGGGCATTCACCCTGGTCTGGGGACGATGCTGTCTTGGCTTGGGCAATACGTTGCAAAGGGTCTTTGGGTGTCGTGGTGGTGGCGCACCCTTGCAGCAACAACCCGAGAAACAGCGATCCCAGTGCGATTCGAAGTAATGTCATCGCGCGGCTCCTTCCGACTTCCATTGCGATCAATCACGCACAACGCTGTAAGGCGTGCGGAATATCGCGCGCTGTCAGAGCACGTTCTATTGGCCTTTGGTCCACGATCCCACCTTGCTGCACCGCATACAACTCAACCCGGGAGCACGGATTGAGTTGATTCCCAAGGAGCATGTCTGACAGGCTCCTTTAGATACAGCAACCTACCGGCGAGTAAAGAGGAGCTGAAGCTGAACCTTAATGGGGGGCGGCGGCGTGCACAGACGTTGGAGTAATGCCTAAGGATTGCTCGATTTTCGCCGGCTCGAAGCGATGTCCGTCTTTCATGACCAGCGTTATGTGATGCAGGTCTTCGATATGCACCGACGGATCCCCCTGTACCAGAATGAGATCAGCGATTTTTCCGGGAGCAATCACCCCACGCTCCCGGTCGGCGCCGCTGACCTGCGCTGAAGTGAGAGTGGCCATACGCAGTACTTCCGGCGCGGGAATCCCTGCACGCGCATACAACTCCAATTCCCGATGCAGCCCATAACCCGATAGAGAGTCGGTACCCGGGATGATGCGTACCCCCGCCTCATGCAGCGCCTTCAGGAGCCGGAGCATCGCGGGGAACGCATTCTTGTAGCTGGCCTCCTGCCCCCGTGGCACCTCGAGCGCGCCGGACAACATCCGGCGACGTACCTGCGCCGGCAGGCGGGGGGCGATTTCCTCGAGCCCGGGAGTCACCGCGGCGGGGTTGCCACAAAACAGCCCCTCGAAGATGTTCATCGTGGGATCAAGCACAGTATGGTGCGCCTTCAGGTGCTGTATGAATGCCTGAACACGCGGATTGTCCGGCCCCAACTCGCTCGCATGGGCGGCCACGGCCGTGAAGCGTGCGGTACCCCGGGTATCTTTCACAGTGTCGAACAGGAAATTCAGCACAATGAAATTCAGGTGTTGGATTTCGTCCGCTCCCGAGGCCACGAACTGTTGGGCCGTCATGAAGGCCGGAACGTGGCCGCTCACCCGCAATCCGAGTGAATGCGCCTCGTCGGCAATGATCGGGACCAGCTCCGGCTTGACCGAGGAATAGATTTTGATCTGGCCGTAGCCGTGCCCGGCGTACCAGTGAACGTCCTGGAGCGCCTCGGCCGCGGTATCCACCCGCATTTTCGTAGGTCCCGCCAGCGGGCCGGTGCCGTCAATGATGCCGGCCTTGAACACGTGGGGACCCAACTCCGTTGCGGCGTCGAAACGGGCGACGCGCTCCAGAAACTCGTCGGTGTCATTCGCCATGTCGCGGGCACTGGTCACGCCGTTGGCCAGGTCGAGTGCGCCGTCATTGTCATCGAAGTGCTGGTGGTTATCCCACAAACCGGGCATTAGAAACTGGCCGTGGGCGTCGATGGATTCGGCACTCGCGGCGTGCGGCGCATCTGTGTCGGAGGTCACCCGTATGATGTGGCCGTCGCGAATCACAACGCTCATGTGCGGGGTAACGCTCAAATCGCGCGGATCGAATAAACGCGCATCATGAATCACAACGTCGCCTGCGGAAATGTGAGTCAGATCGTGGCTGAGCGCGGCGGACCGGGCTTTCCCCGCCTGCAACTGTTCGGTATGGAGGGTTTCGACCGCACCGGCGTAAGGCCGATCGACAACCGAAAACCAACCGCTCACGAAGGCGGCGGTGCGCCCTTGGGCATCCAGCCAGACCGGTGTCGGACTGAAGTCGAGGCCGCTGACCTGGTACTGACTCAACTTGACGGTGGCGCCGTTCGCCGATTTGACAGTCACACTGCCCGCGTCGGTGAGCGTAGCAACCCCCGCGGGCAACAGGGGCAGCTTGTGTCCCGGCGCTTTGAGCAGGGCACGCGCCAGGACCGCGGTGAATTCCGGTGGCGCATTGTTGGGCATGTAGAAGGCCGCGCCTTTCAGAACGACCGTCCCCTGTTCGGCCCTGTTCTTCCAGGCAGCCTTACCCCCGACGACCCGGAACGATTCCTCGACCGGAGCCTTCATGTAGTCGTTGCCGCTGCCGGAATACTCGGTCGGCACACCGGCCGCATCCAGCTTCCACGTGGCGATAATGTGATCACCGCGGCCACGGTCGTTGAAGGAGAACTCTGCACGAGTCACGCCGCCGGGTTCCGATCGTACTGTCTGGGAGCCGGCGATGTTGCTCATCATCCGGATCTCGTCCTGGCGCTGCGGTGTCGCCACCGATGCGCTGGTGGCGGAGCTCTCGAGTAGCAGGGCCAGGAGCAGGCTCGTCATATTCCAAAACTCCGTCAGCAAACTCGGGTGGGAATCGTGTATTGTGCGCGGGACCGGATAATGTCGCCAGGCCCGCGCATGTTCTTTCGCACCCTGTTCGGTTTACCGCTGTCCCGCGATGCCTTCGCTCGCAAGTTGATTGCCATGGCCCGCGAGGCGGGTCAACGCGATTGGCAATACAACCCGACGGATGCCTTTCTGTTCAACACCAGCAAGAGCGGCCACCGGGTCAATGTCATCAATATCTACCGGGAATACCAGGGCTCCAAGCCCAAGCTGCGCGCGGCACTGTTACTGAAATACAGTGCACTGCTCACGCGCAACACGGACGTGCCCAAGTTGTGGACCCTGGCCGCCAACGGCATTTACCCGGCGGTTCGCTCCCGCTACACCACCACCGTGGTCGAGATCGAGCAACGGGACAAAGACAAGCCCTTCCCGCCCGTCATGCGCCGGCCTCTGTGCGAGGATCTGCACGTCGCGCTGTTGTATGACTTCGGGCCGCACATGAGTCATGTCTCGCAGGAGGTCGCGGACACCTGGGGAGCGCCTGCAGCGGAAATCTGGTCGCGCGCCCTGGCCAATCTGCGCGCGCTGCAACGGCCGAAGTGGGAGCCGGTTGCCCCTGGGGTTTTCCGCCTGCTCTCCGCGGTGTCGTATGAGGAGACCTTCCTGCTGGTCGACGAGGTGTTGGCAGCCCTGCCCTGTGGGGAGCGCGCCGTATTGGCCCTGCCCAACCGGGGAGTGCTGCTGGCGGCGGACAGCGCCGACTTGGAAGCCTGCGGGCGCCTGATCGTGACCGCGCGCCAGCACCTGGAGAAAAGTCCCTGGCCGCTGTCCGGCACGCTCCTGCAACGTGTTGCAGGCGTTTGGCGGGCTTACGAGCCGCCGAAGGAGTACGCCTCGGCGGTGCAGTCCTTACGCGTGTACGACATGGGATACGTCTACCGCGACCAGAAAACCGCCCTCGACCAGCTCCACCAGCGAACGAAGGTGGATGTGTTCGTTGCAACGTTCATGGTCCGGAGCGTCAATGACGCCGCGGACCGGTTGCAATCCTGGTGCTCCTGGTCAGCCGGGGTCAGAAGTCTGCTGCCGCGGACGGACTATGTCATATTCAACTCGGCGCCCGGCGCGGAGCCGCCACCGCCCCTGATCCTCGTGCCTTGGGAAACGGTGGAGCGGGTTTGCGGCTCGTATCTGCAACCGACCGCTGAGGAGCCGGTGCGGTATGAGGTGAATGCCTTTCCCACACCGGAAGAGCTCGCGAAGTTGCAGCAGGCGCCGGGAAGCACGGTGGTGCAGGCCAGGGGTTAGGATTGTTATGAGGCCCGCCACCTGCGGCGGCGGCCCTTGACAAGTGTCCTCGTCTGGCGGACTGTATGCATACTCTCATACAGATCGAGCGACCGACCGGATCCCAAATGATTCCGCCCCTGCAACTGGAGGACAACGGCGTTCCCGTCTATGTGCAGATCCGTGAGCAGATGCTGCGGGCCATTGGCGCCGGCATTCTGCGCCCGGGCGAGCAGATGCCCACCATGAGGCAGATCGCGGTGTTGCTGAAAGTTGATTTGAATACCGTGCGCCACGCCTACGCGGACCTGGAGAAGACCGGCGCCATTGTCATTGTCAGGGCGAAAGGGACTTATGTGGCCGAGCGCCCACCCCGTGTGGACGAGGATCGCTACACCAGGCGGGTCGAGGGCGTGGCACAACAGGCGATCGCCATGGCGAATGTGGCGGGCGTGGCACCGGGCGATGTCGCCCAATTCATTCTGGACCTATCAAAACACTCGAGGAGCAAGAAGTGAAAGGCTCTCGCATGAATCCCCCTGCGGTTCTCTTTGCGGTCATCTGGATTGTCATCGGCTTGTACGAGGCGAGCGTCCTGCGTTACAACCCCGCCGCAAGGCCCTGGGTCGTCGGTGCTTGTCTGCTCATGGGCTTGATCACCGTGTTTTCCCTGCAGATGGCACAGCAGTGGGAAAAGGCCATCGTGCTGCGCTTCGGCAAGCTCCACGCCATCCGTGGACCCGGATTGTTTCTCATCGTTCCGGTGATGGACGCGGTCACCGAGTGGATCGATGAGCGCATCCAAACCACCGAATTCAATGCCGAGCAGGCGCTCACCAAGGATGCGGTACCGGCCAACATCGATGCCATTCTGTTCTGGCAGGTGCATGATGCCCAGCGTGCCGCGCTGGAAATTACCGACTATCGCTCGGCGATCCTGCGGGTGGCCCAGACGTCTTTGCGTGAAATGATCGGTTCCTCGCCATTGAGCGCCCTGCTGGCCGATCGCAAGACCGCTGACGAGCAACTGCGGATCGAGATCGGCCGCAAGACCGCCGATTGGGGCGTCGCGGCGGTGTCGGTCGAAATCCGCGACGTGACCATTCCGCCGGGGCTGCAGGATGCCATGAGCCGCCAGGCGCAGGCCGAGCGCGAGAAAGAGGCCCGGGTCACCCTGGGAGCGGCCGAGGAACTCATTGCGCAGAAATTCCTGGATGCGGCTAATATTTACGCCCGCAATCCCGCCGCCCTGCAACTGCGTGCCATGAACATCGTGTATGAGACCACCAAGGAACGCGGGGTGACCATTCTGTTGCCTTCGGCCATGGTCGATTGTATGAATCCCGGAGGACTTGCGGCCCTGGGGCTGCAGAAAGGTTCGGAAGCGTCACCGGCCGCGGCCGGGGCTTGAAGATCCGTCAACGGCGATTACAAGGAAAGGAGAGATCCATGAAAGTCATTGCTACAGCACTGTTGATGTTGAGTTGTGCTTCCGGGCTGGCCATCGCCCAACAGGCCGCGGCACCTGCCGCGCCGATTGCATCCGTACCGGCGGCCGATCGGCCGACCGACGACTCGATCCGGCAGCTCATGCAGATCCAGAAGACCCAGAACGTGCTCGAGCAGGTGGCCAAACAAGTGGACGCCCAGTTCACCGCCACCCTCAACCAGCAGCTTCAGAACAAAACACTGTCCGATGACGATCGACAGCGGATCGAGGCCGCACGGGCGCGTTTGAAGGCGATCATCGGCAAGTGGCTCACGTGGGAGTCGATGGAGCCCATGTACCTGAAAATCTATGGTGATACCTTCTCGCAGTCCGAGATCGACAGCATGATCGCCTTTTACAGCAGCCCGGCAGGCCAGGCCGTGGTCGCGAAGCTCCCGCTGGTTGCGCAGAATACCATCGCAGCCATGCACGAGCAGATGAAGTCGCTGATGCCCCAGGTGCAGCAGATTGCCAAGGACGCGGCCACCGAAATCAACAGCCAGCACAGCAAGGGCGCCAAGCCGTCAGCGGGCTGAGCTAAGGGTGCGACGCATGCGTCGC
>Ga0105239_10010375_pt1 | contig 10427 bp, 11 predicted proteins | sample KBSC44metaG_FD_92761 | JGI IMG/M metagenome (GOLD analysis project Ga0105239, IMG submission 92761) | Corn rhizosphere microbial communities from Kellogg Biological Station, Michigan, USA - KBS C4-4 metaG | ecosystem: Host-associated > Plants > Roots > Rhizosphere > Soil | place: Michigan, USA...
GGTTGCCATTGAGGTGATTTGCTTACAACCTCTACTGCAATTTTATCAAAGGCTGGATGAAAAGGTGTGCTTACATCAACATTAATCACGTTCCCTTCCTCGTCAATAGTTGCGTCTATTACCACCACTGCTTTGTCTGCATTTACAAGTTTATATTGGGAAGGGAAATACAGTTTTTTCTCAAGATATTTTTGCCAGGCTGTTATCCCTCCAGGAAAAGTAGCAGGCCTGTCTCTATTGATTGTGTCAGTTTCATTGCCCTGCTCATCAAAATACTGCTTGCTTATTAACTTCCCATCTTTATACAACTCAGAAGCACTTAAGCGACCGTTACGGTGAAAAAATTGCCATTTCCCGTTCTTGTTTCCGTCGCCAGCACTATACTTGCCTGCATAAGATGGATTTCCATTATCAAACCATGCCACTTCTACTCCGCTTCCATCATCATTCCAAACAGCTGAATCAGATGGAAAACCATTTTCATACCATCCATAACTGGTTCCTGTTTTATGCCCACTATTGTAACTGGTTGAATCATTTATCATACCATTGGAGTGGAAACTCAACCAAAGGCCATTCTTTTCTCCATGAACATAATGGCCCGAATGCTGCAACCTGCCATCGGGATAAAAGTAATTAAACAAACCATTTGGCACTTTGCAGTCACTATCTTCATATACGCCATCCATCTGCAGCATTCTTTCCTGGATAAAATAATCCTGCCGGTGCCAGCCAGAATCTGTCTTTGTAATAATACCTAGAAAGCGCGCATTTTCCGGCGATATTTCCCGCCATTGATAGTCGTAATATTTTTCAATTTTTTGGGCTGGGGCTTGCAAATAAATAATTAAGGGCAATAAAAACAGGGTTGATCTCATAACGCTAATATATACCAAATAAAGTGACCAGACTGAAATTTACTATAGCGATATTCTTTATCTTTGAATTAATCGGAAAGAACACTTTTAAATAAAAAAGAGGCTGTGTATAAATAGAAAGTTCATTTGCTTAACACTCTAAAACCGCACCAGCATTGAATTTAAGAGTTTGTTCAGAAAAACATTACTATCCATCAATATTTTATGATAAGCCTTGCAGCCAGCAATTGCGGGGCTTTTTTATTGGAACATAAACCTGTATACTTATTACTTTGAAATCACCACTAAACGAGACAATATGTCAACCGGTAAGTTGTTTGAAAAACTTGTTTACAACAGATTACTACTTCGTGAATTGAGCAACAATGTTACTCAGGCGGAAGCAAAAGTTCAAAAAGCGAAATTGAAAATTAAGCTGTCTAATCCATTAATGATTGAAGATCTTGATACTTTGCTGGATTCAAAAAATGAACTGGAACGAGCTGTTGCGCAAAAAAATCTATGCGAAGCCGAATATAAAAAGCTTGAATCAGAAGTGCTAAGTCTTTTTGAGGGCATTGAAAACAAGCGTGTATCTTTTACAGTTTTAAAAGACGCTCAAAATCTGAAAAATCCAAACTACAGCATCTCAGTCCAAAAAAATCATATAGAGCTTTACGGAGAGGGTCTTCAGGGATAATTATTTCAGCTAATTAACCGTCTTCCTGACAAATAAAATCTTTTCTAAATTCACTCTAATTAAATAGCCCCAGGTAGTCCCCGGGGCTATTTGATTTAACTTAAAAAAAGAATGCTATTATTTCATTGCAATTCCCGCAGTTTTTAATTCTTCCAGGCTTACTGCAGGAAACTTTTTTCCATGTTTCATTTTTTCGACAATCAGATTGCCAATTTTTAAAGCGTCTTCTTTCGTCTTAAAATACTGAAAGCCGCTAACACCAGGAATATTCTCCTGCTTTATATACAACTTATTGTCAACATACACTTCATATCCCCAACCATTGCCAGTCTGTATGGCGGTAAGTTGCAGTGGAAGTTTGTCATCAGGGGATGACATCTTCCTTTGTTTACATGAGATACAGCATACACATGCAAAAAATATGAAGGGTAAAAATAATGTTCTAATTGTCTGCACTTGTTTGTTCTTGATCTGGATTAAATTCCCAAATATCATCATAATTAGTTGTGCTTCCACTGCTGCTGCTGCCCATGGTTACAAATCCGCGTCCCTTAACAACAAAGCTGTTAGCACCTATACGTGAAGAACCTTCAAAAGGTGTCTTCCTTGTCCACTGGTCGCTTGCAAAGTCATACTTCCAGGTCTTTACCGTATTTGCACCATTTGAACCTGTAGTAAGATATGCATAATCACCCATTACAAAGGCTGCTGCATTTGTCCTGATAATGTCGCTATAATCATCATCAAAACTGGAATCAGTTGCATTATTAATTTTTCTTAGCTGAGACCATACGCCGGATGTTGGATCATATTGCCAGAAATCTGTAAGGCTTGTTCCGTTATTTGTGCCTGTAACAACATATCCCCTGTTACCGTGAACAAATGATACAGCCTGGGATCTTTTATCTCCGCCATAGTTTTGTCTTTCTATCCACTTATCGCCGGAAGCATCATACGCCCAGAAATCTTTAAGATTACTGCTACCACCATAAGTATTATCAGCATAACCTGTAGCTATATAAGCAGTATCGCCTATCGTAAAGGCAACAGCATCATATCTTGCATTTCCCGCAAAATCATTCATTTGTTGCCATTGGTTTGTGGCGGGATTAAAACGCCAGCAATCTTTCAATTTATTGGTTCCGTCAAAACCTGTAGCGATGTATCCTTTTCCACCAACAGCAAAACCAACCGCAGAATTTCTTCTTACACCAGGAAATAACGCTCTTTGTGACCAACTATTTGTAGTTGCATCATATAGCCAGAAATCAGGCAGCCTGTTTTCTCCATCATAACCAGTGCCTACATATGCAGAATCACCAACAGCAAATGAAGCTGCTTCTGTTCTTTGCGAGCCCGCAAATTCAGAACGTTTAATCCAATTGCCGCTTGATTCATCGCTGGTGCTGCTGGATGATTTGCTGCACGAAACAATAGCGCATACCATCGCCAGCGCTAAAAAATAAAAACTCGTTTTTTGCATGTGTAGAAAATTTGCGCCCAAATTATTTGCAGCAGATTGAGTGATTTCGTTAAAATGGTTATACGACTTACAATTAACCATCAAAAGACTCTTTTCATCTGCAAATACTCTCTTAATAGCGTTGTTTTTGAAATTTTTGTCAGTTAGTAACAACTTTTTATTCAATTGCTTAAGTTAACCTCATAAGCACGGAAAACTTAAGCCCTAAAATTCTAAATTAATTCATTAGTACTTATACAACTAAATCTTCAAGCATTCTTTTTGTAAGACAAACAAATTTATACATGGCTTTCAACCAAGTAAGAGTTTTTATAAAAGTTTTAAAGAAGTTAACAAATTCAAGAAATAATATTTGCCTGAATGATTACGCGCATGTTGATCGCTATCAGAAAATTTAGAACAGTGCAATCACTAAGCACAACCAAAAAATCATAATGTAACTGTTATAAAAGCATTGCATTAGTGCATCCTTAAAATAAATTTTCGAAGATTTTTTTTATAAATACTTTAAGAATAAAAATACAATTGTCCAGACGACTATTCATCTTAAAGCAGTTATGCATAGCAATATTTGTAACTCTTTTTATTAGAGCTACTCCTAAACATTAGTTCATTTTTTTTCTTGCAAACATCTCAATTTATGGCACAAAATTGGCAAAGTGATGGCAGATTTAAATAATTTAAAAGTTATGTCATTACCCCCAATTACTTCTGCCATAACTATGTTATTATTGAGCAGAAGGCGATCGAAACCGATCGAAAAATCGTTTGCATTTAATACAAACCAAAATGCACATTCAAAAGAAGTTTCAGACACTCTCAAAACTTCAATCAGCATTCTTCAAAAAGTAAGTACTATTTACTTAAAGCAATGGAACAGTTTGTTTAACTGGCTGCTTTTTGACCACACAAATTATTCCCCCAAATTATCGTTGCATTACTCCTTACAAGAGAATAACAAGCTTCAGGAATAATCTGTTCAAATTAACCACATTTTTTATACTGCTGAGTATATGGCCATTACTCAAGCGACATCGCTTTGCCCCTACAAAAACAAATAGGCTTGACTTAGCCTGAGGTCCCTTTTTTTCATATTCAAACACTATACAGCGTACAGAACCTGTAAATCAAATTCAATATCATGAAGATGGTAAGATTAACTATCGTGGCAATTGTTATTGCCTTCGCTTCAACATCGTGCAGCAAACAAATGGATGCAAATCCGGCTTCAACATCAGAAACAACAGTTTCAACTTTACCGGAAGCAACACTGGCAACAGCAACAACAACAGCAGTAGCCACCTCTGTGGTACAGGCTTCAATTGTTTCTAACATAACAAGTAATATTGGTGGGTTTTTCCAGGCTTTGCCTAACAATTATGGTGCTACAACAACCAAGTATCCATTAATTATTTCTTTGCATGGTACCGGTGAGCTTGGAAATGGTACTACGGATATATATAAGGTTACCAATAACTCCATTCCAAAGCTTATAAAGAACAAACTATTTCCTGCAAGCTTTACTGTAAATGGACAAACATTTTCTTTTATTGTAATAGCTCCTCAATTTAAAAAATGGCCAACAGCAGCGGATGTAAATGCTGTAATGAATTATGCATTATCTCACTATCGTGTTGATGCTTCCAGGATTTATATATGTGGTTTAAGCATGGGCGGAGGCGTTACCTGGCAGGATGGTTATACTTATGCCAGCAAAATTGCCGCTATTGTACCAATGGCTGGTGCATGCAGCCTTTACGATGCAGGTGCAAAATTGATAGCAGCGGCATCTTTACCAGTATGGGCATTTCATAACAATGGTGACCCTGTTGTAAATCCAAACTTTACTTATAGCTGGGTATCCCGCATTAATAAATATTTAGACCCCATTAAGGCAAGGCAAACAATTTTTACATCAAGTTCTCACGACTGCTGGACTAAAGCTACCGATCCTAATTATAAGGAAAGTATTAATGGCGTTAGCATGAACATTTATCAGTGGATGTTACGTTATAAGAGATAAATAAAAAAAACAGAAAAATTTGAAAAGCCACAGGGGTTGCCTCAAAAATGAGGCGGCCTCTGTGGCTTTTATATTGGCCGTTGTTTTGAGGTTTTATACAAAATATTAGCTTGGGGCTGTATAGATGATTTTATACATGGTAATAAGCCTTATTAAAATGGTTTCCCTTGAAACAAAACAGGTTACTTCTTTACGAAGTAACCTGTTAAAAATATAAATGAAATAAAATCTATTTATACTGAGGTATAATACCTTTTGCTAACTCAACCATTTTAGCAATACCATCATCAGGTAAATTACCTTTTTTAAATTCAGCTAATACTTCCGGGTGTTTATTTTGTAGTTCAAGTAAGAAATGCTCTTCGAAAGCTTTTACCTTCCTAACAGCAACTTCGCGAAGCAATCCTTGTGTACCAAGATAGATAATTGCTACTTGCTTTTCTACAGCAAATGGAGAATATTGAGGCTGTTTCAATATTTCCACATTACGTGCGCCTTTATCAATTACCAGTTTGGTAGCTGCATCAAGATCGCCACCGAATTTAGAGAAAGCTTCCAGTTCACGGTATAAAGCCTGGTCGAGCTTTAAGGTGCCTGATACTTTCTTCATTGATTTAATTTGTGCATTACCACCTACACGGCTTACAGAAATACCTACGTTAATCGCAGGACGAATGCCAGCGTTAAACAGGTTACCTTCAAGGAATATCTGTCCGTCAGTGATAGAGATAACGTTTGTTGGAATGTATGCAGATACGTCACCGGCTTGCGTTTCGATAATTGGTAATGCAGTTAAGCTACCACCACCTTTTGCAAGATGCTTGATTGAATCAGGAAGGTCGTTCATGTTCTTTGCAACAGAATCGTTGGCAATGATTTTAGCAGCACGTTCCAATAAACGGCTATGCAGGTAGAATACATCACCAGGATAAGCTTCACGACCAGGAGGCCTTCTTAACAATAAAGACACCTCACGATAAGCCACCGCTTGTTTAGATAAGTCATCATAAATAATCAACGCGGGCCTTCCGGTATCACGGAAAAACTCACCAATCGCAGCACCGGCAAATGGAGCGTAGAACTGTTGAGGAGCGGGGTCACTTGCACTTGCCGCAACAATAGTTGTATAAGCCATTGCTCCGTTATCCTGCAAGGTTTTCATTACACCTGCAATAGTAGAAGCTTTCTGGCCAATTGCAACGTAAATACAGTAAACAGGTTTGCCAGCATCAAAAAATTCTTTTTGATTGATAATGGTATCGATGCAAATAGCAGTTTTACCAGTCTGGCGGTCACCTATCACCAATTCACGCTGACCACGGCCAATAGGAATCATTGCATCAATCGCTTTGATACCTGTTTGCAGCGGTTCTTTTACCGGCTCACGATAAATTACACCAGGAGCTTTACGCTCCAGTGGCATTTCATACAATTCGCCTGAGATAGGGCCTTTACCGTCTATAGGCTCACCCAAAGTATTAATTACGCGACCAACCAGTCCCTCTCCTACTTTAATAGAAGCAATCTGGCCGGTACGGCGTACTTTACCACCTTCTTTAATTTCTTTGCCTTCGCCCATCAATACCACACCCACATTGTCTTCTTCCAGGTTAAGAGCAATGGCTTTTACACCGTTTTCAAACTCAACAAGTTCACCAGAGCGAACGTTGTTTAAGCCATAAACGCGGGCAATACCATCACCTATCTGGAGAACGGTACCCACTTCTTCCAAATCAGCAGAGGCGTTGAAGTTGCTTAGTTGCTGCCTCAAGATTGCTGATATCTCATCGGGCTTAATTTGAACCATATATTATTGTTTACAGTTTTTTTAAGTTGCCGGTTACTGGTTGCCGGATGGATGTTGTTCAAATTGCTGTATTTTTTTGACAGCTACATTTTTGAACTTTTTAGTTTTTTATGAACCCAGCTTTTGTACTACTATTTTGCTTCACTTGCGTCGCACACTTGTACGTTCTATTCTCCGTTCATCGTTACCGGTCGCCAGTTTGCAGGTTACCGGGCTGTTTAATTTTAATCTTACAAATTGTTCCCTGTCATTTCTCACTTCCATTCACCTCATCTTCTACCTGCTTGCCACTTATCATTCACCACTCACTTCATTTATTCATTTTCCACTCCTGATCACCCACTCACTATCTAATATTCCTCACATAAACATTCTCATTAAACTGCTTCCTTATGTCTTTTAAATCCCTCAATACAGAAGCATCCAAAAGGTTGTTGTTAAACTCCAGTACAAAGCCCCCTATTAAAGCTTCATCCACTTTAGATTCTAATTCTATATTAGGAAGACCTGCTTCTGCTTTTACTTTCGTAACAATCGCATTTCTTAAATCATCACTCACCTCAACAGCAGTGGTAAGCTTTACTCTATGAATATTTTTTATTTCATTGTATTGGTCAATAAACGCACTTATAATTTCAGGCAAATCTTCTTCGCGGCCTTTTGACACCAGCAATTTTGTGAAAGCAGTGGTTAACGCACCAATATTATCTTTGGTAATAGCAGAAATGATTGCGTTTTTTTTATCAGCTTTTATAACCGGGCTTCTCAAAAAAGTCACAAATTCATGGCTGCTTTTACAAACTGCCTGAAGATATTTCATATCCTCATATACAGCTTCTAACTGCTCCTTCTCTTTTGCAAGGTCAATTAAACTTTTGGCATATCTTGAGGCTAAACGTGGATTGGGCATTTTTTCAAATTTGAAAATGTGGTAACGTAGTGAATGTAAAAATTTAAGAGCAAATCAATTTTCACATTCCCAAACTTTCACATTAGCACATTAATTAAGTTTTACTCCGTCTGCTAACTGTTTAATATAATTTTCCTGTTCTGCTTTATTGCTTAGTTCTTTGCGCAATACTTTTTCAGCAACTTCAATTACAAGGTTACCCACCTGGTTCTTCACATCTGTAATGGCGGCATTCTTTTGTTGTTCTATTGCAAGCTGTGCGTCAGCTAAAATGCGGTCGTATTCAAATTTCGCTTTGTCTTTGGCTTCAGTCACCATTTTATCTGCGGTATCTTTTGCTTCTTTAATCATCTGAGCCCTCTCTTCCCTGGCCTTTTGTAAAAGCACTTCATTTTCATTCTTCAACTGAGCCATTTCAGCCTTGATTTTATCAGCAGAAGCGATAGCATCAGCTATGCCTGTTTCTCTCTCTTTCAAAGAAGAAAGGATTGGTTTCCATGCAAACTTTTTAAGTATTAAGAAAACAATGATAAAAGCAAGCAGTGTCCAAACAAGCAAGCCTAAACCGGGTAATAACAATTCCATACAGTTAAATTATTTGAGTGTCTGATTTCAGATTTTAAAATTACTGCATCCTCCGCCCTGTGCATTGGATGCAGTAAAGAGTTTGTGCTTAGGCAGTTTTTAAAACAGCCAGGATACCTGCGATTACCGCGAAAAGGGCAACACCCTCAACGAAAGCGGCAGTCAGGATCATGTTCGCACGGATGTCGTTTGAAGCTTCAGGCTGGCGTGCAATGCTTTCTACAGCACCTTTACCAATCTGTCCGATACCGATACCTGCACCAATAGCAGCTAAACCAGCACCGATAGCACCACCTAAGTGGCTAAGGCTAACATCCATCAAAGCGGTCATTAAAGACATAGTGATTGTTTTTGTTGATTTATATAAAACGTTATATAATTATTGCATCGTCGTGGCCACCATTGGCATCACTGTGTGCACCTTCCAAAGACTGGCCGATAAACACAGCCGTAAGATTGGTGAAAATAAATGCCTGTATAAACGCAACCAGGATTTCTATCAGGTAAATAAAAACAGTGAACGCAATTGACACAGGAGAAAAACCCCAGCCTGCCACAGCACTCATGCCGCCAAAGATGAAGATAAGTAATATGAAACAGGTAATCACAATGTGACCAGCCACCATATTTGCAAATAATCTTATCATTAAGGCTGCAGGTTTAATTAGCAACACACCTGCTAATTCTACTGGTATAAGAATAAGTTTTACAAGGAAAGGTACGCCTGGAGGCCAGAAAATATGTCCCCAGAAATGACTGTTTGTACTGAACAATATTACAATAAGTGAAATAACGGCAAGAATCATTGTAAAAGCAATGTTGCCTGTTACGTTTGCCGTGCCCGGTATTAAACCGACAATATTGTTAATGAGGATAAAGAAGAAAACAGTCAGCAGGTAAGGCATATACTTTTCATACTTGTGACCAAGATTGGGTTTACCTACCTCATCACGAACGAAAGTAATAACTGGCTCAACTGCATTTTGAAATCCTGTAGGCGCAGACTTTGCTCCATTCTTCTTATACTTGTTGGCGATACCCACCATAATAACAACCAGTAAAATAAGCGCGATAATCATTTGTACTACATTACGCGTAAGGCTTAAGTCGTATACCTGTACCGATTCATCAACAGCGCCTTGCTCGTTTACAGCTACAATCTTACCTTCTTCAGATTTGTAGCCATTATAGACTTCATGTCCATGATGAAAATTGCTATAAGAAAAGAAAGAAAAACCTCTTTGTGGAGAATAAAGTAAAACTGGTAAAGGGATAGTGATATGATGTTCTCCTACCGTTGCAAAATGGAATTCATGGGCATCCATGATATGTTCCATGATAAGCTTCGCGGGGTCGAAAGTACCTTCTTCATGCTTCCCGGCTGCTGATTCTGTATTTTCTTGTTTTTCCTGGGAAAATGATGAATTAGAAAAAAACAATATAGAAAGGCTGAAAGCCGCTGCCAGTAAGTATTTCATGCATCTAAGAGCCATACCTGTCCTGAAATTTGGCGCAAAGATATGAGTTGAAGCACAAAAAACTGAATTTGCTATTTGGAATGTGGGAAAAATTTTAGTGATTTCCAAAGCCTTGTTCGCGAAGCTCTTTTATTTTCTCAAGATAGATAACGTCAATCTGGTCTTTAGGTTGGTTTACGACTTTTTTATTGGCAATTAAGTGGTTGATATGAAGGAAGGGAATTTTAACGCCGTCGATATCTTCAATGAGTGCCTCACGATAACAATCGTCGAAGGTAAGGTTCTCAAGACCTTTCATTTCAGTCACGATATCCAACACAAGCCCGGCGGCAGAAAAACTTGTTCATCCAGGAACGAATTGTATTGTCTCTATAGATTTGTAATCACCATATTCAAGTTCTATAAACGCTTTTCGAAGATGTTGCCGGTTTTCCAATGTGTCGTCAATCCACATGTCTAAATCATCAGTAGCCCTGTTATATCCATGAAAGCGGGTAGCAAGTCCGCCAACCATAATATACCTTACATTATTTTCATTGAGTTTGTTCCAGAAAAGCAAAAGTTCTTCATCCAATACGTCCATA
>Ga0105239_10010378_pt1 | contig 10424 bp, 8 predicted proteins | sample KBSC44metaG_FD_92761 | JGI IMG/M metagenome (GOLD analysis project Ga0105239, IMG submission 92761) | Corn rhizosphere microbial communities from Kellogg Biological Station, Michigan, USA - KBS C4-4 metaG | ecosystem: Host-associated > Plants > Roots > Rhizosphere > Soil | place: Michigan, USA...
CGCAGCCCGCCGACGTCGTAGTGCACCCCATCGAACTGCAACTGCGCTTCGGGTTTGACTCCGCGCAGAACCGTCTCCCCGGTCATCAAGTTGTCAAACCCGACCGTGGCGGCGTTGGGAGCAATCCGAAAGGTGCGGCGGATCAGTCCGTTCTCCAGCACCACCTCATGACGATCCGGGATCAGATGCACCGCTGCCTTCACCGCCGCGGGCGTCACCAACCAGTCCGTCCGTAAACCCGATGCCGTGCTCGACGGTATCGCTGCTCCCACCTCTCCCGAAAAACCCGGCATCTGTTCCTCCCCTGCGCCTGCGCTTCCCAATGTCGAACGTATTGCATCAGTATAGCACCGGGAGGGGTGGGAAACCGAACGAAAGCGTATCGCTAATCGTCCGTTCCGGGTAGACGGAGGGGAAGGGGTTCCAACACCTCTGGTTGGGGCTGGTAGGCGGAAGAGGTTGGGGGTGGGAGATCGAAGGAGAAGATCGGTTTTTGGGGGGAGGGGTCGGCGCGGAGCAGTTCCTGCGGCGCGGTGTCGGGAGCCGTGGCAACGGGGCGTAAGAGGATGTGAGGCGCTTCTGCGGCCGAGGAGGGGCGCAGCAGCGTATCGTGCGCCTGGTGGCGGCGGAGCCGCTCGTACAGATGCGCATGGCACCTCCGCGCCGCGTCCAGAATGGGCGGATGTTGGCCGGCCATGCCTTTGCCCTGCGCGAGCCAGGAGACGACCGGCAGCAACTGACTGTCGCCGATCTGTTCGAATGTCTGCAGGACCACCAGAAAAAACGGGACGGGAAGTCTAGACGCGTCCGGAGCGCTGAGTAGGCGCGCCAACGCGGTTCGATGGACGAAACCGAGCCGGTGGGTATCGGAACTGCCCAGTCGAGAAAGCATCCGGACAATGGGAGGGAGGACGGCGTTGCGCACCACGGGATTGGGAAACTCCAACAACTCGATCAGAGGGGGCAGGGCGTTGAAGTGATCGAGATCGGTCAAGCACTCCGCGAGGCGTTGTCTCTTTTGATTTAACCGCCCCCGGGCGGTCACCAGAGCGGCGATCCCACTCGGGACAAGGATACCTATTCCCAGCAGCAGCGGGATAAAACTACGCAGAATCAGCGACAGAGTCAAAAGGACGATCAGGCCGATATAGGCGGCATAGAGGAGGATCGGGAGTGTGGCCAGCAGGATCGCCGTGCGTTTCCGATCGCCTGTAATCGCCTTGATGACTTCGGTAAGATTGGCCTGGAAAAGGGCAGGGTCGTTGGACGCCATCCACAGGAAATCTGCCTTCGCACGACTGCATACCTCGGCATCCGGGCTGTCGAGACACTGGACCAGAGACCTCCTCTTATCGCTGTGACTAGGGTTCATCATAGCCTCGAATATGCAGAGGAAGGATCTCCTCTGTCTCCTCTTGTGGGCGAAACGGGGCGGATGCGGTCTGTTCCTGGTGGGATCGGTCGGCGCGGAGCAGTTCGTGTGGCGCGGAGTCGGGCGCTGTGGCGACAGGGCGTAGGAGAGCATGAGACGCTTCTGCAAGGGAAGAGGGCCGCAGCAGCAGATAGGGCGCCTGATGGCGGCGGAGCTGTTCCTGGAGGTAGGTCTGGCATGTCTGCGCCGCCATCTGAATCTCGGGCTGATTGCCGGCTGCCCCCTTGCCTTGCGCCAGCCAGGAGACCGTGGGCAGCACCTGACTATCGCCGATCTGTTCAAACGCCTGCAGCACGGAGACGAAGAACGAAGCGGGAAGTTTCTGGGAGCGCGGCGTGTTGAGCGTGCGTGCCAGCGCGGTCCGATGAATGAAACCGAGCAGATGCGCATCGGCACCGCGCAGACGAGAGAGCAGACGGGTGATGGGCGGCAGGATAGCGTTGCGCACCGCGGGATTGGTGAACTCCAACAGTTCGATCAGAGCCGGGAGAGCATTGAGATCGTCGATATCGGTAATACACTCCGCCAGTCGTTTTTTTTGCTGAGCCGCAATCGCTCCCGAGATCCCGAATCCGACGAGAGTGGTCGAGATCAGGACGGCTGCTGCCGCCAGAAAATCGACCAGTAGCCCCATGGACTGTCCCAGGGCTCCCAGGAAAATAAATCCCATATATCCAAGGTAGAAGACGAAAGGGAAAACCGCAATGAGAAATGCCGATCGCTTGCGATTGCCGGTGATCGCTTTGATGATGTCCGTGAGATCGGCATGGAAAAGCGCGGGGTCCTCAGATGCCAGACGCATAAGCTCTTCCTTCGCAATGCGGCGTTCCTCCGCATCTCGACTGCCGAGGCGGCGGACGAGGTGATGGCTTTTTTCGCTGTCTGTGATCGGTGCGGCAGTTCGTGTTCTCATCATCTTTACTTACTCACTCCACGAAAGCACGGTTCCCACATCTTCGCCTGTCGCTCAGATCGCTTTGAATTTAAAGGCGGCCCAATCTGCGTCCAGCGAAATCAAGGTCAGGTTATGGAAGCCCGCCGCGTGTGCATAGGCCAGGAGATCGTCTCGGTTGAAGTCGGGTTTCGGTTTCGCCGTGCCTTTGCGGAAAGCCACCCACAACACCGTCCCTTCCCGCACATACGGTTTCACCCGCGTTACCTGCGTGTCCAGATCACTTTTCGAGTGTGCAAAAACAACCGTGACGTCGGCAGAGAGCGAAGGCTCGTACAGAATGGTAACCGGATCCGGCAGTTCGCCAAGCGCCCCGGGATAGCCTTCCGGGGCCTGGAGAAACGCGACCGTGTTAGTGGCTCTGATCGTCATCTTTTGTAAGGCTGGTTTTTCGAGCATAATGGTTGAATTCTCCTGGGATTTCCGAGCAGGAAGTTTTCCGGGGAAAGGGATCGCGTAATGCTGCAGCATACCGGGAACGAGGAGACTTCGTCGATAAAAACGTCCGCGAACTCTCTACCTACAATCGATACGGTCGAACCGGCATCCGAGGTCTCCGTGCACAATCTGGATGCGGAGTTAAAGGAACTGACGGCCACTATACAGGCAGGAGTCGCTCTGCGCGAACGGCGCAGTAAGAGTAATATCAAGTCAATCCTGACCGTTACGCTTGCGGGCATTCTTGCAACCTTCGTCTGTCTGTGGGTGTTTTTACACAATATGATAGCGCCCCATATCGCGTCGCATACACCGCTACCGAGCTTGGTGCTGCCACTCTTGCTGAGCCTATTAGCGCTTCTCAGTTTAGGGCCTTTCGGCGCGCTAGGACGTCTGGGCTGGCTGCAACAAGATCGCAGCACCGCGAAGGAACACGATGCTGCGAGCAGGATCGCGGAAATAGACGATGTTCGCGCAGTCGGCCCCATCATCGACGCCCTGATACTGGTATGGTTGCATAAGGGGGGACTACGACCGGCGCTCTGGCAGGCGCTCGGGCGTCTCTTGCCGCGTCTGAGCGAGGACGAAGCGCGCGCACTCGGGCAGGAACGTCACTATTTCTTGGCGAACTGGGTCCGGTCCTGGGACGTTCCTGCTCACAGCGAACCGTTTGCCGAATCCGACAGCCAGACCCTGGTGGCGATACTGCATACCATGGCGCAGATCGGAAAGAGTTCGTTTCAGTATCCTCAAATTCGCATGGCAAATGTGAATCTCCTGCCTAATCTCAACCGATGGGCGGAAGGGAAGGGGGCCGGTCAGGATCCGGCTGTACAGCAGGCAGCTATTGCCTGTCGCGAGGAGATCGAGCAGAAGATGGCTTTGGCCCGCAGCGGCGCACATCTCCTCCGCGCCTCCGCTCCCACTCCCGCCGGTTCAGATACCCTCTTGCGTTCGGCCCATGGAACGCATCCCACCGATCCGCAGGAACTTCTCCGCCCTGAAAATTCTGATCGGGCGTCGTGAATTGGTGAAAGGCGCTCTTATGTTTCAACGTACCCAATCCATAGAGACCGCTACGGCAGAGATTTCGATCCTGCCTGCGATCGTGCCTGATCAGAGCCCCGTCGAGGAAGAGATTCTTGCACAAGACCTGGACATCGAGTTGGCGGAACTGACGGCCTGTATGGCAGGAGGCGTTACGAAACGCATGAGCCACGTCAAGGGATTTCTGAAGAGGTACTTTGCTTGTACTGCGGCTTTCGTCGTGGCGGATCTCTTCTGGCTCTTCGCTATGAGCCACGGCAGAATGGTGCCCGATTCGGCGCCGAAAAACCTCCTGGTACTTTTGCTGCTTCCCGCGATACCAACGGTTCTGATATGCAGTCTCTTATGGTTCTTCAAAGACCGCAGCACAAAGCAGGAGCACCATGCCCTGCAAAGACTGTTGGAAATAGACGATATACGCGCCGCATCACCCCTTATCGATGCCATGGGGTGGAATCACAAGCGGGCTTTGCGTCCGGCGATATGGCAGGCGCTCGGGCTTCTTTTGCCCCGCATGACCGAAGACCATTCTCTGGCGCTCGATAAGGAAAAACGGTACCTTCTGGCTGTTTGGCTGCAAGGCTGGGATAGTCCTCTTAATCGGAAGTTAGTCGGCATCGCAGAAGACCAATCTCCGCTGGGATTGCTGCATGTGCTGACTCAGATCGGACAGGGTTCGTTTCAGACCCAGCGCTCCCCCATTCCGGTAACCGTGCATCTCCAGACCACTCTGAAGAGATGGGCGCAAGGAAAGGGAGCAGGGCAGGATCCGGCAGTGCAAGCGGCAGCGATCGCGTGCCGTGACGCGATCGAGCAGAAGAGGGCTCTGGCCCGCACAGGCGAACAACTGCTCCGTGCTTCCGATACTATTCCTTCCAGTCCGGAAAATCTGCTGCGTCCCGTGTTGGGATCTCAACCAAGCGATCCACAGGAACTCCTGCGCCCTGAAAATCCCGAGAGGTTGTCGTAAAGCAGATGGCAACAAAAGTGATCAGAAATAGGAGACGTCGGAGGCAGGCTGTTGCTCTTCTCATTGTCGGTTTTATGATCGGCTTCGTGGCATGGTCTGTCTATCGGAGTTTTCGCCAGGAACGTCTGAATCGCGCTCTGATTACGGCTCTTCAGCAGAGGCAGAGTGTGGTTGTGATCGACCTGCTGGCGCAGGGAGCCGATCCGAATACGCACGAAATGCCTCCGGTCAGCCCTTCCCTACAGCAGAGTCTGAAAGATCTGTTTCGTCGTTTGACCGGAAAGTCTTCTGGGCAAAAGGAAGCAGGCGCCAGCGCTCTCACATGGGCTGTAGACCAGGGGGATACGGTGAGCGTCCAGGCGCTATTAGCCCGAGGCGCGCGCGATGTCGAAGCAAGGGTGATCGATCCGGATGGTGCAGCTCTGGAAACATTCAGGCCGATACTCCTGGTCGCCGCGAAGCAGGGAAACAGGGAGATCGTACGCGCTTTACTGGATCATGGAGCCAATGTTGAGGCGAGAGACAGCCGTGGTGAAACGGCTCTGATGAAAGTGATCGAGGGGCCGGAGGATATTATTTCGTACAGGCATCCTGCAGATATTATACGGTTCCATCAGATGTATCGGGAGGTGATGGATCTCCTGTTGGATCGGGGCGCGGATATTGAGGCCATTGATACACAAGGGAAGACGGTGCTCTGGTACGCAACGCAATATCGTGGGAATGTGGCGGCAGACGAGAGTACGCTTACAGACCTGCTTGCACGGCACGCCGATCCCAATCACGTCGATAAGGAGGGAAGGTGGACGCCCTTCAATACCGCAGTCTACAATGACGACCTGCCGCTTGTCAAGGCGATGTTGGCGAAAGGCGCAGACATCAACTCCACCAAAGGGGAATCGCCCCTGTTGATGGCACTGGAGCCCGACACCTTTGAAGACCACACCCACTCGCCCGATCCCAACAACCATGCGCCCAACCTGCCCCTGCTGCGGTTTTTACTGGCGCACGGAGCCGATGTCCATGCCCGCAAACGCGACAACGACCGGGGACTCCCTCAGGTATACGTAGCATCTGCGCATCCCACCCCGCTCTTGATGGCGGCGGATCTGGCACAAGGGGCCTCTCAACAAAAGGCCCTACAACTGCTATTGGCGCATGGAGCCGACATCGAAGAACGGGATGCATACAATAGAACCGCCCTGATGGTTGTCGCAGAACAGAGCGTTCCCTCCATCGTCGCGTTCCTTCTGGATCATCGGGCCTCGATCGAAGCCCGTGATCATGCAGGAAATACGGCGTTGCACTATGCCGTAGGAGCGGACAACCGGAACACGGTTGCCCTGTTGCTAAAGCGGGGCGCAAAAATCAACGCCCGCAATGCAGTCGGAGAAACTCCATTCGCCTGCGCGCAGAGTGATGCCGTCAAGACGTTGCTGAAGCAGCAGGGCGGGCATCGCTAACAAGCGCGTAGAGAGGCCGGGACGGATGCGAGGAACCACTACGCAAAAATCGCGACTGCTAATGCCGAAGGAATTTCGCCGCTTTAAAAATCCCGATAAGTTGTCGTGAAGTAGATGGAAGCCAATGGAGCGAACGAGCAGGAGAAAGAGAGTGCGAAGGGTGGTCTTAGTGTCTGTACTTGGGATTTTGATCGCGAGCGGGATCGTGATCAATTGGCCCAGAGAGCGTCTGTTAACGTCTGTGGGGCGCTCGGTGATCCAGGTCGATAGCAGGAGAGAACAGATCTGTTGGCAGTCCAACCACCAACTTCTACTGCTCAGAACCGAACATGATGAAACCTCGGATGGGGCCTATGGCGGTCCGCCTGCCACGAAGGACTGGCGAGGCTTTGTGGATCTGCTCAATATAGATACGGGTTCGAGAACGCGACTGTCTGGGCTGACCGATCGGCTGAATCGTGTAGGGGTTTTCCCGATGATCGGGCCGGAAAGTTTCGCATCTCCGGACGGCACCTGGTTCTTGTGGAGATCTTCCGAAGACGGTTTTCGAGGAGACAATTCGCCCCCTCCGCGTGTGGCCAGCCTGGATGGCTCCCATTTTCGCACCTGGCATCATAGTGAAAATGAAGAGGACTTCTATCTGGACGCCCAACATCTGGTGCAGATGAGAGACCACGAACCGGTCATGTCCGTATACGATTTGCTCGACCCTGCAAAGGATCGGACCTATGCAAAACTAAAACAGGCAAAGGCTGTGCTGGAGCAGCATGCAGCCAAACATCCGGTCTTCATCAGCCTGTTTCCTTTCTGTTCCGATCGAACTGAGGGTTGTGTGGAGATACATACCTATCGAGCGCAAGACTATAATCAACTGATCTGGGCGGCAGGTCATGAAGGCGAGGATTCGCCCAGGCCTCTGAAGACACAGGTCTTGATATTGCCGGGGGCTCCTATCCTCTGTGAGGAGAAAGTTGCGCCGCAAGAGACGGCTATTCTGCACTATGTGCAGACCACACGATCACATCCGTTGCGTGTCTGGCTGCATCGCACTCTTCCCGCAGTCGCCTTGAAGCCGTCCGTTACAGAGGAGTTATGGGTCACGCGCCCTGATGGACAGGGACTGCGCGTCATCGGATATGTTCCGGCAAAGTTGAATGCGAATGGCAGCGTGCATAACTACTATGAGGATCAGAAAGGCGCTCTGGCAAACCTGCAATGGCTTCCGGATGGCAAACAGGTCAGTTTCATCTATGCGGGCACGCTCTATATTGTGCCGGCGGAGCCTGAGTAGTTTGCGCACCTCGCCCTCAATCTATTGCTGTTTTGATTGCATCCACGTCGCAGCGATGTGATGGTCCAGTGGTATCTTCGAATATGATACAGTTCTCTCTAAGAGGCAACATCACATTCTTGATACCGCGATAGACACTGGTTCGTGGCGAGCAACACGGGTTTTAGTGTTTTAACTGCTTCTGGATGGCAGCGATCTGCTGGTCCAGGAGGGCAGCCGGCTGATCCATGTCGAAATCCATGTCGCTATGCCCGGTCGTCAGCGCCTGAGCGGCAGCATCGCATACACGCGTGAGAATCTGCCGTCCGCCCCCTTTGGGGGTGATCCAGTGACCTAAGTCAGGAATGGGACGTTTGTTCGCAAGGAGGGGAAGGAGGAGCGAGCGATTCCATTCTGTTCCGTCGCTCCGCAACGCGGCGCAGACGGTATAGAGGTGAATAGGATCTTTCTGCAGCAGGTACTCTTCAAAAATCGGTCGAGCCTCTTCGCCCCAATAGTGAGCCAGAGCGGTCAGGATCAGATAGGAATCGTAGTACCAGGCGCTTTTGGAAGGAGCCTCTGCGTGAAGTCGTTTCTGAATGGAAGGGGTCAGCCGTTTGTATTCTGAAGGTGCGATCCCGCGAACGGCTGCCGCCATCACATCCGGATCTCCCGTGCGCATCACGATATCCGCCATCTCCTTTTGAATAAGCGGATCGGGGCACCAGGAAACTGCCTTGACAAACTCGTCTGTCCGTACTCCGTTGGCGAGTTCCCACTTCTCCCAGTGAGCCATCTCTTTGTCCGTACTCTGCGATCCGACAGACGGTCCCGTGTTCTGCACCTGAAGACTATGCAGACGGGCGGCAAGAAGAGGAGCCGTCTCTTTCGGAAAGTAATAGAGGAGACGCATGGCAGCCGCGCACTGCACATCACTTCCTGTGCCCCAGCCATCAAAAGAGAAGCCGTTATAGATGCCACGACAGGAGTAGTCTGTAAGTAGAGAGTGAAACAGGCGGGCTGTCGGAGCATTGTTTGCCCATACGCTGCGCACCTCCTCCGCGAGTTGGGCATCCGTGGCAGTGCTGTTGATGATAATGATCGCCGTGGGCTGATAGCGCACAGCCAGATAATCTCGACCTACGATCTGGCCTACAATGCTGAAACAGACATCCCCGACTTTTACCTGGTAGGTGGTCAACGGGCGCTTAAAAAGATCAGGAAACCCGCCATCCTTCTGGGCGCGTCTCTTATCGCGGAGCGCCCGCTCGATGGGATTGGCCTCGTTGAAGTCGATCTCATGTCCAAATCCCATGCCTCCGAAACTTCTCTCATGTTTGAGGATAAGTTGTGTTGGCGTGGTATCGTCGAGATGTTCGAGCAGCAGGGGCAGTGCACGTGGTCCTAATTTGACCAGTGCCAGCATTGCCTGCGACTGTTTTAGTTTGTGATCCGTGAGGAGGAGCGCCCCAGCTCTCTCGGAGCCGGAAACCGGGGCGAAGTTATGCCCGCTCATGGTCGGTGAGAGACCATAATCGGGGGAGGCGATCTCCGCGAGTTGAGCAATCAAACCTTGAATATGTTGCTTCTCGTCGTCGGTCAATGTCGGTTCTGCGGGGGAGGGGATGACGGGCAAAGCCTCCAGTCGGACGTGAGGCCGCGAGGTATCATGCAGAATCGCATCCATCTCTTTTGCAGTGAACTTCTTTTGCTTTTTAGCCTGTTGTGGATGCGCCAGAGCCGTGAAGGGCCAGAGAAAACAGACGCAAAGACAGAGCAATCGCTTCATACAAACACTCCTTGTTACGGTGCCTCTTCGGTTTTCGGAGAGGCGAGGGAGGCGTTGCTGCGTGTCCAGGCGGGGAGAAAGGGCAGGAAGACTCCCTGGAGAATCGCGCAGACGAGCCCGATCGCTACCGAGGTGTTCCAGCCGTGCGCGACCGTATAGTGATGTGACGTGTTCAGGGGGCCGAAGTGGTCGTACAGCTTCGTGCCGGAGTAGTCGCAGAGCAGATAGAAGAACGCTTTGACGGAGGCGATCAGCCCGAAGACCGTGCCTTCCGCTCCGCGGGGGCAGGCGCGTGCGATAAGCGCCGCTTCGAGGACTCCCAACAGGCCGAAATCGAGGCCGATGATTAGAAAGGCGAGTTTTGCGCTCGCATGGTCTCGGATGCCGAAATAGCAGAGGTAGAGGGTGCAGTTCGCCAGCCAGGTCCAGAGGGTCGCCATCCGTAGTGTGGTGATGCGCGCCAGCAGCGCGACCAGCCCCAATCCGATCAGCATCCCCGCCGATTGATACTTGCCCAGGTCCCCGATAAACTGCTTGGAGAAGTGCAGGTAGTCGGTTTCGTAGTAGAGGCGCGCGGTCAGAGGGTCGGGCGTCAGCGAGTTGTAGGCGAAGTACGCGGTGAGTATCCACAAACCGGGAGATTTCAGGGCATGCTTCAAAATCGCAAGCGACCGGGCGCGTTGGGTGGCACGTGCTGCCAGAGCATCGGCGGAGAGGCGAGCTGCAACGCTGTGCGAAACGCGGCGATCGTCCATCAAAAGTACCAGCGGAAGCAGCGCCAATGCCAGCAGCCCTGCGGCGCTATAGGCCCGCTCATAGGTCCAGCGTTCCGCCACAAAGCCCCCCAGAGAGCTGGTATAAAACATGCTCAACAAGAGGGATAGGGTCATGGTCATCGACTGTAGACGAGGCAATGTCCCGGTACGGTTTACGACGGCGACAAAGGCCGCATTGGAGACTACCAGAGACAGTATCGATCCGCTGCCTGCTGCCAACAGGAGCACCAGGATCGTGCCATAATGATAGTAGTGCAGGGCGGCGAGCGACAGATAGCCGAGCGCCG
>Ga0105239_10010379_pt1 | contig 10424 bp, 8 predicted proteins | sample KBSC44metaG_FD_92761 | JGI IMG/M metagenome (GOLD analysis project Ga0105239, IMG submission 92761) | Corn rhizosphere microbial communities from Kellogg Biological Station, Michigan, USA - KBS C4-4 metaG | ecosystem: Host-associated > Plants > Roots > Rhizosphere > Soil | place: Michigan, USA...
ACCAGTTCTTGGTCTCCGCGGTCCCCACTTTGAAGACGTTTTCAGGAATTCTTTCGAGAGCTGCTTCGTCGCCCTTTTCCATGGCGTCGAGAATGGTCTTGTCCAGATCCTCGTCGATCACGAAATGCGTCAAGCCGCCGGAGGCCATCAGCGCGACTCTACCGTAGCCCTTGAAAGTTTTGATCGCGCGATAAAGAGCATGGCCGAACTGCAGGCAGCGCGCGTTCTTGGGCACGTTGTGCGGGAAATGGACGTTCAAGATTATCGGTACGCTGGGCGGAGGCGTGTCGCCCAGGATCGAGTGATACAGAAACCCGTACGCGTGCGGGATTCCGCCACGCGGGGCAGCCTTGGGAGTAATATCGGATTGCGCGAGATCGAAATTCTCGGCGGCCAGGGAATCCAGGATGTGATCGGCCAGCTCGGACGCTCCAGGATATGTCGCGCCCTGTTCCGGCGAATTACCCGGCTCGGCGATATTCAGACCCGGTGCGTCCTCATGCAGATGTTGGATGTTCTTGATTTGCGCGCCGCGATAGACCGTGATCGAGGGCGTGAGCCCCTCGTCGAAAAACTCGCGCTGGTCATTGCCGAGGATCACGACAGCCTCGGGGGCGGTCTCCTTGAACTTCTTGCCGAGCACTTCCATCGCGCGGCGGCATTGCCGAAAGCGCTCGCGGCGAACCTCGACCGTGACTTGGTCAGCGAATCCAGGAGCGCGTTCCTTTAATAGAGTCTCGAAGTCGTAGGTCTTGCCGCGAAACCAGTGCTTCTTGTTCTCGCGGTCGGCTTTCGCGCGCAGATCCCACTGCTCGGGAGGCGTCGACAACAAAGGCCCGTGAGACGATCCAATACCCAGAACGATTTCAGCCATAGATGAATCTTGAGTGTACTACTTGAAGGCGAGCTTGGCCCTGGCGTCTTCTTGTGCTTTTATCGACGAGCCGAACAGATTTTCGAAGAAGTGTTCGCGCACCAGCCGCTCCACGACGCTGTTGTCGATTACCTTGTGGAAGTCGTAAGCCTTGAGCCGCGCGCCGACCTGCGGGTCGGCTTGATGCTCGACGATGTACTGAACCGCGGGCGCGAGAACATAAGGCACGCGCTCGTAGGACTCGGCTTTACGATCGTGATCGTATAACCGCTCGACATCGGCCTGCGATTGTGGATCGTACACAGCGTATGCCTTCACCGCCATGGTCTTGTCCTCGTAGTAGCGCTTGATGCCTTCGGCTTGCGCCTTGATCAGCAGCTCGGGCAGCTTGGGATTGGCCGCGATGGTGCTCTTCCTGAACACGTACGCCATGGGCGCGTAGAGATCCTGATAGTCGGCCAGATTGGCGATTTCCTTGAACCCCTGCGATTCGAGCTTGAAGTAGGCAGGAGGCGGCAGCATGGTGGCATCGACTCGTCCACTGACGAGCGCGGCTACGCGGCCGTTACCATCGGTGCCCAGCGGGATCCACTCGACGTCGCGCGCGGTTAGCCCGTTCTTCCCGAGAATCGCCAGCGCGAAGTTGTAGGGAGGATCACCGAGCTGGCTGACTCCGAATCGCTTGCCTTTCAGATCCTTGACGCTCTTGATGTCGGCCTTGGTCATCATCGCGAACAGGCCGCGATTCATTGGACTCCCCATGATCACCAGCGATCCATCGAGCGATGCAGCCTGCATGGCCTGCTCCATCGGGTAGTTGGTGGCCTGGGCTTCGTTGCTGACGATCATCGCGATCCCGGCCGGGTGGACTCCGAATACCATGGTCGCGTTGACGCCGTACTTTTGGTAGTAGCCACCTTCTTTGGCGAGGAACAGCGGCCAGTTGGCAGGCGCCTTGGCCGGATAGTTGATCGTGATGTTTTGCGGCGGCGTTTGTGCCCACATGGTCAGGGCCACAACCGCGCTGCCGGTGACAAGCAACGTAGTCAGAGTGAAGGTTCGCATGTTGCCAGTGGGGATTATAGCGGCTCTGATCGTCGGGAGCAAAGCTTAGTACAGCAGGAACGGACGACGGCGATTCATGAAGATCGCAATGTCGTTCATCAAGCCTTGCTCGATTACCCGCGGATCGTCGCCAGCTTTCAGCGCGTCGATCACTTTACGATTGCCGATGAGCACTTTCGACAGTTCGAAATCGATCTTGCCGGGGTAGAGTTTGTGGAGCGCGTACGCGACTTCCAGGCCCAGGCGGATCGAGTCGAATTGATCTCGATCGGTGATGACGAATCGGACACCGTCGGTCTTCGCGTTTAGATGTGTGGGATACACACGCACGCCGGGAATGTAGCGGGCGTTCAGGAACTCAGCCAACTCCACACCGTGCACCCACTCTGCGCCGATCTGCTCGAACGGAGCGTCCGTTCCCCGCCCCACCGAATAATTCTTCGACGACTCAATCAAGGCCAAGCCGGGATAGAGCGTCGCGGCGTTCAAACTGCGCATGTTCGGGGACGGATCGACCCACGGCAGACCTGTCGAATCGAACCAATTGCCACGCTCCCAGCTCTGCATCTTGATTACGTGCAAATCGGCGTTCCATTTGCGCTCGGCATTTCCCATCGTGGCCAATTCGCCCGGAGTTAGTCCATGACGGACAGGTAAGTTGAAACAACCCGTGATGCCTTGCAGGTCAGGATCGAGCATGGGACCCTCGACGTGAAGTCCTGTGATCGGATCCGGGCGGTCCAACACGTAGAACGGAAGATTCGCCTTGGCGGCGGCTTCCATCGCGAAGAGCATGGTGCAGTTGTAAGTGAAGAAGCGCACCCCGACGTCCTGAATGTCGAACACGAGCATGTCGACGCCACGCAGCATCTCCGGTGTCAGGCGAAACCGGCTATTCGCGTACAGGCTGAATACTGGCAGCCCGGTGGCTTGATCCCGCGAATCCGCCACTGTGGGCTGGTCCTGGGTGCCTGCGATGCCGTGCTCGGGGCCGAACAACGCGGTCACTTTCACACCTGCGGCGAGCATCACATCCACATTGCGGCGGCCCTGGCGATCGATTCCAGTCTGATTGGTGAGCAGGCCAACACGCGGCCCTTTAATGGATGCGAATGCTTCCGTCTCCAGCACATCCAGTCCCGTGAGCGTCGCGTGATTTGCGGGACCGAGGCCCAGCCCGCGAGCTGCGATGGTCGCGATACTCCTGCGCCATTCGTTGATGCTTCGGCCGCCCTTGGGATGAACGCGGTTGGTCATGATTACGACGAACGATTTGCTGGCCGGGTCGATCCACAAGGCGGGACCGGTAAACCCGGTATGTCCGTACGAGCTACCGCGCGGGAAAATGTCGCCGCGATTTGAAGAGTACGGTGAGTCGATATCCCAGCCGAGACCGCGCAGGATCGGCTGATCGGGTGGAGATGCGGGCGAGGTGAACAGCTCGACGGTGGCTGGCGCGAAGAAACGCCTATCTCCTAGATCGCCCATGCCGACCATGGCCTGCGCATAGCGCGCGATATCGTCCGCGGTCGAGAAGACGCCAGCGTGCCCGGCGACGCCGCCCATGTAACGCGCGGTCGGATCATGCACGACCCCGCGCCAGGGTTTGCCAGTGGCAGCGTCGATCTCCGTGGGCGCAATTCGAGCTGTGAGAGACGCCTCCGGTTTGAAGTTAGTCTCCCGCATCCCCAGCGGCTCGAAAATCTGCTCGCGCGCGAATTGATCGAGCGGCTGTCTGCTCACGCGGTGGACAATCTCGCCCAACAGCTCAAAGTTGATATCGCTATACACGAAGCTCACGCCCGGCGGTCCGGTAGGCTTGTCGATGAGCGCCTTGCGGATGCCGGTGTCGTAGCCCGTCCAGGCCGGGTCGATGTCGAGATCGGGGCGCAGTCCCGAATAATGCGTCATCAGATTACGAATCGTTATGTTGCTCTTGCCGCCTTGAAACTCGGGCAGGTACGCGGTTACCGGATCGTCGATCTTGATCTTGCCCAGCTCGTAGAGCTTCATGATCGAAGGAGTGGTCGCCACAACTTTGGTCAGCGACGCGATGTCGTAGATCGTGTCCAGGGTCGCCGGCTCGCGCGCTGGAATCAATGCTCGCGCGCCGTAAGCCTTGCGGTAGACGATTTTTCCATCGTGACCGATGATGATGACCGCGCCGGGGATCAAGCCATCGCGAATGGCCTGGTCGGTAGCCGCGTCGAGAGCGGCGGAGCCGGCAAAAGGCTGAGCTGACGCATACGACGTTGCAAACAGTGTCGCCGCCAGCAGTAGCTTCATGAAAGTTTTTTGGCGATACCCTCGAGCAGCGTCGCGAGGTCGAGGTCCTTCTTTGTGATACCGCCGGCGCTATGAGTCGTCAGGTCAACGGTCACCTTGTTATAAACGTTGGCCCACTCGGGATGGTGATCGTTTTTCTCGATGGTCGGGGCGGCGGTCGCCATGAAACCGAAGGCGTGGGCGAAGTCGGCGAATTTATACTCGCGATGAAGCTTGCCGTGCTCGACCTTCCAGCCGGGCAGCTTGGCTAAGCCTTCGGAAATCTGGGTATCTGTGAGTTTTGCCACTTGATCCGACTTTATCAGACATCTAAACCAACCGCGCGCATCAGTTCCAAAGCGTTCCCCCGCGCGACAACTCCGGGACGCAGGTGGTAATCGAAACGAATCTCGCCGCCTTCCAGGTGATCCTCAAAATGGACGTTGATCGCGCGGCCGGTGAGCTGTTCGGCGATCTCGGCCAACGCCAGATCATGCGTGGTGGCCAGACCGATCGCATCGCGCTGGACTAAGCCGAGCAACAACGCTTGCGCCCCGAGCCGGCGGTCATGCGAATTAGTGCCGCTGAGCAACTCGTCCAGCAGGAACAGCAAAGGCTGGCCGGAACGAGCCAGATCCACGACGTCCTTCAAGCGGCTGATTTCGGCGTAGAAGCGTGAGCGATGGTCGGTTACCGAGTCGCTGGTGCGCATCGACGCGCCTAGACGAAGGCGCGAAAGACGAAGACGCACGGCGGTGACCGGCGCCCCGGCCCACGCCAACACTACACTCACACCAACGGCACGCAGGAGGGTGCTTTTGCCGGACATGTTCGATCCGCTGATGATCCACAGCCTGACATCGCCTCCCAGCTTCACATCATTCGCGATGGCCTCCGCTGCGGGAATCAGCGGATGAGTGAGCCCAGAAACGTCGTAAAAGCGCTCAGAGGAATCCGCCAGTTCGGGAAACACAGCGTTGGGATGCTCGTAGGAGAAACACGCCAGCGAGCTCATCGCTTCAAATTCGCCAATCGCGGCAACCCATCCGGCTACTTGCGGGCCATAGCGGATGCGCCACTTTTCGATAGCCATGGCAAACTGCGGCATCCAGACCAGCGCCGCGGCAGGCAGGCGGAAGAACAGGTTGCGAGCCCAGTCCAACCGATCCACTAGAGTCACCAGGCGACGAATTTGCCTTGTGGCGGGAGTTCCATCCGCAAGCAACTTGCTCCGTAACCCCGACAGCCCCCGCGATGAAAATGGTTCGCGCTCCAGGCGCTCCAGCAGGAGCGCGATCAGCCGCAATTCATGCGCGGGCGTGTCGACGTTCTGGGCGACCTGGTTGGTGGCCTTGTTCGTCGCCATCATGAAGATCAGCTCGGCCAACACCACGAACAGAAAAGGGACCAGGTTGGTTAGCTCGAACAGTGTCGTCACCCCACTCACGACCGCCGCGATCGCCAGGATCAACGCCACCCAGCGCGCGCCGGGGAAAAACGTCACGACCGGCTCGGTTCCCCACGCGCCGAGTCTTCGATCGTCCAGCGCGGCCCGGAGATCCTCGCCCATCAGTGCGATTTCCTCACGCAAATCGACGCGCGGTCGAAGTTCCTTCACCGATTCCTGGCGCGAGGTGACCTCCAACGGTTCGCCCGGCGTCAGCAGCCAGCCCGCGAGCACGCGCTCTCCCATTCGGGTCCGCGCGGTCGACAGCAGCTCAAACAGCGATCCACGGCCAAACAGATCCAGATCGTCGGCGAAGACGTGGTTGGGATCGCGAAAGCGTTCGCCCTGATTGCCAGTGCCGATCCACTTGTTCTGGAGACGCGCCAACGCGCGCTCGTAGTAGGTCACTCCACGCCCCGCTCGGCGCAGATCGCGATCCACGCGGTCGTGAATCACCACCAGCACGATCAGCGCGATGACCGGCAGCAGAAGCCACCACGACGAGAGTCGTCCGGCTCCCAGCGAGATTGCCGCGACCACAACTAACAGTAGCCCGCTGATCAGGCGCGCGTTTCCCAGCCGCCGATTCAATTGTTCGTTGCGGGCGTGTTCGCTACGCCAACGGTCCAACCGCTGCCGGTATTCGTTAAGAGGATCCAAGACTTTAAGGTTACGCAATAGCGCGGTATGCTTGGGATCTGGTCGTCCTTTCATGCTGGCTCGCCTGCGCCCCACGCTTGATTTCATGCCGTCGCCAGTTCCGGATAAACCCGGTCTATTGATCCGCGATCCATTCTACTTTTCCGATGCGACCCTGATCATTCCGCCGGTGCTGGTAGAAAGCCTGACCTATTTCGACGGCGCCCACAGTTCGCTCGACCTGCGCGAGCACCTGGTGCGCCTGACGGGTGATGTGGACGTCAGCGGGCTGGAGCAGCACCTGATCGACACTTTGAGCGACGCTGGATTTCTCGAAGACGAGAAATTTTTCCAACGTAAAGGGGAAGCCGAACGCACCTTCGCCAACGCCCCCACGCGGGAGTCCGTCCACGCTGGAACGGGCTATCCCGACAATCCCATAGAGCTGACGGCCACATTGCGGGGATATCTTGCAGGTAACGGCGCGGAAGTGGCGCCCACAGCCCCCGTGCGAGCGATTGCCGCACCACACGTCAGCCCCTTTGGCGGTATCGATTCCTACCGCGCCGCTTATGCCTCGCTTACGCCCGCCGATGCTGAAACAACCTTCGTGGTTTTGGGGACCTCACACTACGGACAACCCGATCGCTTCGGTCTCACGCGCAAAGCCTTCGTGACTCCTTTTGGAGAAACCAACACTAACCTGGATCTGGTTGATGAACTGGCGAACACTGCGGGAAGCGGCGCTTTGATGGAAGATTACTGTCACGCCATCGAGCATTCCATCGAGTTTCAAGTAGTGTTTCTGCAACACCTTTTTGGTCCGCGCGTCCGGGTGTTGCCGATTCTCTGCGGAGCCTTTTCGCGCGGCATGCAGCCGGGCAAGCAACCCGATGATGACGAAGCAGTCCGACGGACCATAGGCGCGCTGGGCGACATCGCAGCACGTGAAGGCGACCGGCTTCTATGGGTCTTGGGCGTCGACATGGCGCACATGGGACGCCGCTATGGGGACCGCTTCGAGGCCGCCGCCGATCGGAGAGAAATGGAAGACGTCGCCCGGCGCGACCGGGGACGCATCGAACGCATGGAACAAGGGGATGCGTCCGGTTTCTGGGAACAAATTCGTGAAAATCGAGACGACCTCAAGTGGTGCGGCTCGGCGCCCATCTATACGCTTTTGCGGGCCATGCCGGACGTCCGTGGCAGCCTGCTGCACTATCAGCAGTGGAACATCGACCCTCAGAGCGTAGTCAGTTTCGCCGGTATGCGCTTCCATTCCTGAGAGCACCAACTGCACGGGCCGGTGTTTTTTACTGCTAGATCAGACTCCCGTCCCAGGTTGCAATCTATTGATTCCACGTATGCTTCTAAACGAGTATCTGTGGCGAGCGAATTGCTTAATGTTCGAGCGGAGGCGAGCATATCGAGTGATGGAGACGCATAGATCGCCTCACCAAGACGGAGCGGCACCGTTAGGACTCGGCTCGGGCTGTGAACAGCACGCCCAATACCTGGAGGACTTCGGTGCCGCAGTGCGGGACCTCCTGGAACTCCACGAACAGCAGTGGCTGGCTATTATTGATGGCGACGACGACAGTTGCCGTTTTGATGTCCTGATTCACATGGCAAATGAAAGAAAGCAAGCGGCCAAGTATGCCTACCTGCATCACGTGGAAACGCATGGCTGCTCGGACTTTAATGCCTTCAAGCGCACTCGAGCCAGAGGTTATCACGGATAGCGTGCTTGAGGTCTGACTCCTAATTCGCAGCGGGAAGCGCGCTTCCTCCCCGGCCATTTTGCGGAGGTTGCGGTTTCGGCAGAGGCTTGCGCGGCAGTATTTCCACCCGATTCGCCGCCTCATATACAAACGACGCCACGATGGCCGCCATCTGCGCCATATCGGCGCGCTGAACGCGGTCGTAAACATCCATATTGGAGTGGTGCGTCCGTGAATTGTATTCCAGGCCGTCCTGAATGAACTGGAATCCCGGTAAGCCGACAGCGTCAAAGCTCAGATGGTCGGTGCCGGTGGTGTTGCGGATACTGATGGTGCCGGCGCCCAGGTCCTGGAACGGCTTGAACCACTCCTCAAATACCGGACGCATCGCGTCATTGCCCTGCAGATAGACCCCGCGAATTTTTCCGCTGCCATTGTCGACGTTGAAATAGCCCGCCAGCTTGGCATGCTCGGGTTTCAGCTTCATGTCCTCGCGATTCGCGAAATGCTCGGTAACGTAGGCGCGCGAGCCGAGGAGTCCTTCTTCTTCCCCGCTCCATAGAGCCATCCGAATCGTTCGATCCATGCGCAGATCGAGGGTCTTGAGAATCCGCATCGCTTCGATCATCACTGCGCAGCCGGCCGCATTGTCAGTGGCTCCGGTCCCGCCCTGCCAGCTATCCAGATGCGCTCCGATCATAACGACCTCATCGCGCTTGCGGCCGCCTGGGATCTCGCCGACTACATTAACGGAATCCGTGCGATCGTCCAGGAACTTGGCCCGAATGTCGAATTCCAGCTTTACGGGAATTTTGTTGTCTAGAAGGCGCATCACGCGATTGTAGTGCTCCGGCGTTAGCGCGACGGTCGGCGGCGGAACAGGATCCTTTACATCGCGCGATCCAGCGTCCTGGCCGAACACGGTGCCTCCGCTGCTCTGGCCGCCCCCCAAACGCACCACCACGGCCACTCCCTCATCCTTGAGAAATTGGTTGATGCGGTTGCGGAGCTGCTGCTGGGCATTTTGTCCCGCAGGTTGCCCGCCGGCACCTCCGCGACCGCCGCGACCTCCCCGGCCGTCCCCAAGCGCTGCAGTCCCAGGCGGACCACCGCGACCACCCCCATCGGCGGCGGCACTGAGCTTCGCCAATTCATCATCGGTATAACGCTGGCCAAGCGAGGTCGTAATCATCGTCAGCTCGCGCCCCACACCCATGAACACAATCTTGTCTTTCAGCTTGCCTTTATAGCGGTCGAAATCTGATTCGGCGGCGATATTGGCGACTATCGCTTCGCCGGTCACCACGCCATTGGTTCCCGGGGACCACGCGAGCGGGAAGCCGATCAGCGGCGCGTATTGCGGCTCGATCAAGTTTGCCGAGAAATGCGTGAAAGTCCAACCGCGTCCAAAGGGACCCCATTTCTCCTGGTGCCCTTCGATTCCCCATTCCTTGAGCTGTTTCACAACCCAATCGGCCGCCGCGAAGAAACCCGGCGAGTTGGTCAGACGCGGGCCATAAACGTCGGTGAGCTGGAAGACGTGGTCCATCACCTTGGAATTTTGTAAAGCCTCTTCTCGGATCTTGTGAATCGCGGTCAGATCGACACGTTCTTCCGCGGCCATGGGAATCACGGCGAAAGCAGTCAAGGAGGCTAGTATTTGGAGGCAGCGTGTGTTCGCCATCGATTCCTCTTGGAGTCCATATTACAATTTGTAGCGTGCAGATCACCATATCCAAGGAGAATTACCTCAAAGCCATCGCCGAGGCTGAGAGCGAGGGCGAAACCGTCATCGCCGCGACGCTGACCCGTTGGCTCGAGGTTTCGGCTCCGGCCGTCACCATGGCGATCCGCCGCTTGAAGCGCGACGGGCTGATTCGCGTGGCCGCATCCGGCGAATTGAGTCTGACTCGAGAGGGGCGCGAGATCGCCAACCGCGTGCTAAACCGGCATCATCTGATCGAGCGCATGCTGACCGAGATTTTCGGCATGGAATGGTACAAGGTGCACGATGAGGCCGAGCAGTTGGAGCATGCCGTCTCCGCCGATTTCGAGAGCAAGCTATTGGACAAGCTGGGTAACGATGAAGCTTGTCCCCATGGCAACCGCGTGGGCCGGGATCGTCCTCGCGACCGCCGCGAACGCGGCTGGATCCCGCTCGATGAAGCCGGCGGCGGTGCAGCCGTCCGTGTGATGAGCGTGTTCGAACGCGACCGCAAACTGCTCGAGTACCTGAACGGGCTGGGCATCCGCCCGGGGGCGCAGTTAAAAGTGGTCGGCAAGAATTACGACCAAACCATGACACTGCGTGTGGATCGCAAACCGGTACAGCTCGGCGGCGCCGCTGCCTCGAAAGTGTGGGTCGCTGAATGAATTGGACCGCCACCGCCGCGATCATGCTTGCGCTCGCGGT
>Ga0105239_10010380_pt1 | contig 10424 bp, 10 predicted proteins | sample KBSC44metaG_FD_92761 | JGI IMG/M metagenome (GOLD analysis project Ga0105239, IMG submission 92761) | Corn rhizosphere microbial communities from Kellogg Biological Station, Michigan, USA - KBS C4-4 metaG | ecosystem: Host-associated > Plants > Roots > Rhizosphere > Soil | place: Michigan, USA...
CGCGATCTCCTGGAACCTGACCGCAGGCTATCTCGGCATCCCCACGAGCAGTTCGCACGCGCTCATCGGCGGCCTGATCGGCGCGGGTGTCGCGCATGTGGGCTTCGGCGCGATCGTGTGGAACGGGGTCGGCAAGACCGCGGTCGCTATCGTGCTGTCGCCGATTACGGGATTGCTGATCGCGCTACTGCTGGTTCTGGCTGTTTCATGGGCGTTCGTGAAAGCCGCGCCGGCGCAGGTCGACGGCATTTTCCGGAAGGTTCAGTTCATTTCGGCCTCTCTTTACTCGCTGGGCCATGGCGGCAACGACGCGCAGAAGACAATGGGCATCATTGCGGCCCTATTGGCCGCACACGGACGATTGCCCGGCGCGTTCCACATCCCGCTCTGGGTCGTCATCAGTTGCAACGGCGCGATGGCGCTCGGAACGCTGTTTGGAGGCTGGAAGATTGTCCGTACTATGGGTTCGCGAATCACCCGGCTCTCGCCCATGCAGGGCGTCTGCGCGGAAACGGCAGGCTCGATCACGCTGTTCATGGCGACATATCTGGGCATTCCAGTTTCGACGACCCAGACGATCACGGGCGCGATCGTCGGTGTGGGCGCCGCCCGGCGGGCATCCGCCGTGCGCTGGAGCGTGGCGCAAGACATTCTTATTGCGTGGGTGATAACCATGCCTGCAGCCGCCGCTATCGGTGCTGTGTTTTATGTGGCAGCGGAGTGGGTGGGACGGCTGATAGCTTAACAGGGGCTGTGTAATTGGTCGGTAGCTTTGGTAGCGTCAGTGGTATCGGGTCGGAGATTGCCAACCGGCAATACGCGGCGCTTCCTTGGCGGCTGTCCGGTGATCATCTCGAAATCCTGCTGATCACGACGCTCACCAGCAAGCGCTGGATGGTGCCCAAGGGCTGGCCGGTCAATGGCTGCTCGCCGAGCGAGTGCGCTGCGCTGGAAGCTTTCGAGGAAGCCGGTGTCGTCGGCACGACGTCGCCGCAGGCGGTGGGTTCCTTCGACCATCTCAAGCAGCGCAAGGCCGGAGGCGCGATCCTCTGCCATGTCGACGTGTTCGCGCTGGAGGTGGAACGGCAGCGGCGTACTTGGCCCGAGAAGGCGATGCGCGAAACTTGCTGGTGCTCCGTCGCGGAAGCGATGGCGCGCGTATCCGAGCCCGGATTGAAACGCTTGATCGCGAAGTTCGCCAAGAAGCAGGCGCAACTCCGCCACTGACGATCACGGGCGTGGCGCGACGCGTTGCCCGTTCTGGTCGACAACCATTTCCCCGGCTTCGTTATGGAATTCGCCGCGCTGAGCATCGGGAAGGATGTCGAGCACGGTGTCCGATGGCCGGCAGAGCCTGGTGCCCAGCGGCGTCTCCACAATCGGCCGGTTGATCAGAATCGGGTGCTGCAACATGGCATCGATGAGTTGGTCGTCGGATAGATGCGGATTGTCGAGACCGAGGTCTTTGTAAGGCGTGCCCTTCTCGCGCAGCAGTTCGCGAGGACTGATGCCCATCGCGCGGATCAGTGCGACGAGCTTTTCGCGCGACGGCGGGGCCTTCAGATATTCGATGATCTCCGGCTCCGTGCCCGAATTCCGGATCAGGCCGAGCGCATTGCGCGAGGTTCCGCATGCGGGATTGTGATAGATCGTGATCGTCATGGGCCAACCGGCGCGTGCGTTCCTGAGATACGGAAATTAATCGATCTCTCTCCGTCATCCAACCTGGACGAAGTGAACCCTATGGCCGGGTCGGCGACTCTCGTCGCGACCCAGCCATAGAGTTGGTCGATCAGTTGTTTTGGATCTGGCGGGCCCAGGCGAACGGGCCGTAAGCACCATCGGTGGTCCAGCCGGCATTCTTTGACGGATCAAGCGTCATCTTCAGCCATTCCAACGGGAATGTGCTGCCGTGGACGACGATGCGGTGAAAGTTCGGCACGTTATAGCTGGGGTGCTGGTTCCAGGCGTCGTTCGTACACGGAATTGCCGTCTGACCCGAAGCCGGGTCGACGAAGCACGGCGCACCCTGCTGCAGCGGATTGTCGGAACGGTAGACGTGCGAGTCGCCGTTGATCAGGAGAACCGGTTTGCCGAACGCTGCGGTACGGGCCGCGATTTCCGCGATCAAGGGCTCGAACTGCGTTTGATGCGTGGCGCTGTCGCCCGTGTCCCACATATCGGCCTGCAGCATGATGACCACGGCTTTGTCCTTCTCCGCCACCGCCTTGTCGAACGCGGCGTCGATCCAGTGGAGGTCGGCCGCGCTACGCGTGGCGATTTCGTTGCTCTGCTCCTGGCTCATGGAGGGTGTGCCATACCAGATGTCGTTGTCGTTGTTGGAGCCGCCCGGCAGGTTCACCGTGACGAAACGCGTCCTGGACTGTCTGAACGTCACGTTTTCCACATATTCCGCGTCGGACGGATACTTGGGATCGAAGGCCTGCGACTGCGTCGTCACCGCTCGCTTGCCGCCGATCGTGTGACCCGGAAAATTGAAGAAGATGGAACGGATGAGGTCGAGATTCGCCACCGGATTGCCGCCGGCATAATCGATCAGTCTGCCCTTGGCGTCCCTCTGATAGTCGATCTGGCCGGTGCCGGCATTGTAGGCGCCGCCGCCTTCACCGACCTTGTGGCAGTCGGTCCATTCATTGTCACCCGGCGTATAGACCATGGGATCGGCATAGGTGTTCCAGAGCGCGCGGATCGTGTGATCGTATTTCGTCGTGCAGTACTGCTTGCCCGAGTGGATGTCGCCGGCGTGCATGACAAGCGAGACATCCGGATCGGCGTTGATCGAGGCGATGAAGGACGGCGTTGCCTGAAGCTCCGCCGTGTCGCCCGGGCTCGTGCCGTAAGGCGCGTCGCCATAGACCGCGACAGTCGAGACGCCAGTGATGACTGGCGCATGCTTGATCGCGTGCTTGTGCGGCGCGGCGATGGCAAGCGAGGAAGCCAGAAGAGAGCAGGTGGCGAGCAGAAGCGCCCGCTTCAATCGTGTCATGTTCGATAGTCCCCTGAGATTGCGGTTGCGGCCTCTGCACGGGACTCAATGCCCGGCAAAGACCAGCGCGGACCATCGGTGCGCTGCATAACAGAACGGTAACAGATGGATGAAGATTGCGTCCCAAAGTGTCACCAATCAAGAATGCGTTTCAGAATCGCAAACGAACAATCGACAGCGCCAGGAAGACGCGCGCGTGATCGTGCGGAGGCCGTCTTGTTCGGCAAAGTCCGGGCTTGGTTCAGCCGAAGGTGAAGGAGTAGGCCTCGGCGCAAACGATCTGGTGTATTCTGTTCGGCGTGAACTGCTGCAAAATTCGGGATTGGCTATGTTCGCGCGTATGCGTCTGATTGCGATGATCTTGTTCGCCGGCTTCATAAGCCACGCAGGCTTGATGCAAGCGCGCGCCAAGGATGCATCGGGCATCCTGGTGCCTGCAGGCGATTACCCCCTCGGTCCGGGCACCACCCGCACAGACTACGAGAGCATCGATCCAATGGCGCGGCGGCTCTATATCGCCAAGATGGGGGCGGGTCAGCTTCTCATATTCGACATCGAGCACAACAAGCTGGTGGCGCAGATGGAGGGCTTTCCGAAAGTCACTGGCGTTCTTGCCGTGCCCGAGTTGCATAAGGTCTACGCCAGCGCACCCGGCGGTGGCCTACTCTCTTCGCTGTCGCAGGGCTTGGGTATGGCGGGAATGTCTTCGGGGCGCGGAGAGGTTGTCGTTCGTGACGCGCGCAGCTTGAAGGAAATCGCGCGGCTGCCCGGCGGCGTTTTCCCGGATGGCATCACCTACGATCCCAAAGAAAAGCGTATATTCGTCTCGGACGAAATGGGCGGCGCGGTAACGGTGATCGGCGCGGACGCCGACAAATTTATAAGCCGCATCGACACTGCCGGGGAGGTCGGAAATGTCCGTTACGATCCTGCAACCGGCAAAGTGTTCGCACCGGTGCAATCGCACAACGAGCTAGTTGAGATCGACCCGAAGCGCCTCGCTGTCTCATCGCGCCATCTGCTTGCCGGCTGCGATCATCCGCACGGCTTCATCGTGGCTCCGGAAGAATCCATCGGCTATGTCGCCTGCGACGAGAACGACCGTTTGCTGACCATCGATCTGCCTTCTGGTCATATTCTGCAAAACCAGCCCGTCGCACATGACCCGGACGTGCTCGCCGTCGATGGCGGCACGCACCGGCTCTACGTCGCAACCGAACCCGGCAACCTCTCGGTCTTCGACATTTCCACCGAACAGAATCCCGTACCGCTCGGAGACATGTTCGTCGCCAAAGGCGCCCACGCCGTCGCGGTCGATCCGGCGACGCACCGGCTCTATCTGGCGCTCGCCGATCTCAACGGGCGCGCTATGCTTCGCGTGCTCGCGCCAAAAGCATCTGAAACGCACTAAAGGAGCATGTAAAACTCTTGCGCTTGTGCTCCTGCCGGGCGATGGAATCGGATCACGTCAGCGAAGGATTGCGAGATGATCACCGTCTGGGGCGAAGGAAGAGGTTTCCGGGTCATCTGGTTGCTGGAGGAAATGGGTCTTCCGTACCGGCTGAGAGCGGTGGATCTGCTCGCCGGTGCCGAGAACGATCCGGAGTTTATGGCCGTCAATCCCGGCGGGTTCATTCCGGCGATCCAGGACGGCGACGTCACCATGGTCGAGTCGATTGCGATCATGGAATACCTGCTCGCGCGTTATGGCCATGACTCAAAAAGCGACGCGCCGCTCGCGCCCGCGCCGCACGATCCCGCGTTCGCGATGTACCAGCAGTTCATGCATCTCGGCGAAGCTGGGCTCGGTGCCAACATTCAGGTCGTTGTCGTCAGCGGCTTTATCGCGCCGGAGAGCGAGCGCAACAATTGGGGTGCGCGCTGGGCATTGGACCAGTTCAACAATCGGATGAAGCTGGTAAAGCGGCAGCTTGCGCGCGCCCCCTACATGGCCGGCGAGGCATTCACCGCCGCCGACATCTCTGTGACGTACGCCCTGACACTCGCAAAAAGAATGGGCGGTATCGTCTTGGACGAGTCCGAAAAAGCGTACATGGCTCGCACCACCGGGCGCGAAGGCTATCATCGCGCGCTGGATGCATGCCCGGCCACCAAGGGGCTGCTCGCGCAGGCGTCCGATTGAATCTCCGGACCACCGCTAACGGAACTCCGGACCATTCGCCCAGATGACAAGCGCCTTTCGGGTGCCCGATACCACCGGCGTCACGCGGTGCAGATAGAAGGAAGGGAAGGCGATGAGTGCGCCGCGGGTCCGGGGTGCGGTGTCGATCCCCGGACCGAACTGGAATTGCAGGTCGCAGCCTTCATAGCCGGCAGGATCGGAAAGCTGAAGGCTGAGCGAGAGCTTGCGCGGTGCTGGATTGTGCGGGCCGCAATCGACGTGCCAGCCGTAATGGCCGCCTTCGCTGCCCTGATAGATCGTATACTGGAACGGCTCGAGTTCCTTGATGTCGAAGCGGAAAAACTGCGCGTTCAGCCGTTGTACCGCGCCGCCGATGCGCGCGAACAGATGGCGATGCTCGGGCTCCGGCGTGATCCAGGCAACGCGCGTGACACGGATCGCGGCATTGAGCTGGCTTTGGCTGGTGATCGTCGCCTGCTGCTGCACAAGCCGGTCGCCGAGTTGCTCGATGCTGTCAAGCTCCGCTGGCGTGAAAACGTCTTCCAGAACGGCATAAGTATTGAGAGGCATCGTGCCCCACTTTAGATCGTTTAGAGCAGGCGCTCGATCGGCTGCTGCAGGTCCTTCGGCTTGGTTGTCGGCGCATAGCGCGCGATCACCTTGCCCGCGCGGTCAACCAGGAATTTCGTGAAATTCCACTTGATGCGGTTGCCGAACAGGCCGGACTTCTCGTGCTTCAGATAATTGTAGAGTGGGTGCGCGTCCGGGCCGTTGACGTCGATCTTCGCGAACATCGGAAAGCTGACGCCGTAATTGACCTGACAAAATTGGCCGATCTCGTCGGCGCTGCCCGGCTCCTGCGCACCGAACTGGTTGCAGGGGAAGCCGAGCACGGTGAGGCCCTTCGGATGAAGGTTCTCATAGAGCTTCTCGAGTCCTTCATATTGCGGCGTGAACCCGCACTTGCTGGCGGTGTTGACGACAAGGAGAACCTGGCCCTTGTAATCGGCCAAACTCACATCCTTTCCGCCGAGCGTCTTCGCCGTGAAGTCATAGATCGAGGTCAATCGTCATGCCCTCCGGTCATTCGACGCCCGAAACGGTCCACCCGACCGTTTCGCCAGCCTTCGACTGAATCCGTCTTAGCCTGCCATCCGTCCCTTGTCGCGGCGGTGCGGCTGCTGCGGCTGATAGGCCTTGCGCGCATGCGCCTCGCAATAGGGCGAGCCGCTCTTGGGCTTGCGGCCGCAGAAGTGGAATTCGTTCTCCGAAGGATCGCCGATCGGCCAGCGGCACATGCGGTCGTTGATCGTGAGCACGGTCGCGTGGCTGCCGTCATCGAGGATCAGCGGATCCTCCTCCACGATGGGCGCCGGCGGCATATAGGAGCGCATCGACACTTTCGGTGCGGAGGGAAGGCGTGGGCGTTCGCTGCGCGACGGGCTCGCACGGCCGGCGAGGCCGAGCCGATGCACCTTGCCGATCACAGCGTTACGCGTGACCCCGCCGAGGGCACGAGCGATCTGGCTCGCGGAAAGCCCCTCGGTCCAGAGATTCTTGAGCTGCTCTACGCGGTCGTCGGTCCAGTTGAGTTGCGTCATCTTGGGCTCCCCTCAGGCTTCAGCCACAAGATATCGTATCAACCGAATCAGGACTCACAAGGGCTACGCATGAGCCACGAGATGTTGTCCACATGATTCGACGGAACTATGCACTTCGCAAATTCGACGGCGCCATGCGCATAGGAAACCCAAGCCTGCCGAGTTCTTTACCGACGACGCGAAGGTAGATTTCTCGCGAAAATTGAACTGGCTCCGGGATTTGATGCCAACCTGCGAAGTGCATAGTGGCATCGACGAAGCGATTGAAGAAAAGGAAACGCTGTGGCTCCCGTGACCCTCAGATCGAAGAACGGTTTTGCGCTGAACGAAGATGAAATTCGCGATGACGCGGGGCAGGTGACCGGACGGATCTACTTCGTGTTGTCGCCCGGCGGCGAGGAAGTCCTGTTCGAGAGCGCCAGCCGGCCCGAAGCCGAAAAGGCGTTCGAGCATCTGACCGATTAGGCATGGCCGAGCGAAAAAAAAGACGGCCCCGGAATCGCTTCCGGGGCCGTCTGAGATGCGAAACGCTTACTGGCCGACGATCGCCTTGATCGTCACGAGCCCTCTGGGGGAGCCGAGGCCGCCCACGAGATCATAGCCCTTCACCGCCGGATAGATGCCGCTCTTGTTGCCGACGACGTCGTGCAGGATTTTCGGATTGCTCGAGACCTGCCCATAGAGCGTCGGATTGATGAAGCCGACGGTGGACTTGCCCAGATGCGCCGCATACTGGTTCATCAGCGCCGTGAAGCCCGCCCAGATCGGCGAGGAGAAGCTGGTGCCGCCCCAGCCGCCCTGGCACTTGCCCTTGTCGCAGATGATCATGTCGAAATCGCCATTGGCGGAGATATCCGACACGTTGCGGTATTGGGTCGAGCCGAGGTTCTTATTGTTGACGTAAGGAAGCTGATAGGACTCGATGAGAATGTTGTGATCGAGCGAAGGACCCGCAGCCGAATCTTCCCAACCCGGTTCGGATTTCCAGGTGCCGCCCGGACCGTTGGTCACGAGATCGGTGCCGCCGACCGCGATGATATTGGCGTCTTCCTCCGGCCACGGGCCGCTTGCCTGTAGCGTCGAGTTGTCGCCGCTCGCGGTAAACCAGGACTGACCCTGCACCGCCATCTCCTGATAGATCGGATCTTCGGTCGAGAAGTGCTCGCTATAGCCCCACGAGGTCGAGAGCGCCTTGCTCGTGTTGTCCGCCGCCATCTGGTTCTCGATCGCGACCGGGCTGCCGCTCACATAGACCTGCACCTGGTCCATGCCCGGCGCCATGGCGATGGCGTAGACGATGTCGAGTTCCTGCTCGCCGTCTTCGCAAGAAGCGCAGGTCGCGCTTCCGCCGCCCACCGCGATGCCGTTGACGGCGACGCTGTTGGCCGGTCCGTAGTTCGTGAAATAGAGCGAAACGTCCGCCGGATTATAGGGACCAAGCTCCATCAGGCCGACCGACTGTCCTTTGCCGGTGAGCTTCGCCTTCGTGCCGGTTGCGTAATAGACGGCGCGGAAATCGCTGCCGATGTAATTGCCGCCGGGGCCCGAGCCCGTTCCGGCGCGGGTGGTCTGGTTTCCGGCCGGCCGCACGAGCTTGGGATGTGGAAGCACGTAGTTGTCGAGGTCGACGACTTCCTGCACCGGTACGGCGAGGTCGAGCGTCGGCTCGCGGTCAGGTGCGAAGAAGGTGCGGTTCTCGCTCGGATGCCTGTAGGTGTTCAGCTTGACGTGCAGCACGCGCTCGACATCGGCGGCGGCGCCTTCTACCTGGAAGAGATAGCGGTTGGCGGCGGCGTGCGTAACCGCGAGACCGTTGTCGCTGAAGAACTTCATCGCGGCATCGTAGTCATGCTGCGTGGGTCCGAAGCGCTTGGTGAACTCCGCGACCGAGAGATAGTGGCGATAGAGCGGGCTTGTCGGATCCGACACCGCATGCGCAAGCTCGCCGAGCTCTTCCTTGTGGCGCATCGGCAGCACGACCTGCAGTTTCGTGTGCACCGCCGCGTCCAGCGCACCGGCAAGCGCGGCCTTGTGCTGGGCCACGGCAAGGGGAACGTGTTTGACAAGCAGCGCTGTCGCCGATGCCGAACTGGCAGTGGCCACCGCCGCCGTCAGCACAAACGCACTCAGGCACTTTGTACGCATATCTCCTCCGAGGGTTGGGGACGCGGACCCTGCGCCGGATGCGTGTGCGGATCAAGTGCAAGATAAAACGGCCGTAACGCCGTATATATTTGCGACAAAAGTGGCGCTAGTTCCCGGCCAGCGCCCGGATCAGCTTGCGTCCGGTGGGCGATCCGAGCCCGGTCACGAGATCATATCCGCGCACCGTATTGTAGAGGCCGCTGTGGTTGCCGACAGGATCGTGACGGATCGTCCTGTCGTCCTTCAGCATTCCGTAGAGCGTGGGATTCAGGAACCCGACCGGCTGTTTGCCGTTCTTCGCGCCCTGTTCGTTTATGAGCGCAACAAAACCCGCCCACTCCGGAGCCGCGAAACTCGTGCCACCCCAGCCGCCGTTACATTTGTTCTTGAAGCAGATGAACATGTCGTAGTTCGCATTCGCCGACACGTCGGGCACGTTGCGCAACATCATCGAGCCGGCATTGCGACCGTTGATGTAGGGAAGTTGGTAGGGCTCGATCGGGATGTGCTTGTCGAGCGACGGCCCGCCGCCGCTGTCTTTCCATCCCTTTTCGAGAAGGTACGGACCGGCAGGGCCGTCGGTCACGAGATCGGTTCCGCCGACGCCGACGAGGTTCGCATCTTCCTCCGGCCATTGTCCGCTGCGCTTGAGGCTCGAATAGTCGCCGCTCGCGACCAGGAAGGTCTGACCCTGCGCCGCCATCTCCTTGTAAATGGGGTCCTCGCCCGGCAGGTCGCGGCCCCAGCCCCACGAGTCGCTGATCTGCTTGCTGGTGTTGTCGGTGGCGATGCGGTTGAGCATCGCCAGCGGATCGCGGCTCACATAGAACTGCACCTGAGCGAGACCCGGCGCCATGGAGATCGCGTATTCTATGTCCAGCACCTGCTCGCCGTCATTGCATGTGCCGCAATCGACGGCGGTGCCATCGACCGAGATACCGTTGACGGGCACGTTCACCGGCTCGCCGACGGTGTTGAAGTAGAGCGTCACATCGGCCGGCATGTAGCCAAGGAATTCCACCAGTCCGACGGATTGGCCGGCGCCGGTGAGCTTCGCCTTCTTGCCTGTGCCGTAATAGGCAGCGCGGAAATCGCTGCCGATGAAATTGCCGTCGGGACCGGAGCCGGTTCTCTTGCGGCCGATGTCGCTTCGCTGGTCGGCGAGTTTCGGATAGGGCCGCACGAAATCGTCCAGCCCAGAGACGCGCAGCACCGGCACGCCAAGATCGAGCGACGGTTCGCGATCCGGCGCTAGGAACGCCCGGTTCTCCGTGGGATGGCGATAGAGCTTCAGTCGGACGTGAAAGACGCGCTCGATATCGGCAACCTTGCCCTTGAGCGGAATGAGATAACGGTTGGGTGTCCCGCCCGTGACGTGCAGTCGGGATGCGTTGAAGAAGCGAACCGCCGTGTCGTAATCGCGTTCGGTGGGACCGAAGCGGCTGGTGAATTCTGCGACCGAAAGCCAGTGATGGAAGAGCGGGCTCTGCGGGTTGTAGAGCGCGCCGAGCAACGCGTTGAGTTCGCC
>Ga0105239_10010381_pt1 | contig 10424 bp, 5 predicted proteins | sample KBSC44metaG_FD_92761 | JGI IMG/M metagenome (GOLD analysis project Ga0105239, IMG submission 92761) | Corn rhizosphere microbial communities from Kellogg Biological Station, Michigan, USA - KBS C4-4 metaG | ecosystem: Host-associated > Plants > Roots > Rhizosphere > Soil | place: Michigan, USA...
CCTTCGACTAGGACTCCAGACATAGAAACGGTACTGGCATCATCTCAAACTCAAGTTGACATCTTCACGGCGCTTGCCCACCCTCAGGCTTAGGATCGCATCCCGAGCTTTGCTCAAGGGATTTAAATTCCACCAAGCTCAGTAATTACTGCTCGGAGAACCTTATTATATCACACCAAGCCCACGCTTGACCGAGTCTGACTTTCCGGACGTCGCCCAGCAGCTGTCCTCTCTCTATCTAACTGCCACTGCGATCTACTCGTAACTTGGTCCTCTTGGTGCGCCGTGTTCCCCCGTCGTCTTTCAGCCATGGGCCATGCCGCATGCCTAGCTCCAAACTTTCCCGCAATTTAGGTATCAAAGGCCAGTTGCATGGCAGGGTTCAGCTGCGATGTGCAAAGTTCAATTTGTTCTTCGCTCCAGCCTCTAGGGCACCTGTACCTTTGTCCCCGCCTCTCCTATCAAAAAAAATAATCGGCGGAAGGTTCAAGATTCTCGCTTCGATGATTGTGGATATCAAGCTAGCCTAATGAAGGATATAGTTCAGCTGCTTTGGTTTTTTGGGCCAGGTCACTCTGCAATGCAATGCAAATGCAATCCTTACTTGCGTCCCGCTGGCTTCTTCTTCATTTGCACCTTGGCGATGATTTCAGGCTTCTCTCGGCAGGTCGGGCAATACCAATCCTCGTCCTCATCCGGCACTTTCTTCATATTCAGGCACCCAGTGTGGAACCATTGATATGGGCAATCATCGTTCTCACACGCCACCATTTCGCCATAGCTGCGTTGGTTACAGAAGCAATACTTCTTGTCATCTTCTGCCTCATCGTCCTCCATATCCTCGTCCTCTGCAACTTCTGCTTCTGCTTCGTCCGCAGCCTGCTTCTTGTTTCTCCGCCTTCCCCGTGACTGCGAAGCATCCGTCTCGGAAGCATCTGCAGATGATAGTACTGAGTCTGCATCCTCCGAAGCAGCTGTACCCCCGCGATTGCCCCGCACAGAGGGTGATTGACCTTTTTTGCGCCCAGTCGATAGGCGGCCCTTGTTCGCACTCTTTTGCTTCAGTTTATTCACTTGCTGGTGCGATATGACTTTCTTTGACAGACCGGACTTCTTTGTTGGAGCAGTATTTGGTTGAGAACCAGTCGTGCGAGGGATACTGCCTGCTCGACTTTGGCTGGTGGCTGCTGGAGTACTTGGTCTGGGCGTGCCAGGACCAAGTGATGATTGACGAAGATTGGAAGGCTGCGCAGGCAGGTTCGTGCCTGCCAGGGGATTGCCTAATTTGCGACGTTTAGTGTCAGCCCCCAGAGAATGCTCCCGTTCCCGTTGTCGTTGTTGCTGCACCGCAGAGGCCGGTGTTGCTGGTGCAGAACTTCTCTGAACGGGTGCAGTCGCTGTAACAATCTGGGGCAGTTGCCTAGGCTGAGCTTGGGGAGTTGCACTGGCCATCTGAGCATTCAGTCTGTGTGCGCTCGCATTCAAGGCACTGATAGAAGCGTTCTGTAGAGGAAGATTGGCTGGAGGGTCAATCAACGACTTTTGAGCCTCGGCCTTGCGGTTGAACACACTTGGCAAGGGTGGGCCATCGACGAGTTGACCATCACTTTGTAATTCACGGATCTTGACATCAAGTTTTTTCACTTGTCGCTCCAGTAGATTGCATGCCTTTTCACTCAGACTCGCTTTCTGATTCTGCAGCAAGAACGATTGTTCAAAGTTCTTCTTTACTAACTCAGCGTACTCGGTCTCCTTAGGATGAGCGGCCAAAACACCATTCACTTTGATGTGTTTTTGTACATTGGCGTCCTTTTGATTGATGGTAGACATTAATTTCTGTAACTCTTTGTCTTTGGCCTGGATTTCCTCCATCATATGACAGATCTCGGCAGGAAGATTGGCCGCATCGTAGATAAACTGTTCTAACACCGAAGCACAGTCTTCGTTTGCTGCCATATTGATGGATGTACAGCCTAGGAAGCCCTTGTAAACAAGCCTGGCCTTGAGAAGGCGCCAAACTGGAGAAGGCGCCAATTGCGGAAATAAGGCCTGATACGCGTTCGCCACAAAAAGAAACAAACAAACGACCAAGTCTTGTTCCCCTTATAGCCAGAATCGGAGTATACGGTTGAAGGCCCTTGGTTTGATGATTCTGAATTGATGATTGATGAACTTGCGTTGGGTGACGAACTGGAAAGAAGTGGTTGAAGGGCGATTTGCCTCTTCGAGTTGTTTCTTCACTTAATATCAGGCTAGGCTGGAAATGGAAGTAGAAGTGGCGATTCCCGAGTTCCGATGAGGCTTGCCCTTCTTCAGCCACTTCAAAATGCAGGAACGACTATCAAACCAGTGGCACAACTTTGGAAGTCACGGTCACAGCCACATCTCCACCTTCAACTTCAAACTTCTTTTGCCATCATCACAACTTCATTATTCCATTCACTTCTACCTCAGTCAATCACTCCGATTGAAGACTCCGATTCAGTTTTCCTACCAAACCTTTTCATAATTGCCACCCGCCATTCCCCCAAGGTCCTATCTTTGCGACAGTTCGTTCATATTCAATATTGTGCCTTTTCAGTTCAGAGTCGCCGCAAACCCAAATATCAATATAATCATGTCGCATCAGTCATACAATATAGTACGTTCCTAGATCGATACGTGATATCCCACTTCTGCTTCGGATAAGTAAGACACCACAAAATGGCGGTCGTGCCGATAGTCCAAGAATTTGACTTGACCCAACCATCTTCAACCTTCACGGTCCACGCGAAAATACAAAGGGAAGCCGAAGCCAATGGTATCGCTCGTCCCAAAGGATACACAGTATCATGGCACTACAACCCCGAGGTTGAAAATCATCACTTTGGACAAACTCATCCAATGAAACCATGGCGCCTCACATTGACCAAATCCCTTGTCCTATCTTATGGTATGCACACAGCAATGGATGCATACTTATCACGACCAGCTACCAAGGATGAGATAAAGGAATTCCACAAAGAAGACTATGTCGACTTTCTCAACATTGCAACCCCCCAAAACATCTATGAAATGTACCCTGAACTAGCAACAGGTCCTCAGGGTTATTCTTCGGCCATCTTTGGCGTTGGCGATGATTGTCCCATTTTTGACGGCCTTTATAAGTACTGCTCCTTATATGCTGGCGCTTCCATCGACGCTGCGCGCAAGCTGTGCAACAAGCAATCCGACATCGCCATCAATTGGAGTGGTGGGCTTCATCACGCCAAGAAAGCTGAAGCATCAGGCTTCTGCTACGTAAATGACATAGTACTCGCTATACTACAGCTACTCCGGCACCACCCCCGAGTTCTCTACATCGACATTGATGTTCACCATGGAGATGGCGTAGAACAGGCTTTCTGGTCCACCGATCGTGTCATGTGCGTTTCATTTCACAAGTACGACAAAGAAGTCTTCTTTCCTGGTACGGGTCCTTTAGAGTCCACAGGTCCTGTTCACCCTAATAATCCTGGGAAAAACTACACTATCAACATCCCTCTGAACGACGGTATTGATGACGAGAGTTATGCATACCTTTTTGCCAATGTCGTTGAGCCCACGATTAAGATCTACAAACCTGAAGCTATCGTTCTACAATGTGGAGCCGACAGCCTAGGCCATGATCGTCTGGGATGCTTCAATCTCAACATTCGCGGACATGGTAACTGCGTCAGCTTTGTAAAACAATTCGGCATTCCTTTGCTGGTAGTTGGTGGAGGAGGCTACACCCCTCGCAATGTGGCGCGGGCTTGGGCGCATGAGACGAGCATCTGTATCGGCGCAGATAAGACACTCAATCACACCCTTCCAGAGAACATGCCATATCGTGATGCATTTAAACGAGAGGGTCTAACGCTCTTCCCCAATCTGGGCGGTTGGCGAAAAGAGAACATGAACAGCAGAGCAGATGTTGAACGGATCATCAAGCATGTCCGGGACCAGCTGGCCGAAATCCGGGGTGCACCGAGTGTGCAAATGAAACACATCCCCCCGGACCTGCAAATGTGGCGGGAAGACGCTGAAGAAGAGTTGCGGGAGAAGAGGCTGGAGAGGGAGGAAAGGATGGAGGAGCGGGACGGTGCAGGTGGGTTGCTCGCGAAAGCCAGTCGAAGGAGAGAACTGGAACGCACGGGACTCGGAACACTGCAGGGTAGTGTCGCAGGCAGTGTTGCTGGCGGAGGCGTAGGAGCCGGCGCCGGCACCGGCAGTGTCACAGGAAATGGGCCAGGAGGAGCGTAACATGGCGATTTTCTAGGTGTTGGTTGAATGCTTACTTTCCATGCCTGATTGCTTTTTGCTGTGATATATACCCGGAGGAGCAACGCGCAATGGGCATTGCACGGTATGACGGTCAGGCACGGACAGAATAGGAGATGGACATAAAAGCGCTGGGCCGCAATCTCGTTTTTCGCTTCGAAACTGCTCAACGACCATCATAGTAGTCATAGTTCCGCTCCTACGTGGGTAGGAGGCCAGAGGGGACGAGTCTCCTACCCGCCTGGACAGTTCGCGCGGGTTAATATTTAAATCCATAACTATTATAGTTATGAGGGAAAAGAAGGCGCCTGACATCGAAAGTTCAAAGACGAGATAGCTAGGATGTTCCCATGCATACAAAGGATCTAGCTTCAGGATTGCAAACATTTTAGTTCGGATTTTGGTATTATTCTTGTGTCCTCATTTTCTACATACATACGTACTTAGTTTTTCTAGATGCCTGTTGGATTTTGGTGATCGATCGAAGAGCTCTAACTTTTGCTTTCTTTTCTTGAGGCGTATGGAATCGGAATGAAGACGAGCACCACATCACTGGCTTGCTCGGGTTGCGGGTTTGGGGGGGGGTATCGCGGATGCTTTTTCCTCTTCGTCGTGGTGACGGGGGGAGTGTGTGCAAATGATGTAGACTGACGGTCGCCTTTCATAGGGACGTTGGGATGGGGTTGGAGAGAGGATCGGGCTGGCGAATCCACAGTCCGTATCGTGCGCTGGGGAGTAGAAGAAAACGCCGTCGCAATGCAGGAGAAGTCAGGACAGTAGGTATGTAAATGCAAAGGGGAATGATTCCGTGTGTGGGATATGTTTTCAAGACATTTCCGTGTCTTCCTCAATCTCCACCTCGATGGTGGCGTTTTCTTTGCCTTTCCCTTTGTCCTTTGGTTTTCCCTTATCTTTTGGGGCGTAAACGCCAACGCCAGATTCTCGATCAGCCTCGGCGAGGACGAGGTACCATTTATCGAAGTATTCACATGTACGGACATTGATGGGCCCTCCATCGTCACAGATATCAAACACGGGACAGCTCATACATGGGACTTCGCTGGTGCCGCCTGGGCCGAGCTCTTCTAGTTCTTTGAGACGCATGGCGGCTTTCTTGACTTCGTATTTATGGCTGCCGGCTCGAGCGTTCAATTGCATTTCTTCATAGAGATCTTGAGGGGTCTTAAAAGAGCGGTACATGACGACATGTTCGATGTTGTCGGCGAGGTCGTCGTCGCTACTATCGGGTTTGCGGTAGACCTTGAAGAGTTTGTTGTCATAGACCATGACGTCCAAGAGTTGGGCAATTGCATTTTGAGGCAGGACGGTGCCTGTGATTTTCGTCTGGAGAACATGGCGGGAGATTTCAGTGAGAGTCGGGTATTTCGTGTAGCCGGCATGGAAGGGACGGTAGGATTTGGGAGGAGGAGGGGCGGGTTTCCCTTTGTGATGGTGGGAGTTGTCCAGTCGAGCTGACTTGGAACGAGAATCAGTGTGGTCGTCAAATCCACCATCAGGAGCCTTGCGCTTATTGTTGGCGGGAGGATCGTCGGTGGAGTCCAATTCCTCCCAGGATTGTTCCGAGACGTATCTTTCAACCACTGTGGCAACCGCCTGGAGCAATGAGGTGTCGAGATCACCGTTGGTGAACCAAGCGCCACCGGTAGCTTCCTCGTTGGGTTGCAAGCCAGCCAAAATCCACATCTTCCTGCCCGGGTTTTTGACGCTTGACATAGACTTGATCAGGCCCTTGTTGGTCAAGCCTTTCAGGACGCGTTCGAGGACTTGGGCGTGAGCGGAGATGCGGTTCTTGATGGTCTTGTTCCAGATGCCGGCGGTGCCAGAGTTCTCAATGCAGGCGTAAACCATCTTCTCGTCGCGGGTCAGACCGACCTGGCTGTAAACGCAGTGTTAGGACATTTGAGACGTGGATTTATCAAAGCGAAACGAGGTTGAGGCTATACTTTTTGGCCGTTTGCTCTTCCACCAGCTCCCAGCCGATGGTACCCCCGGCTCTGTCATGAAGCTTGAAGAGTGCACGGTTGACGAGATGTTGAGTGGAAGTAAGAAGGATCTCGAGCTTTCTGTCGGGGATGATGCCAGCGTTAAGGAGTTCATCTTGAGAAAAGACATAACCCGGCTCGTGGTTTTCGATACACCAGGAATAGAGGGCATCGGCTGTCCGATCTCTTTTACGACCAACGCCCGAGGGGCCTGGCGTTGGAGAGGCAGAATGAAGAGGAGGAGGCATGGTGGCGTGGGGATGGATGGACGAGAGAGTATTGCTACCGATGGGGATAGAAGTAGCAGAACATGTTTGGTCGAGCGGGAAACGTTGACCAAGGAAGCCGGGAGAAGTATTGTCACCGATACATTTTGATGTTGAATCTTGAGGAAGTGTGTGCGGGTGTGACGTGAATGCAAAAAATAAATCAGAGGCAGACGCAGGTGAATGAATGAGTGGATCAAGAAGATCTATAGCAAAATTTTGGATGGAGCAGATGCGATCCAGTGGTGGGGTACAGGGTGCAGAGGAGGCCCCGTACCGCACGAGGTATTTACAATTCAATCAGGACAGCAGTACGCCAGTATATTTTGAGGACATTACGGGGTTTCTCAGTATTACATTTCGAGTATTTAATTGATGGAAATGACCCAAGCGTTTAGCACCTGGCATAGGGAGCAGGGCGATTGTAATGAAGGATGTAATCGGTACTATGTATACTCAGTACCAACAAGGGATGCAGGGCAGAGGTGGTGCAGCCTCACGAGACCAGAAGCACTGCGGAGACCCTCTCATTCTCCCACCTTCCCTTCGGCTCCAGCTGGTCCGTGCACCGAATTTTCTAGACAACTGAAGCCTTGCGCTCCTCACGCCTGCTCCTAAGTACTACTCGAGACATCCAGCTGCGTTCTTAAGATTACGGTTCACCTTTCTACTCATTTCCTCTCTTTCCCCATACAAATCCTGTTCCGCCTCTGACCCTCCATCTCCGATTTGCTAGTCTCTCGTCTCTCTGACACTCAGTCAATCTAGCCATGGCCGACGCCCTTAAGGCAGAGGGAAACAAAGCGTTTGCCGCCAAAGACTTTGACACTGCCATGTAAGAGACTCACGGAATACCTAGGTTGCCTTCACACTAATCCTCTGCCAGTGAGAAATTCTCCCAAGCCATCGAGCTCGACCCTACAAACCATGTTCTCTACTCCAATCGTTCCGGCGCATATGCTTCCCTCAGGGAGTACCAGAAAGCTTTAGAAGATGCTGAGAAAACTACCGAAATCAAACCTGACTGGGCAAAGGGTTGGGGCCGCAAGGGAACTGCTGCCCACGGTCTCGGTGACTTGGTCACTGCCAAAGATGCTTTCGATGAAGCCCTCAAACTTGATCCTGCTAACGCTCAAGCCAAGAGTGGTCTCGAGGCTGTCAACAGAGCAATTGAAGCTGAAGCCCACGAGGACGGCGCTGACCTTGGTGAAGGCGGTCTCGGCGGCCTAGGCAATATGTTCAACGACCCTCAACTCATCCAGAAACTCGCAAACAATCCCAAGACCGCCCAATTCCTTGCCGACCCCACATTCGTTGCCAAACTTCAACGCCTCGCCCAGAATCCTCAAGAGATGGGTCAGGAACTCGGTGATCCTAGATTTCTGCAGGTCATGGGTGTCCTCCTTGGGGTGGACATGCAGCTAGGTGGTCAACCTGGTGGTTCTGATTTTGGTGCCGGACGCGCTCCTGCTGAAGCCGAAGAAGATGTCCCCATGACTGATGCTCGTCCTCAATCCAAACCTTCACAACAACCTGAACCTGAACCGGAGCCGGAGCCGGAAGATGAGGAAGCCATTGCTGCTAAGAAGGCCAAGGAGGAGGCCGAGGCCGAGAAGAAACTAGGCACCGAAAACTATAAGAAACGAAACTTTGACCAAGCTATTGAACACTACTCAAAAGCTTGGGACCTGCACAAGGACATTACTTATCTCACTAATCTCGGTGCCGCCAAGTTCGAAAAAGGCGATTACCAGGGAGCTATCGAGGCATGTGAGAAGGCTATTGAGGAGGGACGTCAAATTCACGCCGACTTCAAAATCATCGCCAAAGCCTTCGGTCGCGTTGGCTCCGCCTACGAGAAGCTGGGTGATCTCTCGAACGCTATACTAAACTACCAGAAATCCCTGACCGAGCATCGTACTCCCGACATTCTCGCAAAGTTCAAGGCCGCAGAGAAAGCAAAGATAAAAGCTGAAAAAGATGCCTATATCGATCCTGAAAAGGCTGAGGAAGCTCGGCTCCTGGGTGCCGAAAAGTTCAAGGAAGCAGATTGGCCAGCCGCAGTTGACGCTTATACCGAGCTCACGAAACGTGCACCTGAGGATCCCAGAGGCTACAGCAACCGTGCAGCTGCACTGATCAAACTGCTTGCTTTCCCGACAGCCATCCAGGATTGCGACATTGCCATCAAGCTGGATCCCAAGTTTATCAAGGCCTACCTGCGTAAGGCACAAGCCTTGTTCGGCATGAAAGAGTACAACAAATGTCTTGACGTCTGCACCGAAGCGGCGGAACATGATGAGGGTGGCAAGAATGCCTACGAACTTGAACAACAGCAGCAGAAAGCCCTTGAGGCCATGTATTCTGCACGCCAGGGTGAGACTGAGGAAGAGACGAGTGCCAGAATCCAAAGAGATCCAGAAATCAGTAAGTCGCGTCCTACCACACAGCCGGGCAGTAGAGCATTGTTGTTTTGCTAACAATTCTCCCCTCCACAGTGTCGATTCTTTCCGATCCAATCATGCAATCCATCTTACAACAGGCGAAAGGCGACCCACAGGCTCTGAACGAGCACATGAAGAACCCTGGCATTCGCAGCAAGATTCAAAAACTCATCGCTGCTGGCGTCATCCGCGTCGGTCGGTGATCTCAGCCCTGCAGACTAAGATGCTTCGAGATAATGGCACGCAAATAAGTAGATGATCAGGAGGCGGTAGGACATTGGGGAACTCTGTGACCGCTTCAGCCCCAGAACACACAGGTCTCGAAATGTAAACTTCACGATCTCGAGACAGACTTGAAAGAGAAGTTGGATCGTGGGGTAACTTATCTCAAAGTCTGTCAGCCGTACCTCGTACATTAGTGAACAGCTCTGATGAGGAATTAATCATAAGCATTGCTAGCCCCAAGTGATAGTCAGTCAATCTACCATCAAAGTTTCACATTATATCAATCCAACCTGAGACAAGCAAAGTTTACACTTTAATAGTGCAAGTGCTACCGCGGAATGCCCATACTGGCCATTTGAATGGAACGTCACATGCATGCAGGTGATGAGTTCTCATGAAGCAAGCGGTTCGATCTACATACCTGACCATTGAGAAGATTCAGCAACAGCTTAACGTATGTATTAGGTAGCCAGGAGCCTACGTAGCTGACACCCCAAACTCGACACCCGTCTCCCTCCCACTTGATATTTATCATTTCCAGGCAAGTAATTACTAACTAACTAATAGTTAGTGACTATTTCTTGAATCAGCACAGCTTTAATTAATTAAGTATTGTATTGCCATTGCCAACCTCGAACTGTCGGACAGGACACTTAATGAACACTGCCCTAATTACCGGTTATTTAACACACTCGGTGCAGCGTGTCAAATGAACAATTTCGTGTGTCTTCGAACACCGCCCTGAATTGATATCTTTCCTTTCAGTTTCAGTCTTATGTGGGAAAAGAGGGCCGGGGGGGGTTCATTGTGTGACTTCTGAAGGGTCGAGACGCGGGTTGGACTGGAATTGTTCTTGTAGGGAAATACTTGTAATCAGTCGTCCAAGAATCTCAAACGTCGAAATGGAAGATTTTTTCCTTCAGCTTTTGTGGTATATATGCACTGGTACCACTGTGTGACGCACCAAGTGTGAGACGAAAACCCAATATGCATACCCACCGGGCAGTTGATGCGTAAGACATAGCGTGAATGAATATGAATATGAATATAAATGAAGTTTAGTTTTGTCCATATCGCAACCAAAACTATATATCCTGGCTAGGTAGGTGGCGTTGAGCCTGACAATGTATCACTAGCTATATATCCCTTGAGATTTCGATTCCCGAATCCATGTCCGTGTCCATGTCCGTGTCCATGTCCGTGTC
>Ga0105239_10010385_pt1 | contig 10422 bp, 7 predicted proteins | sample KBSC44metaG_FD_92761 | JGI IMG/M metagenome (GOLD analysis project Ga0105239, IMG submission 92761) | Corn rhizosphere microbial communities from Kellogg Biological Station, Michigan, USA - KBS C4-4 metaG | ecosystem: Host-associated > Plants > Roots > Rhizosphere > Soil | place: Michigan, USA...
AGGGTTTTGAGCTCGGGGGCGAGCTTCGCCGGATTGGCGACGGCCTACTGGATGCGGCGCCTCGGTTATGACGTGACGGTTGTGGAAGCGGCACCGGCTCTCAAGCGTGGGGGGACACCGGTCAACATAAAGGACGCTACCGTCGACGTGGTGCGTCGTATGGGTTTGTTCGAGCAGATCGAGTCACATCGCATCATCAAGACGCTGACAGAGTTTTCCGGGCCGGAACATGTGGAAGCGAGGTTCCGGGACGAGAAGGACGGCGAAGGTACGCCGGGTGATGTTGATTACGAGATCGAGCGGGATGTCTTGCTTCGGCTGATGTACGACACGGTCGAGGGTCACGTCGAGTTTGTGTTCAACGAGGGTATTCGGTCGATGCGGGAGGACGACGCGGGTATGTCGGTGTCGTTCGAGAAGGGCTCCGACCGTCGGTTCGATCTGGTGTTTGGATGTGATGGCATCCATTCCAACGTGCGTAGTCTTTGGTTCGGGCCGGAGAAGGACTATGCACACTTCCTTGGGGCGTATGGGGCGGTCACGATCGTCGACAGGCTTTTGCTGCCGGAAGGCACGTCGAATATGTACGGAGAGGATGGGCGGTTCGTCTCCGTGAATACGTACAACGGGAAGACCGACATCATTCAGCTGTTCGCGTCGGAAGACGAGCTGGATGTGGACTGGCGCGACAAGGATAGTCAGCGGCGCATCGTGCTGGGTCGGTTTGCCACGATGGAGGGGCCTATCACTGCGCTGCTTGCGGAAGTGGAGCGGGCGGAGAATTTTTACTTTGGGCCCATTACGCAGATCTTGATGCCCGCCTGGACGAAAGGACGGGTGGCGCTTGTTGGGGATGCGGGGTATTGCGCTTCGCCGGCGGCGGGGAAAGGTGGCTCGCTGGCGTTGGATGGGGCGGCGACTTTGGCTGATGCTTTTGAGCAGCATGGTGGCAAGTATGCGGCGGCATTCGCTGCTTACGACGCGGGGTTTCGGCCGTATCTTGAGGACGTACAGGCAGGGGCTGCGGGGTTCTGCAGGCAGGTGCTTGGGGCCGGCGGCTGAAGGTAGAGCGCTGAGCGTCCTCGACATCGCTCGGCTATCAACGATGCCGAGGATCGCAGCAGAGGCCTTCGGCGCATCGGCCGCGATTTACACGATCAGCTGCAGTTCTGGCTAATCAAAGTCAGGATCACTGGATGCTATGCATCCTTGGTGAACGTATTGCGCAGCTAGTTGACTAAAGTTACGCGGATGATAAAGCTTCCGAATCCCTTGCCTATCGCATCGCATACACGCGAGCGACCTTGCACCGTCTTACCATTTCTGTAAGCTGCCCAGCATCCGGCGTATGACAAAGGGGAGGATGTAAAAAATGGGGGACGCCACAACTGACCGCCGAGGAATCCGGATTGTGCCGCATTAGCGACCGTTCTTCTGCCGATGAGCATCCACAGCATCGCCGGCCCGACGCTCGTTGTAATAACGCACCAAGGATATGCCAGAACTAGGAACGAGGAGATCCATAAGCGAAAGGCGCTCACTCCCTCCTACTGTGACCTGCTGCTTGAGAGTGCCGCTCACCGTTTTCAGGTGAGATGTGACGTCGTCGAGCTTTCCAGCAGCTAGTTTCTTCGCGAGATAGTCGTATTCGTTCGCCTGCGCAGCGTCGTGAAGTTGGTTGTTGTATTGACCTATTTGTAAGGCCTTAACGAAGCCGGCCCAATAAGATATCCAAGCGACCAAGCATGCCACCGCGAGAACGCAGGAGAACTTGGTCACGAACAAGAGACGTCTTTGCATTAATCAATCCTCCGCGTGATCAGCCGCACAAGCCGGCTACCTGAACCGCCACTCTCCTGCACACGCCGTGCGATCAATACTGCGATTGATTGCTAATCCCGGCCAAACAATACGTCTGCCCTGGATGAACTGGGCAAGCCATGGCGTTCATCTCAGTCATTTATCCATACGATCTCAAGATCCAGACCCTGCGAAGCCATTGCAAGTGACTGCTCCGCACTTAGCCGCGGGCCGCCATCAAACGCATGTTGTGTATGCTCGCAGACGATTCGCCTAGCCGCGCCGCGCACAAGCGTCTCGTGGCACTTCGCGTCAGTAAGACTACCGAGAACCGAATCAAGCCCTTCGGTAAAATCGTCGAAATAGCTTCCCCAGTTGTCAACGGATGGCGGTAGCTCACTATGGGTCAGCTTGAACCGATATCGGTGCCCAAAGTCATCGATCAGTTGCTCGCCGATGTCTTCGAGCTCTGAGACCGCGGTGCCACAGTTAGATTCCGGGGAAAAATAGGTGTCCAGAAAAATTGGCGCTCTGGCTTTTCCTAGGATTCCCAAAAGCTCTCTCGGCATCAAGGTAGGTGCTGGCGTGACGCCATGAAAGCATCCGCACCACCAGTAAATCCCACTGCCCTCATACAGAGGCAGATAAGCGACCCCCGAAGCGAGGCCTGCGCCATCCAGTGCGGAGAAGGCGTCAGTGATGGTGTCGAAAAACCTAACACCCAAGCGGGATGCCTCGGCCTCCCATCGCCGATAGTTCTGCCTAACCCGGAAACGCGTTGACGGCCGATCGACTAGTATCCGAGAGTCAACTATGCCCAACGCTTCGTCTATCTCACCAAAATCAATCGATGCACCATCAATTCGAAGCGATAGCGTGTATTCACTTTTCTGATCCATATGAGCCTTGATATCTCCGGCGGCTTGAACGTTCCCATGCAGACCGTGGGCGGGTCACAGGGCTTTCTCCGTGACTCGGCAGAGACCCGCCGAAGGCAGCTACTCATACACCGAAACCGTGCATTAGTCCCCGCGCGGGACCGCTCCTGCTTCGCTAAGATAAACCCTGCCACCGAAATGGTATGGCCAAATCCCAAGGAGTCACGGATGCCGACCCGATGATGCGCCCTGCCGCTGCGATGGCCAGCCTTTGCGCCGCCCTATTGGTCGCCTGCGCCACGCCTGCCCGCCCTGCGGTGCAGACCAATGCAGCGCCCCCTTCCACCGTCCAGGATCATTCCATGCCGTCTTCTCTAGAAGCCCACGCACTGCCCGGGGCGCGCGCGGCCGCCGACCACCTGCTGGCCTTCCTGTCGACCTTGGACAGCACCGACAGGCTCAAGCCAGCACCGTTGGGCCAGGCCTTCGGCGTGACGCTCGGCCCCGACTCCGAAAATGGTTCGGGCTGGACGGTCTATCACAGTCCAGACCTGGGCCAGGGATGGACGTATTGGGTGCAGCAGTCCAATGCCCGGCCCTCGATGAAAAACGGTTTCCGCTTCTGGTTCGACCATCCCGACCGGACGGCCGATGCCAGTCCGGTGTGCGCATTACCTCTGGACCGGCTGCGCAGCACACTGACCGCGCACGGCTGGGTCGAGCGACCGGTGCCCTCGGAAATCGGCAGCATCCTGGCGGTGGAGTTCAGCAAGGGCGATGTGGTGTTGACCCTGACTCCGCGGGACGGCACGGACATTAATGGCACCGCCTGCGTGCTCGCCATTCAGACCACCGACGGCCACTGACCGACTAAGGATTGCCCATGGCAACGCCCCACCCGGCCCTCGATGCGGCCGTCCAGCAGTTTGCCCAACAGCCCGGCGTCAGCCCGGCAGACGTGTCGGCCCTTCGCGCTGCCTTGTCCGCCGACCCCAATGTGAGCCAGCGCCTGGATACGCAAGCGGCGAGCGGGGCGCTGCACGGCTTTGCACTCGCGGCGGCCGGCGCACCCGATCGCCCGGTGGGCAACTACGACCGCACGGCCGGCACGATGACCTTGCCCAGCTCCGCGTTCTCTGGCCCGCATCCTGACGTAGGCGCCGTGCTCCGCGTGCAATCGATGGTCGCGGAGTTTGGCGGCAAGACGTATGCCGACACCGCAGGTGCGAGCCATCCGGTCACCCCGGACATGCTCAATAACTTACAGGCCACGCTCAACAAGTCGCCAGCCTTGGCGGAAGAAATCAAGCGCGCTGCCACGACCACCGACCCGCTTCAACCGTCCCATCGTATTCTCGAATCGTTCGCCTTCACCAAACCGGGTGATGGGGTGGGTGGTAGCTTCAATGCGCCCAATCACGCCATGAATTTGGTCAGCGAATCGCTCATCACCCGCGGCGCTCACAGCATCGGCAGTTACAACCCCCACGATTTGACCTTTGTCATCGGGCACGAAGTCCAGCATGGGTTCAACGCAGAAGCAGCGGAACACGCGCGAAGAGCCTTTGTGGCCGAGGTGCACGCAAAAGCGGCTGCGCCCGGCCCGGTGCACGATTACACCGCGTTGGTCGAGCAGCACATTCAGAGCGGGCGTGACGACGAAGCCGGCGCGCAAATTGCCGGTTGGAACGCGCTGCGTAGTCGCGTGCAGCACGACCAAGGCAGCGTCAAACTCACTGACCTCTACAACGCCTTACCTGCGCGGACCGCTGATTTCATAGAGCCGCACGGAGCCGGATTTATCCCGCATGCCAATGTGCAGCTCAATCCCGATTTGAGCATGCCGCACACGCCGGTGAATGTGACCGGGATGGGGCATAACTATTTTGACCGGCCCACGGCGGCGCACTTGCAGCCCGGCGACACGCGCAATCCCATGGGCTTAGGCCACGGTCGTGCCGAGGATTATCCTAACTACTACGCCGGTTGGGCCGTGGCCGTCATCGGCGCGGAAGAGCGCGCCGCCGTCCACCCTCATGGCGTCACTCCCCAGGTGCAAATCAACATGGCGCACGCGGGACTTTACGAAGACATGATGGAGAAGGCGGGCCTCAACTTGGCGCCCTCCAAACAATCGGTCCCGTACCTCGACAGCAGCACGCAGCCGGCCGTACCCCATCGCTTCGACCACACCGCGGACGGCCCGAATCAATACCGGCATGTGCCGGTGGCGCCCAACCGATTGGACGACCCCGGTCATCCCGATCACGCGCTCTACCAACAAGCCCGCGGCCACGTCGTGGCCTTGGACAAGAGCCTCGGTCGCACCCCCGATGTATGCACCGACCAGTTGGCTTCAGCCGCGGCAGTGCAGGCGCGCGCCGATGGGCTACATCGCATCGACCAGGTTGCGCTCTCCACCGACGGACAGCAGCTGTGGTCGGTGCAAACCCCGCCGGGGCGCACGGACCATCTGTTCGACTTGCGGACCAGTGTGCCGACAGCTGAGGCGATGATGCCGATGGAGCAGAGCGGCGCCAAGTGGCCGCAAGCCATGCAGCAGTTTGAGCAAGCGCAACAGCAGCAGGCGCAGAGCCAGCAGGCCAGTCAGACCCAAGCGCAGGCGCAAGGCCCGGTGATGAGCAACGGCGGTCTTGGACAATAGTTGTACTGGCCGCATCAAACCTGAAGCGCCAGCATGCTTGCGGCCTGGCGTTGCCGTTAAACCGACCGCCAGCAATCAGTGTAATAAATGTTCTCGTGAGCTAAGAACCGCTTAAACCCTGCCCAACCTTGGGAATGAATCAGCGTGGACTCGTTCGTGTGCAGCGGCACCAACCATAGAAACTGGACGTATCCTTCCTCGGGATCATCCACCGACGAAAAGCACTCAGGGAAGCATTAGGGCCGCACCGCGTCCAAGGCTGTTGGCTCGAATCAGGGGGATATCGGAGGAGCGGGAGGAGTGCTACGACCCATGCGGCCGTGGGCGCTATGACAGCGAGCCGGCGACGAGTTTGGCTATTCCAGACGCATGGAGCGAATGCGGCAACGCCGGAGCTGGTCGGTAGTCGCAGGCGGTTTACCAGAAAGGGGAACCTTCAACGCCTAGAAACGTGAGGATGAGGATGAGGATGCCTAAGAGGTACAACGCGCCGGCAACCACGGCGAGCAATGGGGTCAATCAGAGACACGGCCGGGCTTCTATTGCACTCGCCGACGCCATTGCGTGGGGAATAGCGAGTGATTGCAGAAAAGCAATAGGCGACTGATTTTAATCGATATTTAAAATTCACAGACGGTTTATTAACTTCGAGGTTGCACAGTCTTGAATAGTTGAGATACTTCTCATCCCAGGCGGGGAAAACAGCGAAAGATCGCGCGTATCGGCTGACGACCACGCAAGTTCGCGTCGCCTCGGGACGGACTATCAAGGGGGGGGGGCGAACCATGCTTTTAATTGACGTGACAGTGGCGGGGCGAGGAAAGCGTCGTTCTCCCCATCGCATTGTCAAGACAGCTCGCGCACGTCTGTACCTCGAGCAGACGCTCACAAGCGGCAAGCGAGCCTGCGCATGAATCCAGCAGAGAATGAGCGTTTTACTCGCTTCCTTTTGGAAGCTGCCGCTACGTCAAAACGTATCGGCTACTCGCCCACAGAAATGGTGCGAATGCTTAACAGCAGTGGCGGATACGATGCAGTATCGCGCCTTCTTGGCCGAGCATCGGTTTCAACGGGCTTTGTAGAGTTATTTACACGCGGCAGGCCGGATCTCACCGTTGAGGCTCTAGTCCTCGAATCGGAGTGGCTACAGCATTTCGACGCCGATCTAATAAGCCGCGCTCGAAAGCGCCTTAAAGATGTCGGCTACGCTTGGACGGAGTGGACTCATTCGAATATTGATGACGGATCCGAGATTGCGATTGGCAACGGAGACAGCACCGCTCTTTCGCGAGTGATAGCACGGGTATTGGCGGAATACATCGAGGCTTCGAAATCAGATTTTGCTAGACACCCCCTGGCAAGCAGCATTCGCAGCGATCTTCCAGCGCTGATCATGAAAAAACTTGGCGAACGATCTAACGGGCTTCTAGTTAAAGGAAGTGCTGGCCAGGGGAATTGGGCACGCGGCCCATGGATCGCTCTGTTCAATCCCATCGTGACGCGCTCAGCTCAGTCAGGCTATTACGTTTGCCTCCTCTTCCGTGAAGATATGGAAGGCGTGTACGTCTGCGTCGGCCAAGCCATGACGGAGGCAAGAGAAAGCTATAGGTCCGACGCAAAAACCGCGTTGCTAGCGCGCGCAGAGCACTTCCGAGCAATGCTGGGAAACACTCGAGGAGCGCTACCACTCGACTCCATCGATCTCGCTCCATCAAGCCCTGCGAACGACAGTTCGTTCTACGAGGCGGGAATCATTTGCGCAAAGCTCTACCGCTCTGCCGAAATACCTGATGACTCGAAAATCGTGAATGATCTAATCGAAGCATTACGCATCTACGACAAGCTTATTTTGGCTGAAACCAGCCTTGATCGAGATGACGAAATCGACGAGAAGGCAAGAAAAATACCGCTTTACGAGGACCCTTCGCGCCTTCGGATACATAAGCGAGTAGAGCGCAATCAAAGATTAGTTGAGCAGGTGAAGAAGGCCAAAGGACCAAGTTGCGAGGTATGCGGGATGAACTTTACGCAAAGATATGGGTCAATTGGCGACGGGTACATAGAAGCCCATCATCTAAGGCCGGTATCGACATTAGAGAAGATGCGGACGGAACTCGATCCTGTGAAAGATTTTGCTGTGCTCTGCTCAAATTGCCACAGGATGATCCATCGATCTCGCCACGTCGGCGACATCGATGCGTTCAAAGCGGAACATTTCGAGCATCAGCCCAATCGCGAAGGAGATTCAAGCTAGGGCGGCGCGCACTAATCAAGCGCGCATCAGAGTGGCGACATGCAGTTCAACATATCAAATACGAATCGCGTTTTCCCTTGAACACGCGGTCAGCTCACATAAGCCCTTCAAAGATCATGCGTCAAATGCATCAGCCTGCCCCCAGCTCGGCGGCCTGATCACTTCGATAATCTGATCGATCGAATAAAGCCTATGAACGACCTCACCCATGTAACCGTAGAACGTTTCCTGAGCCAGATCTACCTTCAGCGAATCACCAGGACGTACGTCGAGCAAGCGCGCCTGGAAGCGGCCAAGCCATTCCTTGTCGCGGATCGAAGCTTCAATCTTATGGCCCTGAAACTGGAATGACCATTGGGACCGGCCAAGATAGTCAGGCTTCTTTACTAAAACTGTAGTCAACACATGAGAGTGAACGATCTCGCTAGTCAAGATGTCGCGTACCAGCTCAGGTGAAAGCTCCAGCCTTGCATTTAGAGCAACACGCCCTGCTTCACTGACATAAAACGCCTTATCGGCATCGTCCAGCAGACCTAGCGCAGATTGAATACCTTGTACGTCCCTGAGCAAGCTCTCTGTCGGCACACGGCCGTATGCAGGCAAAAGCTTAATGTCAGTCTTAGCTGCTTCTCGTTCGAGTTGCACCTCCAGCGCATCAACAGACTCCTTCGTCACAACCTCGCTTCGGTCCTTACACCACTCAAGTATTAGATACTTCGACTTAAGAAGATAATGGCCTAGTATCCGCTTCCAATCGCCATTCTTAAGCGCCTCGTCTGGCACGTCGGACACGACAGCCCGCAACACGGCCTTGATCGAGCCGGATTCGACATCGTCCAGTACGACCTTTGCATCCAGTCCGCGGTCTATTGCGCCTAGCAAGTGCTCGTCCAACGACTGGAAGGATTCGACAAGGCCCGTCATGGCCTTAAAGACCCGCGCCGGGTCCCCCCGCCCCTTATCGAAATCGATCACAATCTCAAAGTGATCTTGATACAACTCCATAGCCAATTCCCTTGACGCCAATTGAGAACCTCCCGATCACAGGCTCATTTTTGCCGACAGCCGGACGCCATCCCCTGCGGAGCAGCAGTGATTTTCACTGAGTTCGGTTCAAACTTGCCGAACGAAGATTACGTCGCCCTAAGCCTGAGGTGCAGCCCAAAGCATCGCCACTGCTCACCAGGCTGACGAGCAACCAAATATTCTATCGGCCGCCCATCAAGGATATTAAGCAATTACTGTATGCAAAAAAGGCAGCCATTGACATTGAAGCTATGCTGCTATCGCCGACCCTGCATCGCGTTAGAACATCATCTCTAGCTAGACTAATTTACTTAGGATTTCAAGGGCACGCCCCCGTATGTACCTACCCCTTCCAGAGAAATCATTTTAAAGCGGTGACTGGCGAGCAACGATCATACGGTTCGCCTGGATAAAAGCTAAGACTTACTCGCTGACCAACCTTTGGCGGAAGCTCGCCATAGTAATCATCCAGGTGGAAGAATTTCGAACCTTCGGATGTGCCAACGTGACCCCAAGTCCCTTTGCCTCCGCCCGCGTATTTACCACCGTACATGATGATCGAGCCTTCCATTCGGGTACTCACTGGGTAGCAGAGTGCATCGCACCACTCGACAATTTGCGAAGCGGTCGGTCGTTCATGGGGCGCGATCTTTAGACATTCGAGGATAATTTTCCATAGCTGACTCTCAAGGCGAGCGGAAGCAGCATGCTTTCCGAACCAAACTGGTTGAGGGACTGATACACCCACCTGTTCCGCGCGCACAACGTTAGCAATTGCTCGTCGGCCTGTACCAAACGGAGGGGCACCAAGAAGTAACTGGGCAGATATACACCCTAGTGCCCACACATCCATCGGTTGGCCGGCAGACGTCCAGTCGGACCAGCATTCGGGAGCCATATATGGCACTGCACCAAGCAGCGTGTTTGACGTCGTCAACGTTGAATTGTCTTTCTCGAACAGGTCGATCTCGGCGGCGATCTCACTTTCCGCCAATTTCGCAATACCGAAATCGGTCAGCTTAATCGAAGACATCCCCGGATCTAGTGACATCATTATGTTGCTAGGCTTTAGATCTCGATGGCAAATTTTTGCACCGTGGGCGACCTTTAGCGCCCGCGCGAGGTGATGTATCACGTGAGCAGCCAAGTACGGATCCATCGCGACAAAATCACTGTCTAGTCGGCGCTCTAGGTCGCTACCCGTTATTAACTCCTCCACGAGGAAAGTGAGTTCGTCGCTTTCATAATAGTCTAATGTCGCCGCAACGTTTGGGTGATTCAAGCGAGCACTCATTTCCGCGCCCCTTTTGAAGCGCCGATCCGCTACACCGGCTTTTGGCGTCTTAACTGCGACTTTTCTGTTCAGCGCTTTATCAAATGCCACGTAGACCTCCTGCATGCCTCCGGCAGCATGAAAGCCTTCAACTAAGTAGCGGTCGATCAGTAACTGGTCCCGAGTCAAGATGTGACCAGTCACAGCACTACCTCCGGATTGGACGCGAAAAATGAAACATAACGTCGATTTTGAGCGTGCTGAACGGCGCCAAAGGTGAGCAGGCAAGCCTCATGAAGCTCGTCACCCACTTGTAAGGCTCGATTATTTATGTAGACATCGCCGGTGACCGCTCCGATTCGAAATCTGAGTCCGTCGTACGCAACCCTAACCTCACCCAAGCCCGCATAGCCAAGCTTGACTCTAGGGGTGCTGGCCGAAAGCTGGATCACTTCTTGGGCGCCTTGCGTAAATAGACCATGATGCTGATCTTTTACTAGGAACCGGGCAAATGCATCGCGCAGTG
>Ga0105239_10010389_pt1 | contig 10418 bp, 8 predicted proteins | sample KBSC44metaG_FD_92761 | JGI IMG/M metagenome (GOLD analysis project Ga0105239, IMG submission 92761) | Corn rhizosphere microbial communities from Kellogg Biological Station, Michigan, USA - KBS C4-4 metaG | ecosystem: Host-associated > Plants > Roots > Rhizosphere > Soil | place: Michigan, USA...
GATCCGGCGATCGCCTTGAGGGTCGAATAGCTCGTAGTGGCGCATCGCTTAGCTGAGTTTAAAAAGGGAGACAACGATGAACCTCGGATCTACAACACCGGCTCTCGGGGCCATGGCGACGATAGCTCTCTGGCTGCTGAATACTGCATCGGCATCGGGTCAAGTTGCGCCGGCAAAGCAGCTTATGTCGGAACAGGCTTTCAAGAACGTCACTGTGCTCAAGGGAATCCCGGTGGATGAATTCATGAACACGATGGGGTTCATTTCGGCAGCCACTAACTACAACTGTGCCGATTGCCACGTCGAACCCAAACTGGAAGGGGATTGGAGCGCCTACGCCCAAGACACCCCCCGCAAAGCGACGGCACGCAAAATGATTCTGATGGTGCAGGACATCAACAAGAGCAATTTCGGGGGAGCCCGCGTCGTGACTGCTACACCTGCCATCGCAATATCCAAGGCGCGCCTAAGATCACGCCGAGCTTGGCGGAGCAGTATGGCGAGCCGCCTCCGATCGATCCCAACGAAGTGGAGATTAGGCGGCAAGCGCCGGATGCGTCTTCCGCCGATCAGGTCTTTGACAAGTACCTTCAGGCGGTCGGAGGAGCGCAGAAGGCAGCCGCCATCGCCAGCATCGTTTTCAAGGGCACATACCAAGGCTATGCAGAACCGAAGGCGAAAGTGGACATTTATGTTAAGGCTCCAAGTCAGCGGGCTCCAAATCAACGAACTATGATCGTGCATACGGACCTCGGAGACCGGACCACCACCTTTAACGGCAGTAACGGATGGATGGCTGCGCCGGCCTCGGATAAACCATTTCCTGTGATCGGCTATACCGGCGGCGACCTGGATGCCCTGCGGCTGGATGCAGTGCTCGCCTTTCCGGCGGGAATCAAGCAGGCTGTAACAAAGCCGGTAGTAGGTATGACCAGCATTGACGATAAGGATGTGGTCGTCGTGCAGGGGACCGCCACCGGCGGACGCTCATCCGTAAAGCTGTACTTCGATAAGCAGTCCGGCTTTCTTGTCCGGCAGGTGCGCTACGCCGATACGATCATCGGGCGGGTACCAACACAGGTGGACTACAGCGATTACCGGGATGCCGCTGGAGCTGGAGTCAAGCTGCCGTTTCACGTCATTACGACATGGACGGACGGCCGGTCAGACGTACTGCTGACTTCGGCGGAAACGAATGTGGCGATTGACGCTGCGAAGTTCAATCAGCCGCCCCCGCCGGCGCCACCCAAACAATAGGCGGCACGACCGCAATTTGCTACGAACGTTCCGATCGGGCCGCTTTCTCGTTCGGTAAAAATATCATGCGGTGCGCTGGTAGTGACGTGACCCATTCTCTGCTGTTTTCAGGCCCGCGCAGGAGGTCGCCAGCCGGCACGCCAATAGTTCTGGCTCCCTTAGGCGATGATTGTCGTGACGCCGCGCACTGGTTCGTACAGCCGCTCTTTGCCAGCGCTCCTCTCGCGTTGGCTCTTCCAATCGTGTTCTAACGGACCCGAACGCGCAGTGGGCTGAACGAGTCTTTTCCTGTGTAACGATGCTTACCATTTTCGTGAGATCTCTTTTCTTCCTGCTTACCCGCCGCCGACATCGCGAAGCTACCGATGCCGGTGCTGCTAGTCTTCGTGGACAACGACTCGGTCTCTCTTTATTGAGTAATCGTTCGGCTCTAGCCGCTGAGCATCTGTTCCTACGAAAACGGCGGGCGCTCCGGCCATCGCTGCAGGACCTTCATTTGCATTCACTCCAGGGCCATCGTGCCCTGCGACTTCTGTGTCTCGGGTTATCCGGATGTGATGGCATCCTCTGTCACGGCGCCACTGGAGCGGCAAGTTGGCCAGGGCTTCGCAACAGAAGCGACTTCAGTGAGTGTTTTGCGGCCCAGTCGCTTCCCAATTTCCGCCAGCGTGATCCGTTCCGGGTTGGAAAGCCGCAATCGAGCCGGCAGCTTGGTCTTCAGGATCCGATTCTCAGCAGCGAGATACTCGTTGCGAAGGAGAAGACTGGTTAACGGAGCCGGTTACGTAACCCAGAAGTCGCAGCCATCGGCTGTTTCTCCATATTTTGTTGGAATTAGTTCGTCAGATCTGGTTCATCAATGGAGAGGCCACGACGGTATGAGGAAAGTTCGCATGTAGGTTAACATTAGTTTCGGTCCTGATCCAGCCATGCGCCACACCAGCAAAGGAGCCGACGACGACGTGCGGATGCGCGGTTTCGCACAACGGCACACGGTGGACGCCGCGCTTGCCTGGCTGGATATGCAACTGCAGCCGCTTGCTACTGAAATCATCCCGTTGCGGAACGCCGCCGGTCGTGTACTGGCTACCTCTATTACCAGCGATGTGGACGTACCGGGCTTTGATCGCGCGACGATGGATGGGTACGCACTCGTGGCCGATAGCACGGAAGGCGCAACCGCTTACACGCGGCTGCCACTGACCGTAATCGGCGATTCGATGCCCGGCTCACCATTTGATGGAACCGTCTCCGCCGGGGAAGCGGTTCGCGTTATGACGGGCGCGCCCATGCCGCGCGGCGCTGACGCGGTGCTGCCTGCCGAATGGGTGGAAACGGAGACCGCCAGCCCGGGTAAGATCAACGCACTAGCCGCTGTTTCACCTGGAAAGAATCTTGGCAAACGAGGCGAAGACGTCCTTTGTGGAACGATATTGCTTGAATCGGGTCGCGTATTGCGTCCCCAGGACCTGGGCGTCCTCAGCTCCGTTGGCCGGGGCGAGGTGCATGTGATCCGGCGCCCGCGTGTACGGCTTGCGGTGACAGGTAATGAGCTATTGCCCTCGGGCTCACATCCGAGTGGTTTCCATATCGTCGATGCCAACGGGCCGATGCTCTCCGCGCTTATCGAGCGCGACGGAGGCATCGGCGAATTCCCGGGCTTGGTTCGCGACGATCGAAGTGCCATCCTCGAAGCGCTTCAAGCGGACGCAGACGTCGTCATTGTCTCCGGAGGATCGAGCGTCGGCATTGAGGACCTGGCCCCGGTGCTGGTTGCGCAGCATGGCGAACTGGCCGTACATGGAATCGCCATGCGGCCGAGCAGTCCCACCGGATTTGGCCGGATGGGACATCGTCTGGTTTTTTTGCTTCCCGGCAACCCGGTATCGAGCCTATGCGCCTACGATTTCTTCGCCGGCCGCGCGATTCGAGCACTTGGCGGGCGTCCCAAAGAATGGCCGTATCGCGCAATACGCGGCAGACTGAATCGCAAGATTAGTTCGCCCATCGGCCGCCTCGACTACGCCCGCGTGAAAGTCGATGGCGATCTAGTCGAGCCGCTAGCTGTAGGGGGAGCATCAGTTTTGTCGTCAACCACGCGCGCGGACGGCTTCGTAATCGTGGGCGACGATAGCGAAGGCTTCGCAGCTGGTTCCGATGTCAAGGTTTGGCTGTATGCCTGAGCCGCATGTCTGAGCCGCATGTTTGAACAAGAACAGTTCCTCCAGGTACTCGACCGCGATGAAGCGGAGCGGCGGTTCCGGGCCGCAATCGATCTGAGCCCGCTGGGCGCCGAAACAATTCCGCTCGACACGGCGCTCGGCCGCGTGCTGGCGGCTGACGTCATATCGCCCGTGGACGTTCCCTCATTCGATCGATCGAACGTGGACGGATTCGCTGTGGTGGCAGAAGACACGTTCGGCGCGACTGAGGAAATTGCACGATCGGTACTGTTGGTCGACGAAGAGATCCACACCGGAGTTGTCCCGGCTACAACAATCCAACCCGGCAAGGGCGTGCTAATAGCAACCGGCGGTATGGTGCCGCGTGGCGCCGACGCAGTTGTTATGGTCGAGCACGCGGAGACACGCGACTCCGAGCTACGAATTGCCAGGGCCGTCACAGCGGGCAGCGGCATATCGTTTGCCGGGACCGACATCACTGCGGGCGAGACGGTTCTTCGTCAGGGTACGCTGTTGACCAGCCGTGATACAGGAGTGCTCGCCGCGATCGGTGTCGCGACAGTTAACGTCTGGCGAAAGCCGATCGTCGCGATCCTTTCGACCGGCGACGAGATTATCGCGCCCGGCGAGCCCATGCAGCCCGCTAAGGTCTACGATTCCAACGCGCAGGTTCTGGCAGATGCTGTGCAGGAACTGGGCGGGGCGCCAATGCGGCTTGGTATCACGCATGACGATGTCGCCGCGCTACGCGAACGGCTGCGCCATGCGCTGGAGGCCGCGGACGTCGTGCTCCTGTCGGGTGGAACCAGCAAAGGCGCGGGCGATGTTTCCTATCGCGTAGTCGCCGAACTCAATGATCCCGGTATCGTCGCGCACGGAGTAGCCCTCAAGCCCGGTAAGCCGATTTGCCTCGCAGCGACCAAGAGGCGCGCGGTGGTTGTTCTCCCGGGGTTTCCGACTTCGGCGATCTTCACCTTCCACGAGTTCGTGGCGCCGGTAATTCGTTTGCTGGGTGGCCGCGGCTCAGAGGAACGAACGGTGGTAACGGCCAAACTCGCTGTCAAGGTTAACAGCGAAATCGGCCGTACCGAATATCTTCTGGTGGGGTTAGTCGAGACCCCGAACGATGGGCTCGCCGCGTATCCCATGGGACAGGGATCCGGCAGCGTCACCACGTTCAGCCGCGCTGACGGCTTCGCGACCATCGGGCGGCACGAGGAAATCGTTCAGGCCGGGACGACGATCAGCGTCCAGTTGCTCGGCCGCGATCTGCAGTTGGCCGAACTCGTGGTCATCGGCAGCCATTGCATCGGCCTCGATTACCTGCTTGGAGAGTTGCAGCGTCACGGCGTGCGTTCGAAATTTCTGGCGGTGGGCAGCACGGCCGGATTGGATGCCGCCAAGCGCGGCGAATGCGATCTCGCTGGCGTCCACCTGCTTGATCCGAAGAGCAACGAATACAATCGGCCTTTCCTGACTCCAGCGCTTCAGCTCGTTCCTGGTTACGGCCGCTTGCAGGGCATTGTCTTCCGGCGTGGAGACAAACGTTTTGAAGGTAAAACCGCGCGGGATGCGATCGCGGTTGCGATTAACGACCCGGCGTGTGTGATGGTCAATCGTAACCAGGGAAGCGGCACGCGAGTATTGATAGAAGGCCTGCTTGGCGGCGTCAAACCCCGCGGTTACGCCGTACAGCCGCGAAATCACAATGCAGTAGCAGCCGCCGTGGTACAAGGCCGTGCCGATTGGGGGATGACGCTCGATACCGTCGCTCGTAACGCCGGGCTCGGATTCCTGCCGGTACAGGAGGAGCAGTACGATTTCATCGTGCCCGTGGCGCGAATGGCCCGGCCGGGCGTGGTTGCTTTCATGAAGCTGCTGCAGGAGCCGTCTACGCGAGAGGCACTCGTAAGAATGGGGATGAAAGCATGACCGCCGGCGGCCTGACAGGGGGCATAGTGTTGTGCGGCGGCAAGTCGACTCGGATGGGTGTTCCCAAGGCGACCCTGCCGTTCGGTCCCGAGACGATGCTGCAGCGCGTGGTGCGGCTGCTTGGTACTGTTGTTTCGCCCGTCGTAGTCGTCGCAGCGCGCGACCAGCCACTGCCGGAATTGCCGGACAACGTTAAAATTACCCACGATGAACGCGAGCAGCGGGGACCGCTGGAGGGATTGCGTGCGGGGCTGAAAGCGCTGCCGAATTCGGTCGAGGCTGCGTATATCACAAGCTGCGACGTACCGATGCTGGAGCCGAAATTCGTCACCCGCATGATCGAGTTACTGGGCGATCATGACATCGCTGTGATGGAAATCGACGGCTTCCCTCATCCTCTCTCCGCGGTCTACCGGCGCGATACGCTGTCACACGTCGAAGCGCTGTTGGAAAAAGATAAGTTGCGGCCGGTGTTCTTATTCGATGCCGTGCGCACTCGCCGAGTGCGGCCGGAAGAAATGCTGTCCGCCGATCCGCAACTTCGCACCCTGCGGAATCTGAATACCCGCGAAGACTACCTTGCGGCGCTCTCCGAGGCCGGCTACCAGCCGCGCTGACGATGGTATTCGGCTACCAAGGAGTCGAGCCGCTGGCGGCTCAGTGAGGCCTCGGGATCATTGGGGAGCGGCATGCTGAGAAACCGCTCTGGCAGCGTGTCTTCCGCGGGCGTCCACCCAGCCAACAGGTTGAACTGCCGCTTCGCGGAAACGATGCGCTTCGCCGTTTCGCGCAGCTCTTCGGCACTTACATCCCAGCCGGTAACGCTCCGCAGCATCTCCGCGGCCTCGGCGTGAAAATCCTCGAACACGCCGCGCAGGAACTTGCAGATGATCATCGAATCCATCAACGCGGCCTTGTCCTCGGTGTCGATCGCATGGCGCACGGCATCGAGCGTCACGTGCCGGCGATCGACCTTGTCCGAAAAATCGACTTCATATGCGCCGCTGCGATTGTGATCCGCGCCTCGCGCGCCCACGGCGAAACCGAGCGCCATCGTCTGCAGTGCCCGCGGTTCGTAACCTGGAATCTCGAGGCCCTTCACCTGCGGCGCGAATTCGATGCTATTGTGCCCGATGACTTCAGCCGCGCGGCGACTGCCCTCGGCCAGCAGGTTGCCTATCCCCTGGCGTGAGCCAATCAAATCGATGGCGCGCAGCAGCGCATCGCCGCTTCCGAAGACCAGCCACGGCTCGTCCAGCCACCCGCGCTCCACGCACTCCATCGCAAACGCGATCGTTCCACCTGTGCTGATGGTGTCCAGACCGAGCTCGTCACATCGCTGGGATGCGCGCAGCACGGCTTCGGGGTCGCTCACCCCGCACAACGAACCCAGCGCGAACAGACTTTCATACTCGACGCGAACGCCGCCCGACCCGAGAGAATAAATGTGTTCGCACCCGATAGTGCAACTCACACAGCTCTCGCGCGTTTTGGAGCGCGTGGTGCTCAACTGCTCGGGCGAAAGGCTGGCCGCCTCGTCGAACGTGCCGCTCTGAAAATTGCGCGTAGGCAAGGCGCCGAATCGATTGAACGTCAGCAGATTGGTGGCGGTGCCCAACTCACGGTATTTGGCTGTTGCCGGTCCGAAGGACCGCTTCGAGAGGGATTTGCTGATAGTCGTTAGCTCGCCGGGATTCGCCCACTCGGCGCGATGTGATCCGCGCAACGCGATCGCCTTGACGTTCTTGGCGCCGAGCACGGCTCCACTGCCGCCGCGGCCGGCATGACGGCCATCGTGCGAGATGGTGGCATAGCGAACCAGGTGCTCGCCCGCCGGCCCAATAGAGGCGACTCGATAATTCGCGCCCAAGCGAGCCTTCAGTCCGGTTTCAGTCGCCCGGCATGTCGCGCCGCGATATTCCGCTGCGGACTCCATGCGAACGCCAGCCTCGTCAATCACGAGCACCGAAAGCTCAGCCACGCGTCCGACGAGAACGATGGCATCGCAGCCGCAAGCCTTGCCCGCGATCGCAAAGCCGCTGCTGGCGAGTGAATCGTTGATGCGCCCGGTCAAGGGGCTCTTGCTCACTACTGCGAACTTCGCGGACGTCGTCAAAGGGCTGCCGACTAGGGGACTGAAGGCGAAAACAAGAGGAGCCTCGGGCGCCAGTGGATCCATAACCGCCGCACCTTCGTCGAGCAGGAGCTTCACGCCCAATCCGCTGCCGCCGAGATATTGGCGCAGGACAGTTTCGGACAGCGGTACATATTCGGAGGTGCCATTGGAAACATCGATCCGAAGGTAGCACCCGTGGTAACCGAAGGGCATCCGGGTTTCCTTATCCTCCCGCGTCGGCGGAAAGGATGAGCACGTGATCGTCTTTGACCAGCGGGGTCGCCGGGTCGCTGATGAATCGGTCGCCGTTCAGGTTGGCAATAAAAGAGGAATGCAGCCGGTCCACTGCCATGAATTCGCTCAAGGGGGGGATTTCCGACGCTAGGGTGCGTAACAACTGTCCGAGTGTTTCGGCTTGCACTTCCAGTTGGGAGATGCCTGCGCGCTGGCGTGGAACGCCAAGAAACTCTACATACATAGCGAGCGGCCTCATAGACATGATAACATGACAGTTAGCCTCCCGATGAGCAATTCCGTAGCATCACCTCCGCCCGAATCGACTCCGAAAAACAAGAAGCGTGGAAAGGGCAGCGGAGTACGTTCCCGGCCGAAAGGCCGGCAAGTCGACCCGCAAGCCCGCACGGAAGTCCAAGCTCTGCTTGGGGATGCACCGCGCCGCCGCGACCTCCTGATCGAGCATCTACACAAGATCCAGGACCGTTATGGCTGCCTGTCTGCCCGGCATCTCGTAGCGCTCGCGGCCGAGATGAAGATGGCGATGACGGAAGTCTACGAAGTAGCGACGTTCTACCACCACTTCGACGTGGTCAAAGAGGGCGACAGTGCTCCCCCCGCGATTACCGTGCGCGTGTGCGATTCGATCGCCTGCGAACTCGCGGGCTCGCATGATTTGCTAGCGAAGCTACCCGCGCTGCTCGGCACTGGCGTACGGGTGCTGCACGCTCCGTGTGTCGGGCGCTGCGAGACCGCACCGGTGGTCGTAGTCGGCCAGAATCCGATCCCGCAAGCCACCGCAAAGGAGGTGGAGCAAGCTGTTCAAGCCGGACACGTAACTCACCCCAACACAAAAGGCGTCGTCACGCCCGGCCACATTGATTACGCGGCGTATCGCGCCTCGGGTGGTTATGGGCTTGCCGCGTCGTGCATCGCCGGAAAAAAGACGCCCGCCGACGTGATCGCGATGATGGAAGACTCCGGCCTGCGTGGCCTTGGTGGCGCTGGATTCCCCGCTGGCCGCAAATGGAAGCTGGTGGCGGCCGAACCCGCTCCGCGCCTGATGGCGATTAACATCGATGAGGGCGAGCCGGGTACGTTCAAAGACCGCTATTACCTGGAACGCGATCCACATCGTTTCCTGGAAGGCGCCCTTATCGCAGCCTGGGCAGTCGGAATCGAAGCGATTTACATTTACCTGCGGGACGAGTATCACGGCTGCCGGGCGATTCTTGAACGTGAGATCGCGGCGCTTCAGGCGAATCCGCCCTATCCGATTCCGGCGATCCATCTTCGACGAGGCGCCGGCGCCTACATTTGCGGCGAAGAGTCTTCGATGATCGAATCCATAGAGGGCAAGCGCGGCGAGCCACGTCTGCGCCCGCCCTACGTCGCGCAAGTCGGCCTGTTCGGCCGGCCCACGCTCGAGCACAATATGGAGACGCTGCACTGGGTGCGCGACATCCTCGAAAAAGGCTCCGCTTGGTTTGCCGGCCAGGGCCGCCACGGGCGGAAGGGTATGCGATCCTTCTCCGTCAGCGGACGCGTCAAGAAGCCCGGAGTGCATCTTGCGCCTGCGGGCATCACGCTGCGCGAGTTGATCGACGAATACTGCGGCGGCATGCTCGATGGGCACGAGCTCTACGGATATCTTCCCGGTGGAGCGTCGGGAGGAATTCTGCCCGCCTCCAAGGCGGATATCCCGCTCGACTTCGATACCTTGACCGAATACGGTTGTTTCATCGGGTCGGCGGCGATTGTGGTTCTTTCAAATAAGGACACTGCATCCGCCGCGGCGCGCAACTTGATGAAGTTCTTCGCTGACGAATCCTGCGGCCAATGCACGCCGTGCCGCGTCGGTACCGTCAAAGCGCTTCAGTTAATGGAGCAAAAGCGCTGGGATGCTCCTCTCTTGCAGGAGTTGTCGCAGGCGATGATGGACGCATCCATCTGCGGTCTGGGTCAGGCCGCGCCAAATCCAGTGTTGACCGTCTTGAAATACTTTCCTAAGGAAGTCGAGTAATGCCGAACAACACCGCCCTCCTGGAGTCGACGCCGGTCCCATCAGCAGCACCGCCAGTTTCGTTCCTCTTGAATGGAACGACCGTATCCTGCCGTTCGGACCAGACCATTCTTCAGGTCGCGGAGCAGCACGGGGTCGAGATTCCACGCCTTTGTTACATGGAGGGCATGCGGCCCGACGGCAATTGCCGCACCTGCATGGTCGAAATCAAGGGCGAGCGTGTGCTGGCGCCATCCTGCTGCCGCTTTCCCAAGGAAGGGATGGAAGTCACCAGCAACAGCCCGCGGGCTCTGACCAGCCAGAAGATGTCGATCGAGTTGCTGCTGGCGGATATTCCCGAGACATCCTACACGCTCAACTCCGAGCTCGATTTGTGGGCCAAAAAACTGTCCATCGGCAAGCCCCGGTTTGCCGCGCGCCAGCAGCCAACGAAAGACCTTTCGCATCCAGCCATGGCAGTCAACCTGGACGCCTGTATCCAGTGCAAACGCTGTGTGCGCGCCTGCCGCGAAGAGCAAGTCAACGACGTGATCGGCTACGCCTTCCGCGGCGGGCATTCGAAGATTGTCTTCGACCTGGATGATGCGATGGGCGATTCCACATGTGTCGCCTGCGGCGAGTGCGTGCAGGCGTGTCCCACGGGAGCGCTGATGCCGGCCCGCGAGGTCGGCAA
>Ga0105239_10010392_pt1 | contig 10415 bp, 7 predicted proteins | sample KBSC44metaG_FD_92761 | JGI IMG/M metagenome (GOLD analysis project Ga0105239, IMG submission 92761) | Corn rhizosphere microbial communities from Kellogg Biological Station, Michigan, USA - KBS C4-4 metaG | ecosystem: Host-associated > Plants > Roots > Rhizosphere > Soil | place: Michigan, USA...
CCAGATTGGGCTCGGGCGGCAACTCGGCTTCACTATAGCGCTGTTCGTCGATCAGCAGGTAGGACATCTGCGGCTGCCACGGGGCCAGCGTGGCCGGCATCGGAGCTTGCAAAGCGGCCAGCGTGGTGGCGGCGTCCCACGCCGGCAGGCCGTTGTAGAGCACCAGCGGCAGGACCGGCGGCAGCCGGCCGCCGGGCAGCGCGGCCGGCTGCTTGAGCAGATCCTGGTACAGCAGACCGGTGTAGACCAGCATGCGGGCGGCCATCCACGCGTCGGGCTGGGACTGGAACTCGAACAGCAGGCAGACGTACAGGGCGGATGGGCCGAACTTCACTTTCCAGACCAGGTCGCTGCTGCGCTCCTGCCAGTCGGGGCTGACGTAGCTCGCGTTGACCCGCTCCAATGAGCTGAAGTCGATCGCCTCGACCCAGGCCTCGCGGACGAAGCCCCGGATCAGGTCCGCTACCAGTTCGGGGTGGGCGTACAGGTTCTTGTAGGCGGGGTCGTGGGTTTTCGTCATCGGCGGCTGGGCACTGCAATGAAGGCATCCGCCGATTCTGCACGGCGCGATCGTCCAGGGCGCGGCGAGACGACACCGAGTTGCCCGTCGCACGCTTGCACTGCCGTGAGCCGATCGTCGCGTGGGTCGGGCTTGGCGGTTCGAGAGGCCCCCCGCCGAGGCGCTGAAATCCGCGCGCCCTGCCCTGCGCTCAGCCCCCTGTGCTCATCCCCCCCTCCGCCGCCCCGCCCAGAACTTGTCGACCGCTTGCATCCGCCGCTTCTGCTCGGTGGTGACGTAGACGGTGGTCGTCGCGAGCGACGCGTGGCCGAGGTTTTGTTGCGCGATCTCGATCGGCATGCCGCCGGCGATCGCGTGGCTCGCGTGCGAATGGCGCAGCCAGTGCGTGCTCGCCCGCGCCAGTCGCTCGGCCCCTTGGGTGTCGCCGCGCCCGCGCAGCACGTCGGCGCAGTCCGCGAAGAACGCCTTGATCTGGTCGTAAAGCGTCGTCGCCGCGATGCCCTGCCGGTTGTCGACCGGCGCCTTGCCGTGCAGAGCCGGCGCCTGCTCGGCCGCGTCGCTCGCCTGACCGAGCAGAGACACGCCGAGGCTGCCGCCCTGCGCCGAGTCCTTGTTCAGGCCACGCGATGCGAGGTACGCCCAAAGCTGCGAGACGACCTCGGCCGGCACGGGTACCTCGCGCTCTTTCTGCCCCTTGCCGATGACGGTGAGGATCCACCCCTCGACCGGCTCGGCGTCGTGGCCATCGGCCGGGTAAGCCACCCAGCGCAAATCGTCGACCTTCGCCGCCACGACCTCCGACAACCGCAGCCCCGTCGCGTACAGCAGGCGCAGCGCCAGGCGCAGCCGCACGTGCGCCGCGCGCCCGGGCAGCAGCGCGAGCTGCTCCTGCACGAAGTCCCACTGCGCGAGGCTCAGGCTGCGCCCGGCGTTGAGCTTCGGGCCCGCGCTGCGCGGCACGCTGACCGCGGACCAAGGGTTGCCCATCAGGTAATTTTGGTCGACGAGGAAGGCGTAGAGGTTTTTGAGGATGGTGATCGCCTGGCGCTGCGCCGAGGCCGACAGCGGCCCTTCGAAGGGGCGCCAGAGCGGCGACCAGCGCTCGCGACAGCGCTCGCCGCACCAGCGGCTGCGCGGTTGCGGGTCGGCGAGGAACTCGCGGTAGGCGAGGCAGTCCTCGTTGCGCATCGACGAGAGCGCCCGGCCGCGCTCGACGATCGCCCACAGCAGGAAGCGCTCGGCCTCCTTGCGGTAGGCGCGCTGGGTGTGCGAAAGCGTCTGCAGCCAGTCGAGGCTTTGCTCGACGCCGTTGTCGCGCTGGCGCCGGCGCGCCTTGAGGGCGGTCTTCTGCTCGGGGGTCAGGCCGTGCTTCGAGCGCAGCCAGGCGAGGATCGCCTGGTAGTCGTTCGTGGCCTTGAGCAGGCACTGTTCCTGCGGCCGCCGATAGAGGCCGCGGCTGCCGTCGAGCGCGCCGGGCACGATGAATTTCTCCAGCGGCCGGATGTCGCTCGCCGGCGCGACCACCGCGGCGAGCTCGTGCGTGAAGAGCTTCGTGCGCGCCAAGTCGACGTGGCGCCCGATGCCGAGCCCGGTGCTCGGCTCCTGCTCGCGCAGCCATTCGAGGATGCGCGCGGCCTTGCCCACGCCGAGCGCCTTGATGCCGAAGTACCAGCTGCGGCCGATGCCGTTGATGCGGTCCGCCAGCTGCGCCAGCGTGAAGATGTCGGCCGCTTCCAGGTGATCGGCCAGCGTCGGGGCGAGCCACGCCGCCACTGCGTCGCCGGCGCGCGGCGGCTGCGCGAGCAGGCCCTCCAGCCAGCGCAGCGCCTCCAGCTGCCGCGCGATCAGCCGGCCGCGGCGCTTCTGCCGTGCACTCGCCTTGCCGTAGGCCACTTCATAGGCCGCGAGCTGCTCGGCCTGCGAGAAGTCTTGCAGGCCCTGGCTCTCGGCAAAGGCCTCCAGGCTGGGCAGCGCCATGGAGGGATCGGCGATGCGCGCGACGTCCAGGCGCACCAGACGGGCCGTGCCGAAGCGGTCCTCGCGCCGCGCCGCAGCGGCGAACTCATCGCGGATCCAGGCGACGGTTTGGCGGACCAGGCGCTGGTCGCTCGACGCGCCCTCGACCCGCAGATAGCGGCTCCAGCTCGCCTCGACATCGACCCCCTGCACCACCGCGCGCATGAAGGCGAAGTGGCCGACGTGGAGCTTGCGGTGCCGTGCGGCCGACGCCTTCCTGGCGGCGTCAGTGGCGACGAGCGATGCGCCGCTGCTGCCGTGGCTCATCAGGGCGCCCGCAAGCCCGCCGCGACGGCCCGGCCGGGCCCGGCGGCTTCAAGCCCGCGGCCCAAAAAGCCGCCTCGCGATTTTCGAGCTTGTCAATAAAAGCATTATGTATCAATCACTTAAGCAAATGCGACGGACAAGGCGTCCACTTGACCTGCCTTTTTAGTGTACATGATAATAAACCTTATCATGTATATGGCAATTCCACAATGCATTTGGACTTGGACGGCGGCTGCGAGGCAGCCCCTTCGCTCTAGGGGAGCGTTCAGGGTTTGTTTTGGAGCCCCGCTCTGTCGAGGCCCCTCCCACCCGTTGGGGCTTTCCTAAGCGCTACCTGGGGCCAAGTGCAGTACCTCTTCAACCCGCCGGTTCGATCTGCGGGGCATCATCATCGAACGACTCGCGCGGGCGGCTTCTCAGGGGCTTTGCCGTGGGCTCGCTTCGCGCAGTTCGTGCGGCTGAACCATCTTGCTGATCAGGAAAATCCATGAGGGCCCGTCGATCGGGCGTTCGTTGCTGGTTGCTACCGCGATGCGCGTACTTGCTGAAGCCGAGGGCCCCATGGGTAGGTTCCGGCCATCGAAGTTTTGATGTTGCCCAGAGCCCCGTGTTGACGGCCCCCCAGGAAGGGGGGATGCTTGGCGCTGGCCGCTGAGCACGAGCACGAGCACGAGCACGGATCTTGATGGGCTTGGCGGCGTTTTTGATCACGCATCGTGATGTTCGGCGGCCTGCGGCCATCACGGTACATGCTCAATCGCAGGGTCGGGCCGGAGTGAGATTGACCCAGATTCCGGGCCCCGTAGGGGCCGTCCACAGGGCTTGTCCTGTGGACGGGTGGCTTGTCCACGGCGGGCGCGCACGTCTCAAGACTCTACCCAGGGTGTTTGCGCCGGCAACAACCTTGCGACGCGACCGATCGAAGAGGAATTTCATCCTGGCCGGGCCATCACGAAACGTGATCATCAGCCCATCGATTTCAGTGATCACACTCAGCTGCACCGCCGCCGGTGACGTGAGGCTCATGCAGGATGGCCCCGTACCACGCACGGCGGTGAAGCAGCCCGGGCCGTCGGAGACGAGGGGTTGCCGGCGCTGCCAACGACTTCTCGGCAAAGGGGCCCTGGTGAGCCAGGTGCAGCAGCTGCTCGCCCTGCTGAATGCACTTGGGTTTCTCGATCAGGGCCGGCTTTCGGCTGGCGGCTCATCAGCGACAGCGGCAGCCTGGCAGTTGCCCAGGCCCGCGAGCTGATTGAGCAAGGAGGTCGCCGAAGGCCTCGGCGACCTCCCCAATGCGGACGTTAACCATCTTCCGCTGCAGGCCCGTCGGAAACAGCTCGATTGCGACGTCGCTCGTCGCTGCGTTTGCCGGCATGGCTTGGTCTCTCGACCACCTGGTTCAACGGATCCGACGCTGCGATGGGGAGCCCTAGGCCCTCTGCTGCTGGGCTGGGCCTGGTTACTTCCAGATATGCCGCTCGCGCTATTTTTCGCCATCCATATCTCGTGGACAGCCACAGCGGGGGTTGCTGGGCCAGCCCCCGTCATAGCTCGACCGTTCGCGGAAAGCCGCGGTACGGCCTAAGTGGCTCGTTCGGGGGCCGTGGAAACCAGGTTTCCACTCCTCGGTCCATGGGACGCCTCAGGCTGGCCGAATAGGCCCGCGCTTCGCCGATTTTCACAACCCGATTCGTCGGCAAGGGGCCGTATGGGATCAAGTGGCTGGCTCTTCAGTGGAAACCAGGTGTCCGGACCGTTCACTCCCCAGCCAAGACCTGTTCCAGTGCCTTCAGGACGCCAACATCAACCTTTCCTCCTTCGATGGCCCAGGCTTCAAGCTTGACGCTGAGCCGCCCTCGCGAGTCGAGCGAGTACTTTGCCGCGGTCTTGCCATTGACCTTCAGAGACCCGGCCTTTTCGGAACCGCTGCGCGTACTGCCGACGAGAGCGTTGACGACCGCACCTGGTGCCAATCGCGATGGCTGTTGAGCGAGCTTCTCAGCACGTTTCAGTACGCCCTTGCGATCAGCCTCAAATGCTTGCGTCAGCTGTTCGGCATGGCGATGCTGAACCTGGAGCGGGCTCCGAAAGCACGCCAAAATGGGAGCGGGCAGTTCGGCCACTATGAGCACCTTGCGCACCCAGGTGTGCGAAACACCCAGACTCTCCGCCAGCCGGCGCATCGACGGGTAAAGGCCCTCATCGAGCGCCCGGCGATACGCCATCCCCTGCTCGTAGGGCGCCAGGTCCTCCCGTTGTCGGTTCTCGCGATCCATCGCCGAGAACAATTCGAGGTCGGAGAAATTGCTGTCTGCAATCGATGTCAGGACCTGCAGTCCAAGCTCGCTGCAGGCTCGATGTCGACGATGGCCGAATACAATCTCGTACACCCCAGGACGGTTCGTCGGCCGGACCAGGATGGCCTGCACGTTCCCGCCCGCAGCTGCGATTTCGTCCTTGAACGCCAGGAAGGCGGGGGTCCTGAACGAGTCCTCGTGCCGGTTGCTCCACTTGCTGGCAACGATCGAGGCTGGGTCGAGGTGTTTTTGCGGCAGGGAGCCCTGGTACTCCAGTAGGCGCTCCTTCATCTTCCCGAGCTCGGATTCAAGTCCAAGAAGCTGACCTCGGAACTGGAGCATCTGACCGGGACCGGTACTGGCCTTGGCGGCACCTGGCGTCATCGGTGGAAAGGTCGTCGGCAGTCCACCCGGGACCTCCGCTGCGGGGCGCGGTTCACCGGGCGGTGGGGCCGGCACTGCTGGCGGAAGGTCGAGATTTCCGGTCATCGCGAGCAGTTTTGCCTTCGTACTCATATGCACTCTCCGCAGGGCTGGCTCGTCACGGTTGTGGTCGACTGGCGGCATGGCGTCCTTGCGTCAACGCGCCCGATCCCACCGACCATGTCTCGGTGGAAACCTGGTTTCCACCGGTGAAGGTAGGCGCTCACGCGGTCTCCGCCCGCGCGCGCCACGCTTCGACGAGGGACTGCTCGATGAGGTCGACAAACCGGTCGTACGCGTCCACGGCTCGCTTATAGGTCTTCGCCGATCCATCGTATTTCTGGACGTCGTACACCGTGGCGAACTCGGCCGACTTGTTGATCGTCACCGATGTTTTCGGGATTTCGACAGGCAGCACAAACTCCCCGTATGTCGCCTGGATCCACTGACGCACGGCTGGCGCTGCCGCGTCTGCTTGATCCACGCGGCTCAACAGGACGTGCAAGAAGGCGAACGCCTTGCGAATACCGTCGGGCTCCTGTCGGTCGAGATTCCCCCCAAGGTCCGCGAGGAGTGACCAAAATTGTGCCGAGCTTGCGAAATCCAGCCCGGACGGAGGGACAGGAACGACCAGACCGTCCGCCGCCCAGAGACCGTTGATCGTCACATAGGATAGCGATGGCGGCGTGTCGATGATGATCACGTCGTACAGGTGACGCACCGATTCGAGCCCCGCGTCCAGCACGGTCCAGAACCTTGCCTTCGCATCGGCGAGCTGCCGGGCCGGCAGCGCGAATTCGGCGGAGAACAAGAACGGCGCCGCGGCCACCAGGTCGATCCCGTCCCAATAAGTTGACCGAATCGAATCGGTAATGTCGTCGCTCGTCCCGTGGCACAGGGGCGAGATCGTCATCTCTTCGGTGACCTCTGTCTCTGGCAGGATGCCGTGCAGTGTCGTTAAGGAGCCCTGCGGATCGATGTCGAGCGCCAACACCCGGTGGCCGCGCATGCTGAGACCTTGCGCGAGGATCATGGCGCTCGTTGTTTTCGAGACGCCGCCTTTGAAGTTTGCGACAGCAAGGCAGAGTGCCCGCTGGCCGGCCGGCCTCATGTGTTCGGCACGGTAGGCGCGGGTCCACTGACGCGTTTCGGCGAGGGTGAACTCCCGCTTGCCGCCTGTCGGTGTCAAGCGCCCTGCGGGCAGGTCGCCCTTGCCAACGCGGTAGTTGACATGGGGTTTGTCGACACCACACAGTTGCGCCACCTGAGCGACGGAAAAGTGAGGGGCGACTTTCCGTGACTCAGGAGCGAGCAAACGACCCCGAATTTGTCCGACCATGTGACCCGCTCGGGCGGCCAGTGCCTGAATTCGAACCATGTCCACCCGCGCACGGTTGGACAGGGCAGGCGAACCGGTGGAAACCTGGTTTCCACTGGTCAGGTCGTCGAACACGACTGGCATTTCAGTTGCGGGCACTGTGTTCCTTTCGATGATTTATGAAGAGTATACAGAATTCCGTAGAATCATCAAAACACGAACAACAATGACAGGATGAAATGGAGAGTTTGTGGGGAATATGCGAAAAGGACGGGAACGCCCCTGCCCGCAACTGTGAGAGGTTTTGGGGTACTGCCGCGTCTTAAGCGCGGATTCCGCGGCCTGCGCGTGCTTTTCGGGCGCGTACCGCCCACTAACCCATATCCCCTCAGTGAGGTCCCCAACGGATCTCCATTTGCGGCTGAAACTTCCCCATATCCCCTCACTTGGTTGCCCAGAACTTCTCCGCGAGAAGCCCATATCCACTCAGCAAAGATCGCCTAAATCATTGTCATCATTACGTTTTGTCGCTCTTCAATGTTTTAAGTTTTCCAAGTGGAAGTCCAAAGACACAAGGTGCCGTTCCGGCGCTGCTCACTGTTGTGAGTTGACAGTTTCACAATACCGCCACACCATGGCGCAGCGCGAACTCCGGAAACTGCTGTGACTGATGACGAAAGTGACTCCGGGCAGATATCGCTCCCCAGGACATCCAAGCACGCCACGATCGCTCCGTCTCGCCCATCCGAAGACCAGACGGTCACAAAAGCCAACGAAGCCATCGCGATCCGTCCAAAACGTGGTCGCCTGACGCTTCTGTCCCGGCGGATCTACAACGTTTTCCTGTACCACGCACAGCAGCAAGGGGTCGATCAACCGACCTACTCGGTGCTGCTGTCGGACCTCATCGACGATGCACGCTTCAACTCGAACAACACCGAGCTACTCAAGTCGCACGTACGGGACATGCAGGCGACGACGATCGAGTGGCACACGAGCGCCGGCGGCGCCCGACAGTGGACGTCGACGCAACTGCTCGGTCCTGTGACGATCGACGAGCCTGGCCGGGGCCGCGCCTGCACGATCACTTGGAGCTACCCAGAGCCCATCCGCGAGCGCCTGGTGAGGCCGAGTCAGTTCACGAAGGTACTGCTGGAAATCAGCTCGCACATGCGAAGCTACGCGGCTGCTGTCCTGTATGAGCTCGGACACCAATATCTCACTTCGCCGGGGCGCCTGACCATGCGCGAAGACGTGCTCTGGTGGGCCGCTGTGCTGACCGGACGCAGTGACATCACCAAGGTGGACTATCGAATTCTTCATCGCGACACCATCAAGAAGGCGCTTGTCGAACTCGATACCTTGTGCGAGGAATTCCGGCTGGAGATCGTGGAGCACCGGCGCGGTCGCAAAGTAGAAGAGCTCCAGTTCCAGGTTGTGCCGAAGCCGCAGGCTGCGTTGGCAGGCATTCGGGAGTCCGCGAAGAACGTTTTCGACCTGGAGCTGGTCGGCCGGATCGTGGCCCTCGGCTTCAAACGCCAGGACGCGCAGGACACCTATGCAATCACCGACGAAGGGGTGCTGCGAGCAGCCGTCGAACACGTCGAGCAGCGCATGCGGAGCACCACGTTACCGCCGCTGAAGTCGCCGGCGGCGTTCCTGCGGGATGCACTCAAAAAGAGGTATGCCCGGCCGATCGAGTCCGCTGAGCGCAAACCAGTCGGCGGAGGAGAGCGGGCAGTCAGCGTGGATGAAAAGCTGCTACGGCTTCGCGATGAGTGGGACCATCACCGAATGATGGAGGCCAAAGCTGCGTGGCAAGAAGACACGCTCGCCGAGGAGCAGAAGGAGTACATCGAACGGTTCGAATCCGAACAGCTCGATCAACTTGCTGCACCCATCGCCAAAGCCTGGCGCCGAGAGGGCATCAAGAGCCGGATCGCTGCCACCAGCTTCTACCGTTGGCTCGCAGCTCAAATGTGGCGCGACCCCGTGACAGAAAAGGAACTGCTCGAGTTCGCGATGTCGCGCTGAAGCACAACGGCAAAGTGAACTAACAGGATTCGTATGTTGCCGCTAGCGCCGTATGGGTAGGGGAGGCAAGCGCCAATCCTGTTAGTTCACTTTTCCGCTGAATGAAGAGATCATCCATACCAACTTTCGCCAGGCCACCCCGTTCGTACGCAGTCGGGATCCCTGCGACGGAATACGTCGATCTGTGCAACGACCAGACGAATACCTGTCCCAGCCAACTCCGCCTAGGATAAAACGCGCTAACCTGATAGTTCACACCGTCAGACCTCTCATGGATGGCCGCACCCTCGATCTCTTCAATGGCCCGCAGCAGCCCGAACCGGGCACTTCGCAGTTCCTGGCAATGTTCGAGGCCTGGGTCGGCGCCAAAACCGGGAAGGGGGGCCGCCGGCCCTTGCGCGAGGAATCCGCCGCGGTCTATCGGGACATGTGGCAGGCATTAGTCAAGTGGTCCGTCGGCGAGGGCATCTCGGTAGTTGCCATCACCGAGACCGAGCTCGAGACATTCCTTCGCTCACGCGGCGAAACGACCGAACTCAGGGAACGCTACGCCTGGCGAGTCCTGAGGCTGGTCGAGCTCGTCCTGCATCACCACGCGCGATCGACCGGGGAGGCTTCAAACGACGCAGTCGCAAGGCTTCTCCAGACGCGACCGGAGATCGGCTATTCAAACGCAACGATGAAGGACGAGCTCCCGGAGTTCCTGGACGCTGCCGATGCAAGAGCGCTCGTGAACTACCTGACAACGCCCATCGACCTTGGTTCAGCGACTTGGCAAGACGCGCGCAACAGGTGTGCGGTCGCTCTGCACCTCGGTGCCGGGCTGACTCCGTCGGAGGTACGTGCCCTGTCGCTTTCATCGGTGCACGGGCGCGAGAGAGGAATCCGGAAAATTCGTGCGCCCGCGAATGGCACTGTCCTGGAGCACGAGGCGCCGCTTGCCGGTTGGGCTTGGCGCGTGCTGGAGAGCTGGTTGCGCGTCCGCAAAGAACACCGTTTTGGTGACTTGCCGCAGGACATACTCCTGCCAGCAACGAAAGCCGGCCGAGTGTGGGGCAAAACGGGCCATTACGGCGCCGTGGGCCAGGTCCTGAGTGCTGCAGGCCTGCCCGAAGCCGGAGGAGCCTATCGCCTGCGCCACACTTTTGCCCTCCGGCAACTACGGCGAGGCCGCGCTCACGCAGATGTCGCCGCTTGGCTGGGCGTCGAGGAAAAGGTGATCGGCCGGTATCGGTGGATCATTGCAGCCCCGGTCGATGTCGTGTGAGGCGCAATGAACGCTTCGTCCGGATCGGCGTAACGGTGCCACCGGGTCAGCCAGGGCGCGGGCGCTCGCCATTCTTTTGTCGGTCGACGGGATGTGTGGACCGCGCTTCATACCTATGACAGGCCCGGCCGCTGCACCGTGGCTGTCAAGAGACCGGTGCCGTCCGTGCCTACTTGGTGGACGTGTGCAGGTCGGATCGCAGGGGGTTGTCGGCGAACGTCGACTTCCACAACCTGGGAGTGAGCTCGGCGACCCGCGAGGCGGGATGCTGGC
>Ga0105239_10010393_pt1 | contig 10414 bp, 4 predicted proteins | sample KBSC44metaG_FD_92761 | JGI IMG/M metagenome (GOLD analysis project Ga0105239, IMG submission 92761) | Corn rhizosphere microbial communities from Kellogg Biological Station, Michigan, USA - KBS C4-4 metaG | ecosystem: Host-associated > Plants > Roots > Rhizosphere > Soil | place: Michigan, USA...
AAATTTAGAATAGCCTTTATTCGGTTCTCAAACTCTTTACCGGATTTGTGACTGCTGCTTTTATTGTTTGAAAACTTACCGTTATCATCGTTATCAATAGGGCTCCTGTCCCCGCTGCTGCAAAAACCCACCATGATATTTCTGTACGATATTGATAACCTTGTAACCAGTTATGCATAACATAGTAAGATGCCGGTATAGAAATAAAGAATGAAATCAGTACTAATACAACAAACTCTTTCGACAATAAATTCCATACATTTAGGAAGGATGCGCCCAATACTTTTCTAACACCAATTTCTTTTCTACGGCGTTCTGCAACGAAGGAGGTTAAACCAAATAAACCAAGACATGAAATAATAACAGCCAGCGTAGCAAAGAACCCTGCAAGTTTGCTAACCCTTTCTTCATCACCGAATTTCTTTGCATAATCATCATCTACAAAATGATATTCAAATGGCTGATCCGTATTAAACTTTTTAAACACTGGCTCTATTTTACTTAATGCATCTTTAGCACTTAGCCTGGGATTTATTTTCAGTATAGCCATATTACCACCATCAGTAGACAAGCCATAAATAATAGGTCTTGTTTCATCATATGGAGATTCTATCACCATATTTTTTATAACGCCGATAACCGTTAACGGCTTGCCCCACCAGGTAACAACTTCACCCACGGGCTTTTTCAATCCCATAAAGTGAGCGGCAGCTTCGTTTAACATAATTGCTGATGAATCAGCAGCAAAATCCCGTGAAAATCCACGACCTTCTTTTATCTCCCACCCTATTGTTTTTCCATAATCATACGAAGCATTAACAACGCCGAAGTCAATAGACTGGTTAGGATCTTTACCTTGCCAGCTAAACCCGCTTGTGCTGTTCCAGATACCTGTTGTAGGGCTCTCGGATTCTGCTACAGAAACAATTGCGCCTGATTGCAGTAATTCATTTTTTACAGCATCAAAATGATCATGGATAGACGAATTCATTGTAGGTATATTCACAAGGCCTTCACGTGTATAACCAACCGGGCGGTTCTTTGCAAATTGAATTTGTCTGTACACGATGATAGTACCTATAATGAGCGTTACAGAAACAGTAAATTGTAAAACAACAAGCACCTTACGCGGCAACGCTGCGTATTTACCGGCCTTGAAAGTACCCTTCAATACTTTTACCGGCCTGAAAGAAGACAAATAAAAAGATGGATAACTACCGGCGATAAGTGCAGTAACGATGACAAACAAAATACTTATAAACCAAAAGAATGGGTTACTCCATAAAATAGCAATTTGTTTATTGGATACCTGGTTGAAAAAGGAGAGTGAGAGTTGCACCAATATCAGTGACAATATAAACGCAAGCGTTGCTGTAAACAACGACTCACTCAAGAATTGATACACCAGTTGTTTACGCAAAGAACCAATTGTTTTTCGTATACCAACTTCCTTTGCACGCTTTTCACTGCGGGCCGTGCTAAGGTTCATAAAATTGATGCATGCAAGCAATAACACGAGCATCCCAATAATTCCAAACATCCATACATATTGAATGGCACCACCGGTATTTACGCCATTCTTAAATTCATCATACAAATGCCATTTACGCATTGGATGCAGGAAAAGCGCGGGCTTCTTTTTTGCAAGCTGCGGGTTGACTTTATTAAGCTTGGCATCTTTTATTCTTAAAGAGGTTTTATTAATATCAGCATTGTCATTTAACTGTACAAAAAGTGTTGCAAAATTTGGCCGCCACGGATCTTCCATTGTACGAATGCCATCATTATTGTTGTAATAAAAATCCCATGATGCAATAAAATTCAAGCCGGCAAATGTTGAGTTACGGGGAAAATCTTCATACACACCTGCAACTTTTACTACAGGCTGGCCATCTATCTTCAGCATTTTATTTACAGCGTTTTCATTTCCATAATATGCTTTTGCTGCAGATGCAGATATCAATATGGAAGATGGATCGCTAAGGCTTTTGCGGCTGCCATAGAGCATTTTAAGTGAGAACACTTCGGGGCCGTCCTTTTCAAAATAAGCGCCGGTTTCCTTTAACTTTTTTTCATTCAGTGAAATGATATGTTCACCCCAGTTAACAACCATAACCACATGCTTAAAATCGCTGCCATAGTTTCTTCGCAATTCTTCTGCAAGAGGATAAGGAACGCTTTGCCAGGTTTGAACCTCGCCATTGTTGGTAACGTTTTGTATTACCCTTGCTATACGATTATAGTTCGCAAAGTTTTTATCAAACGAAACTTCATCGTATATCCATAATCCGATCTGTATGGCAACAGCCATACCTATGGCAAGTCCGCCTATATTAATAAGTGATGAAGCCTTATTCCTCAAAAGGTTTCTCCATGCAATTTTAAAATAGTTTCTAAACATGTGCTGTTGTTTTATTTAACCCGTTGTTTGTTTCGTGAATTGTGAATGGTCAATGGTGAATAATATTCTAAGTTTGATTCTATTCATTTCTTCCTGTTCACTACTCACCATTTCCTATTCACTCCTTAATGATTTTACAGGATTTGCAACCGCCGCTTTAATTGATTGAAAGCTGATTGTTATCAATGCAATCATTACAGCCATTACAGCAGCAACTACAAACATCCACCAGCTTATACTTATTTTATATGCAAATGCCTGGAGCCACTTGTTCATTATAAACCATGAGACAGGCGACGCAATAACAACAGCAATTGCAACAAGATTTATAAAGTCTTTTGATAAAAGCAGCGTTACCTGGCCAACAGATGCACCTAGCACTTTTCTTATGCCGATTTCTTTGGTGCGTTGCTCTGCCGAAAATGCAGCAAGGCCAAACAATCCAAGACAGGCAACTAAAATTGCGATGATGGTAAAATAAGTAACCATCCCGGAGCTGCGCTGCTCTTTTTCATAGTTGCGTTGAAAATCCTGGTCAAGAAATGAATAGAGAAACGGCACACCCGGATAAAGTTTTACCCATGAGGCCTGAACCTTTTTTAAAAGTCCTGAATAATTGCCGGTTGAAAGATTTGCGATAAAATAGGCATACCTGCTACCAAACACCTGGGTAGTAAAGCCGTAAGGCAGTATCGAATGGTGCAGGCTTTCAAAATTGAAATTCTTTATAACACCTACTATTTGCAGCGCACCCTGGAAAGTACCAAAATCAAATTGTATTTTCTTACCAACAGCATTTGCTGTAGTATAGCCTAATTGCTTAACTGCGGCTTCATTTAAAATAACACCGGCTGAATCAGACGTAAAGTCTTTAGAGAAAGTTCTGCCATTTAATAATTTAAAGCCCAGTGTTTCAATATAATCTTTTTCAATTGCAGCAAGGTGTATGTCCACCGCATCTGTTTTTGATTTGCCTTCACCAAAGAACAACATATCACTAAGGTTGGCTATGCCTGGATAAGCTGAGCCACTTGAAACGGATTTAACTTCAGGGTATTTAAGCAACTCATTTTTTAATGCGATGTAATTGCTTTCATTATTGAGATACCCTTTGCCAAGTGGTAAAATCAATTGTTGATTTTTATTAAATCCTAATTGCTCATTCTTTAAATAGTCTAATTGTTTCCATATTACAATTGCAGCTAGTATAAGACATACAGATATGGTAAATTGAAATACTACCAGCCCTTTACGAATAGCCACAGCAGAAAAACTATTCGCTATTCTTCCTTTCAAAATACTTACCGGCTTAAATGCGGATAAGTAAAATGCAGGATAAATTCCCGCAGCAATACCGGTGAATAGCGTAAGCCCAATAATCCAAAAAACAATAATTGGTTTATCTAAAAGCTGAATATTTTTTTCAGTCAGGTTGTTAAATATTGGCAACAGCAATTGAACAAACATAAGTGCTACAAAAAGAGCCATTAAGCACATCATTAAAGACTCACCAAGGAACTGCCATACCAATGAACTTTTCTCTGCACCCATCACTTTTCTAACACCAACTTCCTTTGCTCTTTTCTCAGAACGTGCGGTTGAAAGATTCATGAAATTGATGCATGCAATTAATAGGATAAATGCAGCTATGGAGCCAAGTATATATAGGTAAGTGATATTCCCATTGGCCCCAATCTCATTTGGCATGGACGAGCGCAGATAAATGTCTTTAACGGGCTGAAGGAAAAGTTTTTTGGACAAGCCAGTTGCTTTCAAATCATTGCCGGCCTTCTCCATAAAAAGGTTATTCATCTTTTGTTCAAACAGCTTCGTGTTTGCGCTATTCCTCAGCTTTACATAAGTGAAGAAAATATTATTGGTAGTAAAGCTTGTTTGCCTTTGCACCCAGTTCCACATATCATTATTGCGCATAGAAAGAAAATAATTGGCGGGTATGTGTGATTTGTACCCGGCATTGTCAAAGACAGCCTTAATTGTGTAACTGGCTTCGCCAAACGGCGTATTAAGTATAAGCGATTTGTTTACGGGATTTTGATTGCCAAAAAACTTGTATGATAAATCGTTTGAAATAACAATGCTGTTAGGTGCATTTAATGCGCCTTCGCTGCCATATAAAAAGTGATATGTAAGTATTTGAAAGAAGTTAGAATCAACATAGTATCCATTTGTTTCAAAAAATTGTTTCCTGTCATTGCCGTGCTCATACTTCATCAGCATCGTTTCAATGTCAGGGAAAGTCATTAAGCGGGTAGATTGTTCAACTTCAGGAAGACTATTTTTAACTGCCCATGAAAGCGGTGCAGGTTCAGCAGCCCAGGTTTCTCCTTTATTGTTTGATGCAGCAATACGAAAAATCCTGTCTTCATCTTTGTGATGTTTGTCATAGCTGCTTTCATCAAAAATATACAGCATAATAAGCATGCAGGTGGTTAACCCAACAGCAAGGCCAAAGATGTTGATGAAAGAAAAGGCCTTATTCTTTTTAAGATTCCTAAACGCAATTTTGAAATAGTTCTTTATCATACTCTTTAATTACGTTTTTGTTTTAGAATTATTCTCCTTCAACTATTCACTTCTTAACGATTTCACGGGATTCATCAATGCAGCTTTCACCGCTTTAACGCTTACAGTAAACAACGCAATAGCAAAAGTTATTACAGCGGCCAAACCAAAAATCCACCAATGAAGTGGCGCCCTGTAGGCAAAACTTTGCAGCCAGTTATTCATCGCATAATAACCAATTGGTAACGCAATAAATGTTGCAATCAATACAGGCTTCAATAAATCGCGGGATAATAACATCACTATGTTTTGAACAGATGAACCAAGTACTTTTCTTACACCTATTTCTTTCATTCGTTTTGTTGCAGTGAATGATGCCAGGCCAAACAAACCAAGGCAAGCAACGAAAATTGCAAGGCCGGAAAAGACAGTAATGATTGTTTGTTGCCTGATATCTTTTTTATATACCACATCAAACTTTTGATCGAGAAAACTATAGTCAAAAGGATAAACAGGAGCAACCCTGCTGTACACATCTTTGACTGTTGCCAAAGCGGAAGGAATATTTGTGCCTTTAAACTTAACAAGCGCCACTCGCCTGTCTTCACTTGGAGATATAACCAGCGGATCCATATTCTCTTTGAGAGACATATAATTGAAGTCTTCCACCACACCAATAACCTTTCTTGCAAGACTGTCTCTTACAGGATTCTTAATTCGCTTACCAATGGCCTGTTCAGGCGTAAGACCAAGATCATTTGCAGCGGAACGATTGATAAGCACGGCATCTGTGGTATCTGTAGAATATTGCGGTGAAAAATCTCTTCCTGCTATTATTTTCAATCCAAGTGTTTTTACAATTTGAAAGTCGGCAAACTCTGTATGCGCTTTCCAGATTTCACGATGCCCTTCTACTTCAAAAGTGTGTGTATCAAAAAAGCCACCTGGTTCACCCGACATCAATGACACGGACGCTATATTGGGCTTGGATTGCAACTCATTTTTAAACGATACCCGGTGATCATAAATATCATTATTATCAATTGGTATAATAATAGTTTGTTCTTTATTATAACCAAGTTCTTTGTCCTTCATATAATTCATCTGGCTCATGATAATAATGGTACTTATGATGAGTAAAACAGAAATACTGAATTGCACAACAACAAGTGTCTGCCTGAAAAACGCTCCTCCTTTGCCCAAACGCAATTTGCCCTTAAGTGCCTGAACAGGAGAGAATGCAGAAAGAATGAATGCAGGATAACTACCGGCCAGGAAACCAGCCACGAGAATAATACCTCCAAGAAACAAATAGATAGGCAACCTGTTCCATGAAGCAGTCAACTCGTAACCTAATAAGTGGTTATATAAAGGCATGCACAGTTGTAACAGGCCAACGGCAAGTATGCAGGAAATAAGTGTTAATAAAATAGATTCTCCAATAAACTGTGCGATGAGATGATTACGCATTGCACCCATTACTTTTCTCAAGCCTACTTCTTTTGAACGTTCCACTGCTCTGATTGTAGAGAGATTCATAAAGTTGATGCAGGCAATCAAGAGTATAAGTACAGCAATGGAAAGAAAGATGTACACTACTTTTTTATCACCATGTTTTGAGTCTGAATAAGATGATTGCTGTTCAAAATAGATCTCTTTTAAAGGGTTGAGTTTAAGAAAAAAATGAAAGCCATAATTAATAGCATCCTGCCCCATGTATTTGTCCATAAAGGCAGGAAAACGTTTTTCGATCTTCTCTTTGCTGGCATGTTCATCCAGTAAAATATAGGTGAAGTTGTTGTTATTAATCCATCGTTGAAACCATGGCTCATTGTAATAAATAGAGAGAGGATGAACAAGATCAAAATCTAGATGCGAATTTGAAGGGATGTCTTTTGCAATACCAGTCACCTTTAATTGAAGATGCTTGTCTAATTCGATTACTTTACCGATAGGATCTTCATTTCCAAAATATTTTTTTGCTGTTGTTTCTGTAAGAACAACGCTGTTCGGATCTTTTAAAACAGTTGCAGGATTTCCTTTGGTTAATGGGAAAGAAAACAGGGTGAAAAAATCCGGATCAACCAGGTATTCTTTCTTTTCATTAAAGGCTTTGTTTTGAAAAGAAACCAATGCATTGGATGGCATAACCCTTACGGCCTTTTTAATCTCACCAGGAAAATCATTCAGCAAAGCAGTAGCATACGGCCCTGAAAGCCACGGCACAGTTGGCTTTGTGGAATCAAAACCACGCATCACCCTGTATATTCGATCTCCCTGTTTATGAAACTTATCAAAACTAAATTCATTCATGATAAAGAGAAAAATCATCATGCACACAGTAATACCAATCGTCAAACCAAGAATATTGATGAAAGAAAAAGCTTTATTCTTCATCAGGTTTCGCCACGCTATTTTTAAATAACTTCTTATCATGTGATTTATTTTTCAGGTTAGATATGAACCATCATCTAGCTGATTGTTTTGATAATAATAAACGCTATTTGCTAACCTACCCGCCACTCACTATTCACCACTGCACATTCCCTATTGACCATTCATCACTACTCACTTCTCAAAGATTTTACCGGGTTCATTAACGCTGTCTTTACAGATTGAAAACTAATAGTAATTAACGCAATCAGTAATGCCATTACTGCTGCCATTAAAAACACCCACCAGCCTATGGTGATGCGGTAATCATAATCCTGCAGCCATTTATGCATCATCCACCATGCTATAGGAAATGCAACAAGGCATGAAATAGCAACAAGCTGCAAAAAGTCTTTTGACAATAACGCGGCAATACCTGAAACACTTGCCCCCAATACCTTTCTTATACCTATCTCTTTTGTGCGACGTTCGGCAGTATATGCAGCTAATCCAAACAGACCAAGACATGAAATAACAATTGCCAATACCGCAAAGACTCTAGACAGTTTGCTTATAAGCATTTCACTTAAAAACATCTGGTTAAACTGATCATCTACAAACTGGTATGTAAAAGGGTATGACGGGTTTTCTTTTTTCATTATTGTTTGAATTTGTGCTAACGCCCTTTCAACATTTTGACCTTGTTTAAGGCGCACATACATAAGTGTTGTGTTTTGCGGTGCTGTGCATATAAACATTACAGGGTCTGATTTTGTGTACATGTTGCCGTATACATAATCATTAATTACGCCTATTATATTAGCTGCTGTGCCACTTGTATCTCCTTCATACCAAATGAGTTTGCCCACTGCATTTCCTTTGCCCATAAGCCTTTCAAACGATTTGGTAATAATTACATTAATACGTTTTGTGAAGATGGAGTCTGTAGATTCAAAATCTCTTCCCTCCAGAACCTGCATGCCCGAGGTATTCATGAAACCAGGTGTTACATATCTCGTTGAAATAAGTATCTCTGCTGAAGTTGTTTTTCCATCCCAGGTTAAACCGCTTGTGTTATTGCCGCCATAAATAGTTGCATGATCTGATAGCGCTACACTTTCAACAGCACCGGTCTGCACAAGTTCCTGCTTTATGGCAAGATAATTTTTGGCAATATCACCCACCACGTTTACAGAAAGCAAATTGTTTTTATTAAAGCCAAGGTCGCGGCTCTTTACATGTTGAATCTGTTGATAAATAATAATTGTGCTTACGATAAGAATAATAGAAACAGTAAACTGAAGTACTACCAGGCCTTTTCTTATAAAAGCAGCGCTACCAGTTTTTATCTTTAAGCCTTTTAAAACAAATACAGGATTGAATGATGAGAGGTATAGAGATGGATAACTTCCTGCAACAAGTCCACAAATTAAAGTAATGATAACGAGTATGGTAATATGTATCGGATTCTCTAATCCTATCACTAAATTTTTTTCTACAAGTGTATTAAATGCTGGCAATGTAAGCAGTATCAAAGCCACTGCGCATATTGTAGCGAGTAAAGACATTATCAGCGCTTCTCCTATAAATTGAAAAATGAGATTGCGCTTTCCTGCGCCTAACACTTTTCTTACACCAACTTCTCTTGCGCGTTTCTCGCTACGCGCTGTTGCAAGGTTCATAAAGTTGATGCATGCAATAAGAAGAATAATCCACGCTATAACTGAAAACAAACGCACAAACTGTATTCGCCCGCCACCTGTTTGCTTACCATTATCAAACTGATCGTACAGGCGCCATTGACTCATATTAAATAAAAATGGCCGCGCAATACTTTTAGCTTCCCGCTTCTGGATAAAATTATACAGCAGCCTATCTACAGAAGCCGGAGTTACATCTGGCTTTAATTCCACATAAGTTGCCAGGCAATTGTTACCCCATTTATGCGCCCAGGGGCTTTCATCAAACCATATTTTAAAAGGTGCCAGCCATTCAAATTGTATGGTTGAATTTGAGGGAATATCCTTTAATACGCCTGTGACAACATAGTTCTGCTTATTGTCTATACGAACCGTTTTGCCAATTACATTCTTTTCTTCACCAAAAAATTTCTTCGCTGTTTTTTCAGTAATTACGATTGAGTATAACTGTTTGAAAGCGTTTGCTGCATTGCCTTGTACAAATGGCAATGTAAACATGTTGAATATGGATGACTCAGCATAATGCCCTGATGCATACATAGACTTGTCGTCAATTGTAAACAGTCTTGATGCATTGTCTTCATTCATCCGACAGGTATTGGCTATACCAGGTATTTCTGTCTGCATTGCCGGCGCCAATAAGCCCGGGGTAGAACCAAAAGTTGCTGTATATGTTTCATACTTTTGGTTTTCGCGTACATAGTAAAGATTGTTCTTTTTAACATTAAAGCTGTCCCAATTCAGTTCGTCTTCTGCCCATAAAAAAATAAGGCCCGCACAGGTAATACCTATTGCAAGGCCAAATATGTTTAGAAAACTGTAAGCTCTATTTTTCCAGAGGTTGCGCAGCGTTGTCTTAAAAAAGTTTTTGAGCATATTGCAATGTTTGCCAAACATTACGCATGCACCATCTTGTTATTTCAATGCTGGAATAAACAGTTCTTTTTACAGCAAACCCAGTTATGATTATTTCAAAATGATGGATGCATCCTGTTCATCTTTTTAAAATCTTTGGGAACACTGTATGGTTTCAACAGCCATGCCAACACACTAAAGCATTAGAAATAAACGACTTATCTATACTAAGAAGAAATTACTGTACGGAAACGGACAACTATTTGTACGGCATCGAACAAAAGAATAGGAACATTATGAAGCCAGATAAGCATGGAAGATGTTACTTTCTATTCATAGTTCATCATGAATTCCATCTACTTAATACTGTCTTTATCAACTTTCCTTACCTTTCAAATATTGGAGAGTCATTGATTTTAACAGATCGATATCAGCCTGCTCAACAGGCATGTCTGTTTCTTTTCCAAGGTCATCCCAATAACGTATCCTGATATACTCTTTTATTAATGGATCGTTTTCATACATGGAGGCTTCTTCCGCATTCATAGGGCCACCCTGGTAT
>Ga0105239_10010394_pt1 | contig 10414 bp, 8 predicted proteins | sample KBSC44metaG_FD_92761 | JGI IMG/M metagenome (GOLD analysis project Ga0105239, IMG submission 92761) | Corn rhizosphere microbial communities from Kellogg Biological Station, Michigan, USA - KBS C4-4 metaG | ecosystem: Host-associated > Plants > Roots > Rhizosphere > Soil | place: Michigan, USA...
CGAAGCGGGCCGCAAGGTGATCGTCGTGATCACTGATGGCGTCGATACCGGGAGCCGCAAGACCCGCGAGCAAGCGATCCACGAGGCCCAACTTGCGGACACGGTGATCTACAGCATCGACTACAGCGATCCCAGTGCGTATGGGGGCGGGGGCTTTGTATTCGGCGGTGGCGGAGAAGGCGATTTGAGAAAGATGTCGGATGAGACCGGCGGCCGGGTGTTCAAAGTAGATCGCAAGAACTCGCTGGACGACATTTTCAAGCAGATTCAGGATGAGATGCGCAGCCAGTACGCAATCGCATACTCGCCGACCAATCCGAAGAAAGACGGGACCTACCGGAAGCTCGACTTCAAGATGGCGAACAAGGATTACAAGGTCCAGGCTCGCAAGGGGTACTACGCGGTCGCGAATTAACCGGGCGATAATATCACAGGCTCCACAGGCCGGGCTCGCCGCAAACAGCTCCTGTAAACGACATAAGGAGCGGAGAAAAGGCAAGATTGGAGCAGGAGCGTTCGCACTGCATCCAGGATCAAAGTCGCGAGCCGTGGAGGCGTCACTCCATTCTGTATCGCCAGATCCCGAAGCTGAACATAGATATATGGCATGAACAGGAGGCGAATCAGGCAACCCGCGACGACGAGTGCCCCAGCGATGGAGGCGATCTTCGTCATCAGGGAAAGGAAGCTTGAGATGGGAATGCCTCGGGACGACTCCTTCTGGTGCTGCCTGAAAAAGGCAACCAAGAGCCCAACGTACGCAAAATTCCAAAGGACGGCCATAAGACTGGCGAGTTGTCTATATGTGCCCGGTTCCCGCACGACGTCCAGCAGAGTGGCTGCTCCTAGTCTCCAGTCGAGCATCCTAATAGTTGCCCAATAGGATCCGAAAGATCCGAACCATCGCGGCAATTCAGCCGCTGTGATCCCACTGAAGATAATCGCGACCAAGAGGCTTATCCGGAGCCTCTTGGGAAACTCCGGCAGCACTTCGTTGTGATATAGCGCGAAGTAAAACAGTGGCATCAATGCACTGACACAAAGCTCCAGCAGAAGGAAAGGAATGAACCATGAGCGGAGCGAATCGATGCCTAATATCATTCGCATTCCAGTCCAAACTGGCATCAGACTGCCCAGCACAGCCGCTACGCCCGTAACGAGAGCAGTTCTTCTGATATCCAGCAAGGGCATTATTCCGATATTAGCGAAAAATGCCGGCCGCACCACTAAATCACATCCGCGAAGCTCTTCCTGAGCCGGTGGAACCAGGCGTATCCTATAACAGCAATAGCCGCGCCCCCCATCCAAAGCCCGATCACGCCTCGCATCGACGGCGCTTGATTCTCCAGAAACAGCGCGCGGTACGCCCTCACTAAGACGAACAGCGGATTGAACCGCAATACCGGAATCGCGCTCGCAGGCAGCGACGACTCTGGATAGCAGATCGGCGTCAGAAAAAACCACAGCGTCAGCAGATAGCCCGTTACTTGGCCGAGATCGCGCACGTAGACGCCGGTTGCTGCTAGGATCCAGGCTAATCCTGCCGTGAATAGAATCTGTGGAATGAGCAGCAGCGGCAGCCACACCACGCTGGCCGGGATCGTGCCTCGAACGGCCAGCAACCCAATCATGAAGATCACCAAGCCGATCGCCTCCGTGACGGCACCTGAGATCACCAGGTTGATGGGCAGCGTTTCCAGAGGAAACACGATCTTCTTGACGAAGGTGCGGTATTCCAAAATTACGTACGGCGCGCGACCCACAGCTTCGGAAAACGCCAGCCACGGCAACATGCCGGTAAGGAAATACAAAACGAATCCGGTGCGGCTGGTGTCATTTCCGAAGCGTGTGCGCAACACCACGCCGAACACGAAGAAATACGTCGCCATCAGCAGCAGCGGATTCAGGAATGTCCACAGCGTCCCGCCAAAGCTGCCGCGGTAGCGCGACAGGATGTCGCGGCGCACCATCGACCCCATCAGCTTGCGATTGCGCCAGATGCTGCGTGCGGGCAAGACAAATGCCTTGGGGACCACTCGCAGAATTCGTGCCCGCCGCACGGACGAGGCGGTCAGCACGCGCGGCGTCCCGATCTCGAGCTTCCCTGCGGTCCCGACGTGTACGGCGATCTCAATGAACCGGGCGCGATCGTTTACCGGCGCGACCTCTACGCTGTATGCGCCTTCCTCGGCCGGCAAAGGAATGCGCAGATCTGCGTCGCGGCCGGTCACCTCGGACCATTCGCCTTCCTGCAGAAATGCTCCCGTGGAGGGATCATAAAGCTGCCAGCCGATGACCCCAGGCTGGTCCAGTCGGAAACGGAGATGGATCGAGGAGCCTTCAGCCGCCGCTCCTAAGATCTCCATGCTAGGCATACAACCAAGTCGGATACCGCTCGCGCACGCCGCGGCGCTTGCGGCCAACCGCATAGATCCCTTCCCCGCGATGCTCCTTCGGCAGGATATAGCGTTCGAGCAGGTGCTCGACCCAGGCGTACTCGGGCTTAGGCTCATCGCGGAACGGCCCGGTTTCAAGCGTAGCGACCTCGAAACCGGAGTTCTCCAGCAGATCCTTCACCTCACGCGGCGAATATTCGCGGCTATGGCGAGCCTCGGTTTCGCCCGACGGGTTCGGACGAATGTAAGCCGGAAATAACATGGGATGAAAGCCTTGCAGAATCGCCGAAACGGCGCGGGCCGAAGCGACATTGGGCGTAGTCAGCACCAAGGTTCCCCCAGGCTTGAGAATGCGATTGATCTCGCACATCATGTGCATCGGATCGGAAGGCAGGTGCTCGATCAGCTCGCAACACAGCACCGTAGAGAAATACCCGTCGTCGTATGGAAAACGATCCTTTTCGGCGTCGAACAAATCGATTCCGCAGCGAAAATCTTCGCCGTTTTCCGAAGTGACGCTGCGATGGTCGGTCTGACCTTGCGGGCCGAAGTAGCAGCCGCGGACTTCACCGTATCCCAGCCGGGTCTTGAGGGCGGGAGTGATCTGGAGATAGGCTCCCATTTCCAGTACTCGGTCGTCCAGGCCGCCCGAGGGCGTGAGCGCCAGAGTGCGCTCTAAGCGCGTACGGTGCGTCTCCACGTAAGCTCGCGCGCCATTCTGCGGAGGAGCCCAGGAAGCAATGTAGTCGCCCGGCACAGCCGCGGCAGCACGAGCTTGGAGGGGATTCGATGGGGGCGATGTCGTCCCCTTCACCACGATCTCCAGAAACTCAATATACCGCCGTGCAACGACATCCCAGCTACACTCCTGCTCGGCCCATGCCCGAGCACGGTCGCCCAGGGCGCAGCGAACTGAAGGACGACTGGCCAGCAGGTTCAGATATTCGAATAGATGCTCTTCCTCGCTGGCGTCCACGGGAGCCTTGAGGCAGACGCCGCCGGGCAACTCACGGAAAGAACCCACATCGGAGACAATCACGGCCTTGCCCATCCCCAACGCCCGCTGAAGTGTTCCCGAACTTTCGCCCACAGTCGGATACCGCAGGTTCAGCACGATGTCGCAGGCGCCCAGGTAGCCGTTGAAATCGTCGATGGGAACAAAATCCAGGTGGCGAACCTGCTCTCTCAATCCCATGGACGTGATCAGGGAGGTGAGCGAAAGCTCCGGATGAGCCTCGCCGACCAGAATCATACGGGCGTCGGGCACAGCGCGCGCCAGTCTTCGAAACGCCCGTAGCGATTCGGCAATGCGTTTATACGGCTTGAGAAACCCGAAAATGCCGACGAGAGGTGTCCGCTCATTCACACCTAACCGCGCGCGATAGCTCATGCGGTCGACAGGCTCGGTCCAAGCTCCGTGGGGAATCCGGGCCATGCGGCCTTCGAATCCTTGTGCGCGAAGCTCCCCGCCCACTGCGTCGCTGTGAACGATCGCCCCGCGCGCGCTCGCCAGCACGCTCCGCATCATCGCCAGACTATAGTCCGGCGGCCGCTGACGTGTCCGCACGAAGCGCTGGGCATACTCCTCCGCCGCGGATCCGTGGTTGCATCCCACCGCACGAATATAGCTATCCCAGTCGTTGCGATGAATGGTGAGGTGGGCGATCAAGTGATGCAGATTGGCTTCATGCATGACCACCACCCCAGGGTGTTTGAAAGCCGCCTCATAGACGAAATCGTGATAGGGATTATTTCCCAGCTGGTACACGCAGACGTCATAACGCGAGGGATCAAACGCCGCCGGTTTCACGGCAAAAGTCTCTACGTCCACCAGACCCTTGAAGTGTTCCAGCAGCGCAGCCGAATAGTCGGCGATGCCGCTCTTGGCCGGCGGCAGGGGAGAAAAGAAAGCTACCCGCATGCTCAGGGAATTAATTCGATGGTAAATGTCGCGAGCGGCAACGGGATCTTCATCATCACCGGCGTGCGGCCCGCATCGCGCATGAAAAACATCTCTAGCGTGAGATCGGACGCAGGGCCCTTAACCGAAGTCCGAAACCTGTCCGCATCCATCTGTTGGTCTCCCAAACGGATGGCTGTAGTCCCCAGGTACTCCAGTCGCACCTGATACACTGCGCCCAGTATCGCCGGTTGCTGCGAAGGCAGGCGCCCCTGCGCTAGTTCCCGGCGCACGAACTGGACCAGCGTCAAGGCATCGCGCGCGCAGAGTGGAACACTGAGCTGGCTGGTTCCAGCGATTTGACCCCCGCGAACCGTTTCGCGCGTCGCCGCATTTTTGTTGGGATCGAAAATCACCCGTTCTTCGCTGATGCGGGCGCCGCGGGCCGTTTTCTTGTCCAGTTGCCAGGAGCAAAAATCGGGGTTAGCCGTCGAAGTGTACTGATCGCGGATGGCGAAACCGGGCACACTGGCATCCAGGTTGAGCTCGAAATCCCAGCCGGTCGCGGACCCGGTACCTTCGGCGGTCCGGTCGGATCGAAGAGTGGCTTCGCCCAAACTGAGCCCGCTGGGCCAGTTGATGCTGTAATGCAGGGTTTCTGCTGAAGCGGACGCGAGGAGCGTGGTCGATACGAGCAGAACGTACTTGAACTTCATGACACTTGTGCTGCCAAGGCGACAGCGCGCCGGGGACGCCGGCCCGCGACGTCGTAATACACTTCGAGCGTCTGAGCCGCCGATTTCTCCCAGCTAAATCCAGCCGCGCGATGCAGCCCAAGCCTCTCCAGACGGGCGCGCAACTCCGAATCGAGCAGTATGTCCAGCATGGCTCGTGCGATCTCCTCTTTCGAGCCGGGATCGAACAGGATGCCGGCGGCGTTAGCGACCTCGGGCATCGCCGTCACCGCCGAACAAGCTACCGCCCGGCCGCACGCCATAGCCTCCAGGATAGGCAGGCCGAACCCTTCGTAAAGCGAAGGGAACACGAACATCTCGCAGGCGCCATAGAACCGCACAAGCTCGGCGTCATCCACAAACCCGGTAAAGTGCACGCGCTCGCGAACAGGCGAGCGGTTCACGGCCCGATGCAGGTCGCGGGAATACCAGGTTTCCTTGCCGACGAACACCAGATCGTGAGGCAGCTTCGGCTCGGCCCGCAGCACATCCTCGAACGCATGCAGGAGTCCCACGTGATTCTTGCGAGGCTGCAGGTCGCCGACGGTCAACACGAATGGCCGCCGGATGCCGAATTTTCGCTGGATCGCCGTCCTCGCCACTTCGCGCTCGATTGGACGGAACTGGCTTGCGACGGCATTGGGAACCACCACCACCTTTTCCTCAGCGATCCGATAGTGTTTGAGAATTGCCCGGCGCGAATACTCGCTTGGCGTCAACACGCAGGCAGCCCGCTGCACCGTCTGTTGCACCGTGAGCCGGAGCTGACAAGCGCGAAACCGGGTGAAGTATTGGGGATACTCGAGAAAGCTCACATCGTGCACGCTGACTACCAGGGGAGCCGCACTGAAAAGCGGGCCCGTATATTGGACGTGCAGCAGATCCGGACGATCGCGCCGGAGGTGCCGGGGCAGATCCATGCCCAGACGCTTGTATGGGTTCTGCGAGACGCTCCGGGTCCGGATACGATTGGGTAAATCCGCCTTCACGCCTTCCTTGGAAATATAGGCGATCAGCTCGCTGCCTTTATCCAGACGCGCGAACTGCTGCAGAAGATTGCGGATATAAACTTCGTTACCGGTCAGGCGACAGCCGATCGCGTGCGCGTCAACTGAAATTCGCATCAAAGTCTCAGTATAGCGTTCTCATCGATACAAACACGGCGGTGCGGGCGGGAGCTTCGGGAGCATCTATGGTGAGGTCGGGATTTTAGTACGCCGATTGGTATATTTCGAGCGCCGCAGCGGCATGGAACGGCTGCGGATTGAACTTCCCCGTCCACTGCTTCGCCGCCTCTTCCGCCAGCCGTGGAAGAGCTTCTTCCGGAATCCCCGCGTCCCGCAGATTTGCCGGCAGCTCAGCCATTTCCGCCAGCTCGCGGAGGCGCCCCGGCAGATCGCCGGGAAAAAGTTCGTTGTAGCGCTCGCGCGCGATCTCGCTATTCCAATCGACCACCTCAGCCAGCACCGTAGCGACGGCCGCTCCATGAGTCAGGCCAAACTGATCCGTGAGTGGAAACGCGCACGCGTGGGCAGCGCCCAGATTCGAGTTCTCGATCGCCAGACCACCGAAGTGCGCACCCAACAGCATGGCTCCACGCGCTTCCAGATCCTGGGGATTTCGAACCATGCGTTCGAATGCGGAAGAAATGAGTCGCCAAGCCGAGCGGGAAAAGCATTCAGAGAGCGCCGTCCGGCGGGTGGTCACCAGTGTCTCCAGAGCATGCGAGAGCGCGTCGTAGCCCGTCGCCGCCGCCAGCGCCGCGGGCGCCGAAATGGTCAGTTTCGGGTCAAGGATAGCCACCCGAAAGGACCCCTTCCCGTCTCCGCAAGACATTCTAGCGCCGGTTTCCGAATCGATCAGCGTGGCCGAGGTTTGCGCTTCGCTGCCGGTGCCCGCCGTGGTGGGAACCGCGATCATCGGCAGCATCGGGCGCGAGGCTTTTCCGTAACCCCAGTAGTCCCGCATCTTGCCGCCATTGCTGAGGAGAAAGTTAATGGCTTTCGCGCAATCGAGCGAGCTTCCGCCGCCCACCGCCACAATCAGATCGATATCGAATGGGGTGGCGTAAGCCCCGCCGGCTTCCGCCATGGCCGAAGTCGGATTGGGCTCGAAGTCATGGAATTCGTGTACTGTCATGCGCCGCGCCTTGAGCGAGCGAACGGCTTCCGGGGCATAGCCGGCCTTCACAATACCGGGATCGGCCACCACCAAACAGCGAGTTCCACCCAGCTCCCGCGCGATTTCGCCCAGGCGGGCGAACTCGCCTGTGCCGAACACCACTCGCGTACGGGGCCGAAAGTCGAAGGAAGTCACGTAAAGTTCAGGATACTGCACTACGAGCGATGGCTTTGGCGCCATCCACGCACAGGACCGCCGCGTGCTTCGAAGCCGGTTCCAGCCCACCTAGAGCTAACTCGATAATCTCCGCAGTTAACCCAAGTAGTTGCGCGCGCGTTTTGCCGATCATCCATTCGGAGAGAGCGGAGCCGGCGGCGATGGAAGCCGTGCATCCCCGAACCTGGAAACGCGCCTTGACAACCTTGTCGTCTTGAAACAGGGCTGACAGGCGCAGCAAGTCTCCGCAAGCGGGATTGCTCACGTCGATCGTCACAGCGGGCGGCGGAAGCTGGCCAACGTTGCGGGGATTCCGGAAATGTTCCAGCAGGAGCTCGGAATGCACGTCTATTTCAAATTATGACGGGTTCAGCGTGTTGCCAAGAGTGAGCCCCCCCTTGCGCTAAGCTCCCGATTTGCGCGACACTAGCAAGTTTTCCCGGTCGATATATTAAATGCGCGCCCGAATTCTCTATCACGACCACTGTTTCGACGGCGCGGCGTCCGCGGCCTTCTTCACCCGCTTCCTCGAATCCAAGTTCTATCCCGACGCGCAGTTCGAGTTCACGGGCCTGGCACACAAGGCATCCCAGCTATTCGAGCCGAGCCTGTTCGATGGCGATGTCAACGCCATTGTGGACTTCAAGTACTCGACCGACCCGCACCTGACGTGGTGGTTCGATCATCATCAGAGCGCCTTTCTGACGACCGAGGACGCCGAGCATTTCAGGCGCGATACCAGCGGCCACAAAATGTACGATCCCAGCTTCCGGTCCTGCACGAAGTACATCGCCACGGTGACGCGCGACCGTTTCGGCTTCACCGCGCCGGACCTGGCGGAGCTGGTCTCCTGGGCCGACATCATCGACGGCGCCCAATACGCCAACGCCAAAGAAGCCGTGGAGCTACGCGAACCGGCCATGCGGCTTACGTTAGTGATCGAAGGCAGCAAGGGATCCGGCACGGTTCAGAAGATCATCCGCATGATGCGGGATCAGCCGCTGGCCGCCATCGATGCCGATCCCGCTATTCAGGCGGTCTATCAGCCTCTCTACGAGGGTCACTTGAAGTCCCTGGAAATCATCCGCCAGCAGGCCCGCTGCGAGGATGGCGTGGTCTCCTTCGACCTGGTCGACCAGAACCTGGAAGGCTACAACAAATTTATTCCCTATTATCTATATCCGCATTCGGTGTACACGGTATCGGTGTTGACATCGAGTTTCCGCACCAAAGTTTCGGTGGGATCGAACCCCTGGGCCGAGGTCCCGGTGGACCATAACCTGGCGAGCATCTGTGAGCGTTACGGCGGCGGCGGGCATCCGCGTGTGGGCGCGATCAGCTTCGAGGTCGGGGCCGTTGAGCAGGCCCGGCAGGCGGCCAAAGAGATCGCGGCAGAACTGAAGAGCTGAAGATTTAAGCCCGTCAATCGCACTTTCTTCGCTAATATCTGGGATTTCCTTGTAACCTCCCTTTGTCTGGGTGTATTATGGTGCCCGCGTCCAGTCTTTTCATTCACGGAACAGTAGTCAGTTCTGAATGGCTCCTAAATGACTCTGGACAAGACTCGTATTCTTAAGCACGCGCCCAGCCTGGTATTCGTCGCGATCCTCAGTGTTCAGCTTTTTGTGCCGCCATCGATCGGCTTGGCGAACAATGGCGATTTCAGCAAGATCATGGGGCTCTTTAACCTGGGCGCCCCCCGGGGAGATGAGTATGCATATGTTCATCTCACGTACCGGTTTGACGACACTTACCATTGGGAGGCAGGTTACTATTCCTCCGAAACCTTGCTAGCAGCAGCCCCCATCGCCTTGAAGCGTAACTTGTCGAAGGACCGATCTTTCAATTTGCGCTGGATGGGATTCGTGCACGGACTGCTGTTCCTCCTGGCTGTCTATCTAATGCAAGGCCTCCTGATCCCTGTGGACGGTTGGCGCTGGTTCATTCTATCGGCCTTCACAACGATCGGCTTCGGTGACGTTATGTACGTCAGTTATTTCAACTCGTTATACATGGACGCCGCAGCCTATGTATTTCTGATGTTGTCTGTGGTGCTATTTCTTCGTGCCGCCGCCTGGCGCAGAAAGTCCGACGCCATTGGATTGGTGATCTGTGTGGCTCTGCTGCTCCTTTCTAAGTCCCAGCACGCGATTCTTGGCGTGTGGATCGCTCCGTTGTTCACATTCTTTGGCGGCGCCCTCTGGCCGGGTAATGGCCGTCTGTTCGCGATTGTTTCGACCATAATCGTGTGTGCCGCTGCCTTGGTGGGCGTGGAACTGGTGCCCTTCGACTACGCCGCACATGGATACTATTCCGTCATTTTCTGGCAGGTCCTTCCCCACTCCACTAACGTAAACGCGGACTTACACGCGCTGGGATTGGACGAATCCTATGCAATATTCGTGGGCACGCACGCTTTCTCGTCTGAATCCGGGTTTAGAGATCCCGATTTTACCGATGCGTTTATGCGGCGGACTTCGTATGTCAAGGTGGGCTGGTTCTTCCTAACCCATCCCAGAGCGGCCTATCTCGCTCTCGATGGTTCCGTCGGCGAGGGGGGTCGCCAACGTCCGGCGATGGGCAACTTCGATCGTAGCGTGGGCCTGCCCCCGTTTAGCGAGAGCCGTACGTTTGCCCTCTGGAGCGACGCCAAACGCGCGCTTTTCCACGGACACGGAATCCGGTACGGGATCTTCTATTTGCTGATCAGCGGCTTGGCCTGTGCGCTTGCACTGGTACGACGGAGAACGATGACAAGTGTACTTGTAGCTGGAGTCTGTGTGATTGCCGCGATGGGCATCACCGAAGTGCTCATTGCATCGCTGGCCGACGCCGTCGACGTGACGCGCCATCACTTCATTGCGGCGGCGATGCTGGACCTGGAACTGCTGATCGTCTTATGGATGCTGCTCAGCGGGTTAAAGAACCGGTTCCATGCCGAAGCGGCGCAACAGCAGGAACTCCGAAAGATTGTCCGTAGTGAGCAGGCCCACCAAGCGGCTCCCGTCCTGCACCAGTGCGCAGCGGCCACGAGCCATCCGTGGCAG
>Ga0105239_10010395_pt1 | contig 10413 bp, 18 predicted proteins | sample KBSC44metaG_FD_92761 | JGI IMG/M metagenome (GOLD analysis project Ga0105239, IMG submission 92761) | Corn rhizosphere microbial communities from Kellogg Biological Station, Michigan, USA - KBS C4-4 metaG | ecosystem: Host-associated > Plants > Roots > Rhizosphere > Soil | place: Michigan, USA...
AGAGGGCTCTCGATGTCCGAGTATGCGCTATGCCAGTTCGCCTCGGGCTTATCTGTCGCGCCAGATCTTTGATCGTCCAATCCTGGATCTGGAGCGGCGGTTGCCGACTGTTCGTCCTTCAGTTCATCCACGCGCTTCAGAACGTCAAACAGGCTAAAACGTAGGGTTTCAGAGTCGGGCTCCGGGGGGCAGCAAAATCTGGGATCGGCCTTGCTTTTTTCCATGGTGAGCATCGCGTCAATCGCAACCTGCATCATGATCCGGATTCCGTGGAGCGCGTGGTCGATGTCATCCTTGTCCATCAGACCCTCCCCTCCTGCCAGAGTGTCGGGAGCACATGGGAGAGGGTCTCGAGCAAGCCATTGCGCCATTCATCGGGCCAGGCATGGCCGTCTGTGTCGTGGATTATGGCGTGCTCAAGCAAGGCCAGCTTTCCAAACCGTGTGGTGGGGATCGTTTCGATCAGTGCGTACGCGGCTTCGACCTCGGCGTCTCCGGTCAGGCCAACCTGACGTTCCGCCTCGATCCACCTGCGGTCGTCGGTCTCCACGATCTCCTCGTCCGAAGCGGTGATGCTGGAGCGGCGCCGTTCCTCGGGAAGCTCGTTCTCAAGTTTGCAGTGGCGGTCAACCCAAGAGACCAATTTGGCGTGTGCCGCCTTGTGCGCTTCAATGGCCGCCAGGATTGGATCAGGGGCTTGCTCAGCGCCCGCGGCCAATGCGGACACCGAGAGCGCCGTCGCAAGGACAGCGCCTCCAGCGGTCCGTGCTGCGGTTTGGGATAGGAAACGCCGCCGCGTCGAACCGACGGGCATAGCTGTGCTATTCTCAGAATCAACCTGAGCCATGACTTACCTCATAGTTTGGGCCAGGCCTGTCGCGGTGTTACGAGCACGGCGGCGGGCCGCTTGTTTTTCAAGCTTGAAAACGGTATTATCAAAACATGAAAAAGGCAATAACAAAAACCCACGGAGGAAGGCGGCTTGGCGCCGGTCGTCCGGCAACGGGCAAAGATCCGCTCGTCACTTTGCGCATGCCGTCCGATCTCATCGCGGGTATCGAAGTGTGGGCTAGTGCTCAAGGCGACGAGCCCGGCCGCTCCGAAGCCATCCGTCGGCTTGTGGGGCTGGGGCTGAAGGCGAAAGGAAAGGGACAATGAGAGCTCTGTTGGTTCTAATCATAGTCTGCTTTTCAGCAACCGCATTCGCTCAAAGCCCACCGGCGAAAGCCGCTAAGTCGCAGGCGCAATCCAAGCCGCAGACCGCAATGGGCTGCAAGCTTGTTGGAACCGTTAGGGGGACCAAGATTTGGGCCGGGGACTGCACGGATGCCGCGGGATTCAGAAGTGCGTCACCCACCGCCGAAACGGCCTCGCCATCGTTACCTGAGCAAGCGGTAGGCGCCGGTCAAAAGCAGTAATTTCCCGCCGGCTTTCGCGCTTCTAGAGTTGTGCTGAAGGCAAAGAAGTGAGCGACGACAAAGACGACTTTGAGCAGGCGGACGCGGCGGCCGAGGCGGCGCTCGAATACGCCCGCAGCCTACCCCCGGGCATCGCTCGCTCCGAGGCCTTTAAGGAGGCTGGGAGGCTGCGGAGCGCTGCCGACCGATTACAGGCCCCCAAGTTTTCTCGGCGCGGTCGACGGCCTAAATAGGTGAGGATGATCCCCTAGCTGGTCGAGGTGCGCTAGAAGGCGAAGACCAAGGGCTGATCTGCGAAACCGCGAACGGAGGGCGAGCTGCATGAAAGGTTCCAAGATCAAAGAGCGTGTTTGCCCGGCCTGCAACGGAACTGGCTACCCAGTCGTGAAGCAGCCAGTGCAGCCAGGCCGCAGAATTTATCCGGTCAAATGCACGTCCTGCGATGGTAAGGGAAAGGTCACGCCAGCTGAGGCCGCCGGCTTGTCAAGCAAGCATTGAGGCGAAGGGCAAATGAAACTTTGGCGTTGGCTTCAAAACGCAGTTGCGCCGACAGGATCGCCGGTGTTCTTAGTGGGAACTATTGCGTTTCTGATTTCGGTTTTGTTTTCGATCTATATTCGCGCCTGGTTGGGGTGAGACTGCTAGTCGACCTTGGGACGGAAGGCGAAGAAATGACCAGCAAAAATTCGGTTGAAGTCCCCAACATGAGGCAACGAACGGTGTTGCAACATCTAAGCCTGGCTGATTGGAAAATGGTCGATCGTCTTCCCGTTTCAGCGGGCGAAATGACCCTGAGCCGGCTACTTCATCACGGTTGGATTGAGAGCCGAGGTGAAAAGCAACGTACTGCAGTCAGACTCACTCCGGCGGGACTCGCGGCGATGCGGTCGCCGATTGGAAAGCCATCCGCCGGGTGACGTTCGATTGAGAATTCCACGATGCCCATTTCTCAAGCCATATTCGAGATTATCCCAATAGGTGAAGAGAATGCTGTCTCTGGGCGGCTGCTCTGGAAACAGCTGGGCATGTGGTCTGCTCCGAGCATCAAAGCTAAACTGAACGAGATGGCGGCGGCAGGCCTGATCGAGCGCAAGCGCATCGTGCGTGGACCGCACGACACCCATCTGTACTTCCGATCGCGCGCCTGAAGCGCGTCTAAGCGCGTGATTGCGCCGCGCGGTTGCAGATCCTGAGACACGGCGGACCGGTGGCAGGGCCGGTCATCGCATTTCCACAGTCGGCGAGATCAGGCCGATGTCAGGCCGCTGTTTGACAGCGTACATGAGGGCCTGATGCCCTGACGCCCCGGTTGACGGATCGTCACAATCCAAGGCAAGTGCTCATAAATTCGCCTTGCGGAAACCTGGTCGCCGGGTTTCGCTTTTGCGCTGATGATCTCGCCGCAACTATATCCTGCATTAATGGCAACGACGCCGGATTACTACATTGAAACTTTCGATACGGGAGCGCGTCCCTACCCGTGGAGTTGGGAATTGCGGAGGCGAAGCCAACCAATGGGCGTTAGATTTGGCTCAGGCGGCTTTCAGTCCCAGGCGGCGGCAGAATTTGCGGGGAAGCAAGCTCTTGAGCGCTTCCTCGACGAACTTGCAAAAGAGGAGAGACGGAAGTGACTCTCCGTGTGCGCAGTGGACAGCGGGGACAAACTCAAGACTACAATTGCAAATTTCCAAACTGGGGTCTCACGATTATCGATGTACCTTGGAGATCTTTTATGGTTCGTCCCAGCGATTTAGCGGTGCGAATTGCCGCGCAGCACCGAGATACATTTCGGCTGCCCATTGATGCAGCTCGTCGCAAGCACGCGAGGTTATCGATCAGAACCCGCAGGATGGCTTGATGCCGACCGTTGAGAATTGGAGGCAACTTCCCGACGGTCAGATTGAATTTGCAATACGATACTTTTTAACTGTGGATTGACGGCCTCAGCCCACTCCTGCCGGGCCGCTCTGCGGCCCTTCACCGTTCCTCGTCCGGATGGCACCCACTTGTAGAGCGTGATTGCGCGCGCCTCGGTCAGCTTAATCATGCGTACCGGCGACGCCTAGCGACCCTTCCGACAGGCCCGACATTTGGCCCATGAAAAAGGCCCCACCGTGATGGGGCCTTAATCAGCAGAAATATCGTATGCTCAATTGTAGTCTGAATACTTGAACTGCGGCATCGCCTTCAGCTGCTCCTTGGTGCCGCTCATCACGGCGTGGTCTGGCGCCCAGTCATTTGCATTGCCGCTGCGTGAGGTCGTGGTGGCGGTGGTGGTAGTCGCAGCGCCGGTTGTTGTCTCGCGCGGCGCACCCGCGTTGTCGCGCGTCGTCGTTGCGGGCGCGGTCGAGCTGGTGCGGACCGGCTCTTCCATGAATTTGAGCTTGTCCATGGAAACGGCGATATCATGCTCGCCCATACCCAGGAAGCCGCCTACACCGATGACCACGGCATTGACCTTGCCGTTCTTGTCCAGGATCAGTTCGTTGACGTCGCCAAGCTTTTCATTGGCTTCGTTATAGACGTCGAGGCCCAGGAGCTTGGAGGCGCGCCAGTTTCCCTTAAGCGCCATCTTTTCCTGCGAGTCCGCAGTCGTCGCAGCGGGAGCCGCGCGTGGGCTGGCGGTTTGCGCATAGGCGGGAGCACTGAGGACGGCGACGCTTAGGAGAGCCGCGGCCAGGACTTTCTGCATTGTATCCTCCTCCGAAGGTTGATCGGTGCTTCTAGAAACGGAACGTGCGGACGAATGTTCCCAGCGTTTCCATTCTTAGGGCCTTAATTCGGCCCGCCGCCCTTTAGGACGTTTGCCGAAACCGAGCACGCCTGTGAGGGCATGCTTGCGCACCTCACCAAATAGCTTCGGATCCGGATGGCAGTGCATAGTCCGCTTTATGTCACCGATCAAAGCTGGATCGCCGCACGACGAATTTGCAATTGACATAGGGGCGAGCTGCTTGCCGACTCCGTGTTGAATGAAGCGTTGCTCTGCTATCCACATGGTGGTGGCGAATGCGACAATGACGGTCGCGCTCGCACACTGCATCATCCATCCCCGCGAGCTAATCACGAAGGTCGACCAATTCGAGATATCCGCCGTTGGCGCTGCTCGCGGCGTGACTAGCCACTACTGCAGCCATCGCGATAACCATCAAGGTCAGAGCGGCGAATGTGATGCCGATCAATTTCAACGCGCGCTTGTCTGCCATCGCCAAGCGTCCTTTCAAGGCAACCGAGAAAGCCCGGCCAGCTGTCCGACTCGGGCCTTCCCTTCCTCTAGTAATTCCGCCTAGTGAACAACACGAAGAAAATAGTACCCGACGCCGCCAACAACGATCACAGTTGGAACGGCCCAAAGCAGCAGCACTGGCATACGCCTCCTCCTCCTCGTTGGCTGCCCTGATTGGTAAACGCAGGTCTGTTGCCACTTGTTCCCGCTGTGAGTTCCCATGCTTCGCCGAAAGCCGGGGATTAACCTCATGCCCATTTATCGCCTGTTGCAAAATATGCCGATGGGACCGGAAGAGATCACCCGCTTGACGACCGCCTACGAGCAAGCACTACGCACCATCGGCATTGTTGACCGGGGCGATCCGCTGGCTGAACTTCTCGCCAAGAAAATCGTCCAGGTCGCACAGACTGGCGTCCGCGAGCCGGCCGACATCTCTGCTCAGGCGATCAAGGAAATCGGCATTGCAACGTAGCGCGCCACAGACGTGCCGCCCCCCGTTCCTTAGCGTCCGAGCCGACGCTCGACCCGCTTGCGGCTGCTGCCCACCTTCTTGACCGCCTTCTTCACCGCACCTGCTGACCTCTTGGTCTTCTTCGCCGTGTAGCGCACCTCGTAATCCTGCCTGCCGGCGACCCGCGCCCGGTCCTGCTTGCGCCCGCGGCTTGATTGCTTCCCAGCCCTACACAAAACGGATCGCGCACAAGGGCATCTGGGTGGAGCCGGAGTTACCCGCCAGATCGAGTACCGCGCCAAGTCCGCCGAGGGAAAGGTCCGCCATCCCCTCTACAAGGGCCTACGGGAGGACCTGTGACCGAGCATCCCGCAACTATTTGGGATGTCGACGCCGAGCAAGCAGGTTGCAGACCCTAGAACACATGGTCGTCGCCCCCTCGGGCGCCGCTGAAAATTGGTTTGAGGAAAACGAGGCCACCCAACGGAGGCGGCCTTTACGAAAGCCATTCGGAAATGGCGCTAGCGACAATTACAATGATGACGATGGCAAGGCCCATTAGCAGCCATGGCATGTCTTTGCGCTCACGCGGCGTCACTCGGCTATCCTTCTGACTCCATGACAGGTAAACAACCGAACCATGGTTACTTGAGACAAAGTGGTCTCACCGCCACCCCGGGAGAAGTGCGCCACCCCGGGAGAATTGCGCTGAGACCGCTTCGACAGTCCGGTGTCCGCCAGACGTTCCTTTAACTGGCCCTATTGCCACTTGTTCCCGATTTTGTCTGGCGAACCTACCACGACGGCGGAATTTGGAACCGAGCGTCATCAACCCCGTTCCTGAGTGGCGCCAGTTTAGCTTTCCGGCCTGGCGCAATTGGAATGACGGCCCCGGCAGACTCCTCCCAGGGTGCTGGGGCCGTTTCTCATCAGAAGCCGGCAAGCCGGATGTGGAGTGAAAGAGGCCGCCAACTGAGGCGGGCCTTAATCTTCCCTGAGTTGATAAACCTCGCCCGGCTTAAGCTTGACCTGCTGGAACAGGTCTTGCTGCTTTTCGGTGAGGGTCGCGGGCACTACTTCCGCCGTCCAGCCTTCGGGGACCTGTGCCAGCACCAAGGTCATCGCCTGACTCGGTTTAGCCAATGCAAGCCACATTTGCTTCGTTGGCTCCCGCTCATCCGAGGTCACTTCAACGATAGTAAATGAATTGCCGAACGACTCTGCCATGACTCCCAATGCCATGGTCGGTCCCTTTGTTTCAAAATCGACTTTAGGTGCTGATTTTCAAATTAGGCCACTGAGTGTCGAAACAAGCCAGCACCTAAGAACACGGCACTATCGGACAGCTTCCCTGCCAAATTAGAACACATGGCTTCCATGCGGTACGGTGATATCGCCCCTAGGTTGCCTTTGCTATGATGCTCCCGCGCTTGGATGTGAGCGCATGTGATGCAGACGGTGGCCCGGCCTTGCCAGCCCCGGGCCGGGACCACCGCTGTTCGGGCCCGCCGGACGGCGGGCTTTGAGCGCGGGATCCGCCAGCGGCTCCGAGTTAAACGTTCCGCTGCCGAGCCGCTTTTTTTGCGTGGGCCTTTGCCGCTATTCAGCTATCGAGCTTCCGCCGGAACTTCTTTATGATTTCCCGCAGGTCGTTAGCGTAGTCCTCGAGATTACGCCGAATCTCTTCGAGACGCGGCGGCTTGGTTTCCGTTTCTTTCTTAGGCTGGCGCGGCTCTTGGTCGATCATGGCGCAAAAGATCGACGAGCCGGTCGGGCACCCTTGATTCAAATCAAGGGAATGTTGCGGCTTGGGGTCATGAGCCGCCGCGGAAGCCGCTTGGATAACATTCGCGGCAGGTGCGCCATGGGTCCAGCCAAGGGCAGGCGTCGCCTTACTCAATCGACAGCGGTCACGGCTATTTGTTCCAAAGGGCAATTCACCATACTAAGGTTGCGTGTTACAATTGCGACTACCTGCGGTTCAGACCGCGCTGGTATGGGATTGGGATGTCAGTGTTTACAATCCTCAGTACCGCCCCCAATAATAAGCCTCGGCTAGTTGGCGAGCTGGGCGGCCTTACTCATGCAGAAGTCAGTTCAGGGGAGTTCAAATATAGCAAGGGCACTGAGATTTTCGGAGAAACAGAGCCCGCGGACTATATCTATCAGGTGATTGAGGGCGCGGTTCGGACGCACAAGCTATTATCTGACGGTCGCCGCCAGATTGGGGCGTTTCACTTGCCTGGCGATATCTTCGGTCTCGAAAATGGCGATTTTCATCGTTTCACAGCCGAAGCCATCGTCGACACCACGGTTCGCCTTGTTAAACGCCAAAGTCTGGAGCGGGTGGCCAAAACCGATCCTGCAATCCTTCGGAGCCTCCGGACCATGACAACGGCCAATCTCCAGCACGTCGAGAACCGCATCCTCCTTTTGGGGCGCAACACCGCGCGAGAACGCGTGGCAGCGTTTCTTATGGAGATGAATGGCCGCCTGACATCAGCAGGTGTCATCGCCCTTCCAATGAACCGCCGTGATATTGCGGACTATCTCGGCCTCACCATCGAGACGGTGTCACGTATGTTTAGTGCATTTGAGCGGAAGGGTTACCTGAGGTTCTTGAATGACCCAAGGCAACGCCAAATCGTCGTTCTGAATGCCGCTGGCCTGACAAAACTAAACGTCTCGCGCAAACGGAAAAATACATTTTCCGTCGATTAGGCGCTTCGCAACGAACCCGCTCGAGCTACGCCGGCCCAATACCGTTCCCGTGGCGGTGGGTGCCGTCCGATGCACATTAGGCCGAAGCCGTCCGCGAGGTGCGAGATCCAATTGTCGCGCGAGCGCGAATTATCTCGGCGCCATTGACGCGCTCGCCTCGAGCAGCAGCCGCACCGGCGCAGGCCTGGCCTTAAAGCCAGCGAAAATCGCCCCGCCGATCATGACCACAACGAGCACGGCAAAGGCCGCCAAAATCCAAGGCCCAGCGCCGGACCTTACCTCCGCACTTCTACGAGGCATCGTTTCAACGAGATTGATGATACAACCTTTCCTGCCCTTGGAACGGGGACCTAGTCTCAGTTGAAAAGCTTTGCATGAATGGATCGCCAGCCAGTTCGTGCAGCGTCCTCATCGTGGAAGATGAGACACTGCTCCGGATGATGATAACCGAGATGCTGGAGGAGTTAGGTCACCGCGTTGCGGCTGAGGCGGCACGTCTCGAACAGGCGCTCCCGTTGGCGCAATCCGCCGATTTCGATCTCGCGGTTCTCGACGTGAACATTGCCGGCCAACTGATCACGCCCGTGGCCGAACTCATCGCGGCAAGACGGCGGCCCATCATCTTCGCGACCGGTTACGGCGTGTCGGGTTTGCCCGAAGCATTCCGGGACCGCCCTGCTCTTCGGAAGCCCTTCATGATCGAGGGGCTGAAACACGCCATCGAATTGGCCGTCCAGCCTTTGGAACGCGGATTACAGCAGTTGTGAGTGAAACACCCTGGGCTGTTCTTTGGCGATCTGGCCGACATTGGCGGCGCGGCATGGCGGAAACACCCGAGCTTGCTCGTGGCCGCCGCGAATGCCCCTTGCAGAAGTGGGGCGCGGGGGTGCCACCCATGCAGAGCATCGCAGTAACATGAACGTTATCGACATTCCGCTAAAAAATCGGAACTCGATCTGGCCCGGTGACGTAGGCACGCGTGCAACGTTGATGTTCTTTGCACAACGGAGAAAGCCCATGAAACATGCACGAAAGACTGCCCTTGCAGCTTCTGCCTTTACGTGTGCGGCATTGTTGTCCTTCGGTTGGTCTGAGCAAGGCGGCGTCTCGCTGTCAATCGAGAGCGCCCAGGCGCGAGTGGGTCGCCCGCTGACCCCCGTGAGCGCTGCCGGTGTTGCGCGCCGGCACAACCGGCGGGCTGTTTACGGCGACGGTGTAGTCGGCGCAGGCGCCGCAGCGGTCGGCACGGCTGCCGCGATCGGCACGGCTGGCGCGGTCGCGGCCACCTCACCTAACTGGGGATGGGGAGGCAACCCCTACCAAACAGGCACAGGTTACTACGCAGGTGGTCCTTACTACGGTGGGAATGTTCGGGGCGCCAGCGCGGCCTACTACGGCGGTCCATCCGCGGCGTGGGGCGGTGTGAGCAGCGGCGACCGCGCCCAGTATATCAAAAATCTACACGACTCAGGATATAACCCAAAGGACAACTTCAACGCGAACGGGACCATCAAAGTGCAATAGCGTCCGGTCTCGTCGTTCATTAGTAGCAGCCCTCGCTACGCAGTGAGGGCCTACTACGCGGCGGCCCGTGGTATAGCTATAAGCGCGGCAACGAGCCGCACGCGGCGTGTGTCGTCATATCGGCAATCATCATCGGGGGTGGGCTTTGGATAGGCCTGCCGTGACTTAGAGTGGGCACGCACATGCGTTTTGATAGCTGCCTGCACTAATCAAGCCTCAAACGCTCAGGACGTCAGCGCGTCCCCGGACGGCTCTAGGCACCGAGCAAGACAACATCACAGCGTGTCAGGCGTGCGCGTTGGCGAGGATCTGTCCTCATTCCGCAACTCCTGTTCAGCCAACTGCCAGAATTCAGTTTCCCGATCTTCGGGTCGGCCTGCTTGCTCCCAGAGTTTATACGCACGCGCCTCGATCTCTTGCTTCGTCGGTTCGGGCATTATGATTGCTCCAGGTTGGTGCACGGTCCCCCTTTTAGGGGGTTTCAGGCTTATCGGCGGGACCGTGCCAGACCAGCTTGGAGACTGGCCGGCGGATTCAAGTCCACATGAAGCCGCTAGTTCCTCAGGAAGACTAGCCCACAAGACACAGGCCATGCGGGCGTTACACCGCATCCAGCAAGCCGGGACCGTTTCCCAAGCCAAGCCGCGCCAAACGGGGCCGGGTACTCCCCAAGGGTTCACAAGTTGTTGCGCGACGCGAACCCTTCCGAGTTGCATTTATTCAATAGCAGGCGAAGCACTTTCCGTGCGGATACTCCGCACCTTTCAATCGAAAGAAAGGTAGACATGCGAGCGCATCGAATTGTCCTGAGCTTTGCAATAGCGATGGGTTGCGGCATCGCCCTTCACGGTTTCGCGTTTTCGCAAGAGTATCGGGGAACGTGGGAACAACAACAGGCCTGCACGCCCGACGTCTGGCGGCTATGCGGCGCGCAAATCCCCGATGCTAACAGGATCGTGGCTTGCTTACGGCGAAATACTCCGCAACTCAGCGATCGGTGCCGCGCGGTTTTTCAACAAAGCGACAATGCGCCTCCACGTCGTGAGGATCGCGACTACGGGCAAAGACGG
>Ga0105239_10010397_pt1 | contig 10412 bp, 9 predicted proteins | sample KBSC44metaG_FD_92761 | JGI IMG/M metagenome (GOLD analysis project Ga0105239, IMG submission 92761) | Corn rhizosphere microbial communities from Kellogg Biological Station, Michigan, USA - KBS C4-4 metaG | ecosystem: Host-associated > Plants > Roots > Rhizosphere > Soil | place: Michigan, USA...
CTACGGGTAAGCACAGTGTGTATCATAGCAAGCATTTAGACTATAACATCATCAATTTTAATGCCCGCGCAATTATTTATTCTGTGATTTATACCTGGTCATGAATGAGAAGAACGCCTTAATCGCGGTGCTGCTTAAATTATAAAATTGACTGAAATGTGAAACCGTGAAGCACAATTACAGAGCGCATAAATCTATCATGTATGGAATTTCTTCATAATAAGATTTTGGATGACTCCAGGTGGTATCCCCAGAAAAAAGAATAATCTGCCATAAGCCTGCGGATGATTTTACAGCCGTAAACATATGCCTGCGGTTAGAATGGTAAATCTCGTATACTTCATAATCGCCGGATAAGTACTTGTGATATCCAAATGAATACTTTTTTGATTCGGGATACATCCATGAAAGGGGCTTGTATTCGTCAAAAATGTGTCTGAAATGCGACATAAGTCTTTTGCCGGTTTCTTCTGCCAGGCTGGTAAAACCTAAGTCCTGTTCAATCCAATTCCCGGTTTCCACATCGTTAAAAAAGATATTTTCATAACCATCTTCAAATTGAACATGAGCCATCAGGTGAACGGGATGGTCAAGAATGGTAAAGCACGCCATGCAAACTTCTTCATCAACCCTCAAAAAAATAATGTTCTCCATAATCAATAACATTTAAACGTGAGCTTGCCTTTTAGCAAATAAAAAATTTGTGCCATTTTATAGAATAATGGCTTTATTGGCTACTAATATTTCCATTAATACTTTTTCTTCGCCGGTAAGGCCTGATATATTATCATCTTTTTCAATTTCATCAAGTTGGCTGATATATTTCTCAAGGGCTTTGCTTTCATACATAGAAAGTATAGCCGGGTGAACATAATATTTTTTGCAAACCGTCCGGGTATTGCCGAGTAAAGAGGATACATTGTCTAACGCCTGCACTATTTTTTTCTTTGCTTCGGACTCTGTTTCAAAAAATCCCAATTCCTTAAAGGCAAGCAATGCATACACGCTTCCTGCCCAGGTGCGAAAATCCTTGGCGGTAAATTCACCTCCGCTTATTTCTTTTATGTAATTGTTTACCATGCCGGAGTCAATACTCTTGTGATTGCCATTCTCGTCGTAATACTGAAATAATTCTTTGCCTGGTATGTCTCTGCATTGGCGTATAATTTTGGAAAGCCGTTTGCTAGTGAAATTAATTTTATGCTCTATTCCTTTTTTGCCTTTAAAAACAAATCGCATTGAGCTGCCATTTATTTTAACATGTTTGTCTTTTAATGTGGTAAGGCCATAAGAACCATACAATTTTTCGTACATGTTGTTACCTATTCTAATATTTGTTCTTTCCATAAGGCTGACAATAACTGCCAATACTTTTTCAACGGGCAACCCGGGCAAAGACAGATGTTTTTCTATCTGTAACCTGATGGACGGAAGGGCTTCTCCGAAATCATATAAGCGAAAGAATTTTGTTTGATTACGCAGTGCATTCCACAAGGGATGATAGCGGTATTGTTTTCGGTTTTTTATATCAAAGCCCGTTACCTGTAAGTGGCCGTTGGGTAAGTTGCAAATCCACACCTGCTCCCACGCCGGCGGAATTACTAATGATTTAATGCGGTTTAGCAGCTCCTTATCCCTTACTTTTCTGTTATTTAATACGTAGTCGACCACGTTATTTCTTGTGATGCGATGTATTCCCGGCTGTGTATCACTTACATAAACAAGGTTTACAGCTTTGGCTGTCTTTTCTGCATCGTTAAGCAATCGTTTTACCTGCCGTTTGGGTATGCTTATTACAACATCATTATTAGTATCCATTGAATTTACCTGCAGCTTTATAGGAAAATTTGCACATAAACGAGAGTATTGAAATAATTATGCCTTATGTATAAACAAGCCAGTAAGGCGTGCTGCTGCGCATTTATTTAGACAGGATTGATGCTATTGAGGAAAAATATCTACAAGTAAACGGCTTTGCGTATTAGGTTGATGAGGTGAAGAAACAAAAAAGGACAGCATAAAAATGCTATCCCTTGTTATGATTTATTAACCCCCAAGTTAATATGAAGTAAAGATAAAATTAATAAACGTTATAAAAAAGTAATAGTCATAGATACACTTCTGAATTCCCTATAAAAAAGAAGGGCTGCATGAAAATGCTGCCCCGTTTCTAATCCAATATCCTATGAAAAACCTGTTGAGGTAAATTCAATCCAAGTGCCAGAAATATAACTGATTAAAAATGAGATGTTTAGAATAAATTCAGTCAAAAAAATTCTTGTTTTGGGAAGAATAAATTCCCAAAATTAAACTAAGCTTAAAGTTTAAATTAGAAGGCAGAAAGAGCCATTTTAAGATGAGACTTGTGTTTACAATGCAACGTAAATGGCAAGTAACTGGCAAATTATCCCAACGCCTATACCTACATAAATTTCCGCAACTGAATGTTCGCTTAAAGATAGTCTTGATGAACAAACAAGCCCGGCAACTAGTGTTGCAATACTCAAGTCCAGACCTAAATTAAGAGAGTAATGAAAACATACCAGTATCATAAATAGCCATGCCCCGGCTACACCCATGGCATGCATACTTATTTTAATAAAGTTGTTAATGATGAGACCTGCAATAGTGGAGAGAAAAATGCCAAAGAAAAAGCTTTTTACTATTATTGGTTGATCTGTAAAGTTGCGGCTTAAGTACCATAACCACCAGTAAAAAAACATTGTAGCTACGTAAGGTATAATTCTATCTTTTTGATATCTCAAATAGATGCCTGATATAAACTTTAGCCTCCATAAAAGGAATACTGTAAAAGCGGGAAAAAAACCTGACGTCCAGAAAACAGTAAATACTCTAAGTTTTAACGGCCTTTCAGGAATATTAAACTCATAAGGAAAGCGGATAATCAGCCATATAAAAATATAGGTTGGTATAAATAGCGGGTGAAAGAGATAAGAAATAATTTTTGCCGGAATTCTTATTAAATTAGGCTGCCTTTGCTCAATTAAATGTGTATCCATATTTATTCCTGCAAAATATTCTATAGCTATTTTTAAAATTTTTTTTACGTTTAAAGGGTACTACAGTTCTTTCCTGAGCCTTGCCACAGGTATGTTTAACTGCTCCCGGTATTTAGCCACTGTGCGGCGTGCAATGTTGTAACCTTTTTCCTGCAAAAGTTCTGTAAGACGCTCGTCACTTAATGGCTTTTGTTTTTCTTCGCCTTCAATTAAATCGCTCAGAATCTTTTTTACTTCACGTGTACTTACTTCTTCGCCGCTGTCTGTACTCAATGATTCGCTAAAGAAAAATTTCAACCTGTAGGTACCAAATTCTGTTTGCACAAATTTGCTGTTTGCCACACGGCTTACCGTAGAAATATCCAAACCCGTTATTTCAGCGATGTCTTTTAATATCATTGGGCGGAGATTAGTCTCATCACCTGTTAAGAAAAACTCGTGCTGATAGTTCATAATGGCTTCCATAGTGCTAAGCAAAGTGTGCTGACGCTGCTTAATCATATCAATGAACCATTTGGCAGAATCTATTTTCTGCTTAATAAACAATACGGCTTCTTTTTGGCGCTTATCTTTTTTGCTACCTTTGTCGTAATCTTTCAGCATGTCCCGGTAACCCTCGCTGATGCGGAGATCCGGGGCGTTACGTGAGTTAAGCGTTAATTCTAATTTGCCGTTATTGTTAAAAATGAAAAAATCTGGTACTATATAGCTTTCGGCTTTGTTTATTTCTCCCATATTGCCGCCCGGCTTAGGGTTAAGGCGTATAATGGCAGAAATAACGTCTTTTAAATCTTCGTCTGTAAGGCTAAGGCCTCTTTGAATTTTCTCGTAGTGCTTTTTGGTAAATTCCTCAAAATACTTTTCAAGCACCTGCATGGCCATCGATACATCTTTATGGCCCTCCAGGTATTGACGCTTTAATTGTAATAAAAGGCACTCCTGTAAATCTCTTGCACATATACCTGGTGGATCAAATTGCTGAATTTGTTTAATGATATTTTCTATCTCTTCTTCTGAGGCCATTACATTCTGGCGAAAAGCAAGGTCATCGGAAATGGAAGACAGCTCGCGACGCAGATAACCATCGTCATCAATGCTACCTACAATTTGTTCAGCTATTTTGTAGCTTTTTTCATCAAGGGAAAGCATGCCTAACTGGTTGAGCAAATGCTCATGAAAACTATCCTGCATTTTGAAAGGAATCGTTTTTTGCTCATCCGGGTCACCGTAATTATCATCCCTTAATTTATAATCACCCACTTCATCATCACTGTCAGATACATATTCGCTTATATCGAGACTATCGTATTCATCATCACTACCGTCTTTTTCGTAGTCCTCATCTTCATTACTGCTAAACTCATCCGGGGCATCCTCAGAAAAATTATCTTCATGGTTGTCCTCACTCATTTCGAGAGCAGGGTTTTCTTCCAGTTCTTCTTTAATACGTTCTTCAAGGTTAGCAGTAGGTATTTGCAACAGTTTCATTAACTGAATCTGCTGCGGCGAAAGTTTCTGTAAAAGTTTTTGTTGTAAACTTTGACTTAATGACATTTTTTAATCCTGTGTTTTAAATCTTCGGCTTGTTTTCAAATAACTTAAAGCCGGGCATTCTTTAATTAAGCTTGCCGTTTTAACAGCAAAATAAACATCTTCAACCGTTTCAAGGTCGTAAATTTAAGGCACAAATATCGCTTTCATGTACAAAAGAACCATGATACTGGTTGTTAATTTAGTTTTTGCTGAAATTGTTCTTGCGCAGACAGGGCATGACTCCACTTTTAAAATACCTGAGCCAAAAAAGTGGGGAAAAGATTCCCTGTTTCAGCCGCGATTAACAATGATAAATACCGCATTGCCGCAAAACTTTTATACGCAACATCTTCCTTTTTTCTGCAAAAAAGAATTACAGGTTCAAAAACTAACAGGTATACCTGTTAAAGTAAGACTTGGATCGCTGGATTATGTAAACAAACTGGAAGGGAAACATTAATAAACCTGAAGAATATTATTTTGATACCATCTATAGTTTTTCATTGTCCCGTACATACGGGATTGCGTCGCAATCACTTCATCGTTCAGTCTATATGGCGACTCTTTCCACCGAATAGAAAACTGTTCATTTATAAAAAAGCCCGCAACAAAAAAGCTGCGGGCTCAATTTGAAATATATCTTCAGGCTTTTTTTCTTATGCTTCAACAGATTTTTCATGTAATACTTTCGTAATAGCAGCCACCAGCTTCTCACCTTTTTCTTTTATTTGTTCTTCTGTCCATGTTAAGCCGATAGCTGTCGAAATACAGCGGCTCATTACCTGGTTGCTGGCAGAAAAATCCTGTGATTGTAAATGAAGCAGGGCCTCTTTCTGCGCATCATTTAAATTGTACAATGAAACTGCATTTTTTAAGTGGTCCCATTTGCGGATGTAATGCCAGTTATTATCATACCAGTAAAAATTGCCAGCAAGTATGCCTTGTGATTTCAGTTCAGCAACGACAGCCCTGGTTAATTCTTCAGTAGGTAAAAACCAGCTTAAGAAAGTACAGCTATCACCTTCTTCATCAGGAATAACCCGAAAAGAAACTTCAGGCAACTGCTCAAGGTAAGAACGCAAAGCCTTGTTGTTCTTTTTTTGTATTGTCAAAAATTTATCAAGCTTTCTTATTTGAGCGAGACCAACGGCTGCATGTAATTCACTTATACGAAAATTATATCCAAGAAAAGGATGCAAATCTGCACCACGGTCAATACCGGCGTGATCATGCCCATGATCTGTGAAGCCATCACATTTGATATATGCTTCTTCATTATTGGTAAGTACAACACCACCTTCGCCGCAGGTAATTGTCTTTACAAAATCAAAAGAAAAAGTGCCAGCATCTCCAATGGTGCCAACTGCTTTCCCTTTATATGTAGCGCCGATGCTTTGGCAGGCATCTTCTAAAAGTATTAATTTATGTTTCCTGCAAATTTCGGTTAACTCGTCAAGGTCGGCCATGCTGCCGCACATGTGTACGGGCATTACACATTTTGTTTTAGGGGTAATGGCTTTGCGAACAGCGTCAGGGTTTAAAGTAAGCGTTTCGTCTACATCTACCAACACAGGAACCGCACCTACACTTAATACCGCCTCAAAGCTTGCCACGAAAGTAAAGGAAGGCATAATGATTTCGTCTCCTGCACCAATTCCCAAAGCCGCCATTGCAGTGGTTAAAGCAGAAGTACCACTGGATGTAAGCTGGGCATATTTACTACCGAATGTTTCGCAGATAGCTTGTTCAAGCTCTTTTGCTTTCCAGCGTCCTTTGCGTGGTCCATCGAAACCATAGCGCATAATGATGCCTGTTTCCAGCACATCATTTACTTCTTTTCTTTCCTCTTCGCCAAAAAATTCAAAACCGGGCATAGAATAAGTTTGTAGTTAATAGTTCGTAATTAATGGGTAACAAAAGTAGTTAATTGTTGATGAGAGTATTTGTTTGGGGAGTTAAAAAGATAAAAGACGGGAGAATGAAAATTTGTATCGATACTATTTGAGAACTTATATAATCCGGGTTTAAAGAAAGTTTTGCGATAACATTTCGAAGATGACGAAGACACCCACAGGAGATTTATTCATTCAGCTTTATCACAGGTGTATGTGGTGATATACCTATTTTTTAATAAATTTAGCTACCAATCAAACTAGCAACGATAAAGCGAGCTTATGAAAAGTTTCATTAAAACAGGCCGTTCCTTTTATGGAACAGGCATGGCCTGCATTGCGTTTCAACAATTTATTTATTCAGATTTCAGACCTGTTATTTTGCCCACAGGATGGCCCGCATGGATTCATGCATCTGCTGTTTGGGCTTACATAATAAGTGCAGCAATAATAATTGCGGGGCTGCTAATTATTGCAGGCAGGAAAGGCAGAGAGGCCGCTCTTCTTTTGGGCGGCTTTCTATTACTTTTATTCATCGCCTTCCAGGCTCCTAACGTACTTTTTATCGGCCCATACTCGCCTGTTCATTTGGGACTATGGACGGACCCTCTTAAGGAGCTTGCTTTGTCGGGTGGCGCATTCGTGGTGGCTGGTTCTTTTCCTTCGCCAGTAAGGAGTGATGATAAGAAAGATTATTTATTTAAGGTATTGGAATCACTTATACCGTTAGGGAGAATTTTCTTTTGCATTACTATGATATCATTTGGCATTGATCATTTTTACTACACTGACATAGTAGCTACCCTGGTTCCTTCATGGATACCCGGACATGTATTCTGGGCTTACTTTGCAGGAGTAGCCCTGGCTGGTTCAGGCATTGCAATTATTTTAAAAATTAAATTAAAGCTGGTTGCATTACTATTAAGCACCATGATTTTTCTTTGGCTGATTATGCTTCATATACCTAGGGCCATTACAGACCCTTACAGCGGTAACGGCAATGAAATAACAAGTGTATTTGAAGCGCTGGCGTTTAGCGGTATTGCCCTTTTGGTAGCTGTTATGGCTGATTATAAAAGCAGCAATGCCAGGGCTTTTAACTCCCCGGCATTGCAATAGCATCAAGCTTATATTTTTACTCAATTACAAACCATGTATAACTTTCCGGTGCTATGGTGAAGCTTAATTCAATTTCGTAATTGCGGTTAAGAATGTATTTTTTTGCGGTGCCATCTTTTTCGCGAACGTTAGCAGTTGTAGCCAGGCCGGTGTAATACAAAGGCACTTTAATAGTGCGGGTTATTTTTTCTTTCAATGGATTATATAGCATTAACAAACCTCTCGTTTTTAGCTGAGGATTTACATGTATAATGCCATCCCAGTCACGACCATCTGCACGACGCAGATGAATGATGTCTGCATTAAGAATGTCCCTGTATTTTTTATACCAGTTAACGGTTTTGATAACAGTTTGCTTAGTGGTTTCAGCATCATACAATCTTGGGCCACGATAACATGCCTGCACGCCCGCTCCATAATATTGAACCATCAGTTGCTCATAGTCGTTCAAATGTTCGCTAAGAGGCTCTAACACCGCTTCCGGACCGCCACCCTGGTATTTAGTGAGTGGCACAAAACCCCAACTCATTGATGGCGTTTTTTCCCAAAGGCCATCATAAATATTTTGCCGGTTAAGTATTTTTTGGTTTTCTCTTGGCAGAGAAAAATTTACTTCACGATAACAATGGCAATTTTATTGGTTCCATCTAAAAAATACCAATCAGGCGCATTTACATAAACACCGTTTTCATTACACCAGTGATAAAGACTTTTTTGCAGTTCCATCTGTTTCCATTGGCTATCATCAAGATTCTTATGCCCCGGATGTTTTACAGAAGCACAAACATCACCGGGATAAGGCCCATCATTCTCAAAAATATCAAAGCCCGTTTTGCTGATAAAGTGCTTAAGTTTTTCAAGATAAGCGAGGCCCCATTTACTGCCAAGGCATGGTGCATGACCGAAGAACGCCGCCGCATCCGGCTTTCCTGTAACAGGATCAATCACATCATCTTCATCACTTATCTGGCGCGAACTGAATAGTGAGTAGCCTCCTATCAAAACATTTTTACTATGCGCATAATCTGCAAGCGCTTTCCACTTTTTAATATTTTCAGCAGAGCTGTCTTCCATGTTGCAATGGCTGCCGAAACTTAATATCAGCGCTTCGTAACCTGTAGCCGCACATTGATTAATGGCATCTTTTACCTGCTGATCATCTTTACTTACAAGATGCATAAAGATGGGATTTTCATTCGTCCATGGAGCGACAGTCCTGTACATTTTTCTTATGGCGAGTCCCCTTCTTTCACGATCGTAACTATCCATAAGCAATTCATGTGTACGGACTGATTTGAAAAGTTTTCCCGGCTTCAATTCAACAGCGCTAACTTTTTCGGGATACACTTCTAACAAGCAAGGCGTTTGATAATTATAATTTACCTGCGAAGTATATATACTATCAGTTTTCCAGTGAGTAGTTTGGTCGCTAATGTCATATCGCATGGCATTGTTGAAAGCATAATTTGTTTCCACATAAATACCATGTTGTTTTTTCATTTGCTCAGGTGTACCTACAACAGCACTTTCTTCTTCCACCAGCGCGAGCGATTCATTAACAACATTGCCAATGTTTACAACATGGTTTGTTCTGTTTTCAACAGAGATCCATTTTACTATTAAAGGGATGCCATCATACAACTCATAATTAACCGTTATAAGAATATCCTTTATTATAGCAGAAGTATAAGTAAAAGACAGGAGTTTACCTTTAGGTTGATGCTCATTCGAACTCCAGCTTTTGCTTTTTCGATTAAGAAGAGGTTGTAATTCTGAAACATCATATTTGAGCAGGTGAAAATCGTTGTCATCAGCTTTAAACTTATCCAGCCATGCAGGTAACAGGTAAGCGTTTTCCGTTTGGCCGTACAACCCACCAATATTATAAGCTTTATTGTCTATAGTAATGCGTGCCTCTGGTTTTACGGCACGAAGCAACTGCTGTCCGTTACTTATGTTTTTATAATCAATACAAGTAACATTGGGCTGAAGACGAAATGTTCTTTTAACAAGCCCGTTGTATAAAATAATGTCTTTGCCATCTTCGCTTTTATATATGCCTGCTTTAACAGTAACAGGATTTACTAACCAGTCGACTGTAAATTTTTTTTCTATGGATGACTCATATACAGGTATCGTTACCTGTGCATAAAGTTTCGATACAAGTAAAATGCTTAGGAGGTGTATTCTTTTCATATGTGCTTATTCTACTATTAATTCATCAACAAACAACCATGCCTGATCACCGGCACCTGTATTGCCAGCAGGTATAATGCCTAATGGCTCCGCAGTTACGCGTATATATCTTGCGTTTTGTGTTTGCCATTTGACAGATGTAGCTGCGGCGCCATCATTTGCAGGAATATCTACCTGTTTTTCTACAACAATTGTAAAATTTGTTCCGTCTGTTGAAACCTGAACGGTAAGTTTTTTGGCTACCCATACCCAACTGGATGGCCTGTGAAAAAATCTTGTACTTAATGATGATACAGCCTTCTCTTCACCCAAATCTATTGTTGCATTGAAGGTTTTGCCGTTCCAGCCAAGCCATTCGTCATCATTAAAATTTTCATCGTTGCCAAGACTGCCGTTAATCAAAGCGCCATTGCCACCTTTATTGTATTGTTTACTCGGTTCGATCTCAAGCGTGATTTTTTTGCCTGCTGCTTTATGCAGATTGAATGTTTTTTTAAGTTGATCAAGAATCATATTGTCTTTTATCACTGCGGCGGTAAGGATGCCGTTTTGTTTGACAGGAATGGGGGATGTGTACATGGATGATGCTGATGTAGGTAAGCTGCCATCCATTGTGTAATACATTTTATATTCTTTGGAAACGCCGCTTAGC
>Ga0105239_10010398_pt1 | contig 10412 bp, 6 predicted proteins | sample KBSC44metaG_FD_92761 | JGI IMG/M metagenome (GOLD analysis project Ga0105239, IMG submission 92761) | Corn rhizosphere microbial communities from Kellogg Biological Station, Michigan, USA - KBS C4-4 metaG | ecosystem: Host-associated > Plants > Roots > Rhizosphere > Soil | place: Michigan, USA...
ACTGGCTCGAACCCACCAAAGTCCAGCCGAACAAGATCGGATTCTGGACGAACGGCGAATCCGTCCAGACCCGCGACTGGGTGCCGACCTGGGACTACCCGAACGACTTCACGACCAGTGAGACCAAGACCACCGTCCCGGCCGATTGGAGCGTGATCGGAAATGGCGTCAAGGTTTCTGACGAGCTCAGCGCGGATAAGTCCAAACGCACCGTGGTCTGGAAGCTCAACATCCCCCACGCCACCTACCTGACGTCGGTGCTCGCGGGTCCGCTCGATATCAAGCACGACAAGTGGCGCGGCGTCGACCTTTGGTATGCCGTCCCGCGCGGGCGCGGCCACCTCATCGACTATTCCTTCGAAGACACGAAGGACATGCTGAGTTTCTACTCCGATCGGCTCGGCTACAAGTACCCCTGGCCGAAGTACGCGCAGGACTGCACGTTCGAGTTCGGCGGCGGACAGGAGAATGTCAGCGCCACTACGCTGGGTCAAGACTTCCTAACCGATAAACGCTCGGGAATCCACGACATGGACTCCCTGAACTCGCACGAACTCGGGCACCAGTGGTTTGGCGATACCGTGACGTGCAAGGACTGGGGGCAAATCTGGCTGAACGAGTCGTTCGCGACGTTTATGCAGATGATGTACTTCGAGCACAGCCGGGGCACTTACGCGTACCAGCGGGAGATCCAGCAGAACAGCCTCGACTACTTCGACGAGAGCCGCCGCTACAAGCGTCCCCTCGTGACGACGCTGTACATGAACTCCGACGTAATGTTCGACCAGCACACCTACCCGAAGGGCGGCGTGCTGATCCATTCGCTGCGAAGGATGATCGGAGACGGCCCCTTCTTTGCCGGGCTCAAGTCGTACCTGGAGCACCACCAGCACACCCCCGTCGAGACCAGCCAATTGATGGAGGAGATGACCGACGTCAGCGGCACCAACCTGGCTCCTTGGTTCAAGCAGTGGATCTATAGCCCGGGACATCCGGTGATCGATTGGTCTTGGAACTACGATGTGGCCAAGCAGGCGGTCATGGTCCACGTTAAGCAGACGCAGCCCACTGCGGACGGAACCCCGGTTTACGACATTCCCGCTCAGGTCGGTTTGCTGCACGGGGGAGTGAAGCGGTTCCCGATTCACCTGGACGCGGCCGATCAGACGTTCACGGTTCCGGTTTCGGAGAAGCCGGATGCGGTCGTGTTCGACCCCGATTTCGACTTTCTGCGCGAGATCAAGACCCAGCCTTGGACCGCGGCGGAATGGCCCGCGATTCTGAAATTCGCTCCGAACTGCATTGACCGCGTCTATGCCCTCCGCAAGATCATGGCCGGCAGCCCAACGGATCAGGATCTGCGAATGGTGCTAGATGTGCTTCGCGCCGATCAAGGACCATTCCCGGCATTTGTGGATACGGGAAGCTTGCGTGAACTCGATAAGCCGTTTCTGGCCGATTTCTTCATCTCCGAGCTAAAGCACGAAGCGTACGAGCGACGCACGGAGGCCGCCCAGGCCCTGGCCAAGTACAAGACTCCTGCGGTGTTCGCGGCCCTTCGCGGGGTGGTCGACGACTCGCAACCCTATGCGGTGGTCGCCGCCGCCATCAACGGATTAGCCGCCAATGACTTCAAGGCGAGTGCCGTGCTCATCCGAAAGCAGGCGGCAAGTACGAACCCTCAGATTCGAGGCGCCGCGCTGAAGGCTCTGGCTTCCAATCACGATTCAGGCGCCCTGGACGAGATCTTCAAGTCCGTCGAACCCGGCCAAACCGATGAGGTCAGGAACGCCGGCTACACGGCGCTGCGAGGTTTCAAGGGCGACGACCCCCGAGTCCTCCCCGCCGTTCGCGCCGGCCTGAAAGACCTAGGCCGGTTTACGCGGACGGTCATCGGAATCGCGGGAGATCGAAAGATGAAAGAGGTCCTTACGGACCTGGACAGCTTGCTGAAGCGGTATCCGTTCCTAGATGGAACGATCCAAGAGGCGAAGAAGAAGATCCAGTCGTAGGAGGAATTCTCTGCGACCCCTTCGCTGGGGTCGGGACTGGTTGCGCTTCGTGACCCGGTATCTTTGGCGCAGGTTCGCGCCTTCGATATCCGGCTAATTTCTTCAATCCCATCCGGGATCGTTCGTGCGTCCGGTCGCAGGTTTGTCGGTGAGTTCGAGGAGGTTGTCCCAGCGCTTCGCGCGCGGCCCACTGCACATACATCAGGGACCCGGCTACGTTTCGGGCTGGGTGACCGAAGGTTTGTTGGCGAGTTCGGGGGATCGTACAGCTTGGGGACGGTCCCCCGAACTCGCCGGGGGCCGATGGAATAGACTCGGCCCATGACGAGCCGATATTCGTATGCAGCGTTGCTGGCGATTGCCCTTGCTTCTGGTTTGGGGCGGGCCCAGACCATCGTTTCACCGGAGGTTCATACTGACCGGACCGTGACGTTTCGGTTGAAGATGCCGAATGCCCAGAAGGTCGAAGTCGGTTTGGAAGGCTCGCCGAGCGCGGCGATGACGAAGGATGCCGACGGGCTCTGGTCGTACACCACGGCGCCGCTGGGTCCGGACATTTACGGCTACAGTTTCTCAGTGGACGGCTCGAACGTGCTGGATCCGAACTGCCACTTCGTCAAGCCCAACCTTTTGTGGAGTTCAAACGCATTCCTCGTTCCCGGCAGTCCGGCCGAACTCTGGGAAGTCCAGAGCGTGCCGGCCGGTGAGCTCCATCACCACTTCTATGACTCGAAGATAGTCGGCGCGCAGCGGGACTACTTCGTCTACACCCCGCCCAGCTACCGGCCCGGCGACCGCAAGAGATATCCGGTTCTCTACCTACTGCACGGCTTCAGCGATATGGCCAACGGGTGGTCGGAGGTTGGCAAGGCAAACGTCATCTTCGACAACCTGATCGCACAGGGCAAGGCAGAGCCGATGATCGTGGTGATGACGCTTGGTTACGGAGTAGCTGGCTACCCGAGCCCGGACGGGCGAAGAGGTGCGCCTGGCGTGGGCAAGAAAAGCACGGACAACTTTATCGCCGCGCTCCTCCAGGAAGTCATCCCGCAAATCGAATCGACCTATCCGGTGAAGACCGACCAGAAGAATCGGGCCATCGCGGGTCTCTCGATGGGTGGTGCGGAAACCCTTCTCACGGGGCTCAACCACCCGGACAAGTTCGCGTTTGTAGGCGGCTTTAGCTCCGGCGGCGTCGGTAACGACTTCCCCGCCGCCTTTCCGGGTTTAGATGCCGATAAGGTGAACGGGATGGTCAAGCATCTATGGATCTCCTGCGGCACCGAAGACGGCCTGATCAAGCCTAATCGAAGCCTCATCGAGTGGCTGAAGGGCAAGGGTGTGCACGTGGACGCGGTTGAAACTCCGGGCCAGCACACGTGGATGGTTTGGCGACGGAACTTGATCGCGTTCAGCCAGACGCTCTTCCGATAGCCACTCACAGTTCTTCCGCCGCCCAACGGCGGATTTCGATCAGTTCTTCCGTTCGCCGCTCGACCATCGCCTCTAACTGGGCGTTGGCGACGGCGAGCTCTTCGAGAGCTTTTTTAAGTTCCTTTTCTCGTTGCTTCACTCGCATCTCGCCGACTCGGTGTGCCTCACCGAAGAGCACTACAGTGATGCTGACGACAACGAAGAGAATCAAGCTGACGACATCTCCCGGCTTCTGGATGGCAAACGAGTATTGGGGCACGGCGAAGAGAAAAGCGCCAATGCAAGCAGAGCAAACCACGGCGAGGAGGCCGGGTCCAAGACCCGCACGCCACGTACCGTAGCAGGGCGCAATCATGAGAAGGGTGAAGCGCGCTCGATCCTCAAGCAATGAGTTTGCTCGCATCTGGACCATCGCAAGCAGGACCACGAGCGCAATGGACTCGATGTAGGGAGAAACCTGTTTTAGCAGGGTTAATTTCTCGTCCTGGTCGCTGCGCTGCTCCATGGATTCACTTCCGGCGTCCGCGCGGGAGCGTTGACGTTATATTATGCTCCGACCCGCAGTACGCGAATGTAGTGCAACAGAGAAAGTCTGCTTGCAAACAACCCTGGAATAGCCCATCATGAGCCAATGTTCCGGAAACCGATTGGACTCGCGGCCCTCCTCGCCGTGGGTCTCGCCCATGCCCAGACGCGGCCCCACAATTTCGATCTTCTCGACGTCCGTTGGAGCGTGAGTTTAGACGAACCCAATGCGTCGCTCACGGGGGACGTCACGAACACTTTGCGACCGGTAGCCGGCGCGAAGGCGATCGCGCTGGACTTCGGCAGTTTGCAAATCGACTCCATCACCGTCGATGGAAAAGAGGCCCATTACACGCATGCTGGACAGACCCTCACCATCGATTTGCCCGCGGAAGCAAGCGGAACTCAGTCGATCGGAATCCGCGTCCGCTACCACGGGAAGCCGCAAGCGGGAGCCTATTTTGTGCCCGCCGCGCGGGCGTATCCGGCTCATACGCCAGTGGTCTACACCCAGGGCGAGATGGTTGACAACCGATTCTGGATTCCCACCTACGACTATCCGGACGACAAGGCCACCAGCGAGGGGACGATCGATGTGCCTGACGGCTGGTTCGCACTCAGCAACGGAAAACTGATCGACAAGACGAGCAAGGGCGGGCGCACCCAGTACCACTGGAAAATGGATTTGCCGCACGCGACTTACCTGATCTCCTTCGTCGCGGGTCCGTACGAGGAGGGCAAGGAAAGCTGGGACGGGATTCCCGTAAGTTACTTCACCCCGACTGGGTTGCTGGATCAGGGCAAGACGGCCTTCGGCGGCACGGCGGACATCGTCAAGGTTTATTCCGAACTCACCGGTGTGCGTTACCCATGGGTGAAGTACTCCCAATCGGCGGTTCCCGACTTTATGTTCGGCGGCATGGAGAACGTGACCTGCACGACCCAGACGATCACCGCGCTCCATCCTCAGTCGATCGAGCCCATCCAAAACTCCACCGGTCTCGCCGCTCACGAACTTGCGCACCAATGGTTCGGGGATTACATCACGTGCAGTGGTTGGAGTGACGCGTGGATTAACGAAGGGTGGGCAAGCTTCCTGCCTTCGTTTTACGATCGAGCCCATTTGGGTGAGGAAGCGTTCGACATGGACCGTTACGGCACGTTCCAGGGCGGACTTGCCGCGCACATGGACACCAGCCGGCCCGTCGTGTGGACGGGTTACAAAGACGCGCTGGATATGTTTAACAACTTCATCTATCCGGGCGGCGCCTCGCGGATGTTCATGCTCATGCACATGGTCGGCGAGCAGAAGTTTTGGAAGGCGACTCAAGCCTATCTGAACGAGCGAAAGCTGACCTCCTTTGACACGAAGGCGTTCTTCCAAACCTATTCGAAGAACCTGGGCATGGACCTCACCCCGTTCATGAATCAGTGGTTCTTCACCTCCGGCTGCCCCAACCTTTCCGTCTCGATGAACGGTTCCAACTTGGTGGTCAAGCAGTCCAAACCGCTCTTCCACTTGGATGTCCCCGTTTGGGTCTACAGCGGTGGCACTTGGCTCAAGAAGAAGATCAAGATCGACAACGAGAAGGAGACGCTGGATCTTGGCGCTTCCGCCGGCAAGCCCGTGCTTCTGGATCCCGAGTGCTGGCTGATGGCCAACATTTCCTACGACGTCCCGACTTCGGCCGACGACCGAATGGCGCTCTTCCTGGCCGCTCCAAACGCCGCGAGCCAGTGCCGAATCATGGACACGATGCTCAGCGATTTGAAGCCTGAGCAGGCTCTGGCCCTCGCTAAGCGAATCAAGTCCCCGAGGATGCTGGATCGCTGGCTAGACCATCTCGGTGCGAATGCCTCGGGCTATCTGCTTGAGTTGACGAAATCGAGCGATCGCCGGGTGGCCGACCATGCGGTCAACCGGTTGCGGGGCTTCAGCGGGAGCGACGCTCTGAACGCGCGTTTGAAGGAGATCGCGGAGACGGATCCGAACGATTTGCTTCGCCAGCACGCGTTCAGCGCTCTCCTCCACTTCACGAATGACCCGGCGCTCGCCGAAAAGGCTTGGCGGATGGAAGGGTTCGAAGACGGTTACCGACGTATCGCCCTCGACTGGTGGGTTCAAAAGCGACCCGACCTTGGGCGCGAGCGTTGCTTGGAAGCAATCAAAGAATCGTTGCCGGAACCGACTCGGGTCGATGCGATCCGTCAGTTGGGTGGTCTTAAGGACAAGAGCGGCAGCCGCGAAGTGTTTAATGCCCTGGCCAAGATCCTGACCGAGCAGTCGTTCGGGGCCCGCATGGCGGCGATGGGTTCGCTGGCGAGTTATGGCGACAAAGCGGCGATTCCGCTCATCGAGCCATACGAGAAAGCGGAACTGGTTTTCTTCCGTATGAGTGCCGGCGGCGCTTTGGCTGCGTTAAGACAAGGTTAGCGTAGTTCGTGCCGCTGACGCTATTGCGGAAACGTTCGCAATGAATTGCATTGGCGGCATTCGACGGATAAGGTTCAATGTGTTACGGGCTCAACGCTGCGTTTGCTCTCCCCTTGGCAGCTGCGAGCCTTACTCATTTATCCGGGCGTTTTGTGGGTTCGGGGTTTCCGGCGTAAGTCGGCTTGTCGGGAAGTAGCGGTTATCGGCGACACCCTCCGCGACCCCTGCCCGGGGTCGGAATTGGTCGGGCTGCCTATCCCGGTATCTTTGGCGCAGGTTCGCGCCTTCGATATCCGGCTAATTTCTTCAATCCCATCCGGGATCGTTCGTGCGTCCGGTCGCAGGTTTGTCGGCGAGTTCGAGGGGTTGTCCCAGCGCTTCGCGCGCGGCCCCCTGCACATACATCAGGGACCCGGCTACATTTCGGATGAGGCGACCGGTGGTTTGTTGGCGAGTTCGAGGGGTTGTCTTAGCGCTTCGCGCGCGGCCCCCTGCACATACATCAGGGGCCCGGCTACATTGGTGGGTCGATCGTTGGGGGTTTGTCGGCTAGAGACTTAGATGCTGGGCGATTAGTTGGGCGACTTGGTTCATGCCTTCGAGATCGCCGATCGCTCCTCCGGGCTGATTCGTGCATATCGGCACGTATTCTCTTGAGTGATCCGTGGAAGCCGTTGTAGGGTCGTTGCCGTGGTCCGCGGCGAGGATCAGGAGATCTTCTTTGCTTAGCTGCCGGCGGAGCAGACCGAGGAGTTCGTCGAAGCTTTCGAGGGCTTTCGCAAAGCCGATGGGGTCGTTGCGGTGACCGTAGAGCATGTCGAAATCTTCGAAGTTGGCGAAGATGAATCTCGCATCGCTCTTTAGGGCTTCCCTTAGGGCTTCGGCGTGTTGGGCGTTGTTCTGAGTTCTTACCGTGGGGCGGAAGCCGCGGCCTCCGAAGAGCTCGGGGACGACGCCGATTCCGTAGACGTCGCCGATCTGGTCGACGAGGTTCGGGGGCGCGGGCAGGGGGTAGTCCTTGCGATGCTCAGTTCTTGTGAATCCTTTCTTTGAGTCGCCGACGAAGGGTCGGGCGATGACGCGTTGGACGTTGTTCGGAGCGACGCACAGCTCGCGGGCGATGCGGCACCATTCGTAGAGCTGTTCGAGGGGGACGACTTGTTCGTGGGCGGCGATTTGGAAGACGGAGTCGGCGCTGGTGTAGACGATCGGGTGGCCGGTTTTTACGTGCTCCAGCCCTAGTTCTTCGATGATCGCGGTACCGCTTGCGGGTTTGTTGCCGAGGATGGGGCGGCCGATTTTTTCTTCGAAGGCTTTGACTAACTCGTCGGGAAATCCTTCGAGATAGGTCGGGAAGGGGCTTTCCGTGATGACGCCCATAAGCTCCCAGTGGCCGGTTACGGAGTCTTTGCCTTGGGAAAGCTCCCGCATCCGTCCCCAGGAGACATCGCCGGCAACCCCGGCTTCGCCACCGGGCGCGCGGCATGCGGCGAGGAAGCCTATTTCTCGAAGGTTGGGGGCGAAGAATCCGCCGGTCGCTTCCCAGACATGACGAATCGTCGCGGGGTGGTCATGGTCGCCAAAGGCGTCCGCGTCTGGCGCTTCGCCGGCTCCGCAACCGTCCATTACGATAAGAATTGCCCGTTTCATAGCCGGGTTCATTGTGGAAGGTTTCCGGGGAACCCAAGGCCCGATCCTTTCCGTAGCGGCAAATGTGAAATCGCCTTTTCTGCTTCTTTTCGGCCTCGTGCCACTCCTCGCATCGGCCGACCAGGTCGACCAAGTGGTGGCGAAGGATATGAAGCGGTTCGGCTATCCCGGCCTCTGCGTGGGGGTCGTCAAGAACGGAAAGCTGGTTAAGAAGAAGGCCTACGGCAGCGCCGACGTCGAGCTTGGCGTGCCGATGAAGGAGAACGACATCTTCGAGATCGGCTCGATGACGAAGCAGTTCACGGCCATGCTCACCCTGATGTTGGTCGATGAGGGCAAGATCGGTCTTGATGACCCCGTCTCGAAGTACATCCCGGAGAGCCCCGAGGCTTGGAAGAGTGTGACGATCCGGCACATGCTGAACCAGAACTCCGGCCTGCCTGAGTACGCGCTCATTCCCACCGTCGGGCTGATGGATGACTACGACCGGGAGAAGTGGATGAAAGTCATCACTCCGCTCCCCCTCGACTTCCCTACCGGCAGTGCTTGGGCGTACAGCAACACGAATTTTGCCCTGCTCGGCTGGGTCATTGAGAAGATCACGGGTAAGCCATACGGAGAGGTTCTGACCGCGCGCGTGCTAAAGCCCCTTGGGATGGATCACACACGAATCGAGAACGTTCAGGACGTGATTCCGCGGCGTGCCCATGGCTACCTGCCGGGCTCGACGCCGGGAGCATTGGTGAGGGTTGAGGGGTCGAAAGCCGCGATCCAGGCCGATGGAGCGTTGCTTTCGAACATCGACGATCTCGTCAAGTGGGATGCGGCGTTGGAGGCCCGAAAGCTCTTGAGTCCGGCGGGCTACAACCTGCTTTGGTCGGCGGGAAGGCTTGAATCCGGTCGGACTTATCCGTACGGCATGGGTTGGTTTTTAGGGGCGCCCGGCGGAGCTCCGGTGGTTTATCACCCAGGGGCGGACGTCGGCTTTGCGTCTTGCATCACTCGCTATACCTCCGCGCATGTGACGGTCATCGTTCTCAGCAACCTCTACGGGTCCGCGCCCCAGGCTACGGCGACCCATATCGCGGAGGTCGTGGACGCGGCGGTGAAGCCGGCGATTCCGATCGCCAAGGCCGACCCGGATCCGACCCGAAGTGCCGCCGCGCGAGCAGCCTTGGAAGCTCTTGCCAGCCATAAGCTCGACCCCACTCAATTGACCCCAGATTTGACCGGTCCGCTCAACGCCAGCCGGGCGAAGGCATTTCCCCAGTACGGCGATTTCACGAAGATGTCGAGCTTCCTTTACGCCGGGGAGACGCCTCAAGGCGACGACCGTATGATTGCGTTTCGTCTCAAGAATGAGCGTCGGTCGGGGACTGTATATGTCCTTTGGACGCCAGACCGAAAGATCGCCGAGGTCTTCATGCGACCCGACCCTGTTTCCTAGCAGGTACCTTCCTCTCCGTGCCGTCGACGTTCGATTTAGGATTTTTAGGGGGCGGGCAATTGGCTCGCATGTCGATTCAGGCTGCGCAGCGGATGGGCTTGCGATGTCTCTCTTTGGATCCAGGGCTGATCACTCCGGCCTCTCAGATCGCCGAGTCGCTTAACGGAGCAATCAACGATCCGATGATGATCGCCGAGATTTTGCGCCGTTGCGATCGGGTCACTCTTGAAAACGAATTCATCCCGGCGGACGCAATCCGGGAAGCCTTGTCCCTGTCGGGCCGCTCGGAGGATGCGCTCGTACCGGGAGTCGATACCTTGGCGACGATCCAGGACAAGCTTGCCCAGCGGCGCGCGTTGATCGCCGCTGGAGTCCCGAGTCCCCGGGCGGTCCCGATCGACGACGATGGGTCGCTCGCTCGGGTGGAGATCGGTTTCCCGATGGTGCTGAAGGCACGCTTCGGAGGTTATGACGGCAAGGGGACGCGCTATGCTCGTAACGAGGAGGAATTGGCATCTCACCAAGCTCTATGGGCGTCGGGGGGATGGCTGGCGGAGGAGTTTGTACCATTCCGGCGCGAAGTCTCGGTGATGGTGGCGATCGATTCTTCGGTTTCGACCGCGTTCCCAGCGATGGAAACGGTCCAGGCCAATCACGTCTGCGACGTCACCTTCCCTGCCGCGATCTCACCCTTCGGTCCGTCTCATGCGGAGGATATTGCAAGGGACGCGATTCGCGCGGTGGGCGGTCACGGGCTCTTCGGGGTCGAGTTGTTCGAGACTTCGGACGGCCGCCTACTTGTCAACGAGATTGCGCCACGACCCCACAACACCGGGCACTACACGCTCGACTGGGGGGCGCCGAGTCAGTTTGACTATCACGTCCGCCTCGCCGCCGGGCTGCCGATCAT